>Ga0307513_10002233_pt1 | contig 27046 bp, 26 predicted proteins | sample 15_EM_MG_FD_202174 | JGI IMG/M metagenome (GOLD analysis project Ga0307513, IMG submission 202174) | Populus trichocarpa ectomycorrhiza microbial communities from riparian zone in the Pacific Northwest, United States - 15_EM | ecosystem: Host-associated > Plants > Roots > Unclassified | place...
GTTTTGGGGGGGCGGGGGGGGGGGGTGCGGCGCCCCCGTTTTCTCCTAATCTGGCTTATTTGCTCGAGTAAGACTCGTAGAAAATAGCCATTGTAAAATAGCTAAGAGTTTATTTCTTTCCTTTTTTTCTTTTTTTCTTTTGTATTTTTGGTTATTGGGGGGGGTGCAAGTTATATTATGATAGGTTCGTGGACACTGTACTCGAGTAAGCATTTTGGGTTCTGCTGCTATTTCTTGCTTGCGATGTGGTGGCCCGCTCTGCTCCGGTGCGGCGCGCTGGGGGATGAGACCAAGCGATAAATAAAAAAAAAGTTGGTTTAGGCTCTTCTCGGTGCGCACTACCGTAGTGAAAATATATTGTGTGCCGGACGGGGCCTTGAAGGAACCGAAACTCCGCATTATGCTGCCGTCTTCCCCTCGGGTTTGGCTGGTTCAGAGCATTGGGGTGGGTGATAGATGACATTGCGTTGAGGCGCGCAAGTGAAGTACTTGAGTACTCGCAATGTTGAAGCGTTTTTTAATTTTTATTTAAAAAAAGGCTGTTATTGCGTAGCGTACCGCCCAAATCGAAGAAAAAGGGACACATTTTTGGTGGTATGCAATAGTAGTCTTTTTTAAAAACGCTTCGACATTGCGAGTACTGGTGCGGTACATGCATACAGGACATACAGGACATACAGGACGCTGAGAAGGAGTAGTTTATGTTCTAGAAGTTCAAGGTAGCTAATAGTAACTATTGGGGGCTATCCCAAGACTTGGGATAGTGCCCCCCCCCCAAGACTCGAGATCAAAAGTTATGATTATTACAGAGTGTCTAGTCAGGGGTTTTAGTTCCAGTGCCAATATGATATTCGGGTTCTGGGGGCACCGTACGGATAAAGGATATGCAGTTGCTCGAACGCAGTTCTGGTCCCTAGGCTGCCTTGTGAGGAATTACTTTGGTTGCGTAGTGCTGCGCCTGATCGCGGTGGTTATCACCGTCGATTCTATCTCTCATTGTGCAAGGGAGGGTCTGACAGAATGGGTATTCCGGAGATTGGCATTGAGCGATAAGACAGAGATGGGATTTTCGGTGGGGCACTCCAGGAACTCCAAGCCTGGCGTGCTGGAGAAGTCATCGTGGACATGGGGTACGAGTGATTTTTTATGTGTGTGGGTTAGGGTGGGATCCTGTCTGACCTGAGATGGGGCGGTGTGTTATGGTATGATATGATATGCTCCTAGATTGGAGGGATTCAGCCCCAGGGTCGAAAAAGGGTTGCTCGAGCGCAAGGCTTCCAGTGGATCTACTTGATTTGTTTGCAGAATGGGGTTGCACGGACTAGAGTTTTTGATCAACTTGGAACGCTTGCATAAATGCTGTTCGACCCCGGGGCTGAATTTATCCATTGACATGGTATTGTCGTGCAAGTGGCGGGGTAGGAAGTGCGCGAGCATGGGGTTTTTTTCTTTGAAAAAATGGTTAATCGTCAGTGCGTATCTGAGTTCCCATTGGATTTCTTCTAGCACTTCTTAATTGGCGCATGGACAGTACAAGTGTGCAAATGCTTGTCAGGGTGTGGCAAAAGAGGAAGTGTTTTTTTATTACTATTTTGTAAGAAAGCTAGGGTATTGTGGTGGTGGTGATAATATCGGTAGACTACCAGTACAAGTACATATCTTTTCCGATTTGCCGAAACAAGTTTTCCTATCCGTTTCCTCGTCGATCTCGATTCAAGAGCTGTCTATGAGTCAGTCGGTATCAGTTCTTCACGGATAGCCCGAACTATGTGCAACCTACCGGGACAATATATCTTTTTTTTCTCAGCACACCAGCGTAATCATTGCCGCTTGCTTAATTACGGAGAAAGTGGCCCTGATCAATGTTCACGTCCAGAAACAAAGATACTGGTAACACGACTCCGAGCCATTACACATATTAATGGGTTCCTCACCACCGTATCTCCCCGATTGCCGTTACCTGACCGCTCTCAGGTCTCACTCGAGCCACACAAAAACCGGATCTTTGAGTCACAGAACTTAAACCTCAAGGTCTCACTCTGGAGGTAACTGCATGTTATCATATCATATCGTATCCCACGAGGTCCCCCCCCGTTAGGTGTATTAAGATGGATGGAAGAACGTTAGTCGATTCTCCCGATCTGCAGGGGTGCATGATACACGGATGGATCCGGGGGTCTCGAGTCGCTTCGTGTGGTATCATGGCAATAATTTAGTAGGCTTTAAGTCGGGGAGCTCTTGGTTTAGTCGGAAAAGGTAATAAAACTGGAGTCTCGTGGTGGTAAAGTTGACGTACGAGAAGAACTACAGTACTCGAGCAGCGATGTTTACCAAGGGTTACCTGAGGAGGGGTGCAGGCGCCTACTCTGGTTATCTAACCGCCTGATTCGGTCATGCCATGGAGATCTCTGATTAGGTAAGTGATACTGTACCAAGGCGCAGAGTGCAACCTTCCTCCCCCGAAGGAAGAAGGTTGGGGTGGATGAGGGGTCACACATAACCAATTAACATACACTGCCGCCGGGACTTTTCTGTATCTAGAGCTAGAAGCTCTTACAATACCTTATTCAGATGTAAGAGAATACTGATACCACGAGCAACTACATGCGCAACCTTGCTCCTCATTTTATCCGGCTTGTCTGACCCTGCACAGGGACCACTTCCCCCGAGCCTCGAATCCCGTCCGGCCCCGGCTGCAAGTCCCATTCCTATGCGAAAAAGTCAAGAACTCGTATAAAGCTTTCGTCTTCAAAGACTACCCATCCAGCGTCGGGGTCAACGTATCCGCCCTCTGCAACGGGGATCTGAACCTTGACGACCATGCAACCTTCCTCCAAGCATGGCTCTTCTTCGGTATGCTAGTGGAAGTCCTAGGAACGGCGGATGTGAAAGTGGATATTGAAGATTTCGTTACCAAGTCAGGCGACGAGTGGATAATCACGACGGAAAGGCTACCAAAATACCTGTGGATGTGGGTAGCGGCGGAGTGCGTGCCCGGCTGGGCGATTGATTCCGAGCACTTGCCGCGCGTCAAGGAGTGTCTTTCTGTGGTTAATTCCACCGCGAACCGACTCGCGAAGATATCTGTCGATGCGGTGAGTGAAGAGGCTTGGAATGCAGGTCTCGGCTATCCGCCCGGCCATGCGGTGCTGCTTTCGGTGGTTCTGCTCGGAGAGTTGTTGGATAACGCGCTTGCTGGGGTGGTCTTTTCGCTCCCGAAGATGAAGATGTTTAGCTGGGAGTATAGCCAGTTTGGGAAGTATCTGTTGCAAAGGGCCGGATGGTGTCTTGGGGAATTGGACATGTTGGGAATTACTGAGCCCGCGATATTGTTCTATGTTAGTTCTTTTGATAGGGTGTCATTGAAGAAGGATCACTCGAGGTGCTCTGATAAGATGTGCTTGGCAAACCAGATTGACGAGAAGGTTTACCAAACAAAGCATGTCACGGAAACGTGCGCATGTGAGCATATAATTGTCGAGGAGGAAGGTAACAGACCCATCACTGAGGTCCTGCATAAAGGTGGCATCCCAATTATCTCCTTCGACGGGGAGAAAGTCCTCGTGCAGAGCTCCAACTCATCACCCTACGTGGCCATGTCTCATGTATGGTCCGATGGACTGGGTAATCCGCGCACCAACTCTCTGCCAAAATGCCAATTCGAACGTATCCAAAAGCTCGTGAACGCCCTCCATCCAGATCGCAAACCAGCGTCCCAGGTCCCGTTCTGGTTGGACACAGTGTGTGTCCCTCTCCATGCTGAGACCCGCAAAACCGCGATCAGGAGAATGGCTAAAACTTATGACTCCGCGGCGAAGGTTCTCGTCCTCGATGTCTCACTGTCAGGAACGAGCGCGGGAGTGCCTGCCGATGAGCTATTAGTGCGAATCCGCTGCACGCCCTGGACACAGCGCCTCTGGACTCTCCAGGAAGGCATGCTCGCAGAGGAGCTCTACTTCCAGTTCCGTGACCGGGCCATCGCTGCGGAATCGCTCCCGGATATCTGGTACGAGGTTAATTCCCCGATCAAGCTGTGCACAAAGCACTTTGGTCGGCCGAGCGTTGATAATTCACCGCTTGAGACTCGGGTCTTCCGGGCGCTGGCATCAGACTCGGACGAGTTTCTCAAGGACGAGATAGCCACGGAATCCGCCTTTGAAACATTATCGCGATATCCGGATTGTCCGGATATGCTAGATCACACGCTGCTGTACCGTTTGGATACGAACCACTCTGCTTCTTTCCATCCCGTGTACTTCGCCGGGTGGACCAGTTTTCAAAAACTCCGCTATCGCTTCGGTGTGGGCCATTCAGCGCTGTCGAGTGTTGCCGGTGCGCTCAGAGGTAGACTTTCCAGTAAGATGGATGACGAGACAATTTGTGTCGCTACACTACTTGATATAGACCCTTTACACATCCTTTTTGCAAAGGACCAGACATCGAGAATGAAAGTGCTGATTGATAGCGTGGACGACTTCCCACCGAGCCTTATATTCACAGACGTTCCTAGGATGGACTTGGACGGGTACCGTTGGGCGCCGGAATCCTTCATGGACAAAAATGCGAATTACGCGGGCCTCCTACGCGCAGGTAAGCAAGGTCGCCGGACGAAAGACGGCCTGGTCGTATCGAATTACTTTTCATATATATTCCCCGCAGACTCGACGTTTCCGGACGCTGGCTCGTTCGTGGTCAAAGGCTGGGAATCGTATTACCGGATCACACATGCTCATATATTGACGGTGCAAGTGGCGAGTCCGGCCGTGATACTTGAGCAGCCACCGGCCACGGTCTCGCGGGGGATAGTTGTGGATATGTGGAGGGAGGATGATGGGGTGGTGAAGTTTGGGAGGCATGTGGGGCATGTGAATATTGAAGCGTTGGGGGATGAGTGGGCTGGTGAGGTGCTTTGTGAGGTTGTCAAGTTGCCAATTTCGTACGAATGGTGTGTTGGATGATGGGGGAGATGTGTACTGTACTTTGTGGGTATGCTTGGTTCAAGGCTGGTACTCCCCTTGGTTGTATAACTGTGGGGTATGACACTACCGGCAGCGCACAACTTTAGCATCGGCATACTGCTTATGGAGACGGGGCATGGGGATTTGGATTTGGCTGTGTATATATTATCGTAGAGTAAGAGTCGAATAGGGAGCTAAGAATGCTAGAGGGTTCGTGAGAGGTGCAAAAAACTGGTACACAGGCGCAAGGCCGAGCAGGGGAAGAAAATCTGAAAGACAGACATTGCTGTGCCTGAGCAGGGAAAGGGTTTGTGCGATGGTTACTATGGATGCAGAGTAGGAATTATGGAAAACGTAGGAACATTAGCATTCCCCGGGGTATATCTTAGATGAATTGATGCAGAGCTGTAGCCTGGGTGATAGCCTATGACCAGTTTTGTACTTGGATCCGTGGCTGGATACAAATATCCGTCACCAATTCCGTGCCTAGTGGATAAACTCAAATATCATCTCAGATCACCTGGCATTGCCGGTTGACAGTTTTTTTTTCCGGCAAGACACGGAGAATACGGGGGAAGGTTTTTAAAATGCCCTATTTATTGACATCGGTAACCTAGCCCAATATGAACTACAGAATAAGCCTTCCGTTTACGTGCTGAGAAGGGGGGCGGCGGGACCGGACTGTGGTGGTAGAATACCCTCCAAACTTTGAGCGCCTCGGACTTTCCCAGTAGCGATAGTGCTAAGCTGGAAAGTCTTCTATCCGAGATCATTGGCTTGCCCTCTTATAGACAACCGTAGGTCACCCTTAAATGCTGTTATTCCTCGCAGTTGCAATAGGGATACTTAGGGTAGTCTTTTATCTTAAACATTATCCAACGTGGGTCAATCTCTGGCTGGAGAAAGAAGGACCTGAGAATTGGAGAGTGCTCCAAACGTGGAAGGTAAATGACCAAGTTGTGTGAGGTAGTAGTGGGGCGTTTTTCAGAAACATGTTACATTCTGCCGGGGCATGTGTAGCTCAGTCTGGAGTGCATTGAAAAAGTTGAAACTTGTGATTTTTACTAGTGGAATCCCCTCAATTGCAAGTGCCAGCGGGGATTTTTCCGCTCAAGAAAGGGGGTGTTTTGCGGGTGACCTAAATTAACTGCGAGAACTTGCCCCCGGCACTTGTGCCTTCTACAAGGCGTATTATCCGTTAGTGAAATGAGAGGGTTTGAGGGAAAAGGGAGACTTGGGGAGGGTGGGAATCTGTCATTCTACTTGTTGATTGTCTAGGGGTAGAGGAAAACGAGTTGTGAAAATTATACTATTTCGCGGTAGAGAAATGGGCTGGCCTTCTACTTAGCTGACTAGTGGTAGCATATTGATTGGAATTTTGGAAGGTCAGGTTGTGGGTTTTGTGGAGGGTAATTGTTGGGTACTTGGAGTTATATGAAAGTACGAATTGATTATCGCTTGTATCCTGGGTACTATATTCTCACAATACTTGGGACTAAAGTGAACTTAACTTGCTCGCGGCATACAAGTACAGTTGTTAGTTTAGGGATGCCTTAACTGAGAGTGCAGTGATGTTTGTTGGCTGCATAGGATGCATTGGTGATTTATCACCATCCACTGTTCCCAACAGGTTGTATTTTCTCGTTATTGTGGCTGACGGGGGAATCCCCCCCCTTTACGGTGCAATGAGTCCTTGTAGGACGATACCTTCGGTCAGTCTCTTGACCCATGCAGGGAACACCACCTTCTCGTACAGCGCCATTTTCCTATTACACATGCAGCCTCTTCTTACCTTTCAAGAATAAAACACCTTGTTCCTAGTCCTCAGAGCTCATGTGCTACATGCACGAATTCGCCCCTGGCCGCGATGCTCCTGCATATCGTATAACTGCAATGCATCTTTATGCCCCACTCGAGGGGTTATGCAGGGGTTTTGCTAGGGCAGGGGAGTGCGTGAGTGCGTGAGCGCTTTTGCCCTGGCCGGATATATGTTGTGTGGTGGAGGATGGAGGATGGGTTACGGTTAAAATTGGGATACCGGGCGCAGACGGGGGTTCGTGGGGTGGTCGGCTGGAATAACTGAGATTTTTGATAAGTCACTGCTCCTAGAGTAGGAGAGAGGGTGGGGACATTCCATGTTATTTTGAGGGTGGAGTGTGTTGAATTCTTGTCGGATGTCAAGTTGCTCGAATATCGTCCATGTTCTCCCGATTAAGGCCCCGCTAGGATCCAGGGAACCTGTTGTATGACTTCCGGTAGCTATTTAAGAGGACCTATGTTTCACTTGGTTATGTCTCTTCACTAATTGACTGTTGGTAAAAATCCCACGAATAAGAATTACCTCCGAAGATTGAAAAATCATTAGTCGATTTCATACAAGTTAAAATACCATACCGATACTCGAGGCATCATTGGTAACCGAGGCTTAGAGATTTAGAGGGCAAGACCAGGGGACTGTCATCTAGTGTCCAGCCGAGGCTCTCCTGCAACGGCACCCCCGGACGTAGCGTAGAGTCAATAAGCGTATAAGTTATCGAGTTACCGCACGGCTACGCATTGGATTTAAGGGAAAGCACTAGTACATAAACTCTCTGAGGTCCGTCAGTCAGACCAGCTCATCACTTGGTTAGTTCCTTGTCTCTTACAAGTATCAATTTCTTCTCGAGCCTTATTATGGCGGCTATATCTCACACATCACTACACTCCCGATTGACGGGGATCTCACTAGCCGGAGACCGGGTGGTTCAGTTCCGTGGTTTGAAATTTGCTAGTGTGTCTAAACGGTTTGCCCGGGCGGAATTGTTCGAGGAATGTCCCCGTGAATTGGATTGCACTCAGCATGGGTAAGATTTCCCGTACTAACCTAACTTTAACAGTAATACTGCCATGCTGACAGAACAGTCCCATCTGTCCACAAGAGCCAACAGGTTCCGAATCCGACTTCGGCATTCCCGCGCCCCTCCGGAGGGGCAGGCTTAGCCTCACCTTTGACGAGCTAGAATGTCTGAACCTCGCAGTGACATTACCGAAATCACATATCCCGAACATCACCTTTGGCAAGAAACTCCCTGTCCTTGTCAACATCCACGGTGGTTCGAACTGTGTAGGCGCCGGGTGCTCCCCGTTGCAGGATGTCGCCGGATTATGCGCTGCTAGCGTGGAACACGGGAAAGAAGTTATTTGTGTGGCTATAAATTACCGGTTGAACGTGTTTGGCTATGGGGTTTTGCCCGGTGGTGAGGGGAGTAATAACGGATTATTCGACCAGCAGATCGCACTCGTTTGGGTGAAGAGGCATATTTCTGGCTTTGGCGGTGATTCCGAGAACATCACACTCGTCGGGCAGAGTTCCGGTGCGTTGAGCGTCGATGCGCAGCTGCATGCTGCTTCGCCCATTGGTAGGGGCTTGTTCAAAAGGGCAGTTATGCAGAGTGGGTGCTTGGATATCGGCTCGCCGAAGCCGAGGGAGAAGATAATCCGGACGACCCAGGGGCTGGCTGACCTGGTGGAGCGTAGCAACGGGGAAAAAGACGAAGGCTGGGTGGAGAAATTGCGCAACGCGAGTGTGCGGGAGCTGATCAGTGCGCTGATTAAGGCAAAAGTGGGGATGTGGTGTGTTTCCGATGATGGCACATTCTTCAACTCACCCTGGGACCAAGCAGCTGGTGTACCGGATTGGTGCGAGAGTCTCATAATCGGTGACTGCGGCTTTGAAGTCCACCCCCCTCCCCTGGATAAACCCTCCCCCTACGGTAGCAAAGACCTGAAGCTCATAGTAGACAACTTACCTAGGCATACGTATGGTACCCCATATTCTCACGGGCCTCAGCAGCCGGAATCCACAAAGCCTTCACAGGAACACGGCCACACACCGCGCGCATATTCGAAATTTACAAAGTCCCGGTTCCATCTGCGGACTCCACACCCGCCCTGCGCGCCGCCGCATTCGCGTTCATCGGCGACAGCATCTTTAGCTACCCTGCACATAGGTTAGCTTCCCGCTGGCGTTCTGTTGGAAAGAAAGTCTACGAGTACTGCTTCGACCAACCGAACCCTTACACACTTGAGCTCCGTGAAGCGCATCACGGTGTGGACTTACTATACCTCTTCCCGAACTATGATCTCCCTGAGAAGGATAGAGTCGTTGCCGAGGCGTTTCAGAAACATGTGCTGGAGTTCTGCCATAGCGGGGATGCGTGGAAGGTGGAAGATGGACAGGTCATGGGGTATGGCCCGGCCGGGGAGGTACGTGTTGTAGAGAAGAAGGAGAGGAGGAGGGTAGCGGAGTGGGAGGCTAGTTTGAAGTTGTTCGGAAGGGCGGAGTTGGTTAAAAGTACTGAGTATGTTAGAGAATACCCTGGAGAGGCGGAGGAGGCAATGGAGATTGAGGAGGCTGTAAGCTGATGTTTTTTGATAGGTCGTTACTGAGGATCCAGCTGGAGAAGTCGATGCTCTAAGTTCCTTTCTTATGGAGGGGTTGTGGGAGAGGGATAAGATGCTGTCACAATAGCAACCTCAGTTGTGAATGGGTATTCTTGATGGGGAATGATATATTGGTATGCTACGAATTTGTGGCAGAAAAAGCACCGAAACTAGCGATGATTAAAAGAACTGCCGGAAATAAATACACTTTCTAAACCTGCACGGTCACCTAAGAGTGCTCCCGTGATATAATACCACTCCCGAAAATTCAATGAATTACCCCTGCTACTGAATACATGGCCACGCTGCGATAGAACATCGTTCGGAACGTTCCTAGTCAAATAGCCTCTAACCCGAATTACCATATAGACGCCGGTAGATGTTACCAGCCTGGACCACCGTGAACCGCAGAGAGTTCAACTAGGGCGATGATATACAATATCTTCTACTTTAGTTCGTTGGTGGGTAACCAAACACCCCTTCCTCACATGAGACAAAACCTCGCATTCTGTAGTCGCCCTATTTTTGCCATTGCACTTTCCCTAAGTATTGCTTCTGCCGAGCAGCACGTGGTATGGGACCCAAACAGCCAACTTAAGGACGAGGAGTAAAATTATCCATAATTCTGGCGATCATTGGTCGTAAGGGAGTTGGGGCACTAGTTCCCGGTCGGTAGAGATTCATGGCCGATCACTCGTATATTCACACGGGTTGCTCGGGGGGGAGGGATGATTAGTTAGGACGAAATCGCATGCTCGCGTAAATGTGTAGGAGATGGCATAATGTTTCATAGCATATAATGGAATCCTTAGCGTGAATTAACGGTGTCCTATTTCCCATACCAGATTGCCTGCGCTTCAGGCTCAGAAACCCATTCAACAATAGAATTCCGAATTTATTCCGAGGATGGGTACTGTGGGGCTACAAATTGGTCTATCCCATGGACCGATGGAACATGTAGATTCATCGCCTTCCGTATGTGGGAGCTCTATGGAGTGGCTCAGTGGCTTCACCTGAGAATGATACAAGAGGCAAATAGTCATGTGAGGGCTTGAAAAGTAGGCTCGTTCCACGCTCAGAGGGCAGAATAGGACTGAGGAGAATAAATACAAGGTAAATGTATCTGGAATTACGAGTGAGTTTATGTGAATTGTTATAAAGGTATAATTACTTAGTTTGAACTTTCAAACTGGTGGAACTGGAATAACAGAAGCAAGCTGATGTTAGATAGCAGTCTATTACAAGCCAAAAGCCATAGGCCCACTTTGCTTGTACTTTGGTGAGGTAAAAAGCAATAGGATTCCAGCTTTATAGGAGTGCCTTTGTATTAGTTGTTGCATTTGAGGAATCCGGTAAATATGATATATTTCAAGCGTTCTAAAGAACAAACACTCTACTAGACTAAACAGTACTAGATTTTAGGAACGCTAGATGCAGTGCGGTGAAACAGTATTTTTTTTTAACTCCTGCATGATCTCGGTCGGTCTTTTTCTCTCTGAGATCCAGGGGAAATCGTCAAAAGAAATTCATTAGTAAGAAGGCCTTCACTGAGGGAACCCAAGCCACATAATGAGTGGACCAACGCACAGTTGTGCAACGCCAGAGCCTCATCATCTCCCACCTCCTCTTTCTTCAGCCAAGAGGTTGCCTAGGACTCTGAGAGAGGTCAGATCCTTCTCTCGCACGATCTCTCTTTCCCGCAAAAAAAACAAACACGAGAATTCAGATATCAAACAATAGCACAGATGTCATCAGCGCACCAGCAGGTCCCCGGAAATATCAACCTGTTCAACAATAATCACTCATTCAACAATATCGTAAATTATAATACAGAAACAACCGAGGGGCATCAAATACTGCAGTGGCTATCGCTACTTGAACCACAGCAAAGGCACCAGGGTGCACGAACCGAGCGACTCGATGGCATAGGAAACTGGGTACTAGAAACAAGTGAATTCAGAGAATGGAGTGGTGCGGAGGATGGTTGCGTTGAGCCAGTGTTGCTGTGTGGCGGCGATCCAGGAGTGGGGAAGACTTATCTAAGGTAGGGAGGTTTCCCGCTCTTTGGCATTGCCTTCCATGGGGCAAGGCAACCCATCACTAAACTCCGCCTATCATATCCAGCAGCGCAGCCGATATTCGCGGTACCGCGGGTGTCAAATTAACGTGAACACTTGTACCTCGTAACTAAGTACCCTAGCTCAATACTAGCAATCATAATTCGGGCAACCTCAACAACAAAAAATAAAATACACTTAGCCTACTCTCAGAGCCAAATGGTGCTGCTGTGGGGGTGGGAAATTGGCTGTGTCATTTAAGTCAGACACGTATCGAAGGAAATACTTTCACCGTTTTTCTACTAGGGTACTTGGCTATGAAGTGCTGTAAGGATATTTCCTGCGTGGTGTTGACCGGTCTGTGCCTAAAGGCTTTGACGACTTGGTCTTTCTTCCTCCCTGCGCTTTTCTTCTTTGGCTACATTACGTCTCTTGGCTCGACACACATCTATTCATCCAATCGGACGGTATATCAAGAGGTCACAGCTACGCACAGGAGGGTGAGTTCGGCACCATCCAACTCAACGGGTCTGGTAAATCAGCCCGACACCGGTACTCGGATACCAGGGTTAGTCCGCGAACACCAGGATTTATTCTGAGCATGAGCTAAAGTGGCAAATATCCAATAGAAACCGTGAATGGATAGTTCAACCAATAGTAAAGCAGAAAGCGTTCGAGGAATTCTTCTGGTTTTCAACCCACACCCCTTAGTGCGTGCGCTATTCCGAATATCGTCGTTAGCTTTGTCAGCCATGTGTTCGCGGACTACCCCTGGTATCCGAGTACTCGAGTACTTGAGTAAGTTGCCGTAGGTGGTAGTCTAAGTTATTCGTGTTCTCGACTGCCGTATTTATGAAGCTTGATTCGCTTGTAAATATGCCAAGCCAGACGATTCCGCCGCACGCCCAGCCTAGCTGTTAGTTCCTAGCAGGGAAAGATTTGGGCTGTGCCACAGGACAGCCCTTGGAGACGTGTGACATTTCTGGTTGCACAGCCAGAGTATTGCATGGCCCAGATTTGGGGGAGGTTAATTGAAGCATAAGTTAGGTTCCACAGGAATCCCCGCCTTTTTTCAGCCTCGAGGAACTCTCGTACTTGTAGTCAACTGACTCCATCATCCATCATTCACAGTTTTCTAATCACCAAACACAGAGATGTCTCAATCACTAAGTAATAATATCAACTCCTTGAACACCATCGTCAACAACTTTACCATTAGCGATGACCGATCGAATATCCTAGCCTGGTTATCACCCCTGGATCCAAAGTTACGGCATCAGAATATCCAAGACCGCCGAGTTGAGAATGTAGGGGAATGGGTCTTACAAACCAAGGAATTTAAGAGCTGGGGCGCCGGCCGTGGGAGAGGTGAATCGGATAACCAGGTCCTGTTTTGCTATGGAGATCCGGGGGTTGGCAAAACTTTTATTAGGTAACAAGGGCGGGGCTCGAGGAACGGCGGAAGAAGGGCAAGTGCTGACAAGCTGGGACGTTAGCTCATTGGTGATAGACAGGTTGTGTGATCAGGCCGGAGGACGGAATATCACTGTTGCATGTGTTTACTTTGACTTCGCGGCCCGAGAAGAGCAGTCTCCCACGAGCATATTGGGCACCCTGCTGAAACAGCTAGTTGGTGGGCTAGACGAGCTCCCGGTGGAGGTATTGCGAGCACACCGAGATCAGAAAAGTGCCATTGGTGGGCGGGGGCCACAGCTTACCGATATTTTGAAGATGCTGCAGACCACTATTTCCAGGAAGCGCACATTCATTTGCATCGACGCTCTAGATGAATGTGTGGCAGAATATCGAGTCAAGATTCTTGATTCGCTTCATCAGATTCTCCGAAGGTCTCCGAGCGTCCGGGTGTTCATGACAGGAAGACCACACATCCGGAGTGAGGTCACGAAGCGTCTTTCTGGAAGAGTAACGAGTATACGCGTCACTCCCCGGAGGCACGATATCATCAGCTATCTTCATAGCAGACTGGGCGGAGACACAACGCCAGATGCGATGGACAGTACTCTGAAGGCGGATATCCTGAGGAAAATTCCGGAAGATGTTTCAGAAATGTGAGTAGAAGTAGCGACACCAGAGAAGCCATCTCGGGTTATCCACTGACAGATGCATATCTAGATTCCTACTAGTCTCGTTGAATGTCGATGCTATCCTGCGGGAAACCACAATCAGTGGCAGGCGACGAAAGCTCAACACAATGACCGACGGCTTGGGGTTGGGAGGTGCTTATGGCGAGACGTTGAGTCGGATAAAGGCACAGGGCGGGGAGAAATCGAAGCTCGGCATGGCTGCCTTGATGTGGATCTCCCACGCGGAGCGGCCTTTGAATACCGATGAACTGTGTCACGCCCTGGGAGTCGAAATAGGATTGCTAGATCCCGATGCCGGCAATGTTCCTTCAATAGGGACATTGCTAAGCTGTTGTCAAGGACTTGTTGCTGTAGACAAGGAGGTTTCCACGGTCCGGTTAATCCATTTTACTCTTCAAGAGTACTTCCGGGCTCATCCCGAGCTTTTCGGTACACCTCACTCGACAATGGCAGAGACCTGTTTAAGTTTTCTGAGTTCCCATCAAATCAAGTCTCTTCCAGCTAGTCGCCACCCTAATATTTGGGGCGCCCTTCCGCGATATTCTCCTCTATATTCGAGCTCATCTTCCCTGGGATATTCTTCTCTCCACTCGAGCGGACACGCTCTGGAACACTCTCCTCAATATTCTAGCACACCTTTTCTGGGATATTCTCCTCTATATTCGGGCTCATCCTCTCTAGATCATTCTTCTCTCCACTCGCGCGCGCCCCTTCTTGAACAGTCTTCTCGATCTTTTGGCACACCCCCCCTACAACACTCCTCCCCACACGCGCGCCCACCCTCTCTAGAATATTCTTCTCCATATTCTAGCCCACCTTTCCTGGAATATTCTTCCCCATATTGGGGAATACACGCAAAAAGCGCTCTTTCAGATCGCGCGAAACAGCTTGTGCTGAATCTATTTGACGACTGCAGCAACCACATAGCCATGAGAATCCTCTTGGATGCAGAGAAATCGCGTTTCTTCCGTGTTAACTCCGATAAAATTTCCCTGTTCAGTGGTCTGCACTGTGCATCCTTCTTTGGGATTGTTGAGATTGTAGCTGGTTTGGTAGAGGTGGAGGGTTGCGATATCAACCAAACAGACTGTATAGGTACTAGGTAGCACACCTCTCGTATGGGCAGCTTTGAATGGGCACGAAGGAGTGGTGGAAATACTACTCGGACGGGACGACATCAACCCCGACAAGCCAGATAAGTACGGTGAAACACCTCTCTGGTGTGCTGCTCGGCGTGGAAATGCGGGAGTGGTAGCCCGACTACAGTGGATTTACCCGGTCATTGCGCTGACTTACTATGCAACAGCAACCAGAAAACTGGATCCCCATGGTGCCTATACAATATGATATCGCGTGATACACTTGACTTTTTCATTTTATTTCGGGGTTTTCGCCGTTTGGCAGGTGCCATTAAGCGGATCAGCCAAAGGCGATTCACATTATATCACTCGGATTTAACCAGTGACGGATCTCAGTACACTCAGTTCCAACAGCCATGACTGTCTGGTCGGTCTAATTTCCGCCATTGACTAGACCTGACTTTGACAAGACTAAAGTTGTGATTCTCCAATCATCAATTTTCTAAACTGCTGTGCATCCATCGATCCGCCGAAAATCCTGCTCATTCCCCTGGTAATAAAGGAAAGACAGAGACACCAATTACCCATAGTCTCTCCGTATCGTCCTCACCAGGAATCCTTCTCTTACAGTTTTTAGTTTTTCCGCTTTTGTTAGACCGGTCCCCGGATGCATCAATCCAAAACCCATGCGCATTTGTGCAACAGAAATGGTTTCCCTAAATCCAAAGCATTACCAAAGCCAATGCATGTCCGAGAAATAATCTGGGAAACAATGCGAGTATCATGGGGGTATGCCGAGCAGCATGTCACGACTTCTACTGAACTATGTTTTGGACTTCGACGGAGAAACGATTCACGAGTGACGAATGGTGAAACGAAACACAAATGCCAAGCATCTCAGTGAAAACGATCGCACACTCTGACACTCAGGGGTGGGGAAAATCTTTTCACACAACAACCTCAGGCCCATCCTCAACGACGTCTCCACGATTCTCGATGCTCTCTCGAACTACCTAATTGAGGGTGATCACAGGAGTATATATCCACTATGACCTCATTCCATCTATGAGGCACCTTACTACTCCATGTGAGTCTCTCCTTCCCGGCTGAGGAATCCCGGCTAACTAAAAGCAAAACAAACACTTTCCCACACCTGGGCTTCGAGCTCTTTCCGGCTGATCTTGCAGTCTTCGGCTTTCCTGCCGGCTTTCCCGAAGGCTGAACAATCCCAAGACTATCGCGCATTCCTGTATTCATAATGCTTTCCCGAACGTACAAACCAAACTCTCAAAGCCGACCCGTATACCCGAAGCCAAATCGAGCCTCCGAAGCCAAACCCATGCCTGAATCCTCAGCACATCTCGGAACACAAATCCATGCCCGATGTTGGAGCCCTATGCCCGGATCCTTAGCGCATATCACAAGCCACAAACAAGCGCGCTCCTGGAACCTCTCTGAACAAAGGAAGGATCGTGAGAGTATGGGGAGTAGTATCATTTTCAACACCATAAGGGTATGCCACCTTCGCCCCTCCCCCCAATCCTCTCCCCGGGAGGTATTAGTAACTGCAGCCTGATATTACCGTTCATTTTCGGGGTCATCGGGCTCTTGCTTGCCATCTCCCTGCACTGTGACATTCCCGACGTCTTTTTCCCAACACCTTATACTACCTTTCGCATACCGGCTCGGCCGAATCCTCTCTACCCAAACCCTGAAATCGGCATGCGATGCGCCTTGCCCGTGGTCAGCATTTTTGCCGGTCCTAGACAACTTCTGCCACCTGTGCGGGGGACCTCCTCAATAATGCCACCCATTACAGCACCAACCCCCCCGCCCCCTACCATCGCGCTTACTATCCTGTTGTTGTTTGGCATCGTCTCTTTGTTAAAGCAGATTGGATTCTGCATCAATTTTCATGAGTGAGTGACAGGGCGCATCATAAGGAGGATGGATCGTGATGGAGGAAATATGGGTGAAGGGGAGAGTGAAAGTTAATAGGAAACAAAGAGGAGTCTCTTTTGTTAGCAATCTGAGTTCTCTTGATTTATTTCACTTTTCGTTTGTTTTGCACTTTGAAGGCGGGTTGGCACAAGCCATCGCCAATTAGGCAAAGCACACAGGATTCGGCTCGAATGGAACAGGGAATGTCTCAGAGGTTGGCGGATTAAGGTATTGCCGGTTGCTGGGACAGTGCAGGGTCATAGCTCAAGAATACCGGGTCTGTGAACCCCATTAGAACCATCCCTTCCGGTTCTCCCACATCTCGAGATCATCATCCTTCCTACAGATCCCGTCCATCATTTCTCACCCGCCACCTCTAGTGGTCCCTCATGCGCCCTCATTGTCACAACAGGATACATCGGCAGGAACGATATCCCCCGTCAAGGGCAGCGATAAACCACACCAAAGCCTCCGGCGGTGGAACTGCGCGATCAGCGGGAAAAGGCGAACGCATGGGTTGTTTTTCCTTCTGGCGTTGCTCTCTTAGGGCTTCCTCGAATTTCCCCTCATGTCATCCTTAGTCTCCTCTAATACACTTGTTCTGCTTTGGAAAATTGGGGCGGGTTAATGGCAGGGCTCGCTGGAGTGGTAAAGGAAGTATAAAAATGTAAAGCGCAATTTAATTTTACCCATAAATTGGGATGTGAACTGGAATCTAGTGCTGTGGTAAAAATATGCAATCGCCATCATTTCCGATACTGATCCTGAAATCTGCTCCACATCCCTTCCTTTCACAAATCTCATAAACAAAATCCAACTCAAGAACCAAACCCATCCCCACAATCAGCCCACTTCCATGGCCTGTCCTCTTTCAACAACCCGCTTATTTCTTATGTTCCTGCCCTGACTTCACCTCCTTCCACACCACCCGCTTGTTCCACTTATCCTGAACCTTCATCAGTGCAACAAGTCCAGCGCGTTGGTTGGCTGGGTGGAATCTTTCTTCGATGACGACATCCTCCTTGTGTCCATGGGCATATCTTGAGAGCACATGGTAGACTTGATTAAGACATTGTGTAACCTCCCGCACTTTGAGTCCTCTAGCGGATACTTCTGCATTGAGAACAGTTGCAAATTCTTTTGTTTGGACTAGCTTCTGCAGAGAGTCTTGCTCGCCCTTAGTTCCACTAATCTTTTCCTCTATTCGAGCCTGCTCTAAGATGCATTCTGTACAAGGTTAGTGTCAATTCAATATTCATGATCCACTTAAGTACCTATTGCGCCTCGCACATTGAAATTGGCCTCCAACCGCCTTCTCTCGGTTGATTCAATAAGAATCAAACGCTGTTACAAAATTAGAAAATCTCGGAATAAGTGATTGTATGTAGGATCTTACATCTAGGTGACGAATTTCATCTATCTTCTTCTCAAATGCCGTCTCGCGGAGTTGGTGATTCCATTTCAGGTATTGGAGAAACGGTTTGCTCTTGGGCTCTTTTTGTCCTACGAACTTAACGCTTTTTTTCACCGTCGCTCCAGGATTATCCGCAATTCGCTCTGGATGTGAACTATTTGCTTTCGGGAATTTTTTGCTCATTGTGTTCGGCTGCCCCTTCATCTGTTTAGACCACTTGCCTTCATGGCCCTGCCATTAGCAGAAATTGTGATTGTTGCATCAGGGGAGTTACTTTTGTGCTAAATGTAGTTAGTAGTTAACCCAGCAAATTGAGTAAAAGATTTATGTCACCCACATGAGAGCCAATAGCATGGAATGAAGCACTACGGGCAGTTGAAAATGCAATGGGGAACCTTGAGAAGGGTAACATTTTGAATCAGAAGAGTGAAAGGATGGGATGGTTGTAGCTGGTGTTGCTCTCGGTCTGGATAAACGACATATAGTGGGCATCGTAGTAGTTTTACTAGATATGCACGTTGATCTGATTGTATGCACGGAAATGAGAATAAGCTGCATTGTGCAAATGTTGGAAGTTGCTAGATGCTTGTTGGCCTGTTGATATGATTGTTTCCTTGTTCAGATGGTTAGCATGAATGCACTTAGGCTTCGGGAATGTGCCTAGGCTTGGAAGAGTTATGCAGGCCTAAAGGTAAATGTAGAGTTGGATAAAGCCTAAAGGAAAGCACAAAATAAGCAAAGAACAAAGGCTTAATCATGGTAGACTCTGAGTGGTATGGTGAGTGATGGATGAACGGTAGACTAGATGGCCGTTCTCTTTCTAGCCAAGAACAGGCCAGGAGATACATATCTTCCTCTAACTAGCAACAACAAAACCACCCTGAAATTAATACACTCTAAAGAGAGACATGTAGCTAACAAACCCGGCCTCCAGCGATCACACACAATCTAGCACAGTGATGAAATCCTTTAATCCTCTGTGATCCTAAAACCAATCCTCTGCTCATGTTCCAATTCTCATTCTTGATGACAGTCGGTATGCAAGAAACGAGAACAAACCAAATATCCGATACTTCATATTTTATGGCCAGGGATATCAACAAAGCTATCAACCAATATGGTATGCCTAAAGGCAAAAGATGTGAACACAGAAACCCATTTGAGAGCACCTAACGACCAGGAAACTACAAAGCAGCATGTCCTATAAGCATATCTCTCCTAACCACATATCCGCATATGATATTGGCATATCCACACAACCTAATAGCAGAACCGCCTAACCACATGCCCCAGCGGCAATCCAAGGGAGTTGGACGCCCACAGGTTACAAGTAATGATGTGAAAGCAGAGATATGACCGGTGATATTGTTGGACTTAGTTTATCCGCCGTACAGAAGTAGTTTTCTTTTACTCTTGTTTCCTTCCTTAGTCTCCCTTTACTTCCTCAATTTCTAAGCTGCGCATTGTTGAAATTATACTTTCGGATATGTACTCTCTATCTTCTTGAGTACGACAGTACTTCCTAGTTCATACTAGTTTCACTTCAATGCTGTCAGAGTTTAAGCTCAATCAGTCAATCATAGATGTAACTCTATGCGCATTAGATTTTCTTTCGTCTTCTTTTGTTTTCTTGAATTTCTTTTTTCTACAGTGGATATGTACTCTGGTTGCGCAGCATAAATAGCACGCTCTCCGCTTCCTTAGAAAATCAAGCTTCTTTTCTCTGGTCCGGGCGAACACATGCATCAACAGATATAACGAGTGATAAGAGGATGACTGCTTTGTGATTTCTATATGCTCCACTCTCTAACGTTCGTTAGACTTATACCAGAGATAGGGAAGTGAATCAGGACAAGTGAACGTAGCCTCAGGTCAGGTGCTGGGGATAGTATTTTTGTTTAGTGGGAAATTAGCCTTTGGTGGCCGTGGCAGATCTGGTTGCAGAGAATGTGATGGAAGATGTAATATTATGCTAAGCGAGATATCGCGCTGTCGCCTACAGTAGGAGCTAGAACTCAACCTCGTGCACAAGAATCCCGAATTTCATCCCTCCGATATCAAGACTAGTGTAGTACGAAAACTAACCATATCAGTACCTAGCATAAGACCAAAGCCCGCAGAGAATGGCAGACCTTACCATGAATAGAAACCACAACATGCCAGAATGTGGGTCAATTCTTCAAGCACTTCTGGTAGCATGTCCTAGCCCTGGTCATAGTGACGGGGGCGGTCACAAGTATCACCAAATATATCACAGAGACTATAATCCATCGTAATCTAATTGACAGGCCCCGTGATATTATAATGGATAAAATAGGGGAACCGTGACCCTGACCCAATAGTCGATTGTGGCTAGTTCTCAAGGGTGGCCGGTTTCAGTCAGGAATGAAGAACTCATTCACAGCGGATTATGAATATTGACACTTGGGTTATAACAAGAATAGACGGTTCCTGCTACTCTCAAGAAAATCTGTAGCTGATCCTACAAATCGAAGGTGCGGCCCTTCCCGGATTTATGCGGAGTTAGTCTCTGCCTTGGGGTTCCAATATGACGGGTATCTGGCAATGGCAGAAATGCAAAACGGAGGACCATGGCCATGAAACGAAACGCCAAGATCGAAACAATACTAACAGAGTTCGATCACCAAATACACACAACTTAGGGACGGGAAAAACTCCTCATTCAACTACTCGCTCGCGCTCACGAACAATGCTCGATGATCTCTAACTAACTAGCGACGATGACAGAGGTATATACCAATCACAATGGGGAAGTCTTCCATGCAATTCCTCTCACCTCTGAACCGACCGTGACTTAGATCCACTCTGTTCTATGCATGCCCCCACTCTTCTACACAAGTTCCCCTTTCCCTTCCGCAAAGCTATCATGCTAACAAAGGAAACAACAAACTTCACAAAAAACTTCTTCATGCTCCATAGCCTCTACGCATCCTACCCTTCCTTCCGGGACTACATCAATCCAGCGCGCATATCCGGAGGTTTGTCTGCATGATAACGACGTGCGCTGCGCTTATGGGTACCACCCCGAGCGGCATCAAACAAGTTGCTCCTGGCGAACGTATCAATCGAGAGCGTATATCAGAACTTCTTTGTCAGAACGATAACGGGATAGGCCGTGTGCGTGCTCGATAGGCCTAGCATGCCCAGCATCATTACAGAAATTTAACAGGGTATGTGTGTGCCCGGATTGGTGATTGCTTCTAATACTTGGTACTGAGTGAAATCGATGATCTAGAGCCTTTGGCGATCTCCTGTCAGGGGCAGAATTGGATATAGCGCCAGTCAGTTTCAATCTCCTGGAAGGATGGGTGTGTGGGTATTGTGAGAAATCAAGTTATCATAATGGCAGTTTATTGAACGAACAGTCTGGCTGGAAGAACTATTATTTAATGTATGGGGTCGACCCCCGTTATACCTGTAGGGTGCATCACCCATGACTAAAAATAGTCCCGTGGCGGATCATGATTCAGCATGATTTATTCTGCTCCCATATGTCTCTGGCGTGGGCTTAGCTAAAGCACAATTTGATCATTTGCTGGGGAGATGACACATGTACAGTACAGTAGCTGCTGTCACAAAATTAGGAATATGGCCTCCTACGAAACTCCGGATGAAAAAAGAATTGTCCATGGACAAAATTAACCGATCACCCAGGTGAGTGTGGCAACGCATCGTTTCTAGGCCCCCACAAAAATCATCACCACTCAACAGGCACCTCATAATACTTTCTCTGTTTTTATAAAGACTGATGGATGGTAACGTTTCCGACCGGGTAATTGACCACCCCGGGGAGTTTGACCACCATCGTGAAACCCCAACACATGACATTATTCGGCCAATTTCTCAACAATGCCCTGATCCCGAGCCTAAGTAAAAAAATCTGCATATGCAGAGCGGGAAACCATCCTTACTGAGGCAATTTCGCATCTGAGAGATCATCCAGAGGTAACCTATCATGGTGTTGCACGGTTATTCAGTTTGAATAAAGGGACCTTAAAAAATTGCATAGAAGGACTAACAAAGGGATTTAATCAAGCGCATGAAAAGCAGCAGAAATTGTTTCAAGAGGAGGAGGAAAGAATAGTTGAATGGGTGAAGGAATTGGATGATATGGGGGTTGACCCAAAACGTTGCCATGTGGAGGAGATGATGAGAGCTATCCTCAGGCAACACGGGTCTGCAAAGGATATTACCCGGGTACGGGTGGGAAAGCACCTCATCTAACACTTTATGAACCGCCATCGAGTAGTCTCAGCACGCTTTGCTAATACAGTAAATCGTGAAGGTGCACTGTCAAGTGATCCTCGGGTTGTCAATTACTTTTCAACTGGATTAGCGAAACACAAAGTGGATACCAGATAAAACCGAACAATCTTTGGAATTTTGATGAGAAAGGCTTGCTTCTTGGTGTATCAAGCAAGGAACAAGTTCTCTGTCATTCCGATAGGAAAAATCCACGAGCTCGGTAGGAGGGAAGTCAAGAATGGATCACTCTCATTGAGTGTATATCTGCAGCTGGTATGACAATACCACTCTGTATCATTTATAAGGGTGAAGCCCAATATATGGGCAGGCACGACTATGAGGAAAATGGTGAGGCTGTTTTGCCTTATCCTTAATAGGCTAGTTGAATGATGATCTTGGTTTACGATAGGTGAAGGAGCACTTTTATTCCAATACCTGGCCAGACAATAGTTCTGAGTACCGCTTGCTACTATTCGACTAACACAGATTACATTTAACCTTTGAGTTTGTTGAGTTCATACTTCAGCATCATATTAGACTAGTAGTCTTCTCTCTGCACTCAACCAACCTCCTTCAACTACTTGATGTTGGTATTCTTTCACCACTCCAGCGCTTCTTTGGCCAAGTGGTTGATGAGTGGGGCCGGAAAGAGGGCCCCTAGGCTGGCCTTCAGAAGGGAGACTTTTGTCGGATACTGATAAGTGCCCGGACCTGGGCACTCAGCTCTTCCAATATCCGTTCTGCATTTCGAGTACTGGTATTTCCCTAATGAACCACTTGGGTATTCTCTGTGACCTCTCCCTCCAGATCCCTGAGCAAAGTGCTGGAGCACCTCGCTGATCTGCTACTTGTGTTTCTGAGGTCGATAGGATATCACGGCTAGAGGCTGTGGCTCAGAACTCTCACGATCTCAATAGAGTCAAGGCTGCAAGGGGTGAAATTGCTTTCATTGGGCAAAAATGCTTAGCCACAGCTACGATAAATGCAGAGCTCCTCAAGCAAGAAAAGGAGAAAAAGCAGGCAAGCAAGCATGATCAGTGGGTTATCAGGAAAGCACTCATGATTGGACCTGTGAGCTTGCACAATTGAAAAGGAAAAAGCTGGAAGGAGAGGGGATCAAGCAGGATAGGAAAATAAAAGAATTGAAAATTGAGTTAAATACAGCTTCTACATGAAAGAGAAAAGCTCTGGTAAATGAGCTGAAAGAGCTGGCCTGGTATGGTATACGTCCTATAGTGAAAGACAATATCTTCTCGATCGCTGAAAATTGCCAAAATCCTGAATCACTACCCCCTCTTTCATTAACCGACAGCACTGTCTCTCCATCTGACTCCCTCTTAGGTGAATCAGGAGACCCTGACCCTGCTATCCAGGCCTTTCGAAATCAGCATTCTAGCTTCTAAGCTAAATCATTGTACTTCTCTCCTTGACCAATCTTCCACTCCTTCCATCTACCAAATTTTGTCTTTCATTCTATCTTTCTCCTTTAACTTTACTTGTATTTGTAATTGAAAAGCATTTTTTCATTTATTAGTTAGTCATTGTAAATTGAGTTTCAGTTGGCTTCATTAGATTCTATTTTTGTTACTTTCTTCAAATAGTTTGTATTGATACTTCTTGTTGTATCGTGGTGGTCAAAATCCGCGAGGTGGTCAATAACCCGGTTGAAAACATTATAGAAGTACAGTACTGAATACAATGAACAGGTATAAAAAGAGAGTACAGTGCATAAGTAATGTCTCAGTAGCAGTGGTATACTTAAAGGGAAGACATTGACAGAATAAGTATGTTCCTTATATCCAATGCAAATGATAAGGTGAAATATTAGTGGGCAATGTAGATAACCTGTTTTCGAGCATATTTACCATCAAATCAAACACTTACAAGTGCTAGGTAAAGATGGTGCTCAAACCTTTAAACCAGTATTTTGTTTCATACAGTCCCTACTTCACCAGTCTCACGGTCCCCTGGTGAGATACTTGTTGGGATAACTTTGGTGTTCTTGTTTTGTTACATGGTTGCTACGAGGGATTTGCTTTGTAAGGTTTATGACAAATTGAATTGTTTCCTTGGTTACGCGGATGTGTGACTCATACTGGGGTATGAGTCAGGCGGCAAAGGGTGTGCTAGGATTTCCTTCAATATAAAGGGGTTCCGCCCCTTATTTCCTTTCATCTTTCTCATCGGCTCCACCTCCAGCGATTGAAATCTCAACACCGTGGGAAATCATCGTAAGAGTGTCCTCCGCCTCTGATCTCCCCCGCCCGTGGCAACTGCTTAGGGGGTTATCACGCCTTCATCCCTTTACTGTCTCTGGGGCCTCTGGCCTCCCCTCCCTGGGGTTATGGAGTCCTTTCTGGTTCCGTTCGCCTGCGTTGAGCACGCTTGCGTTGATGTTCCTACCCTTGACCCCGCACTTCGCGACGCGTCTCGCTTAGCGTTTTGCACGGTCGGCAACCCTCCTTCCTCCGTCAATACAGGGTTGCTAGTTTCGGACTATCGGTGAAGTAGTTGCCCTGGTGGCCCTGCTCTCTGGTATTGCACTCTCTCCTGAGTTACAGGATCGGTACGGTCGGCATTCGAAAAACTGTGACCCCGTCTCCGTACTCCGTGTTCGTACTTCTCGGTTGTTTGGCGAGCCTTCCTCCTCCCTCTTCTCACGCGTCAGATCCGCCTACACCGTACTGCTACATCCTTCCTTAGCTGGCACCTTATCTGCCCCGTCGGCTGGCACCCTACTGCCCTTCACGATAGCTGGCACCTCCACTGCTGAGTGGCTCTCCTCGCCGGGTGACTCCCCTCGTCCTCCTCCCGCTCCTGCGATTTACTCTACGGTCGCGAACCTGGCATTAGGTTACGCTGTGTCATGGTATAGCACTACCTCCTTGGCCCATGCTAAAGTCCGAAGCGTCGCCGCCCCCTGGCTTTTGCCTTGTTGGGATATAGCCTGCCCCTGTAGCTGTTGGGTTTGGGGTTCGATCTATTTTTCGTTTAAGGTTGAGAAATAGTAGTTTTATCTTCTCTCCCTGTCGGCACTTTGTTGCCGTGGGAATCATTTCTTTTGTTTTGGGGGGCCCGCCGAAGGGTTTGTGTCCTTCCCTGTTTTCGTTTCTACACCTGTTTTTCCTTACGTGTCTGGAGGAAGGTATTGCTCCGTCTTGCTTTCGTCTTAGGTGCTATAAGGGTGGAGGATGGGCGCTGGTCTTGAGGGGTTTGATTTTTCCCATGAGGGGGTGAAGCGGGTCATTGGATTGCTTAAAGGTTTTGTTCACGCCATAGCTAGCGCTCCACGCGAGTTCTTGTACCTTAGTTACCTAGAAATCAACGAACATATGATACAAAAAAAGAAAAAGAAAAAAAAAGAAAAAGCCCCATATTTCCTTGCGCGCCCTCTACACCTCCAGTCATTGAAATTCCAACTCCATGTCGTACAGTGCACGATCCCCCCTCGCCCCCTAACTCTTCCAGCCTTTCAGGCTTCGCGTCCCTGATTCCCCATCGTCAAGATAGAAGACCTACCCCCCCTCCCCTCTTTGAGGAACTCTTCCAGAGCTCCTTCAAGGCAGTCATCCTCCCCGGACCTGACGGAGTCCCAGCTCTACATACGCGACTTTGTTCCCGAGACCTGTCAAAGGCTTAACTTCACTTCGACCTAACTCCCGATTCTCGACGACCACCAGCTCTCTGGCCTTTCGGACGGCGAGACGATCCGTGTCCCCCTCTCCTGCTCCACCCTGAACGCGCTCGCCTCCATGACACACCAGCTTGAGACCATAACAACCCAACTGGGCAATATCCAAGCTACCGTTGCAACCCTCCTGACCTGGCCAGCACTCGAAGGCACCCTCGCCCCCATCAATCCAGCCATTCGTGACCTGTCACATAGGGTCTCGGCCCCTCCATCCCAAGCGCCAGCCCCCACTCGGGCTCCTGTTCACCTGACCAGTGTCACCACACGATCTGCGCCAGCCTCCGCTCGGCCTCCTGGTCGTCCGTCCGGTTCCACCACACACGCTGCCCCCCCTATGCCACTACCCAGAGCTAAGGCTGTAACGACCCTACAGATAGGTAGCTACAGTGGACTAGACTCAAGCCCGTATGGTATACCAAGTGGTAACCATATTGAGGATAGGCCAGTATACTTAGTATACTACCGGTAGACATGCGTTGGTACAAGTGTCTACCAAGTGACTTGGTGACATAGGGTTAGACAGGGTAACCTAGGTAGGCCAAAGTTACCCTACTAGGCAGGGTAACCTTCGGAGGGTATGATTGCATAAAGTTAAGGACCCATAGTAAACGTTGCACGGGTCTCTGGGGCAACATTATATGTGGTTGCGAGGACTCCCGAAGGAAATAAAGGCATGGAAGGGTGAAGTTACCCTACCTTAGAAACATGATTACCCTACCTTGGGACCCCAGTTACCCTACTGAGAGACCCCAGTTACCCTACCTTCACCGACAAAGTCATCTGCGGACTTAGGGGGAAGTTATCCCACTATAGTGGGGCTCTTAGATGTTCATAGGGCTGCTTCGTATGGCACGAAACGGGCTACTGACGGAGCAGGAGTGGTCCGAACCTCCTGTAACTTCCAGGGGATATTGCTAACACCCCCCTGCGGCCCCAGCGTTGGTACGGCGCGACAGCACGGTACGGCTGTGTAGTTGTGTGCTTTATAGTAAAGTAAGATCCATAGGAACGCTCCCACAACACCGTATGAGTTGTGGCCGTCCAACCGACCAGAAGCTGTTCGCAGGATATATAAGGGGTGTGAGGGTGACCGCCTCCTGGGGCGCCACCTGG
>Ga0307513_10002234_pt1 | contig 27034 bp, 19 predicted proteins | sample 15_EM_MG_FD_202174 | JGI IMG/M metagenome (GOLD analysis project Ga0307513, IMG submission 202174) | Populus trichocarpa ectomycorrhiza microbial communities from riparian zone in the Pacific Northwest, United States - 15_EM | ecosystem: Host-associated > Plants > Roots > Unclassified | place...
ACGGTGCCGCGCAGGGTGATGCCGGTGGTGTTCTTGAGGGTGGCGGTCAGGGCCACGGCCTGGCCCGGCTCAGGGGTGGCCGGGGTGACGGTGAGGGAGACGGGCGGCGGGAGGAAGTCCCGTTCCGAGCGGTAGGCGGCCCGGGCGAGGCTATGGGTTGTCATCTTGTCTCCACTGAGAAGTGGTCGAACACGGCCTGCACGGTGGTGCCGGGGTAGTTGAGGTTCACGGCGCTCGCCACCATGCCGGCGTCCAGTGCGCCGCTCGCGGAGGGGACGTCCGCGCTCGCGATCTCGGTCCAGGAAAGGCCGTTGTTGACGCTGGAGTACGCGGTGTATGCGGTGCCGTCGCGGACCAGGCGCAGCCATGCGGGGTGGGTGGAGCCGCCGCCACCGGCCCAGGTGTCGAGCCGTCCGTCGCCGTCGCTGTCGGTCATGAACTCCAGGCCGAACGACTTCGACATGGTGAGTACGGCGTAGCCGCCCTTCTCCGGCGCGGTGAGGTCGTTGGCGACCGCGATGCCGTACTTGGCGGTGGGGTTGTCGCTCCCGGTCAGGCTGACCGTCTTGACCTGCACCACGCTCGACTCGGCGGCGGATCTGGGAAGGAGGACGCCCCCCTTCTCGTCGGTGCCGCCGGAGAAGTCGCGGCCGCCCGCCCAGATCACCAACTGGCTGCCGTACTGGCCGAACTTCGCGTCGTCGGTGGTTGCGAACGTCCGGTACGGGTCCCGCACCTCGTTGGGCTGGTAGGGCACCGTGAACGTCGTCGCGGACCGTGCGCAGTCGCTGCTGCGCCCGTCGACGTCGAAGACCACGTGCGCGGTGAACGACACGTTCCCGGCCACGTCGGCCGGCATCGCCGTCTTCCAGCGCCGGGTCGTCTTCGCGCCGCGCCGCAGGTCGCCGAGCGGGATGGTCTTCGTCGCCGTGGTGGCGCCGGGGTTGATCAGGTGGAGCACGGCGTTGCGGAGCGGGAAGGGGCAGTCGTTGGTGAGGACCGCGGTGGCGGTGACCGTGTCACCACCGGCCGGCTCGGCGGGTTCCGTGGTGACGGTGAGCATGGGTCCCAGGGTGTCGAACCGGGTGTCGTTGCGGATTCCCATGCCGGTCACCGGGCCCAGTCGACGGTGAAGACGTTGGCGATGTCGCTGGGCAGGTCGGACGGTACGGTGATGTTGATCTTTCCGTCGCCGCGGGTCCACCTCAGACTGCCGCTCGTGCCGAGCAGTCGGATCCGGGACGTGGCGCTGATGGGGATGTCACCGGGCACCGAGAGGGTGCCGCTGGGCGCGCCCAGCACGATGATGTTGAACTTGCCCGGGGTGACGGTGTAGCGGACGCCGAGCGAGCCGCCATCCTCCTCCGCCCGCACCCAGGGCGTCGACCCGTAGATCGCCGGGCCGTTGACCTTCAGCCAGGCGCCGATGTCCCGCAGCCGCTCCTGCATGATCTCGGGGATCGTGCCGTCCGGCCTGGGACCGATGTTGAGCAGCAGGTTGCCGTTCTTGCTGACCACGTCGGCGAGCAGCTGGATCAGGAACTCGGAGGTCTTGTAGTCCTCGTCCGGCTCATGTTTGTTGTAGCCCCAGGAGTAGCCCATGGTCATGCAGCACTCCCACTTCTGCGGATCCATGGTGGGGTTGGTGCGCTGCTCGTACGTCGCGAAGTCGAAGTGGGTGTCGAACCGGTCGTTGATCACGACACCCTTGGGGTGCTTACGGTTCTTGGCCTGGTTGTAGTAGTGGGCCATGGGTTCTTCGCTGCGCCACGGCGGTTCGCCGGTGGGCCGGAACCACTGTCCGTCCGCCCACAGCAGCTCCGGGTCGTAGCGGTCGATGATCTCGTAGAGCTGCTTGAGTTCGTAGTCGCCTATGTAGTCCTCGACCGGCTTGTAGCCGGTCATCGGGATTTCCTTGTCGGTGTAGAAGTTGCGCATCGGCCGGCCGATCGCCGGGTTGAAGTACTCGCCGAGCGAGTAGTACAGGCCCGGGCGCACGGTGCCGCGCTTGCGGGCCGCGGTCATCAGCTCACCGACGAGGTCGCGCTTCGGGCCGTGCGCCACGGAGTGACGGTCCGTCACCTTGCTGGGGTAGAGGGCGAATCCGTCGTGGTGCTTGCTGGTCAGCGCGAAGTACTCGGCGCCCGCCTGCTCGAACAGCTTGACCCAGGCGTCGGGATCGTACTTCTCGGCCTTGAACTGCGGGATGAGGTCGTCGTAGGTGACGTCCTCGCCGTAGGTGTCGCGGTGGTACTTCCATTCGGCGGTGTCCTTGGTGCTCTGGTACCAGAGGTACCACTCGGAGGCGCTTCTCGGCGTCGCGCCGGCGATCACCGAGTAGATGCCCCAGTGGACGAAGATGCCGAACTTGGCGTCCTTGTACCAGCGCGGCACGGGATGGGTGTCGAGGGACGCCTTGGTGGGCTGGTAGTCGGGTATGCCGGAGCCGCCGGGCACCGCGCCGCCGGCAAGGGCCTGGGCGGTGCCTGGCGGGGCGAGCAGCACCGCGCCGCCGAGGGCGGCCGCGGTGGTCATGAAGTGTCTGCGGTCGACTGCCATCAATGTGCCTCTCACTCTGCGTGGATCACTCGTGGGTGGAGAAGGAGTCGAAAAGTGCTGTCGTGGTCTGGCCCGGGTAGTTGAGGTTGACGGCGCTCGCGACCATTCCGGCGTCGCCGGTGCCGCTCGCGGACGGCACGGTGGCGGTGGCCACCTGCTGCCAGGCGGCGCCGTCGGAACTGGCGTACGCGGTGTAGGCGGTGCCGTCGCGGACGAGCTTCAGCCAGGCGGGGTGGTACGAACTGCCGCCCCCGGCCCAGGTGTCGAGCTTCCCGTCGCCGTCGCTGTCGGTCAGGAACTCCAGGCCGAACTGCGCGGACATGGTGAGCACCGCGTAGCCGCCCGCTGCCGGCGCGGTGAGGTCGTTGGCTACGGCGATCCCCGCCTTGGCGGACGGGCCGCGGCCGGTCTGACCGACGATCCGGGCGCTCACCGTGCCGGACGGCGGTGCGGCGTCGGCGAGGTACACCGCCGCCTTCTCGTCCTTCCAGCCGGACAGGTCCTGGCCGCCCGCCCAGATGGCGAACTGGTCGCCGTTCTGGGCGTATCGGGCCTCCTCGGTGGTGGTGGCGGTCGTCAGGTACGGCGCCCGGACCCCGGACGGAGCGGGGGTCACCGTCGCGTCCACGCTGTCGGAGTCACGCCGCGTACGGCCGTCCTGGAGGAAGGAGGTGCGTACGCCGATCTCGTGGGTGCCCCAGGCTGCGTCGGCCGCGGGGGTCACCGTCCAGGTAAGGGTGGCGCTGTCGCCCGGGGAGAGGGAGCGTGTCCGCGTGCTGCCGGCCGGTTCGGCGGACCAGCCGTCGGGGAGATCGAGGCGTGTGCTGACCTGGGTAACCGTGCCGGTGCCGGTGTTGGTGACGGTCGACGTGATCTCCGTGCCGTCGCCGCCCGCTTGCAGGGTCGGCCGGTACGGGGTGAGCCGGACGCGGGCCGAGGGGCAGTCGCGGGCCACACGCAGACCTGCGAGGTCCACCGCGTCGGCGAACGCCTTCATCCCGGTGTCGTTGGGGTGCAGATGGTCACCGGAGTCGAACGCGGCGCCGTAGCGGGTGGGGTCGTCCGGGTCCCGTACGGCCTCGTCGAAGTCGGCGTAGCCGTCGAAGGCGCCGCCGGAGTCGCGTACGAACGTGTTGACCTTCTGCCGGTCGGCCTCCTTGGCCTCGGTCCACCAGTCGCCCCAGCCGCGATACGGGACGACGGTCGCGCCGATCAGGCGCAGCCCGCGCGCGTGGACACGGCGTCCGATCTCCTTCATGCCGTCGATCACCTGGTCGCCGGTGGCACCGCCCCAGCTGAGGTCGTTGACACCCTCGAACAGGATCACCGTCCGGGCGCCCGGCTGCGACAGCACATCGCGTTCCAGCCGGTCCATGGCCGACGGGTTGCCGTCGACGCCGGCCGTGATCCGGTTGCCGCTGATGCCCTCGTTCAGCACTCCGGCGGTGGTGGAACAGGCCGACAGCCGCCCCGCCAGATAGTCGGGCCAGCGCCGGTTGGCGTTCGAAGTGGAGGCCGCGCCGTCGGTGATGGAGTCGCCGAGCGCCACCACGGAGCCCGCCGCGTTTGCGCCCTGTACGTCGACACCGGTCAGGAACGGGAAGGCGGAGTCGGTCCGGGTGAAGGCGTCCCCGTCGGCGTCCGAGGCGTGGTCGCCGCCGCCGTCGGGCGTCCAGTAGACGGTCTGCAGGCCCATCCAGTGCTGGCTGATGTGGGTGAGCCGGCCCGGGAAGTACAGGCTGACGACCAGGTCGCCGCGGGCCGGCACGGGGATCCGGACGGCATCGCTCACCGCCTGTTCCCCGGCGGCGATCCTCACCTCGTCCTTGCCGCCGAACCGCAGCTCGTACGGCTTCGCGACGGCGGAGCCACCGGCACCGCGCCCCACGGTCGCGTGCCCGATCGTCACCGGCTCGGTGGTGAAGGCGTTGGTCAGGCGGATGCGTACGCTCGACCCGCCGGCACTCACCCGCACCGGTATCCGGACCGTCACCTCGGAGGTGCCCGGATCGTACGAGGCGTGCTGTGCGGTCGCCCAAGTCCCCGCCCACTGCGGCTGCTTGGTGTCGGCAGCGGCTGGGGCCGCCGGGAGCAGGGCTGCCAGGGTGGCCACCAACGCTGTGGCCAGGGCCGCGAATCTTCGGTGCCCGCGTAGGTGTTCAAGCCGTCTGGACACGGTTCCTCCTCAGGAACAGCCGCGGCCGAGGCCGAGCGACGTCAGGTCGATGGAGTCGGCGAATGCCCGCATCCCGGCATCGTTGGGATGCAGATGGTCACCGGAGTCGTACGCGGCGCCCAGCCGACGCGGATCCGCCGGGTCCCGGACCGCCCGGTCGAAGTCGGCGTAGTCGTCGAAGACTCCGCCGGAGTCCCGGACGAACGCGTTGACCTGCTGTCGCCGCGCCTCCGTCTCCTCGCTCCAGCCGCCCCAGGTGAAGTCCTTGTACGGCGTGACCGTGGCGCCGACGACCCGCATCCCGCGCTGGTGCGCCCGGTCGGCGATCTCCGTCATCCCGGCGATGATCTGCTCGGCACTCGCCCCGCCGAGATCGTTGATCCCCTCGAAGAGGATCAGGGTCCTGGCGCCCGGCTGGGAGAGCACATCCCGTTCGAGCCGGTCGAGCGCCGAGGGGTTGGTCTCGGTTCCGGCTGTGATCCGGTTGCTGGTGATGCCCGCGTTGAGCACTCCGGCGCCGGGCCGGCAGGCGTTCAGCCGGGCGGAGAGCAGGTCGGGCCAGCGCTGGTTGGTGTCGGCGGTCGAGAAGGACCCGTCGGTGATCGAGTCGCCGAGCGCCACCACCGCCCCGGTCCTCGGCGCGGTCACGTCGACGCCGCTGAGGAACGGCCAGCTCGTGGTGGTCCAGGTGTAGGCGTCACCGGCGGTGTCGGCGGCGTGGTCACCCGCCCCGTAGTCCGTCCAGTACACGGTCTGCTGCGCCCACCAGTGACCGGTGATGTGCGTGACCTGACCGGGCAGATGGAGACTGACCACCAGGTCGGCCAGGGCCGGGACTGCGAGGCCGACCGGATCGCTGACCACCTCGCCGCCCGCCCGGATCGTGACCTCCCGCTTCCCGCCGAACCGCACGTCGTACGGCCTCGCCGCGGCGGAACCACCGTCACGCAGGCCCACGGTCGCGTGCCCGATCGTCACCGGGTCGGTGGCGTAGGCGTTGGTGAGCCGGATGCGTACGGTTGAACCGCCGACGCTGGTGTGCACCGGCATCCGTACCGTCACCTCGGACATCCCCGAGACCTCGTAGTGCTCGCTGGCCGCCGTCGCCCAGGTTCCCGTCCAGCCGCGCCGATCGTCCTGCTGACCGGCCCCGGCGGGCGCCACCGTCCCGGCCACGACGGCCGCGACCGCCAGGAGCAGAGCCGCGAGCCTGCCGCGTATCCCCTGCATGAGCCGCCCCCTACTGTTCCGCGTCGGTGCGCGCGAGCGCCCGGTACGCCTTGGTGGCGTCCTTGGCCTTGAGGTTCACGAACGCCGGGGTCACCCCGAGTGGCGCCGGGTATTGCTTGAGCGTCACGGGGCCGCGGACGACCTTGCCGTTGGTGACGTCACGCCAGGTTCCGGACGGCAGGAAGACGTCTCTGGTGGTGCCTTCGTCGAGCTTGGGCGCGGCCAGCACGGCCGGGCCGAGCATCCACTCGTCGGTGACCGTGTAACTCGCCTCGTCCCGAGGGAAGTCGAAGAACAGCGGCCGCATGATCGGATCACCGGTCTTCAGGGTGCTCTGCACCTGATCCCAGATGTACGGGGCGAGCTTCTCGTGCGTCTTGATCGCCTGCCGGTAGAGATCGACCGTCTCCCGGTCGTATCCGACCCACTGGCCGGTCGTCGCGTCCCGTACGCCGGTGGGCGAGGTCGAGGCGTACATCAGCGGCATCAGGGATGCCGCCTGCGCCCAGCGGACCAGGACCTCCTTGGTGGGCGGCGGGTAGCTGAGCGAGCCGCCGATCATGTCGGTCTCGACGAAGGGGTACCCGATCGTCGAGACGGCCAGGTTGGCCGAGACCGCGGCGCGCAGCCCCGCGAAGGTGGTGGGCTTGTCGGCCGTGCGGGTGGCGAAGCCCTTGGTCTGCGCGGCGTTCCACGCGACCCGCAGCCCGGCCCCCTGCTGGTCGAACTCGTCCGCCAGTTCGGTGCCGTACTTCACGTAGTCGGCGCGGGTCGCCCCCGGATACGGGGCGCACCGGTCGTCGAAGAAGGCGGTGTCGAACTTGAACCCCGCCACCCCCGACTCGCTTGTCTGCGCCTTGAGATCGTCGGCGTACCACTGCCGCGCGGCGGGATTCGCCAAGTCGATCAACCCGGTCCGGCGGCCGTTCCACCACGTGAACAGGCACGGCTTGGCCGGATCGGACGGGTCCTTCAGCAGGTACCCGTTGTCGACGGCTTCGGAGAAGTTGGCGGCTGTCTCGGGCATGTAGAGGCCCGTCCACATGCCGAGGTCGAAGCCGAGGCGGTCGAGTTGCTCGGACAGGGCGGGCAGATCGGGGAAACGTTCGCCGAAGTCGGCGGCGATCACGCTCTCCTCGATCTGGAGAGCGTGCCCGCCGAGCCCGGCGCCGGCCAGTGCACGGGCCCAGGCGAGGACGTTCTCCTGGGTCTGCTCGCCGTAGAGCTGGGCCCAGGAGTTCCAGAGCGGGGTGGCGTACTGCTCGTAGGAGGTGTCGGAGCGTTCGGGCCCGCCGGCCAGTGCGATGTGGTCGCGGTACACCTCGGCGGGGGTGTCCTCGACGAACACCGTGGAGGCGGCGGGCCGTTCGCCGGTGACGGTGAACTCGCCGAGCCCGTTGCCGCCGGCGTTGATCCGCACGTCCATCGGGTCGTTCGTGTCCGCCCGCAGCCCGGTGGCGCTGGAGGTGTACCAGAAAGGGGAGACCACCTGGTAGGACGCCGGGCTGAACCCGGTGTCCACCACCTGCCCGGAGTCCAGCGGCCACGGCTGGACGGTCTGGTCGCTGTTCTCGCCGTGCCCGTACCAGTGCCCCGCGCTGTTCAGGTCGTACGCCGTGCTGAGCGCGTCGGCCCGGGCGCCCGACAGGGACCAGTTGATGTCGTACCGGTCGGAGCGCAGGGTGATCCGCAGATCCACGGTGACGCCCGGCAGGTCGGTGGCGGCGGTCACACGCAGGGCGTTGCCGTCACGCGTACTGCCGGTGACCTCCCGGACGATGTGCCAGTCGGCGCCGATCCGGAACCGGAACGCCGCGGGCGCGGTGGCCAGGACGGTCCGGCCCGCCCGCACGGTGGTGACGGTCAACCGCTCCGTGGCAACGCGCAGTTCGTAGGCGGGCATCGCGAAGGTGACCGGCCCGGAGTCGGCAGCCGCCGGGGCCGTGCCGAGGAGCGGCGCGGCCAGGATCAGCGCCGCCGAGCCGCAGCGGACGGTTCCTCTCACCGTGGGCATCAGGCACCACCGCCGCCGCACGTCAGCTTGGACTCTGCCCAGTCGGCGTGGTCCGAGGAGACATCGCCGTCACCGTCGACCAGCAGGTCCAGCCAGCGGGCGCCGGTCACGTCCACGTCGATGCCGGTGCCGCCGTCGGAGCCCCCTACCACCGGGGTTGTGGTGAGGGAGCGGCCGTCGGCGATCACCTGGAAGGAGACGCTTCCGCCGTCGCGGACCTCGTCGTCCACCCCGGCGGTGGCGGAGAACCGGGTGCAGCCGCCGCCGAGATAGACCCGGATCTGGCTGTTCGCGTGCACGCCGAGCCCCTTGGTGTAGGTGGTGCCGCCGATGCTCAGGGGACGGCCGTCACCCGCCGCGTCCTCCCCGTTGGAGGCGTCCTTCTCGACCGGACCCCAGCCATTGACCGCCTTGACCAGGGTCAGGTCGCTCACAAAGGCATCGGCGGACAGCCCGGGTGGCGGCACCTGCACGGCCCGTACACCGGTGACGGTGCCCGGACGGCCGGGCTGGGTGAGCTTGGCGGTCGCGGTCAGGAGGGCGTAGTGGACCGGGTCGCCCGGCGGGGTGACGGTGTAGTCCGCGGTCACCGTGGCGCCGGGCCGGACCCGGTCGAAACGGGTGGTGTCGCCGGTGGTGGCGGTCCAGCCGCCCGGGACCTTCAGGGCCAGCTCGACGTTCCGGGCGGTCGGCGCGTCCTTCGGCACGCTGAGGGTGACAGGGACCTTGGCTGCGGTGCCGGTGCCCAGGAACGGCTCGGCGTCCACGGTGACTTGAGCGCCCGCGGCCGGCATGGCGTACGTCTTGGCGTCGTACGAGGGAGCGGCCACCGTGCCCACCTTGATCCCTCCCGCCGAGGCGCCGAGGTCGACCAGCTTCGCCGAACCCGGGCCCGCGCCGGCCTCGGTGGACCACACGGCCAGGGCGATGGTGTTGCCGCCCTGCTCGCGCAGGATGCCCTTGGGGACGACGAACCGTGTCTGGGGTCCGGTATCGGGCAGGTAACGGCCGATCAGCCAGCCGTTGACGAAGATCTCAGCGCGGTAGCCGGCGCCGCCGCCCGCGGTCTCGGCCAAGTCCAGCGCGATCGCGTTGTCCTGGCCCTGCGGCAGGTCGAGCCGTGCGGAGGTGCGGTACCAGCGCACGCCGGGCCCGCTCTTCCCGGTCTGCTCGGAGAGGGTGGTGCTCTTCCAGCCGCTGTCGGAGTATCCGGGCAGCGACCAGCCGGCCCGCTCCCCGTACAGCCCGCCGTTGTTGTACGAGCCCCGGGCGGTGTCGACGGGGTCCTCACCGCCCCGGCTGCCCTGGATCTTCCAGGTGAGGGTGGAGGCGCCGCCGATCACCTCGGCGCCGAGCAGTCCGCGCGGCTCCTTCGAGTAGTCGTGGCCCCATTCCTCGTTGTGGCCCGCGTTCTCCACGAGGACGGAGAGGACGTTGTCCGTGCTGTCTCCGCCGGCCCTCAGCGTGTCCGCCGGGATGTCGAAGGTGTGCGCACCGTCGCCGGATCTGCCGAGGTAGCGGCCGTTGAGCCAGACCGCGTACTGGCCGGTCGGGCCGGTGTTGGCGTCGAGCGCGAGCGCGGTCGCCTTTCCCGTGGTCTTGAACCGGCCGCGGTACCAGACGTTGCCGTGGTGGTAGCCGTACTCGTCCATCGCGAGGACCGGCAACGACCCTGCCAGGTCCGGGTTGTTGGCGGTGAGGTGGTCGACGGTGGTCCAGGTGGCGTCGTCGAAGTCCGGGGCGGACTCCGGTGCCTCCTCCTTGTACTTCCATGTCGTCAGCCTGGGCAGCTCGACGGGGCGCGGCGCCTTGGTGACGGTGACCGTGCTGCCGTTCCAGGTCACCTTCTTGGCGTCCGCGATGACCTCGATCCTCGCGGCCTTGGTGGAGTCGCCGGTCAGCTTCAGGGTGCGGCCCGCCAGTTCGGCCGTACGGACGAGGGACGGTCCGCGTACCAGGACCGGGCCCGCGGCGGTGTCCTGCCGCCACCAGTGGGCGGTCTCGGCGGTGTCGGCGATCAGCAGTTCCATGCCGTTCACCAGCACCCGGGCCAGTCCCATGTGCGTGTAGTTCAGGCGCAGATCGCCGCGTTCGGCGTCCCAGGTGGTGGTGACGTCACCGTCGAGGACGGTCACCTCGGGCCGCTCCGCGTACCGCAGCACGGTCTCACCGGCCTCGCCCGCACGCCCGTACAGCAGCGCCACCTCCCGGTCGCCGATCCGGGCGTGCGTCATGATCTCCGAGGTGGAGTAGACGAGCCGCTGGCTCTCGCTCAAGTCGTAGCCCGCAACCAGGAGTTTGGCGTCCCGGCCGTCGACGGCGATCGTGCCCTGCTGCGGTACGCGCGGGTACTCGCCGTCCGCGCCCTTCAGCGACAGGGTCGTCTCGTCCTTGTCCTTCACGCGGGTGTCGGCGTGCCGGACGGTGAAGAACTGGGTGCCGTCGTCCGGATTGACGCGCCGGTCAATGCGCAGCGCGTCGTCGGACGGGGCGGGGGCCTCGGCCTTGTCGGTGCGCGCCAGCGAGGTGACAGAGTTGACCATGTACCCGAGGCGCTTGAACTCCTGGTATTTCTCCGTCAGTTGGCGGGACTCGTTGATCGGGGCCCCGTAGTCGTACGACGTGTAGACCGCGTTGGGGTCGGCGAGCCAGCCCCAGTTGGTGCCGCCGTAGGTCATGTAGAAGGACTGGCCGCTCACCCCGGCGGCGATGTTCATCTTGCTGAACACCCGGGTGAAGTCGGTGCCGGTGAGCTTCGCGCAGTCCTGGTATCCGGTGCCGCCCCAGGGGTCGAACGCGCCGCCCTGCGCCTCCGGGATGATCAGCGGGGACTCGGGCTTCCACTCGTTGACGTACGAGTAGTCGGGCAGGTTCTTCCAGCTGTCGGGGTCCTTGCAGTCGAAGCCCTGCGGGTAGGCGTCGAAGCCGTAGATGTCCGGGGCGCCCTTGCCGCTGACCCAGTTCTTGTTGGCGCCGCCGTCGTTGACGAAGGTCGGGACGTCGACGCCGTCCTCGCGGGCCCAGTCGATGAGGGTCTGCATGTAGTCGGCGTCCTGACGACCGCCCTGGTACTCGTTCTCGACCTGATAGAGGACCACGTTGCCCGTGCCGCGCGTGAGTTGGTGGCGCGCGATGATCGGGTTGATCCGGCTCATCCACTCCCGGGCCGCCTTCATGTACTCCGGCTCGGAGGTGCGGTTCACGCCGGCCTGTGTCTTGCGCCAGGCGGGCATTCCGCCGCCGGAGACCTCCGCGTTGATGTATGGGCCGGGGCGGGCGATCACATACAGGCCCGCGCGCTCGGCCTCGCCCAGCAGCCGCTCCACGTCACGGATGCCGGTGAAGTCGTACGAGCCCGGCTTGGCCGAGTGGTAGCCCCAGTCGAAGTAGAGGGAGACCGCGTTGAATCCGCCCGCCTTGATCTTCTGGAGCACATCACGCCAGGCATCCGGGCTGGGCAGCCGGAAGTAGTGGAACTCGGCACCCCAGATGTACAGGGGTTTGCCGTCGACCTGCACGGAGTACTGGTCGTAGGTGACGGTGTGCAGGGCCTGGGCCCGCCGTTCCGCCTGGGTCTGCGACTGTGCTTGCGCAGGTGTCGCGACACCTGCGCCGCTGGTCAGGGGCATGACAGATAGGACTGCGGCGAGCAGCAGAGCTCTCCACTTCCCTCTCATGAGGTCAGCCCCTTCACGACGGCCGTCCGCGCGGTCTCGATGTCGTTGACGTCCTTCGTCCGGCCGTCGAGGTTCCGGGTCGCGGTGGTGAGGGCCTCGGTCAGGGCGTCACTGTCGGCGCCGCCGTCCTTCTTCCGCAACTGGGCGATGAGTTCGTAGTCCTCGATGCCCTCCTTCAGCTGCTCCCAGCGGATGCTGGACATCGGGCCGTCCTTGCCCGGGTAGACCAGGTACTCGTCGCCCTGGGTGAAGATGTGCACCGGCTGCTTGAAGGGGTCGCTGGTCCAACTGTTGTACGACCAGCGCAGGAAACCGTCCAGATTCCGCTGGGCGGAGATCCACGGCAGCATCCGCGACTCGACGGCGGGCGAGAACGACAGCGTGTTGGGGTGGGCCGGCGCGCCGTACACGTAGAAGGTCGTGGTCTTCCCGGCCTTGCGCCGCTCCGCCACCTTCTCCTTCGTCATCGCGTCGATGCCGCCCCAGTCGACGGACAGGTTGGACGCGACGCCCTCGGTACTGATCGAACCGGCCACGGAAATACGGTCGTCGAAGACCGGTGCGACCTCGTGGACGAAATCCTTGACGACCGTCATCGTGTTGATGGGCCGCTCGTCGAAGGACAGCCAGGTGTTCTCCAGCCAGCCCTTCGCCTTCACATGCTTCTCAAATGCGGGGAGGAACGCTCCCCACGCCTCCCGCCAGCGATCACCGCCCAGATCGACGTTCTCGTAGACGGTCTTGCCAGTGCTGGTGTCGGTGTAGGTGAGGTGCTCCTGGTCCTGGAACGCCAGCATGGAGAAGGCACTGATGTCGGGCCCGAGACCGGCGCGTCTGGCGGTCCGGACGTACTTGTCCCAGCGGCTGAAGTCGAAGGAGAAAGTCTTTCCGTTCCAGGCCCAGCCCACCATGCTGGTGTACGGCGTGGCGGTCTGCGACTCCCGGGTGCCGAGCGACCACTGGTGGTGCCACGGATTGTCGACGATGGTGGTGTTGATGACCTTCTGACCGCGCGACGCCAGATCGCGGTTGTACTTCTCGATCAGCTTCCAGTGCTCGTCGGACCAGAGCTTGACGCCGTGGTTCTTGGCGATCGTCTCCGGCTGCGCCCATACGTCGAGGAAGAAGTCGTAATCCTGCGGGTCGGGCACGCTCGCGTCCGCGACCTCGATGGTCAGCGGATAACTGGCCTGGGTGCGGCCGTCGGCGTTGACCTTCACCGTGCCGGTATAGGTGCCGGGTCTGGCCCTCTCGGGGATCTGGAAGGTGAACCACAGCGGCTGCGCCGCGTACGCGGGCACGTCCACGGAGGAGCGCTCCTCCAGCGCGTCGCCGACCACATCGGGGTTGCGGTCGCCGGACACCTCCTTGCCGGAGCTGACCTGGTCGATGGTGGCGGACCAGTCGACCTCGCTCTTGGAGCGCTGCACGGGCACGTACTTGACGAAGCGGACCTGGGTGTCGTCACCGGAGAGCTTCGCGCCGCCGGGCCCGGTGAGGTCGCCGACCACGGCCTTGACGTCGTCGAGGTCCTGGCCGGAGGCGATCGCCAGCTGCGCCGAGACCTGCTCGTTGCGCACGGCGGAGAGCTTCAGCTCCTTGGTGTCCTTGCCCTGGATGGCGGTCATCGGGTAGCGCGGGACCCGCTCCTCCGCGGAGCCGGCGAAGGAGCCGGTGGGAACCCAGGTGATGGTGTCCCTGGTGCCCATGGCGTCGGCGACCTTGACGGTCAGCCAGGTGGTGGTGGCCTTGGAATTGAGGTCGGTGCCGGTGGTCGCCGTGCCGGTGACGGCGATCGCGGTGGTGCTCGCGGCCACGACGACGCCCGCGACGAAGCCGGCGACAACTGAGGACGTACGTGCCATGGGGGTGGGTTCCCTCTCTCATGGACGTGCAGAGACTGGTCCCCGGCAGGCCCCCAGGGGGGTAGGAGGCCTGCCGGGAAGCGGGGGGCGCAAGTAATGGCAGTGGTGCGACTGGCGCCTGTGGGATCAGGAGGTGACGGAGAATTTGCTGAACACGGCTTCGATGTTCTCGCCGGGATGGTTGGCGTTGGCCGCACTGGCGACCATCCCGGCGTCACCGGTGCCGGTGGCCGACGGCATCTGGGCGGTGCCGACCTTCGACCATGCCTCGCCGTCCTTGCTGGCGTACGCGGTGTAGGTGGCGCCGTCCCGGGTCAGCTTGAGATACGCCGGGTGGTAGGTGGAGCCACCGCCCGCCCAGGTGTCGAGCTTCCCGTCGCCGTCGCTGTCGGTCATGAACTCCAGGCCGTACTGCTCGGTCATGACCAGCACCGCGTAACCGCCCTTTTCGGGCGCGGTCAGGTCGTTGGCGAGGGCGACGCCGGCCTTGCCGACCGGTGAGGCGCTGTCCTGGGAGACCAACTGGGCCTGCACGGTGGCCTTTTCCCCGGCGGCGCCGTCGCGGTAGATGACGCCCTTCTCGTCCTTCCAGCCGGACAGGTCCTGGCCGCCCGCCCAGATGGCGAACTGGTCGCCGGCCTGGGCGTATTGGGCGCCCCCGGAGGTGGTATCGGCCGTGAGGTACGGCTCCTGCACGCTGCCGGGAGCGGCCTTCACCTGTGCCCGCACGATGTCGGACACCTTCGTCGATCCGTTGTACGTGGCGGTGCAGATGAGGTCGTGGCTGCCCCATCGGGCGCCGTCGGCCGGGGTCACCGTCCAGGTGGTGGTGAGGGCGGCGCCGTTCTTGAGAGACCGCACGGTGGTCGGGCCGGTCGCCTTGGCGGTCCATCCCTCGGGCAGGTCCAGGGCAGCCTTGGCGTTCTTGAGGGTCCCGGTGCCCCAGTTGGTCACCTCGGTGGTCACCTCGAACGGCTTACCGGCGTCGGTGGCGGGGGCGTCCGGGGTGATCAGGACCGAAGCGGCCGGCGCGTCGTCGCGCTTGAGCGCCTTGACGGCCTTGGCGGCGCCCTTGGCCTTGAGGTTGACGAAGGCCGGGGTGACGCCGAGCGGCGCCGCGTACCCCTTGAGGGTCTTGGGGCCGCGGATCACCGTGCCCTGGTTCACGTCGTACCAGGTGCCCGGCGGCAGATGGACGGAACGGGTGGCGCCGGTACTCAGCTTGGGCGCGGCCAGCACGGCCGGGCCGAGCATCCACTCGTCGGTGACCGTGTAACTCGCCTCGTCCTTCGGGAAGTCGAAGAACAGCGGCCGCATGATCGGATCACCGGTCTTCAGGGTGCTCTGCACCTGATCCCAGATGTAGGGGGCGAGCTTCTCGTGGGTCTCGATCGCCTGCCGGTAGAGGTCGACCGTCTCCTGGTCGTAGTCCACCTTCTGGCCGGTGGTGGTGTCGTTGGTGTCGACCGGCGATGTCGAGGCGTACATCAGCGGCATCAGCGAGGCGGATTGCGCCCACCGCACCAGTACGTCCTTCGTCGGTGCGGGCTGGCCGCCGGAGCCGCCGATCATGTCGGACTCGACGAACGGGTAGCCGATGGTGGAGATGGCCAGGTTCTGGGTGGCGGAGGCGCGCAGGGAGTCCCAGCCGGTGCCCTTGTCGACCTGGCGGGTGACGAAGCCGGCCTCGTGGGCCGTCCGGTTCCAGTGCACCCGGATGCCCGCGCCCTGGAGGTCGAACTCGTCGGCGAGCTCGGTGCCGAGCTTCTGGTAGTCCGTGGCCTGGTGGCCCTCGCGCGGCGCGCACTTCTCGTCGAAGAAGCGGGTGTCGAACTTCAGCCCGTCGATGTCGTACGTGTCCATGAGGGTCTTGAGGTTGCCCTCGTACCAGGCCTTGGCTTCGGGGTTGGCCAGGTCGATGATCCCGGCCTGGCCGTTCCACCAGGTCACTTCACACGGCTTGCTCGTCTCCTTGGCGTCCATGAGCAGGTAGCCGTGGTCGACCGCGTACTGGTAGTTGTCGGAGTCCAGGTTGATCCACAGGGTGACCCAGATGCCGAAGTCGAACCCCATGTCGTGGATCTTGTCGGACAGGTCCTTGGGATCGGGGAAGGTCTTGGGGTCCCAGGTCAGATTGCCGTAGTTGGACTCCCACTTGTCGTCGAGCTGGATGGTGTGCCCGTCCAGACCGTTGTCGTGGAGGTCGGTGGCGTAGTCGAGCAGTTTCTCCTGGTCGATCTTGGTGTAGAACTGCGCCCAGGAATTCCACAGCGGCTTGGCGTACTGCTCGTACGGGGCGTCGCTCTTGGTCGGCTTGCCGACGATGCCGATGTAGTCGCGGTAGACCTCCAGCGGGGTCGACTCGACGAACACGGTGGCCTTGTAGGTGTCGGGCGACTCGACGATGAACCTGCCGAGGCCGTCCATGCCCTTGTTGAGCGCCACGTCCATGACGTTCCCGGTGTCGACGCGCAGACCGGTGGATCTGGAGGTGTACCAGAACGGGTCGATCATGTTGTATGACGCCGGGCCGAAGGCCTTGTGGTCGACTTCACCGGCGTCGAGCGGCCAGGGCTGGTTGACACCGGGACCGCCCTGCGGGGTCTCCGCCTCGCCGTGGCCGTACCAGTGGCCGGCAGATGACAGGTCGTAGGCGAGGCCCAGTTGATCGGGGCTGCCGCCTGCGACGTCCCAGGTCAGCTGGTAGCGGTCGGCTTCGGGCGCGAGCCGGGCCTTGACTGTGGCGCCGTCGAGGGTGGTGTCGGTGGTGAGAGTGAGGACGCCGCTCCGCCACGTCCAGTCGGTGACCGCGGTGGCGTGCTCCCACTTCCCGTCGGAGCGGAAGCGGAGGCCTCCGTCGTCGCCGCCCGCGGTGCCGAGCACGGTTTTTCCGGAGCGCTCGGTGGTGAGGGCGAGTGCGTCGGTGGCGATGTCGACGGTGTAGCCGGGCGCGTCCTTGGCGCCCGGCACGGACAGGGTGAGGCCGTCCGCGCTCTGGGTCACCTTCGGCCGGGAGCCGGTGTCCGCCTGAGCCTTTGTGGTGAGGGGTCCGGTAACGGACGGTATGAGTGTCAGGGCCAGTGCGGCGGCCAACAGCGTTCCGGGACTACGGGGTTTGTGCCGTCTGAGCGGTTGGATGCGCACTCATGTCCTCCTGCGGGGCGGGGCGTTGCTTCGCAGAGCAGCACGGCAAGATCATGCTCATTTCTGCTCATGTTCTGGCTATAAACGTCAGCTGTCAACATTCACTTTCATGATTTCTCGACCACACCACGGGCCACTGCCGCCCCTGGTGACGGCCACCTGACCAGGTCCGCGCGCTACTCGGGGAGTCGGCGGGCCCGGAGGGAAACGGCTGTAAATTCTGCGTGAACCGCGCCCGATTCGGGGGATTCCGCCCCGACGGGGGCCGTATGCCGTGGCAGACCTCACCCCCTCCGAGAACAGTCAACTGCTCTACACCAAGGCGCCCTTCGCACGGTGACCTGGCAGGCGCCACAGGCGGCCTACACCCAGCGGCAGCTCTTGACATCCTGCGCAACCTGTTGGGCATGATGGTGATTAATGCTTGAACTGGACGCCTTTCAAGCAGAAACAATCAACAGGTTGCAGCGAAGGTGGTACTCCGTGAAACGGCACCTCATCGGCATCGCAGCAGGTGTGACCCTCGCGCTGGTCGTCAGCGGATGTGGCAAGGGAGGTTCGTCGGGCGACGGCGATTCCGACGGCAAGACGATCAGATTCGTGGCCGCCAAGTACGACGACGACACCCAGCCCTACTGGGACAACCTCATCAAGGCTTTCGAGGCCCGGAACCCCGGCTACCAGGTCGAGTTGGAGGTGGTCGACTGGGAGCAGCTGGATTCCAAGGTCAAGACGTACATCCAGACCGGGCAGCAGCCCGACGTCCTCAACTACAACAAGTTCTCCGACTTCGCCCGCGACGACCTGATCTACCAGGCCAAGGACATCGTGTCGCCGAAGGTGCTCGCCGACTTCCTGCCGCTCTTCGCCGACCAGGCGCAGTACGAAGGTGTGCAGTACGGCCTGCCGTTCATCTCCAGTGCACGGCTCTTCTTCTACAACAAGGACATCTTCGACAAGGCCGGGATCTCCGAGCCGCCGTCCACCTGGGCCGAGGTCGAGGACGCCGCCAGGAAAATACAGAAGGCCGGGGACATCCCACTGGGCCTGCCGCTCGGCGCGGAGGAGGCCCAGGCCGAGTTCTACATCTGGGCGATGAACAACAGCGGGGGCTGGATCGACAAGTCGGGCAAGTGGACGGTCGACCAGCAGGCCAACGTCGAGACGCTGGACTACTTGCGGAAGCTCACGAAGGCCGGGCTGACCCAGCCCAACCCCGAGGCCACCAACCGCAAGGACGTCTTCAACCAGTTCGCGCAGGGGAAGATCGGCATGGTCAACGGTGCCGTCTTCATGCGCAAGGGCTTCCTCGACACGGTCGACAAGAACCTGAACTACGGGATCGCGCCACTGCCGAGCAAGGACGGCACGACCCACAACACGCTCGGTGTCCAGGACTACCTGGTGGCCTTCAAGAAGGACGAGGGCAGGAACCGCGAGGCCGTCAACAAGTTCCTCGACTTCTTCTACCAGAAGGAGAACGCCTCGAAGTTCCTGTCCACCGAGGGATTCCTGTCGGTCACCAAGTCGGCCGGCAACGCCCTGAGTTCGGACTCCGCGTACTACAAGCCGTTCGTCGACGCTCTGTCGGGCGCACGGTTCGCACCCACCGACAACCCCAACTGGTCGGCCGTCGAGGGCGCCGTGAAGCAGCGCATCGGCACCGCCGTATCGGGCGCAGAGCCCAAGAAGGTCCTGGGCGAAATCCAGGAGACCGCCGAGAAGGACGGCTGACGGGGTGGCCGTACAGGACACCACTACACACAACACTGGCTCCGGGTCCGGCTCCAGGTCTGGGGAGGAACGGACGCCGGTGGCACCGGCGCGCGGCTCCCGCCACGCCGGGAACAGTCTCCGCCTGCGGGCACTGGAACCGCTGCTGTGGCTCGGCCCCGCGCTGGCGCTGATCCTCGGCGTGGTCATCTGGCCCGTCGTGGAGATGGTCCGCACATCCCTGATGGACATCAGCTCCACCGGAGTGACGCGCGGCTTCGCGGGTGGCGCCAACTACGCCGAACTGTTCGCCGAGCCGGACCTGCCGGGCGTCGTACTGCGCACCCTGGTGTGGGTGGTGGGAGTGGTCACGGCCACCATCACCGTCTCGCTGGCACTGGCCCAGTTGCTCAACTCGCGCTTCCCCGGGCGCCGGATGGTCCGCTGGGCGCTGATCGTCCCCTGGGCCGCATCAGTCCTGATGACAGCGCTGACCTGGCGCTGGATGCTCAACAACTTCTACGGCGTCGTCAACCGCGTCCTCATGGACGTGGGAATCCTGGACAAACCGGTGAACTGGCTGGCCCACCCGGCCCAGGCGTTCGCCTGGATGATGGCAGTGGCCGTCTTCGTCTCCCTGCCGTTCACCGCCTTCGTCATCCTCTCCGGCCTCGGGACCATTCCCGCCGAGGTGTACGAGGCGGCCCGCCTGGACGGCGCAGGCCCCGCCCGCACCTATCTCTCCGTCACGCTGCCACTGCTGCGCCCCTCCCTGCTGGTCGCCGCCATCATCAACGTCATCAACGTGTTCAACTCCTTCCCGGTCATCTGGGCCATGACCCGCGGCGGTCCCGGCTTCGCCACCGACACGACCACGACCTATATGTACAAGCTCGCGTTCGACAACCAGGCCGTCGGCGAGTCGGCTGCCATGGCCGTCGTGAACTTCGCGCTGATCCTCCTGGTCGTGCTGGTGTATCTGCGCGTCGTCCGCAGGCGAGAGGAGATCGGCTGATGTCCGCCGTCACGGCCCGGTCCACAACACCCCAATCCGCGACGACCCCATCCACAACGACCCGGCGGCGTCCTCCCCGGCTGCGGACCGTCGTGCTCACCGCGGTGGGCTGGCTGGTGGCCCTGATGTTCCTGGCGCCGTACCTGCAGATGCTGTTGACGGCTCTGAAGCCGACGCCGGAACTGATGAAGTCGCCGCCGTCCTATCTGCCGTCGCGGTGGGAGTGGTCGAACTTCGCCGACGTCTGGTCGCTGAAGGACCCGCCGGTCTCCGACGCGCTCTGGTTCTCGCTGTACGTCGCCGGGATGTCCACGCTCCTCACCCTCGCCGTGGGACTGCCCGCCGCGTACTACACCGCCCGCCACCGGTTCCGCGGACGCGGCGCCTTCCTGCTGCTGGTGCTCGTCACCCAGATGTTCGCGCCGACCGCACTGCTGGTCGGCATCTACCGGGAGATGGTCAGCCTCGATCTGACCGATACCGCAGAGGGGCTGATCCTGGTCAACGCGGCGTTCAACCTGCCGTTCTGCATCTGGATCCTCAACGCGTACTTCGCGAGCATCCCCAAAGAGCTGGAGGAGGCGGCGTACATGGACGGAGCCGGCCGGCTAGGCGCGATGGTGCGGATCACCCTGCCGTTGGCGCTGCCCGGAGTGGTGACCGCGCTCGTCTACACGTTCATCGGGGCCTGGAACGAGTACGTCGTCGCCCTCACCATCACCTCGTCCGGCGACCGGACAACGCTGACCAAGGCCATCCCCGGATTCGTCACGGCGTACCAGGAGCAGTGGCAGTACCTCTTCGCCACGTCACTGATCGCCATCGTGCCGGTCGTCGTCCTGTTCGTCTTCGTGGAGCGCTATCTGATCAGTGGCTTGACGGCCGGTGGCATCAAGTGACCTGCAGCCACACGCACGGCGCTCCTTCACGAGGCGGGCTGCGGCTGCGGCTTGCAGCGCTCGGGAGGCTCAGGCCCGGACGATCTCCACACCCGCCGCGGCGAACGGCTCGGTCAGCTCCGGGCCCGCCGCCTTGTCGGTCACCAGAACGTGGACGTCTTCCACCGGGCAGATCCGGGCGAAGGCCCGCCGACCCAGCTTGGAGGAGTCCGCGACCACGATCACGCGTTCGGCACGACGGGCCAACGCCCAGTTGATACCGGCCTCGCCCTCGTCCTGGGCCGTTGCCCCGTGCTGGACGTCGATCGCGTCAACGCCGATGAAAGCGTGGTCAAGGGTGATCTGCGCGAGCATTCCGTTGGCGAGCGGTCCGGTGAGCTCGTACGAGGCCGGGCGGGCCACTCCCCCGGTGAGAACGAGCTTCACGTGGCGGCGTACAACCAGCTCGTTGGCGATGTTCAGGGCGTTGGTGACGACCGTCAGCGCGGGGGGCCCAGCGCCCTCCGTGCTCAGATCGGGCCTGATGGCCAGCGCCCGGGCGACCGCGGTGGTCGTGGTGCCGCCGTTCAGACCCACCACGGCACCCGGCTTCACCAGGCCCGCCGCCGCGTTGGCGATCCGCTCCTTCTCCGGAGCGTTGCGTGCGGCCTTGTAGCGGAGCGGAAGGTCGTACGCGATGGCGTTGATCACGGCGCCGCCGTGAGTACGGGTGACCATTTGCTGGCGAGCCAGCTCATCCAGGTCGCGTCGAATCGTGGCGGAGGAGACTTGAAGTACTTCCGCGGCGGCCTCTACCTCGATCCGTCCGTCGCGCGTCAGTATGTCCAGCAAGGCGCTCCATCGGTCCTGCGGTGCCGCCATGCGTCGTCCCCTGTCCGTGGTGTCCGGGCCCGTGAAAGCACGAGCCGTGTCCGATTCCCTGAAAGGCAATGCCTGTTTCAGCAGCTTAGACGGCCAAAGGCAGCACCTTTAAGCACGAGCCCTTTTGCTCCGGCTCTGCACGGTCGCCACGCTGCGTCGGGACGGTCTGGTCGTCCGCGCCCGGTCCGGGCGGACAGTGACGTACCGCCGTACGCCGGACGGGTCGCGGTTGGCGGGAAGCCAGGTCTGGCGGCCCTTGGCCCCGTAGCTGGTCTTCACCAGCGTCCGCTGCTGAAGCGCCCACAGCACACCGCTGTGTGCGCCCTGCACCTCGAACGCCTTCGGCGCTGCCGCCACCTGCTTGAGCAGCTGCAACTGCTTGTCGCTCAACGAGTACTTCACGGCCCCTGCCCCCTCCCCGCCCGCAGTGTGCGCGGGCCCTCGTATTGAGGGCAGTTAGGGTCTGATCGGATAATCTCCCCGCACCAGGGCAGGCTGCGCCCGTCGTTGGCCAGGGGCTGGACGGAGTTGCTGGTCAGGCTGCCGGTGCGAGGGTGACGTCGTGGCCGAGGGCCTTGAGCCGGCGGACCAGGTCGCGGGTCCGGCAGGTGGGGTCGACGAGGTGCTGGTGGTAGTCGCAGCCGAGGTCGGTGTATGGCGTCTCGGGTTCGTTGAGCAGGTGCCAGACGATGACCAGGAGTGAATGGCCGACGGCGACCAGGGCTCTCTTGCGGCCGCGGCGCTTGACGATGCGTTTGTAGCGGGCGCCGAGGAAGGTGTTGGACCGGGAGGCGGACAGCGCGGCCTCGCCGATGGCGCCCTCGATCCAGGGGTTGCCCTTGCCGGTGGGGCCGGACGTGTTCTTGCCTCCGGACTGCACGGTCCGTGGCGCGAACTTCGCCCATGAGACGAGATGGTCGGCGGTGGGGAAGACGGTCATGTCCGGGCCGAGCTCGGCCAGCAGCATCTGGGCGATCCGCACCCCGACACCCGGGATGGTGACCAGCTTCGCCACCAGGTCCGCCCCGGCGCCGGGCCGGCTGCCGCCACTCGGATCAGGGCACGGCAACTGCTCGACGGCCTGGGTGGTCCGCTCGGTCAGCGCGTCGATCTGGCCGCTGAGGAAGTCGATGCTGTCCAGCAAAGTCCGGCACAAGAACGCGTGGTGGTCCTCGAACTGGCCGGTGAGGGCTTCGGCGAGGACCCGAGCCGCCGGAGACTGCAATGGTGCATCCCCTCGAAGAGGCGTACGACCACCTCGATGACGGCAGCCTGCGGACTGCCCTGCAGGCCAGGAACGTGGCCCAGGGGTTCTTGGCCGTGGCCGCGCCGGAAGGCGGAGACTCAGCGGACGCAGTGCTGCTGGTGTTGTCGGAACTGTTCTCCAACGCGGTGCGGCATGCCGGCGGGGTGAGCGGGTTCCGGCTGGAGGCCGGGCCGGACACGGTGACCGTCGCGGTCCACGACGCCAGCACCGTCCCGCCGCGGCTCCTGCCGCCGGATGTCACCCGGCCGGGCGGGTTCGGCTGGCGTCTGGTGCAGGAGCTGTCCCTGGAGGTGCGGGTCGACGTCCAGACGGCGGGGAAGACCGTGACCGCGGTCGTGCACTGTCCCACCGGCGCCCTGCGGCGGGTCGTGACGCTGAGTCCGAGGGCTCAGCCCGCTGCGCCGGTTTCCTCGGCCAGCTGGGGATTGCCCCCTTCCGTGCCGGACGCCTGGTCATGAGCGTGATGGCTGCCCAGATGATCAGTGCCCCGGAGTGCTGGATGAGCCGCTCGTAGTCGCGTGCGTGGCGGTGGGCGTGCATCATCCACGCAGTGCGTTCGACGACCCAGCGGCGGGGCAGCACGACGAAGCCGGAGGCGTCCTTAAAGCGGCTGACCAGCTTGATGGTCAGGTTGAGGTGCTGTTTTTACCCAGTCGACCAGCTTCCCGGCAGACGAAGTTGCCTGGAACGCACAGCGTTCCGGGCAGCATGGGTGGGCGGCAGTCGCGAAGCTCCTGGGGGAGCTGCAGGTCCCAGCCGTCTCAGGCTGCGGCCGTTGGGTTCGCTGATTCGGCGGCGCGGCGGTATGCGGCGTTGATGCGCTGGGCTTCCTCGAGCTGGTCTTCGAGGATGACGATGCGGCAGGCGGCCTCGATCGGGGTGCCCTGGTCGACGAGTTCCCGGGCGCGGGCAGCGATGCGCAGCTGGTAGCGGGAGAAGCGGCGGTGACCGCCCTCCGAGCGCAGCGGGGTGATCAGGCGGGCTTCGCCGACGGCGCGCAGGAAACCCTGGGTGGTGCCGAGCATTTCGGCAGCCCTGCCCATGGTGTAGGCGGGGTAGTCGTCGTCATCGAGCCGGTTGAACGAGTCGTCTGCTGTCATTGCACCTCTCTGTGGAACGCCTGGAGGGGCCCTGGCGCCATTGGCGCCAGGGCCCCGAAGGAACTGCTACACCACCTGCCGGCCCTGATACTGCACCGGCCTTCTGTGTCCGCACACCCACCCGGGAGAGGACGGGCAATGCGGGGATCGCGACTGCTTGACCGAAGACCACCTCACTATCGATGTCCTGCGGTACCCGGGCACAAGACGTCCGCCCGGGCGATCCTGATGGCGCTCGGCTCCTCCGCTCTTCCCTCAGTGATCAACCACTTGCCAAACACGAGACTGCGTACTGCGTACTGCTAGTGATGCGAACTGCTCAATGGCCTGTGACAGCGCCACTCTTCGGCAGCCAGCCCCGTCGCCCGTCCTGCGTCTGCTCTGGCTTAGAACCCCACTGCCGAACCTCCCGGTGCGCGCGTCCGCAGCCGACGCCTTCACCGAGGTGCTGCTCTCCTACTTCGCTGCTGGGTACCGCGAACTGCACTTGCGGGTACTGCACCTGCGTCAACTGCGGTCTTGCTCACGGCGGCCCCTCAGCACTGCGGGCCACCCGGTCCGGTCGTCAGCCCCGTCGCCGTCCTGCAACAACCCTGGCTTCGGGACTCCACCACCGCACCGTCCTGCGGTACTGCAACTGCGTACTACTGCCCGGCAGTTCCTGTCTGCCGGGCCCTGCTGATCTCGGCTACGAGAGAAACCATAACCACACCACCACCCAATGTCTACTCCGGCCAACATAGATTTCCGCGCGTTCGACGGGGAGGTAATCGACCTCGAACAACGACGGGGCCTTCGTAGGCAGCCAGGCATGGTCGGGCCGACCACAGGCTTTGTCGCCCGCAACGCCTTCGAGTACCACCGCGAACAGAAGGCTGCCGGCGTCTCCGGCCAACGGACCGACTGCCAGAACACCTCGATCGCGGCGCGCACCTCGCGGGCCTGGTCCCACTCCGCGCCGTGCTCACCGGTGGGCGTACGCATACCTGTGGCACCCGATGCGCTCGACCGCACACGCCAGCACGTCGGTATGGGCGGCCGAGCAGGCGGCGGTCACCTCGCGGGCCCGGGGCGGCGGGTGGACAGCGACGCGGCGGTCGTTGCGCCTGCCCCGGGCACGCGCCTCGCCGTCTACGCGGCGGGGGTGAGTTCGGCGCGGCCGAACAGCAGGGCGTAGCCAGTGGGGAGCTGGCGCAGGATGCGGGTGATGAGGTCGGGGCCTGCGTGGGTGGCGAGGGCGGAGAAGACGGATCCGGTGTCCCAGCGGGTGGTGGCCAGGGAGGCGCCGGTGCGGGCGGCGAGGTCCTTGACGAAGGCCCAGCCGGTGAGGGGCTGGGTATCGGGGATCTGCGCGGTGAGGACGCGGGCGGCCTCCAAGGGCAGACGGGCGGCGAGATCGACGCGTTCGTCGCCGGTCAGCTGGCGCCCCAGCCCCGCGAGGACCAGGCGGACGGCTTCGTCGGCCCGCTCGCGGGTGGGGTAGGCGCCTTCTTGACTTGCAACCCCGCCTTGAAGGGCGGGGATTCTGGCCTTCCCGGTCGTTTCTGTGTCGCTACACGGCACGGGGTTCGGTCGGGAATCCTCGGCTTCCTGTTTCTTCGCGTGGTGCCGGAGAAGGTCCGGTCTTACCTACGCTCCGCAGGCTGTCACCGCCGAGTCCGGCGGCCTTCTTCACGTTCTTCGCGGCGTTGATGTCCCGGTCGTGGACGGTGCCACAGGCGGTACAGGTCCACTTGCGGACATCGAGGGGCTTGGGTCCGTCCCGGTGTCCGCAGGCCGAGCAGGTCTGGGAAGTCGGTTCGAACCGGCCGATCCTGACCAGGATGCGGCCGTACCGGGCCGCTTTATATTCGAGCATGTTGATGAATTTCGACCAGCCCGCGTCGTGGACGGACTTGGCCATCTTCGTGCGCGCCAGGGCCTTGACCGCCAGGTCTTCCACGCCGATCGCTTGGTTCTCGCGGATCAGGCGGGTGGAGAACTGATGGTGGAACTCGTGGCGGGCATCGGTTACCTTCGCGTGCGCGCGGGCGGCCTTCCTACGTGCTTTCCCGCGGTTCTTCGAGCCCTTCTTCTTACGGGACAGCTCCCGCTGGGCCTTCTTGAGCTTCTTCTCCGCGCGGCGCAGGAACCTCGGGGATTCGATCTTCTCGCCGGTGGACAGGATCGCGAAGTGCGTCAGCCCCAGGTCGATGCCGATGACCTGGTCGGTGTCGGGCATGCGGGCGGCGTCGAGGGCGGGGCCGGTGTCGATGACGAAGGAGGCGAAGTACCTCCCGGCCGCATCCTTGATCACGGTGACAGTGGCAGGGGTCGCGGGCAGGGTGCGGGACCATTTCACCTTCACCGCCCCGATCCTGGGCAGGTTCAGCTGCCCCCGGTCCGTGATCGACCAGCGGGCATTCGCGGTGAACCGGATCGACTGCCGGGCATCCCTGCGGGACTTGAACCGGGGCCGGCCCAGCCTGGAGCCCTTGCGGGTGCCCTTGAGGGAGGCGAAGAAGTTGCGGTAGGCGCTCTCGGCGTCCCGCAGGGACTGCTGGAGGACGACCGCGGAGACCTCGCCCAGCCAGGACCGCTCCACGGTCTGCTTCGCATCCGTGATCAGTGTCTTCGACAGCTCGCCCGCCCTGGGGAAAGCCTCTCCCGCCGCACGGGCGTCCTCGCGGGCGCGCACGGCGTCATTGAACACGACGCGGGCGCACCCGAACGCCCGGGCCAGCGCCGCGCGCTGGACGGTGTCCGGGTACAACCTGAAGGAGTACCGGAGCTGCACAGCGATCACATTAGTCACGTCGCACACACCGTCACGAGGGAACGTTCGTAGGAACATTCATCGTTCCCGCAGCAATATCCCGCTCCGCCGGAACGACACCGCGACGCTCCGCGTCGCAACCATCAGATTCGCTTCACCCCCGGCCTGAAGGCCGGAGCACTACGAATGAAACCCGGTAGCGGACCTTGTCCAACATCTGCTCATACGCCGTCCCGTACGGCTGCTGGTGCTCAAGCGGTACGCGCGCGTTGGAGATCACTGCGGTGCATGCCTTTCGTGGAGTGAGGTGGTGCCGGGGTGGGCATCACCCGTCATGGTCAGGTGGGCTGGGGGCGGCCGAAGAGGAGGTCGTAGCCGGCGGGAAGCTGGAGCAGGATCTGCCCCAGCAGGTCCACGTCGGCTGCGTCGGCGACGGTGGACAGCACGGCGCTGACGTCGCAGGCCGCGGTCTGCTCGGTGGCGCCCTCGATCCAGGCGGCGGCCGCCCGGACGAACCGCTCCGGGGGGAGCGGTTCGGCGCTCTGCAGCGGGTTGAGGAGGATCAGGGCGTAGCCCTCCGGCAGGCGCGCCGCGAGATGGGCGCGGACGTCGCCGACCAGATGCGCGCCGAGGAGGGCGAGCACCACGCGGGCCGCGCGCTCGGCTTCCTCCGCAGTTCCGTATTCGCCGCGTTCCTTCACGTGCTCGAGGAACACTTCGCGTCGCAGAGTCATCTCGGCCGCCACCTCTTCCTCTTCG
>Ga0307513_10002235_pt1 | contig 27032 bp, 13 predicted proteins | sample 15_EM_MG_FD_202174 | JGI IMG/M metagenome (GOLD analysis project Ga0307513, IMG submission 202174) | Populus trichocarpa ectomycorrhiza microbial communities from riparian zone in the Pacific Northwest, United States - 15_EM | ecosystem: Host-associated > Plants > Roots > Unclassified | place...
TGTCATCTACCGGTGGAGCTTAAACATAAAGTTTTTTGGGCCATTAAACAATGTAACATGGAGTATGATGTTGTTGGGATTGCAAGGAAGTAGCAATTATAAGAGTTGAAAGAGATACAGAATGATGTCAATGAGAATTCAAGGATTTACAAAGAAAAGACCAAGAGTCTTCATGATCGAATGATTACAAGAAAGGAGTTTCATATTGGAGACAAAGTCCTTTATCATTCGCGTTTGAAACTTTTTCATGGAAAGTTGAGCTCTTGTTGGATTGGACCCTTTGTTGTTTCTAATGTTTTTCCTTATGGTGCAGTTGAAATTACAAGTTTAGAAACAAATAAAGTGCTCAAGGTCAATGGGCATCGCTTGAAACCTTTCTATGAAGGTTGGACAGCAGAACTCACCGCTTCTGTGGAATTAGTTGAACCAATCTATAAAGCATGAGCATGCGATGTGTCGAGCTAGTGACATAAAACAAAAGCGCTTACTGGGAGGCAACCCAGCACAAAAAGAAAAAAAATCAGATTTGCTTTCTTTTTCCCTTATCTTTTATTGTTCGCATTTTATTTAATTTTTGTCATTCTCTTATATTTCTTTTCTTTTATTTCAACATTGAGGAAAATGTCATGTTTAAAGTGTGGGGGTATTGAGAGAATTTTGGTTTTCTTTGTTGTTTTTCAAAAAAAAATGTCTAAGTTTTATCTTTTGAACTCCCATTGGTTTATGAGAATATGAATATTGTGTATGAGAATTAGTTGAGATAAATGAAAATATAAATCGAATGAATGAATCTGCATACAAGTTTTAAAGTTTAATTAATCTAGGAATTGACTTTGGAAATATGTCATGTTGACTTTATAGTGTTATACCAATGCAAGCTTTTGAGCCTTCAACATTATATTCTTTGATTGTGCATTATTTCAATGATATGTATCTCTAGAACTTGCTTCATATCTTGTTGAGATTACATTCACATTACATGCATACATGAAGATGATAAAGGCAGTGGGAATTTTAACCACTTGAGCCAAAAAGCCAACCTAAACATATTGTCCTTAGTAAGCCATTTTGAGCTTGTTTATCTTTTTTTTTGCTTTACCTATGTGTAAGCCTTAACTTTTTATATGTTTTCCTTTTCCCTTGGCCAAGGATTAGTATAGCATATAGTTCTTGATATCTCATGGATTATGGTTGGAAATTATGTAAGAAGAAAAAAAAAAGTGATGCTTGATGAAAAGATGGGCAAAGTTGCCAAAGGTGAAAGAAAAAAAAAAGAAAAAAAAAAAGAAAAGTGTTCCTTTGTGTTCTTAAGATTTTATGTTGATGGAGCTTGAAATCAAATGAAGTTAAGTATTGGTGCTTAAAAATAGAAAATTTATGTGTTTTGATGGGATATCTTATTTCAAAAATCAATATTTTTAGAATGCTCTACTTCCTTTGGTTTTAGCCTTTTCTTTTCCTTTCTTTTACCTCACCTTAGCCTTAGCCTTAGCCCCATTACAACAAAAAAAAGTAATACATTTTAATTCATGCATTGCTTGTAATATTTTAGTAATGGAGATGAGATTGAAGAGCAAGCTTATGGTAGAACATATTCATTGATTGAATTTGAGAGATTTAAATACATAAGTGTTGGAGTGTATATCAATGAGAGGACCTATCACTTTAGCATGGCATAGATTTCATTTAAATCCCAATGATTAATCGAGTTTTGAAGTTCGCATGTAAATAAATTCATGAAAATTTATGTTCTTTATCCTTCTTGATTGTATTCTTGTTTACAATGCTTGTACTCTTGGACATTGATGAGAGATTAAGAAATTAGTCATAGTTATTTTACTTATTTAATTTAAGTTTAATTTCATCTCTCCTTTCTCGAGGACGAGCAAAAGTTAAGTGTGGGGGTATTTGATGCAACCATATTATTTGATAGTTTTACCCACATTTACCTAGTAGTTTGCCTATGTTTTATATATAGAATGTCTTGGTATTCTTTGTTTTATGTTTTGAAGGCACTTTTGGATGTAAGATTCAAAAAGAAGTAAATTGGAAATAATTGACAAATTTGACCTCCGATCGATGTTTTGTGCAGAACTTAAGATCTAGAGGTCGAAACGAAGTGATTCTATTGGAATTAGAAAGCTAACATCCATACCTTTCTGTACATATATGGCAAGAAAAATAAAAAGAGAAAGAGCATGGAGATCGCAGCCTTCAAAGACAAATCTTGCATTCTGCCAGTGTTGACCTTTGACCATTCCGACTTGAATATCTTGAGCTATAGAAGTCCATTTGATGCAAACGCAATTTTATTGGATTCCTGACTTGAAGACCTATCAGAGCACCAAATGTCAGCAGAAAAGGAGCTAATATTAGAGATATATGATTTTTCTAAGATGACATATGAATTCTACCAGCAGACAGGTTTTGTGAAGAAACAAGTCCAAATTACGTCCCAAAACATCCAAACCGACATCCAAGTCTTTATTTTGGCAATTTAGCTCCTCTAAGTCAAAAGTCAAAGCTTGAAGATTTTATGCAAGGCTATATCACCTTTTTAAAAAAAATTATTATTGAACCACTTAAATGTAAATTGTCTACTTAGAAAAGGACTATTTTTGTAGAAAAGGGATTAGGGTTTCCTATGATATAAAAAGAAATAAAGAAAGGAAAAGGGCAACAGCCAACCAAAAGAGAAAAAACACCCTTTTCCTCCACAAACCCGAATTCATGCATTCTTCTTTCTTTTTGATTAGTTGTTCAACAGACATTCAAGGCTAAATTTTTTTCTTGGTTGCAAGGACACGAAAACCTTTGGATTTCAAGAATTGTGAGATTTATTTTACCTCTTCTTTTCAGTTTATATGATGAATGAATATGTTTGTTTTTATATGCTTATTTCTTAGGATTTTTTATTTTAATTGCTAGAGTGGACGTTAAGCTATTATTATAAACAATTTATTGTTAAGTTTGCTATCGAAACCAGAGTTGTGATATATAAACTTGTGAAGCAACTAAGTTTAATAATTGTGACGGATCTACGTTATTAATCTTAGGCAGAACATTCGATCAAATCAAACATGGACTGCGGACAGTTATGTTTTCTTTATTAATCAACTTATCTAGTTCTTAAGGCTGCCATTTAATTAAATTACTAGGGCATACACTGTGGTTGTTTGATGGTTGGGATTAGTTATACAGCGGATCTATTAACTAATAAACGTAAGAAAAGATAAATATTCAGAGTATAAATTGACGTTTCGTTTCCATGATCAGTTCTGATTTTTGTAATTGGACATTTACTTGTGATCAAGGTTTGTTTTCTTGATAAATTTCGGTTTTCTTTGATTTAGCATTGATTGTTTCTTTCTGTTTATTATAATCATAGATAACTTCACAATCCCCCCCCTCCAATTGCACATCGTATAGCATAAAAATATGAACTAAAACTTCCTCGTGGGATCGACCATTTGCTTGCTCTATACTATCTTGTTTATTTAAGCTAGGGTAATTAATTTGTGCGACTGCGATATCGCAACAACTTTCTTTTTTGAGGGGTTAATATGATCTTATATTCCAAGTATCAGGTTAATCAATTTAAACTAAATTAACTTAGTTTTTTTTAATTTTATTATTATAGATTATCTCAATTTTATATTTTATATCACATGTTAGTTAAATATTTATCATAGTATCACTATTAAATGTGAGCCGATAGTTGTTACATCGTAGAAACTTTTGGCGTATGGGGTCGACACGTGGAAACTTTGATAGAGATGTCATTTCACATCAAAGGACGTAAGACCAAGGTGTAACTAACGATTCAATATGTTCTGAAAATGAAGCTTGAGAACACCAATAACAATGGACTGACAGTATTTTCTAGGTGTAGAAAAATAGAAGCCAACAAAACCCTCAAATGAGGAAAAAGAAATTAAAACATGAAAACAACTATATAAGACTCATATATTATATAGTATCAAACTTAGAATTACAAGGAAAATAAATATAATTAGTCATAAAAACCATGATCACCTATGATTAATTATAATACAAGATTACAATATTAAATATAAAAATAGTTACCCATAATGATACGAGATTATAATAAAAATATAAAAACTAAATATAATCTAATATAATGAGAATATTTTATTAAAATATCTTTATCTTTATATATTCTCATGTTATCATGAGTAGAAGTTGTGACTGCACCTTTCTTTAACATCAACCCACTAAAAAATGACACCCAGCCAATCAAAATTAAAAAGATGTTTTAAATTGTAGAAGAAAGACACAAATCATCACAAAGTTTTCTTTTCTTTTTTTATTTTCAATTTAATCATTCTATATTAAGTTAATTTAAAATTAGATTTGATATTTTATTTTGGTTAGTATTATATGGGACTCTCGTAATGTTAAAAATAATTTTTGATATTGAGTTGATAGTAGATTTGACAAAATACAATTTAATTATATTAATTCAAACTAATAATTAAAACTACTGAGACAAATACTCTACTGTTTTTTCTTCTTCTGAAAAATAGCATGTTTATTTTAATTTCCTACTTAATCATTAATTTGAACGAACAAATTTATTATTATTTATTATTACATATAATTCTATATTTATTTTACTAAACTAAGGTATAAACTTTTCAGCCTACTGTTAAATTGTTTTTCTTTAATGGTAAAATAAAGTTAACAACACACCCACGAGAAAAAAAAATGCTTCATCCCAATCATAGCATGAAAGAATCAAACAAGTATAATAAACACCTAATAGGTTTGTCCAATTGTGCTATGCTCTTCATGAACTGAAAGAACAAACACTAATGCGCCATTTTGCAGGGAAACTACTCTTCAAGATAATCAAGAGCAGTGGTCCATTCCTTTATGCTGTCCAATCTTTATTACAAATAATGATGGTCTTTTGGAAAATTTTAATGCCGCCAATGATACATCATGCTAACGATTTTGATTAAAAACCTTAACCTTATTATCAAGAACAGCAATTTGAATGTGAAATAGGATTTGGAGTAGCACGTAATTGAGGGCAAACGGCATCAGCCAAAGAACGAGCCCCAGAACCTAGCCTAGCCGTAGGTATGCTGGGGTGCCCTCTTCATCGTGCCACAAAAGAAAGGGACTGAAAACAATGAAGGTGTCTAATTTGCCATGCGAGTGTGAGACAAGCTTTTTGACAGTAATCATCGAAAGCCCCACCAGCAGAGGTTGCGGTAAGGCTTTCTGTCAAGTCGGTGTCCAATGAGCGTCGGATTATCATTAAGAGAGCTTATTGGTTGCTAGCGATTGGCTTCACAAATTCTTGCAAGTAGGCTACTGCTTAGTTGTCTTGCTCGCTCCTGTATTGTTGAATTCGAAATCTTGGCTAGTACATCCAGAAAGGGATCGCCATGGCCTGAAGTTCATCTTTCATATGTGTAGACCCTACAAAAACTATGGCTGAGAACATAGCTCAAAACTCATGAAAAATTAACTACGGCTCTTCTTTGAGCCCACAATTTGATGCGTGGTTGACTGAACTTTCTCATGCGACATGGATCACGTCGTTCCTTTTACGACAAGAACGGTGAGAAAGGCCAAATGTTTCCTCGAGTTGATGATTCTTCAAGGAAAGAGGACACTTACGCTTTGATTTTCCCTAGAATTTTGTTCTTATCAAAAACAAATATGTATCTTGCTTGTTAAAGAACGAGTTCATTGGACGTCATGGTTAATTTGGATGAGAACCCATCTGGTATTTACCTTCTATCTATGGAAATCTCATGAGTGTAACTAGTTCTTTGACTTCATGCTATCAAATTATCTTACATTAGAGACCTTATCAAATTATCAAATTACATGCAGAGCCATATGAAGATTTGTGAAAATCTAAGATAGGATTTGTCTCTTCTGGTAAAGAAAGTTAATGTCATTGGCCACTCATTAAGTGGATGGCTGCAAAATCTATACACATAGTGGGAATTGATTTTAGAAGGGTTCTCAAATCATAGGATAGTTACATTCCAAGCTCTATAGATGTCATGGCAGTTATGATGACGGGACCGAATAAGCATGGTAACCATATTTGGGAAAGGTTGTAGGGAATCTTGATTGATTTTTCCTAGACACTTTGAATGGTGTGCTTATTTTTATATGATTTTTATCTATAGTAACTTTTGATTTTAATCTTTGTTATCTCCATTTTATTTAGTATTTTTTTTATTTATATGTAGAAAGAAATAAATTCATGAAATCATGAGATTTAAAGTAAAATTACAACATTCATTCCTAGAATTCTACTTATACAACATCCCTAATTGGATTGAGATTTAAGGTATTGAGAAAGCCCATTTAAAAGTTAATTAAATGAGAAAATCTATTTGAAGATATCTAGTTGACTTGTATACATGTTTTGGAAAAGAAAATTTGGATGATTTTTTCTCACCCTAGGTAGCCCCGACACAAAATCCATTGTGATCATTCCCACTACCATTCAAGGATTTGTAGTGGTTGCAATGGTCTCATTGGTCTTTGGTGCTCTTCTTTAACTTGTTGACAGATGCCGCACTTCGACGCATATTCATCTATCTCTCTTTTTATGTTGGGCCACCAATAGTGTTGTTTTAGCAAACTTGGATTCATGTGTTTCTTGCAAAACCTTCTGCTTGACCATCTTGTTGTTGGGTACATACAAACGTTGTCCCATCATTAATATCCCATCATCTGTTACTCGGAACGGGGTTTCAATCCCGGCATCCATTTTACTTCTTATCTTAGACCCCTCAATATTACCCAGTTGGGCTTGTAATATTTGTTCTTAATGTTGGTCCTACTGTTAACTGAGCCATTAACACCCATCCAGAGTCGATGCCCAACCGGGTCCCCATTTCCCCCCAGCTCTGTTAATGGTCGTTCCTCCATACAGATGGCTTATTTAGGGTTGCTTTATTTTTACGATTAAGGGCATCCGCTACAACGTTTGCCGTTTCGGGAGGGGGGGTACTCTATGGTGCAATCATAGTCTTTGATGAGTTCTATCCATCTTCTTTGTCGCATATTTAACTCTTTTTGTGACATTAAATATTTCAGACTTTTTTCATTGGTGAAGATTTGAACTTGGGACCTATAGAGGTAATGTCTCTATATTCTCCAGGCATATACCAGATCGGCCAACTCTAGGTCGTGTACTGGATAATTCTCCTCATATGTCTTGAACTGTCTTGATGCATAGGCGATTACCTTTCCATGTTGCATTAAGACACACCCAAGCCCTTTTATTAAGGCATCACTATAAACCACAAAGCCCTCGGTTCCTAAAGGGAGTGTTAGAAAGTAGTGATGATTAATAGGTTGTCCTTAATAATATTGATGAATGCAAGATATCATCATTGAATAAGAACATTACTTACCACCTTTACTTCGTAAACTTTGGATGTGATTTGGTTGTTGTCTATATCCAAAGTAGGTTGAAGTATGTTTGTAGAGGGAAAAGCTTGGCATAGACCTTATGCGTAACCTAGGGAAAAGTAGTGTTAGAAATGACTTAGTTTTCGTTAATGATTTTCAGCGTTTGAAATGACTTAGTTTTCGTTGATAATATTCAGCGTTAGAAATGATTTAGTTTTCGTTGATGATTTTTAGTGTCAGAAATGACTTGTTTTCGTTGATGATTTTCAGTGTCTGACTGACTTAGTCCCATCGATGACTTTTAGAGTCAAACGATAAAAAATTTATGGATAGCCTTCATTAAAATTAAAGATAAATGTCTTGTTGTGATATTATCATTATACAATTATACAAATATGAGAGATGTTTGAATGTATACATGTGTGTTTTAGAATACGTGTGGAAATAGTCTTTGAAATTATCTGAATGCAAGTGTATTGAATAATGATCACTTGATGTATCAGGAGGTGCGACCGGGATTGAATCTTTAATCGGACGAAGACACCCTTCAGGAGGAGCAGATAGATGGTTTCCACCTTTATCTATTTTATATTAAATATCTATAGTAGTTTAATATAACGTTGCCACTCAGTTATGATTGATTAAAGTTACTCATGGAACAAGTTGATTGAATGATGTGATTAGCTTCGGCTAATGGTATCCATATCGGATAATCAGGATTGAATGATGTGATTAGCTTTGGCTAATAGTATCCACATCGGATGACCAGGTTTGAATTGCATGATTAAATTCAATTTGTAGTATCTTAGGTTGATAACCCGAAAGAGACAAGGAAGCTAGTCTCGGTCTTTAAGATCCGAGTTGGGTGATCAAGATGAATGAATAAGATTAACATTGGTCGGCAAGATCAATGATAATTGTGCTTGTATAAAGTAAAGGATATGCCAAGTAAAACTAGTAACGTATCAGTTAAACCTATGATTAAATCATGAGAACCATAGGTTTGATGTATATGGTTCGAATGGCTTAATCACTCGTGGAAGAATACTTAATATACTAAGGACATTTAAATAGTAATGTATGACAATAAAGGGTACATTTATGGCCCCATGAATAATATAATGTAGAATCGTAAGATGATGTGAGGTGAAATCTTGAAATTTATAAATAGGAATACAATGACAAGAATTTATCTACTTAAGTTGATAGTGTAATTTCAAACATATATTTATGTTGCTCAATTATTTTATGAGATTGTTTTTTTTTATGCTTACATTGAACTTGATTTGTAAAAAGAACGTCACATAGTCATGGCGCTTAGAAACTTCATCCTACATGTTTTGGGATAAATTATGTAATAGCATGATTGGGCGTTATGCATTTTGTACAACTATGGCTATGAATTGTCGATCAACACTTTTGTAAAAACTTACAATGATGACTTTTAGAAAACAGGAATGTGGATTTTGTATGCATGAAAACATAATGCTATAAATGTAATGACTATGTATTCTCTCTCGTGATGCTATTGGGTATTATGATTATATGAGCGATGTGCTACACCAATTAGTGATGCATATTTACTTAATTTTATAAACAATGTTGTGCAATGCGTCGATGGGATGTGACAATATATATATATATATAACCCCATTTTCTATTCGTTATGAATAAACACCATGTCATGAATTGATGAGAAACGCGAGTTTTTACAATTCTAGCCTTAGTTGCCAGCATGGGTGGCCATATTTTCCCCCTTCGATCACTGTGTTTTGTACCTGATTCAAGAGAACACTCACACCATTTTGCACCCTAACACTTTCCCTCTCTTAACAAGCCAAAAACAAACATTAATCATCCTTGAAATTGCTGCAAAACAAATCTAAAAACCATTGTCCTAGTTGGCCAAAATTACAAATAATTAGGACATTACCCTCAGCCAACTTGCAAGCCAAGCAAAAAAGGAGCATGAGATGCAAAGAATGATTGTGATTGTTCCCTAAAAATCAAGGGTATCCATCTTGCCAGCTCAAATGCCTAAAAACTCCCATCTTTTCCTATAAATAGAACTCAAAACTCACCTAAAGGGCTATAAGGGGAAGAGGAAGAAAGAATCGATATAGATAAAGGGAAAAAAAGGCAACAAGAGCAAGAAAAAAAAAAGGAGAAAAAAAGACTCGATATAGACAAAAGGAAAAAAGGCATCAAGAACCAAGAAAAAAAAAAGGAATAGGAGGAAAAACACAGTGTGGAAGAACAACATCGCAATGGAAAATAAATATAAGGAAGAGAGAAGAGAAGATAAACATAGTGAAGGGGGGGAATACAGTGTGGTTTAGGTAGAAACAAAAGGAAAATGAGAGAAGAGGGAAAGAACGAGAGGAAAAAAAAAGTGAGTGTGTGTGTGAGTTTTATATATGGTCCTTTTCATGTTATTATATGTTTTTTTAGCTCGTGTTAACATGTGGTGAATGAATGGGGTTTAAAAGAAATCATAAGTTATAGTCATACAAAACTTAGTAAATTGAACTCTACTTGAGTGGGGTGAATTTGATGATAGTGAACATGATTTTTCTACTTTGTATTTATATATTCATAAGGCAGGGGGAGCATGTTTTAGGTACGGTTTCAATGGAGTGAAGGTTTGTCAAGTTAGTATGTTTTTCCTTCTTATTGGCACCATATGCTTGCTTTTTTAGTATGTAAGTCTGTTTTAGGGATTCCTCGGGGGTCTGTAATTGAAAAAAAAAATGGCTTTCCTTTTCCTTTAGTTATATTTGAAACCTATTGCATGAGGTGTGCACATAAGAGTAGGGTTTTAGGAATATTTCTTTTCCAAACATTGTCATTGCAATTAACGTTGAGAGTTTTGAAATGTCTTGAGACAATGTATAGGTGTTTCTTAGGTCAATTATGGACTAGTTTTTTCATGAGATAAGTTATGTTTTGTGATGGAGAGAAAAGAAAAGTATCTATTGGTTTTGTTTTGGATTGCACATTATTAACACCTTCACTTCCTTGTTTTGAAATATGTCTCCATTTAAAAAAAAAAATTATTTTGACATTCATTAATGGAACCTGATTGTCAATCAAGAGTATTAATTTCCCTTTCATCTAATATTCATCGATGACACATAGTGTCAATCATGAGTATTAATTCTTTATTCTACCTAATAAAAACCACCCAATTATTCTCTCGTGTTGCTTGATAAACTATTAATAGTCACAAATCATGATCTGGAGTAAATGGGCATAGACACGCTAATTCACTAAACAAATTGGTAGTGGCAAAAAAACAGGATTTTGGAATGGATAGGCATAAAATCTACCCCGAGTTTAACTCATCGCAGTGCACCCATATAGATAGACCATCGGTAGTAGGGGTGAGCAAAAAAACCGGAAAACCGATTAAACCGAGAAAACCGGAAAAAAAATAACCGAAAAAACCGAACCGAAAAAAAAACCGATTAAACCGATTAATTTTTTGAAGAAACCGGCCGGTTCGGTTCGGTTTCGGTTTTATAAACAAAAAACCGAAAAAACCGAACCGAACCGAAACTAACCGGAAAAAAAACCGAGCCAAAACAAAAAAACCGAGCCAAACCGGAAAAAACCGAGCCAAAACCGGAAAAAACCTAGTCAAAACCGAGAAAACTGAGCCAAACCGGTTTGAACCGGTTTTTGCCCTAAAAAAACCGAACCGAACCGAAACCGGTCGGTTTGACCCGGTTTCGGTTTTTTTTTTCAAAAAAAAAATTCTGTTTGGTTACTTTTTTTGATAAAAACCGAACCGAACCGAAAATGATCACCCCTAATCGGTAGATTAGGCACAATAGACTATTTAGAATAGAATACAAGAGTAGCAATGTAGCTTACCTTAGGTAGGTTTCTTTAGGGTGATAATATCTTCCCTTTAGAATAATCATACCCTTACCTTAGAGCTTTGAAGATCAATTAGGGTTCCTAGTAACCATAATACTATATGGTGACTCTTTTTTTTCATTTTTACCCTATTATACCCACATATAATGCTTTTTTTTTAGATTTGATATGATTTCGGATGTGACAATTAGTGAATAGCATTATGAGCCTATACGGGGTCATAATGACACAACTCTAAATAAAGATAATAAGAATGTTAGAATAATGACTTATGATGGTTCATTTACCCTAATGAGAATTCACTCGTAAACTTTTGTTGAATGATTTTTGTACCTCCATCCCCTATGTCCAAGCAGCAACTACTAAGGATTCATCTACTCGAGGACTGGATCTAGAGATGCCTAAAATGACATAAGTTGTTCCACTAGGCATGCCAATATTGATCGATTAAATATTAAGTTGTTGATTGATCATTGACTTCTCTATCCATATATTATTTGTTATTTATTTCATCCTTCTAATGAGGACAAACTATAATTAGAAATTAAAAAATTTCAAGCAGAGGTAAATAGTAGTCTAACAAATCAAGTAGAGTGTAGAAGTTTGCTTGTAAACCTCAATAAGCTAAAAAAACAATGGGTAACATGAAAAAAAATAAACAATTGTGAAAAAATGAATGAAGTACTAAAAGGTGAAGAGAAACTGTAAAGAGCAGCAATAAAGGATAAAGATAAATTATAGAAAATCTTATTAATAAAATTGCATGTATAGAATTAGCCATCATTTCTATTAACAAAGTGGTAGCCAAGTGGTAAGAACTTGGGATCAAGAGGTTTGCTCCCTCTGTGATCTCAGGTTCGAGCCCTGTGGTTGCTCATATAATGGCCACTGGAGGCTTACATGGTCATTAACTTCAGGGCCCGTGGGATTAGTCGAGGTGCGCGCAAGCTGGCCCGGACACCCACGTTAAACTAAAAAAAAGATGATCTTTTTATATTTTTATAAAAATTGAGTTTAATATAAATTTCTAATACTAATCCTATATATATTGTTTATAACAAATAAAGAGTTTGCATTATGAATTCTAATACAATTTAAACTCTAATATATGAGGCATGTCCTTCTTGGTAGTCATATATATGAACCTTAACTATTGTGTAGTACTTGCTAATTTAATCTATTGAGAACTCTTGTTCATAATAAGACTTTATCTTCTGGTTAATCACACAAACTTGTATCTTTGTGATTGATTGTATTTTCTTGATCGATCATGACTTCTAACTATCCTAATCGATCATGACTTCTAATTTCTTTGATTGATCACTTCCTATCTTTCTTGGTCAATTTGAAACTTTCCTAAATTTAGTTAATTTTATCCCTTTCCTATTTGGTAATTAAAACTATTATTCTTATTTAGTTCAGCAACAATGTTTGTTTTTAGTGTAAACAAGATCAAATTATTAAAACTAAACTACAAATGTGTACCAATAATGTACATTGAGGATATGAACTCAATTATTCAAAAGTTTATGAACTCATTTATTCAAAGGTTTGCTTTATTTGAAATGCTAATTAATCCTTGAAAGCAACTCTAATGTTTTTTAAGGAATGGCAGTATAGCTTTGGAAAACCATACATTTCCCATCTTACTTGATCAAATTTTTTTAAAAAAAATTACATGTATGAATTAGTTGGCAATTAATAGTACTAGTGACATGCATACAGCCAAACGTTAATATCACTCTGATTTTGATGACTTAGAAAGATCCAGGTTATTAAAGGTTCCATAAGAGGTGTCCAAGAGGACCTTTATCCCTTTCAAAGTGATATTTTAATTAAGATCCAGCCCATCATTAACTCGAAAAACAATTACAATGGGGATGGGGTTGGTTTAGTAACATGTCTTGGGAATGTTTGAACTTAATAAGAACCAGTAAGTGTGATATTAAGTTGCTTTATCAAAAAAGCTAATTAAAGAGGGAAAAACATTATTCATCCTCTCACTATTTATTGAAATAGTGTAATTATTATTTTACCATTCTAAAAAAAATGTAGTTATTAGAGGTAATATGGTCTTTTCTCAATGTTCATTAGTCATTATCAGATTGAACATGGTCGACTCGATCTTTTCACATTTTCAAAGCACAATAAAATGAATAAATTACTCTTAAAAGTAAAAACTTATTTAACTGGCGTCTATGAGATTTTTTGTATTTTCATCCTGATTTTTGAAGTTATAATCAAGTTGACTTAGGAATAATTTGGTGTTTTAATAAATATAAAATATTATAGTTTAAAAACCAAAGTTAGTTGACGTGTGCAATGCACGCATCATTATGTGGGAGGCATCGATGGTCTTCTAGCGGCGTGTGCGACTTCTTTCAGCATCCAAACGAGAGCTTCTATAATGGCTTTAGAAGCGTCAAGGCATCTCCTTTTGCATGGGGTGGTGCATGTCGTCGTTTATACAATGGTGTGTCAACAACAACCTATTCTTTTTTCTTTTTCTCTTCTCTCTCTCCTCCCCTCAAAGCCCGCACTGGCCATTCAAAATTTCAGAGTTGCCCTGTCATTAACAATATTTCAACTATGGTCCTTATTTTTTAATTTATAATATTTGTTATTGGCCCTTTTGTTAAATTTCAATTTATTTTCAATTTCATCCTTGAATCCATAATCGTGATTTGTTATTTTTTTCAAATATGGTCCTCATTCTTTTGAATTTTATTTTTTTGTTTGGATCCTTTTGTCAATTTGATTCTTTTTTCCTAGTCCCCCCCTTCAATTCAAAATACTATGTCTTCTCATTTATTTTTATTTTAAAGCTGGTCTTTATTCTTTTAATTGTTATTTTATTTATTTTGGATTTTTTTGTATAATTGATTTTTTTTCTCAATTTCACTCTTCGACATTTGATTTGTTAGGAAATAATCTTTGTAGTTTTTCTAGATGGGGTGCTTCCAATTTAGTGACTCGGGTCATGAGTTTGAAAAGTTAACATAGGTTGCCATCATTTTTATCTCATTTATTTTATTTTATTTTATTTTTATCATTCAACGTTGTTTATTTTGAAAAATGAGCTTCATGATTTTCTTTAAATTTCTTTTAATCGGGTTATCTCGATCTCATTACTTGGACAACAGGTTTGGCTAGTTAATTCGGGTATTTTTTGGGGTCGCTTTTTTTATTTCCTTTTTAGGTTTTTTCTTTTCATTTTTTTTCCATTTTTCCTTCTATTATGTTATCTCTTTAACATGATCTAGCTTGTGAGATTTGGTGGTCTTATCTGGGTTTGCAAGTGTTTTATTTTTTTGGAATTCTTTGTGTTGACTGGTTGTTTTTTGGATTTCATCCTTCTACATTTGGATTGTTGGGATTGGCCATTGTTATTTTTAAAAAGCAATTGCTTCCTGTGAGGTTTTCCCAGCCTCACAACCTTGGTTGGGAGTTTGTCATGCTAGCTCAGGTTGACTCGAGATGCTTTATTATTATTTTCTTCCAATACTGTCCTTTACGCTGAGTTATCTTGGAATTCAGCTTTTAAATTTTTTTCCTTTTTGACTGGCATTCTTTTTCTTATAGTTATCACTTCTAAAAAAATATTGATCCATTTACTATCATTATTTTTTTTATTTTATAATTAAACAAAATCATCTTATTGGATCCACTAGGTCTATGACTCGAGTCATAGATTTTTTTTCCCTTCTTTAAAACACGATAACAACACTTGAATATTATTTTTTTACGTTATAAAAAATCAGTCCGGGCAAAGTAAATCACGTTCAAGTTGATACTGATTGAATAAATAAATAAAATATTTTCTTTAATCTTAATTGTAGCTTGGATTATGGGCACATGATTGTTATGAAAAATATAAGATAAACACATGTTATATAGTTTTCTCTTCTCTTTTCTTTTCTTTTGTCTCTCCCATCTATTAAAATTATTGAGCTATATATTCCTATACTTGACTCAACAGCTGCTTAATTCATCATCAGTGTGTGTAAGATATAACAAACAAATTAATGAAATGTTATGGCTCCTTGCAAGTTTCTCATAAGTAGCTTGTGTTCTCTTGTACCTGATTGCAGGCTATCACCAAATTACTACTCAACAACGTGCCAAAAGCGTTACCTATAGCTGAGCAAGGGGTTTCTGAAGCTATAAAATCCATATGTTGGCAATAGAATGACTTGTATCGAGCGTCTAAGACCATTAGCATGCTTTGATAAGAAACACCAGTCAACCTCTTCCAGTATCAAAATTCATATGCAGGAAGCTGTCCATCTTTAGGCTTTAACAGGAATGGCTGTCAGCAGTAAATATGCCATAGCAGCTCTCGTTTCTTTTGAAGGAACTGAAGTAGCAGAGAAAAATCATTACCATCCCATGACATAGATGGAGAAAGAAAAAAGAGCAAGGAAATTGTGAAAGCTTTCAAGATGTTTTGCCAGTCTCAGAAGCTGGAGTTGCAACATAGTTCCACTAGAAATTTGAGTGTAGGAACAAAGAATAAGAAACTCAAATGACCAGCAAAATGAAATACATCTGAATCTTTACACATCTTGTAAGCAGAAAAATCACGCCCATCAATTCAACTCACTGCAAAGTAGAGCATGGGAAATTGCAGAAAAATCAATCCAATTTCGTTTCCTCAAACATTTCCCTGTGCAAAGGATAAAGACACTCTATTGCCTAAGAAATCTCCCCTTTGTACAACCCGACATTGTCAAGCATTTATCAGTAGAGGCATTTACAACAGAGCACGTGAATTAACTATTATTCTATCTGCACATATAAAATCCTTGGTAAGCTGTGACTTGATTGCTCATCCTATACTCTAGTATATACTTCCCCTGAGATCCAATCAGTCCAACTCATTGCTTGAATCAACCTCCACCTCTGACAGTTCAAATGCATCGATCTCAGCAAAGTAAGCTCTCTGCTGCTCAATAAAATCTTGTGGCAGCGCATGTTTCTTCTCATCTTCATCAGACAGTTTCCTACGTTGTTTCTGTGATAACATCGCCAGGAGTAAAGAGTTGAGCCAAATTTTTCAGCTTGAAATCAATTGGAAACAGTAGTAATGACAAAATAAATCATTCTTCATATTTTCATATAAGAACGTAAATCAAAAAGGTCCATCAACCATGAGATGAAAGCCTTCTTACAAGATTTCAGGTTGCAGAACTAACGATGATTTACTTAAGAATGGTGAAAACAATGCCTAAGCCAATGAGAAGAAGTACAGACTACAATGATTCCCAACCTTTTTGTGATGAAATGTACACGACTTGGATGGATGAGTAACTCCACCTTCATTCATTTTATCCCTACAATGAAGGCTTTTGTTAATGAAGATTTCAAACAAGGTTAAGAAAGGATGAAGTTATAACAGAGCATTTGGTTCTCATCAATCTGAAAGATCTCTAATATGCATAGGTGTACATACGAAAAATCACAATAGAGGAATACCACAAGCAAATAAACTAACTAGCAATATTTTTATGCAACAACGAAAAGATTTTCTTAGTTTAAGCAGCAATTGCTATTACATTTGCTAAGATTTTAGTTCATGGGAAGCCATGAATTCTGACTTCAAGGCTTGCCACACTGTAGCCGACCAATATCAAAGTCAAAGGAAAACAGAGCTAAGTTATACCATGTATTAGCATATGTTGTTTACTACACCTTCAACATCTGCCTGAATACAAGTAGGAGAGAGGAATTCCTCTCTCATCATCAACCCGTGTTAAAAAAAAAAACATTTTCAGCCTTTTTGACCCATTTTACCCCTCCACTTTTTTCAGTGTTTCAAATTACTGGAAACCATATTGCCAGAAGACCACATAGCTCTAGGAAACAAGCAGCTAGCCAGTTTAAAAGATGTCAGTTCACATTAAATACTAAATCCCACGAAGCCACCACCCATCAACATTCTCAGAAGCGAATCAGTAGTAACAATTCCATCACTCATTTCATTTGAGAGGGGAGTAGTTGCGTTTCCTAATAATGAAAGTCTGGTTAGACGCTGCCAAACAAATACTACACTTTGCCAGCTCTTCTAAATACAAGCCTCGCTAAATTGCTGACTCGTTCGTCATAGGAATGGTGTAATTAGCTGGTTGTTAGTATCCCTAACATAACAATCTCTTTCTGTGTCTTCATCATTGTTATTCTACTTCATGTTAACGACTCAGTCTTGAAGGGGTAAAAAAAATAGTGAAAGAAATTTACCAGGCGAATTCAGTGTTAGGTGCAGGAGCGAAACTTATAGGCACAGCAATTGCCTTCCCTTTACTCTTGTTCCTTTTATCTGTTGCAGATTGTCTCCGAGTGTAAACTGAATGCGGCTCAAAAATCCCATCACCGCCAACACCTAATTATCTCGGATCACAAAAACATAGGTTCATTACCTCTCAGGGTCCAATAAATAAATAAATAAATCCAAAAAAATCCATCAAATTTAGCAAACGAAACATGCTCCACTATGTTACTGCATCCAGAAAATGACAGAGAGAAGTGGCAAAAACCCAGGCAAACTAGAATTCAATAAAAAAAAAAAAAACTAGAAGTAATTCCAACAAAATAGCAACTAAAATGACAAAACTAATAGAGACTTGTCATTATTTATAGACCTAGGTAATTAATTTAGAAAGAATTGGAAAACCCAGATTCCCAAATGAAAGAAGAATTACCAGGAAGAGAAGACGATTGAGGTGGGGTAGTGGAAGAGAAAGGGAGCAGAAGGGCTGTAGATTTTGAAGCAGCGGCGTTGTGGGTGGACCCAGCATTGCTTTTGCGAAGGGAAGAGGAGAGAATGGGTGTTTTCTTAGAAGAAGAAATGTTGCTATTAGTAGATGAAGTTTGTGAAAGGTTTGTGCAATCTGCAAGTGGCTTTCTGCCTCTTTTACCATTATTATTACTCATAACTGCTGCTTCCATTGTTTTCGAAGGTTAGCTTGCTGCTGCTTCTAGTAGTATCAGCGGAGGAGCATGTTGACTGTTGAGAATAGAGATGGCTAATTAATATTTAAAAATAATACAACTGCCAGGGCTATTTATGCAAATTGGAGGGGAATGGAGATGTGTAGACTCAAGCTCCACTATCGATGGATGGAACCAGAACCACAGTCCATATGAGTGGGTTGGCTCAGATCCTACAATACTCGGGCACTCGGGCTGGCCTACTCATTTTCACAGAGATGGCAAGGCGACTATAATAACAACCGTCTGCATAATATTTGTGAAAGTGCAAATTATTTCAGTGAAAGAAAAAATCATATATAAACTCATAAATCTTTAAGGATAAACATATTTTATTCTCTACATGTTTGAGAAATGTTATGATTTTCTCTTATGATTTAATTTTTTTTCTTTTTTCTTTTTTTTACCAGATTCGTGAAAAAGAAAGGAAGAAACGCTAGAAGGGAAATTATGAAACAAAATATAAAATATTATACATTGTAAAAATATAATGATAAAATTGCGCTTTATTCATAAGATTTTTAAAATAGGTATTAGAAGTAACGTAATTTTTTTACCGTGATACAATTATCTCTTATAAATTATGAACTGCTAAATTAGTTATTTTAATTTTTTTTAAATAAAATTATTATTTTAACCCTGAAATAAATAAAAAAATGTGTTGATCCTTGTTTTTTTAATAATTATTTTTTTATTTGAGATTATTTTTTAAAATGGTTTTCTTATAATTTTATCCTCCTTAAGTTTATTTTTCCAATCAAAATTGATTTCTATTCTTTTAATTGTTATTTTTTACTTTGAATTTTTTTTTTCAATTTCATTTCTCTTTCATTATTTTACCTTTCAAATTTTATTCTCATTCTTTTGATTGCTATTTTTTTTATTTGGGATCATTTTTAAAAAAATTTCTTACAATTCCATCCTCCTTAAATTTATTTTTCCTATTAAATTTGATCCTCAATTTTTTATTGTTATTTTTTTTACTTTGACAAAAATTTTAAATTGATATTTTTTTTTTCGATTCCATATTTTAACATTAAATTAGATAGGAATTAATTTTCTTGAAAATAATGAGTCTAGGATTGCATGAGTTGCAAGTTTTAGAGATTAGGCTATATTTAGGAGGTTTGCCCTAGTTTGCTCGGTTTTTATTTCTTTCTTTAAGTTCATGTTTTTTCAATTTTATCATTAGCATTTATTCAATTGGAGACTAAGCTCCGTCATTTTTATTTTTTTTGTTTTATAAAGAATTTTTCATTATTTTTTTTAATGATCGAGTTATCTCAAATCCTTTTATTTATCATTTTTAAAAACATTCTTTGGCTAATTTTTTAAATAGATGTTTTTTTTTTCGATTTCATCTTTCAACATTTGGAATGATTTTTCTTAAATAATTTATAAAATTAAATTGTTTTCTTAATTCCATCCCTTTTAAATTTTCTAATATTTCAAGTTTGATCCTTATTCTTTTGATTGCTATTTATTTTTTTAAAATAAATTTTTAAATTGATTTTTTTTATAATTTCATCCTCCTTAACTTCTTTTTCCTATCAAACTTTATTCTCATTCTTTTGATTACTACTTCTTACTTTGAAAAAAAACATAAACTATTATTGTTTTTTCTGGTTTCATCCTTTCAACATTAAATTGGTTAATAATTGAGCTTTTCTTTTGAGCTCGGGTCTAGAATTTCAAGATTTGCGAGTTTTAGAGGTTAACCCAAGTTTACGGGGGTTCACCTAGGTTTACTTGATAATTTGTTTTCCTTTTTTTAAGTTTATATTTTTTCAGTTTTGTCTTTCAACATTTATTCAATTAGAGACGGGGCACTATTTTTTTTTTTCTTTCAATTGGGTTTTTCATTGATTGTGAGAATGACCTAGGTTATTTTTGGTCTTTTAATTTGTCTTTTTTGTTAAACTTTCTTTGGCTAGTTGTCTAAATTGATTTTTTTTTATTCCATCCTTCAATATTAAACTTGATGGGAATTGAGCTTTTTTAATCAACTCATGTCTAAAATTGCATGGGTTGCGAGTTTGAGACATTAGCCTAGGTTTAGGAGGTTTACCTGAGTTTGCTTATTTTTTACACTAGTTTTCAAAGCTTGTAATTTTTTTAGTTTCATCTTTTAGCATTTATGTTATTAGCAATTAGGCTTTGTTCTTTTTTATCTGCTTTCTATAGGATTTTTTGTGAATTTTTAAATTAACTTGTGTTATCTCAAGTCTTTTTATTTGTGGTTTTTTTTTAGTTTACTTTGGAAAAAAATTTAAATTGATATGTTTTTTTTCAATTTCTTCCTCCAATATTATATTGATAGTGAATTAATATATATTTTTTAGTTTCATCATTCAAAGTTGAGGTTTTTTATATTGGGTTTTTTTTTATTTTCTTTGTATTTGTTTATCTTGATCCTATCACTTAGACCACGAGTATGGTGGATTGGCTCAGGTTTTTTTACACTCATTTAAAAAAAAATATTTTTTACATTTCTTACTTTGACATCAGGTTGTTTTAAAATTGAGTTTCATAATGTTTCTTGTTTTTCTCTCTATTTGGATTATCTCATTCACATGATCCGGGTCGTGAAGTTTGGTTAGCTTCTTATGTTTGTTTTGTATTTTTTTTGTTTTTTTTTTATAAACCTTCTTTAAAATTTAATCCTTTTATGCTGGATTTGTTTGAAATTAGACATTGCATTTTTTTTTTGTGTTCATTTTTTATTGGATTATCTTAATCTCGTGATGAATTAGTTTTTATATTTGGCAAGCTTGCTCAAGTTAACTCAAGTCGGGTTTTTTTTCTTTCTGTTCTTCCATGCTTGATTGGTTGGAATTTTAGCTCCATCATCTTTTTCATTTCTTTAACCATTCTTTTTTTTACAGGTTACATGATTCTTTTTTATTTGAGTTCATTTACTGTCATTGTTTGTTTTTTTATTATATAATTAATTATACCAGTATGTTTTTGCTCAGTTGTGTTTATGCCCTAAGTCCCTTTTTTTTTCCCTTTTTTAAAATATGTTTGCATCACTCTAACGCCTTTTATTACTGATAAAAAAAAATTATTTTGATGCGCGCTTCACAAATTTAGTATTCTATTATAAAATTAATATCAAAAACAAAGGGGTTACAATCAAACATATAATCACTATAGATATTAGGGTTTAAAGAAGTTTATATATTGGAAGATATCAAAGCCCTTTCCTTCAAAGTGCGTGCTACATAAGTGTGAGCATGTTTTTTTATAATATTTAATATATATTAATTATAATAATATCCATGTGTAACTTTTAAATTTATAATAAAACCAATGAAAAAATAAATAAATAAATAAAAACCTTGTGAAAAAGTTATGTTGATTTTTCTTTTAAAAACAATAAAGTAATTATATTATTTAAAAAACAATTACAAAGACCAGAACGTTGATGAGTAGTAGACATTATATTTTTTATAGGGTTAAATTGGTAATGTTACTATGCAATAAAAAACAAAATGATTAATCTAATTCCATACAAAAAGCCTAGTCTAAAAGTTTTTTAGGTAAGGGTAATTTCATTAAATAACCATTCCAATCAAACAGTGATATTTTACTAGAGCTACAGTAATTTTCTTTTTATCTTTAGGTTTTTGTTAAAAAATAAAAAAATAGAAAACAATAACTAGAGGCAATATTTGTGACAACTTAATGAACTAAAGTGGAAGAAAAAACTTCCCACGTTGACATGAACTATCACTTGTAAGCATAGTTTTTAAACTTGGCCCGGTTCAAAGTCTCGGTTCAGGGTTTTGACCGGGTTATCGGATCGTCCGAGTCAATTCTAATTTTTTTTAAAAATCAAAACGACATCGTTTTAGTAACAAAAAAAATCAACGGGTTATAACCGGGTTGCCGGGTCACCCCGGGTTTTGACTTTTTCTATTTGTTCTTAAATCCGACTCGGTTCCAACTCCGGATCAGCCGGGTCTCAGGCTGGGTTTCAAAACTATACTTGTAAGAGAGCACGCAATAGATGAATAGTAAATGCAAGTTTTCTAACTATGATTCTAAGTTACGGTAATTTGACTGGGACATTTAGTGTAATAGTTGTTTTTTAAAGTGTTTTTTACTTGAAAATATATTGAAATAATATTTTATTTATTTATTTATTAAAATTTACTTTTGATATTAGTCTATCAAAATAATTTAATAACACTAAAAAAATTAATTTAAAATAATTTTTTTTTTTTGAAAAACATGATATGACTGGAAAGACAAACAAGATTTTAATGTAATTTGATAGGCCACCACATAACACCCTTTTAATCACTTGCTTTCTTTTTAGTCAAAATAAATAAAAATAGAAAAACAATGATCAAAGGAAACACCTACGACCACTTGATGGGTCAAAGTGGAAGAAAACATTTCCGACGTTAACATGAACAATCTTGTGAAAGAGCACATAATACATGAACAATAAACATGACAAATGTTTATATTTATATTTATATTTATATTTTATAATTTTAAATTTAATGAAACTAAATGGCATAGAATAATTAATAAACTAAAAGAGAATATTATTTTACTATTTCCTTTCTTGTATCTCTGGACTCAATTGCACTTTGATTGCTATATTGCAACTAGTTATTTTTTTTATTGGTTCTCGTAAAATTATTTATTATAATTACTGAATTTTTTTTAATTTCATCCTTTTTTTTATATTATGCTCACACTTTTTAGACTTAGAATTTGTTTTTATTTCATGTGCTACATTGTATTTTCAATTTTAAAAAATATTCAAGCATGATAATGGATGCTCGTATTTTGCAAAATGGGGTTTAGTTTTATCAACTAAAAAAAAATTTAAAATAATAGGGATCAAATTTGATATTTAAACAAAAAAAATTTGTTATACTCTTTTATGTTCATGGGGTGCGTAAAAATATAATTTGATCCCTAAAGTGTTTGCTTTTTTATTTTTAGTCTCCATATTTTGAGAGCCTGATGTTTAAGTTCTAAACTTTATTTGTTTTACAATTTAATTTTTAAAATTTAAAAAAAGATAAAAAGTTGTTAGAAAAAAGCATGAGAGAGATAAAGTGATTAGTTGATTATTTTCTAGCTACCAAAAAAAGTTAATCTTATTATCAATAAATTCGTTTTAAAAAGAGAGATTCAATAGAGATGATAATTTTCTTTGAACATGTCATAAAAAGTAGATAAAGATTCATAAAAAAAAATTGGTTTAATTTTTTTAAATGATTATAAGCAATTTTTTAATGGGTTTATTAAGATTTATATGAAGGTTTTTGTTTTTAGATATTTTAAAGAGAAAATAAATTGAAAATTAAGTTTTTAAAATTCAAAAACTTGAACCAACTTTTTGCCTATCTGCATTGTCCTGTATATATATAAAATGGTTGTTTTAAAAATAAAAAAATAAAAAAATAAAAAAACCTGTTTTCTTTGCATGTGGGCATGGCTTTTTTAGCCGAAATTGTTTTTTAGGCTAAGTACGACAACTTGTTTTCTTTGCTCACGAGCATCTTATCTTTTTTTCATAGATTTTTTTTTTTCACAAAAAAACATCTTTAAATTAATTTATAAAAGTAAATTATATGATATGTAAAATTGTTTAATTATGATATGTAAAACATCTTAAATGGTAAAAACATCTTACCATTTAAGTGATTGTTTAATTATATCATTAGAGTTTTTTTTATGGTGGTATCATTAATAATTATGTATTGGTATAATATGTAAAATTCTTAAATAACTTCCTCGTTAATATTAAATGAGAATAAAATATTTATTTTTTATTATAAAATGTTTACTCCTTAAATATATTGTTCTAATTTTTTTTCTTATAGATTAGTAAAAACAGTTGATATATAATTTTTAAATTTTTTAAAAAACTTTATTTCACTATTATAATAAATTTGTACTTAAAAATGAATACTTCTCGTAGACAAAAAATAATGGTTTCGAGGTGATCAGTACAAAAAGACCTTCCTCTAAGTGAGTTTTTTTTTTTGTTAAAATAAAAAATAAATTCATAAATAAAAAAATTATATTTTTGATTAAAAATATGTTTTTTAAATCATTATAGTTTTTTAAAATATTTTTTTTATTAAATAAACTATGCTGTGTTAAAACCGAAAAATTACACGAATCAAGAAATAATAATTTTTAAAAATATATATATATATATCTCCTTCTCCTTCGTAGTTTTATTCATTTGTTTATTTATTTATAAGAATGTTTGTTTTTATTAACATAAAAATGAAATTAAAAAAATAAACTCTAAAAAGTTTTTAACGCCATGTGTCGGTAAAAACTCAAAACAAAAGCTCAAACCTTTTCGCTTTGAGGTCAATGCGCTGCACCCACCCATGAAGAGTAGTACGATGATTGTCTTTACCATGTGCCATATCTCTGAGCTCGTAGATTTATGGAAATCCAGTGGCACCAGGGCGTACAGACATCACGTGCGCACATGTTACTAAAGAAAATAACCTCCATTAACAAAACCAGGTAGGGGAGGGAGCCTCTTGTTTATAGTTTCAGTGTTCCAAGAAAAGTGTAAGCAGTTCCTTTCCATTACGATCAAAACCGGGGGGCCGCAGCAAGAACAGTAAAAGCTCGCGCATATTTCAACATCACCTTTCTTGTCTTTAAATACAAACCGCCATTTAACCTTAGTTACCTCGGCGCCACTCCCACACAGTCTATCCACTCTAGTTTTCTCGATCCAGTATATCGATAAAAGAGGTGCAGATAAGCATGAAGATGGAGGCAATTCAGTCATGGGTTTCAGAGCACAAGCTTGCTAGCATTGGTTAGTAATTCCGGTTTGATCATACTAGCCATGTCCTGCTTTCCCATTTCGTTTGGTTGTGTTTGCTTTCTTTCCTAAGCAACTTGTGTGATGCAGGAACGCTATGGGCAACTGCAATTGGAGGTTCACTGGCTTATACGCGAGCAAGAACACCTCTGGTCAAGCCGAGTCTTAGGCTTATACATGCTAGGTGCGTTGTGTACCGATATCTCTCTACACAGTTGTCGTATTTTTCTACCATGTCTGTGTGAAATTAATACTAGCGCAGTTACTGCTTGTTTTACTAGCTTGTAATATTCATGGTTCTTTTCTGGAGGCCTGCAGGATGCATGCCCAAGCCATAACACTTGCAGTCCTATCGGGTGCGGCAGTCTACCATTACTATGAAAAGCAAGGAGAGAGTGCTGCTCCTAGAGTCTCCAACGTGCCTAAGTAGTCAAGAAATGTCCATGCCTGTAGCAGCCTTCTACTGCATGAGTTTTCCTTCAAGAGCTGCGGGATATTCATATTTACTACTGGTCGTATGTAACAAAATTTGTAATTTTCGTCCTATATTAATCGAATGAGGGAATTACGGTCGTAATCGTTTTGATGTAAATCATTAATGACCTCAATAATAAACTTTATTTAGGAGTATCAAATAACTGTGGTGTTTTCACGGCACAAACTCTTTCAGTGAGCAGGTCCACAAATGTCCTCCTAGAGAATCTGGAGGCAATCAGGGGGAGAATTATCAACATAGACAAGATCTATAGGGAAGGAATAAGCATGAGAAGCCAACCGATCAACACTATGATTAGCATCCCTAAACACATGAAGTAACTGAACTTGCCATTGGCGTTGCAGAAGCTCTGTAATGGCTGCCATTACTTGACTGTAATTACCGTGATCAGGGTCTCCTCTAAGTAACAGCCCTAAGAACATGGATGATTGATTCTGGTGTACGGCCACAGCAATGGCAAGTAACATCATCACAGAGATGGCATTTCAACCTTACATTAGTCAATAATTTCCCATTTGCATTCAACCATAAAAAATGAACGATTCCGTTTGGGGTCCTAACACTTCCAGATTAGGTTACAAAGTACACTTTCTTCATCTGTTAGTACCTAACAAGAAATTATATGCAGACTTGGTCGTAAGACAATCATTATTAGGAAGACCCCATACAATCCGGTCTTCACCGGAATTTGGATTGGGTGGATGAATGCCGGCGATTTTTAAACGAACTGCATTTGATGATAAATCCTTAAGCATATCCCGACAACAATTGCCAGAAAGAGCCATATAAGCAGAGACCTTCCAGGACTGCTGCTCTCATGGAAATGGAGATGAGACAAGGCAAGATTAGTCAGCGGTTCTACTCCCTGAATCCAAACATCAAACCAACCGAAGAGAATGTCCATCACCCAGATTCTATTTCATAGCTCAGCATGAGGAGTTCCACACCCGGGGAAAGTGTTCTCGATCACACCTGACATTTGTGCGATCATTAAGATATGGTTTGTTAAAAAATTAAGAAAATGTCTAGCATTAGTTTTTAGTTCTGATTAAGAGAATTGCTTACATGGCTAAGGAAAACCATGTCACCCAAGTATTCGCTTATAAGAGGATTTCTAATGAAAAATGCTATATTAAAGAGTAAAATTAATAAAATAATTTTTTAAATAATATAAATATAATTTTTTTTATTATATGTATTTTAATGGTAAAAAGCTATTTAGAAAAGTCAATTATATTTTAATATATTTCATGTTAAATTAATTTTAATATAATTATATAACTAATTTAGATATTTTATACATAATATAATTATGATGTTATTAATTATATAATTAATATGAGTAATTTATAAAAGTAATATAAAATTAATGAAGCAATATGAAAGTTAAAAGATATAATTTAAAATTAAATTTTTAATTTATTTATA
>Ga0307513_10002236_pt1 | contig 27024 bp, 42 predicted proteins | sample 15_EM_MG_FD_202174 | JGI IMG/M metagenome (GOLD analysis project Ga0307513, IMG submission 202174) | Populus trichocarpa ectomycorrhiza microbial communities from riparian zone in the Pacific Northwest, United States - 15_EM | ecosystem: Host-associated > Plants > Roots > Unclassified | place...
GAGCACAATTAGGATTTACTGCAAGCGGGAGAATTAAGTACTTAGCTTTGTCCTGTCTGGAAGTGATTCCGGCGAGCATGGAAACGAAGAAATACTCCCGAAGGAGAGGAAAAAATTAGGGCATCTCTACCCAAACGACATACAGCCAAATCGAGCGGAGGTCACACTCTACCCTCGATCCAACGAGGGCAGCAGCTCCCAACACAGTCTCCAGCTCATAGGAACTCCCTACCACGAACGACACATCGTCGCCCCAAGCCCTACACCACCAATCCCTCATCCGCTTCCAACGTAGAAGGGGATTTCCCCACACGAGAGGGTACTAGCCAGCCTTTCTACTACACCTAACCTCCGACTCTCTTAACACCACCCACGCCGAACGGATCCTAACACCAAGCGAAGACAGACCAAGCCCGCTCCCAAATCGACAACACCCTCCTACCACGACACCTCATCTCCCTTTTAACCACAGTACACCTCCACACTATCGCACATAACACACCAAGCCTCCCCCACCTACCTCTCGACCATCCTCACACGGGTCCACAATCTCCCCTCGCGCCCTATCACCCCGCGCCAGCACACCAAGAACGAAGCTCAATCCGCCTCGAGGAATCGAGCGCGAAGCTCTATCACAGCGGTACGACGCCGCACCGTACTCGACACGGAGCCGCAGAATCTAATCTGAACCTCCGTGCCATGTGTGAGCACGGCGTGACGGACTGCTACCCGAAGGTGCTATGATCACGAGGACGAAATAAGCCTGTTCAGAGCGGGCAGGGGGGTCAAGGAGGACTCGAAAAGATAGAACGACCGCGTTCGAATGACCGAAAGGACGGTGGATCGTCGGTTGGCGGAGTGCGGAGCAGGCCGGGTACTGCGAGGTGGAGAGTAAGAATGTCGAGATGGAGGGCGGTGGGTCGAATGATCTCCGCGGTACGCTTGACTCAGTCTCGTAATACTCCGTGTTGCACCTTCGGACCGTGGCCTGGGGAGTAGCAAGAGAGAAGTGGTGAGGCCGGGATTGGTGGACAGGACGTGAAGCTAGAAGTCGTATATCCGCGGCTGCACCTATCCGTGATGACAGGGTACGTACAGGGTGAATTGGGAGTTGCGGAAACCTCCTGAAAGCTCGATATAATGAGGCGTAGTCGCAAGGCTAATGTCGTCGAACTACTCAAAAACCATCCTCCGTATACAAACGGTACCCGTTAAGAGTTGAGCACGTCACCTAGCTGTTCCTCGAGCAGCAACCTCACGTCTTTTGCCATGGCGCACATCTACCTGCCAGTAAACCCCGCGGATGCACCTTTGCAAGAAAGGTGGTGACGCTCGATGCCTCCGAAACGCGGCTATCCTGTTCGTCACCTTGACGAGTTCACCCAAAGGCCAAACTACTCTTCCCTCGCGCTGAGCCGACCATCTTGATTATCATTGCTTCCCTCCACCAACTCTGGGAGAGTAGGTGAAGGTCAGCACGGCAACAAAATGGTAAAAACAATGCCGTCGCTCTAAATGCATCAAACGCTAAGGCAAGATGCGAGCAAATTTATAGACATCCGCTTCTGCGGAGCTAAGCGAACTCAGCTTCCTGTTCGTAGCTTCCTTCAACAGGCCCAGCCCTACACCGCACGAACAAGGATAGAAACACGACGGTCTCTTGTGCGTCAGGTGGGGCGCAGCGAGATACTACCAGCTAAGGGCAGTGATTCAAGCATCTCGTACGTGGCCAACTCACTACCCACAGAGGTCCTTCCAAGGGGTCCCGTGGATGCCTCTCTAGTGTCATTCATCCGACTGACTGGGGAGACGACGATAATGGCCTTGCGCCAACTCACCAATATTGGTCTAGCTAGGCTACCAGAGCCAAAGCAGTGCCAGGGGTGCCAGGAAGGCGGGAACGAAGAGCCTGTACGTACTCGAGCCTCCGAACCGGTCGGTATGTATCGGAGAGCGGACACGTGCCGGAGTGGCCGTCCTGCCTTTGGCAGGAATATAAGAAGTGACGTATGGGCAGGTGAGGTCGTAAGACCTCGTTGGCGGGAGTGGACGCGTCGAAAACAAATCTTTGAGCGCTGTGCCCCACCAACCTCGTACAGCAAAAGACTGGCCATGAAGGAAACAAGGAAGTGTGAGCCGAAGGACGTCGCTAGGGTTAGACTTCACCCGGGTTAGGGGTTCGATATTGGGCGCGTGACGCGAGGGCCGAAGCAGAGTGGCGCTACATTTGGAGAGAAAACGTGAAGGAGTGCATCTGGGACGGAAAGAGCGCAGATAGGACGCGCTGGGAGGCAGAGCGTCACGCGCAACAACGGGGACAAACACCTTTTTCGGCGGCAAGACCGCGTGCAGAGCAGATGAATAGCAAGAAGACGCGTCGTTGAGATGCTGATGTGCGTCGTCGAGGGCTTGCAACAGACAAGGAGCGACTCAAGATGGTTGGGGAGCAAGAGTTGAACCACAAAGACGTACAAACAACAACCACCTTCCACTCCAACTCGACCCAAACGATCAATGGGACTCCTTGCCCTCGCCTCTAGAATCTTTGTGTATGTCTACGGTAACGGCTAGAATATCATGGCTCATTTTCCCCAGCGCCGTGTTTGGCCTGCTAGTCCCAGGCTTCAGAACTTGGCAAGCGCGGGCTCGTTGGATCAGCAACCAAAGCGACCAGCAGACATGGCACCACGTCGAGATGTATTCGGAGTACTGGGTCATTGTTGGTGTACTCTTCGGTACAGAGATGCTCGTAGGATGGCTCATCGACTGGTACGCTTAGTCGTGTCTCACCCTACGTAACTGCGCAGTCTCACACGACCTCTCTCCATTTGCCAGGGTTCCTTTTTACTATGAGCTTAGGGCTCTCTTCGTTCTCTGGCTCATTGCTCCTGCGACCCAGGTTAGTCCCAAGTTCCTTACGCCATGGTGACGAAAGGACCAAGACTGAGGCCTATGAAACAGGGTTCGACACTACTATACAACCAATACGTGGTTCCATTTATGCTTAAAAATGAAAAGCAGATTGACAGTTCGATTGCAACTGCAAGCACCAACCTCTTCGCATTCGCCACTCATGCCATACGGTCGATCCTGCAATTCGTCTTTGCCCGTCTCTCGGCTGCTCAGCAGGCTGCCTCGCAACAGGTACAGGCCAATGGTACCGCCCAACAGCCTGCTGCCAACCCCGCCGGCTCGTTCGCTGGCCTGTTCGCGCAATACGCACCAGCAATGCTCACTGCAGGAGCGACGCTCCTCAACCCGGCTGCTAAATCCCCGGCTCCTCCAGCACCGGCTCCGGCTCCAACTCAGGCCGCCGCATCGCCCCCGCCTGCTAGCTCGCCTCCCGCAGCACCCAACCCCTTCTCGCCTGGGTCTACGGCTTCTTCCATGTTCTCTCAGACCCCTGACCTCCGCCAGCGCAATGCCAGCCCGGCTACCCAATCGTATGATCTGGATGCCGAGCCTCACGCGCCTCCGTTCCCTGTCCCGCAGCCCCCCGCGACCTCTTACTAGAGACTGCGCGGACAAAGCTCGACAATCTCTTTTATAGATCATTGTGATTGGCTTGTATTTAGTTTGCGTGTCCATCCAGCCTCCATAAATTCAGCGAAACGCTTTGTGACCCTGCCTTTGTGACTTTGAATTCCTTGAATCCCTGGCTAGTATCCAGCGCTTGTGTCATTTAAGGGCAAATGTACCACTAATCTAGGGTTTTCTAGCATGCTCACATCTTTAATCACTCACAAGCACTGTTGTGAACCGGCATGCTCCGCCTCGCTGACTTTGAGTTCCGGGTTCGGCCTCACCACCATCCTCTGTAAAAACCAAATCGCTTGTAAACATGGACCGCCTGAGCCAGCTCGCTGGACAACTCACTGGCAATTTGACCTCTGGACGTGATGCACTGTTCCAGAAGTCGCCAGACGATGTGGTCATCACGATGGCCATTCGCACTCCGTTGACTAAGGCGAGGAAGGGCGGATTCAAGGACACTAGGTATGTGTGCCTAGTCCTGAATCAAGTGATCATTGATAACATTTGCGTGGGCAGGAGCGACGAACTCGCCACGTCCATGTTCAAGGTAAGCACACACAGGCATTCTTCAAACCAACCTAACACATCCTTCAGGCAGCCCTCACCCATATCCAAATTGACCCATCCTTAATTCAAGACATTTGTGTAGGCACGGTCCTTCCGCCCGGGGCAGCCTACGAATCCCGTGCGGCAGCGATAGCTGCAGGAATCCCATCCTCCACTCCACTCCAAGTCATCAACCGGTTCTGTTCTTCCGGGCTTATGGCAGTTAATACCATATCGACTCAGATTCGGTCTGGACAAATTCAGATTGGGCTCGCCGTTGGTGTGGAGAGTATGACTGCCAACCCGGATAAGGGCAGTCTACCGTTTAGTGAGGAGATCATGAGTGTTCAGGAAGGCAGGGACTGCAGCATGCCGATGGGGTGGACAAGTGAGAATGTCGCGAGTGACTTCAAGATTTCGAGAGAGGACATGGATGCGTTTGCTGCCTTGTGGGTCTTCTCTCTTCCATCTACGCATCAACTGGTGCGAATAACCCCAACTTAGGTCCTTCCAGCGTGCTGAGCACGCCCAAAAGTCTGGCTTTTTCACCGAGATTGTCCCCACCGAGGCGTATAAATTAGACCCAAACACTGGCACACGTACCAAGACCATTATAACAGAGGACGATGGCATCCGCCCCGGAACAACCAAGGAAGGTCTGGGCAAGATCAAGAGTGCCTTCCCGCAATGGGGCGACGGAAAGACGACAGGTGGCAACGCTAGCCAAATTACCGACGGGGCAGCGGCGGTCTTACTTATGACACGCCGAAAGGCCGAGGAGCTGGGTCTTAGGATCCTCGCCAAGCATGTCACGACCGCTGTAGCGGGCCTCGCGCCCAGGATTATGGGTATTGGTCCAAGTATTGCGATTCCGATGGTGCTTGAACAAGCGGGGATCACAAAGGATGACGTCGACCTCTTTGAAATCAACGAGGCCTTTGCGAGCATGTACGTTTATTGCGTCCGCACTCTCGGCCTTGATATCAACAAGGTTAATGTGAACGGCGGAGCCATTGCGTTGGGGCACCCGCTCGGTGCTACTGGTGCCAGACAGATTGCTACGGGGTTAGCGGAACTGGATCGAAGAGGTGGGAGAGTCTTAGTCACGTCAATGTGCATTGGCCTTGGTGAGTGGGCCGTTCTTATTTGCATTTCAACTACCTAGATCAATGCTGATCCTACACTAGGTATGGGTGCCGCTGCCCTCTTCGTTCGTGATTGAGGCGCGAAGAGCCTTGTACGTCGATGGAGCCAATCGGAGAAATGCCATAAAATCATGCTTATGGACCTGTCCTCGGCATAGCTTCAACGGGGTCACCCCCCATCAGCTAAAGACACGGATGCGAAGTAAGACCAGTAATAACACGGCTAGTTATACTACTCTGTTGCGCATCAGGCTTTAGTAGGACCATTGCAAAACGATTAGCCAATAAATGTGTTGGGAGCATAGACAAATCAATCGAATTTGACGCTTACGCCCAAGCGATGGTTCAGGATTTTATAGTCAGACGCCACGGAAACCATACCAAATAGCTAATGTTTGGTTGGAAATATGTGATCATGCGCAAGGGAGAAGCCCCACTGGTACAAAAGAGTTTATAATTGGTGAAAAAGTAAGGCCGCATTCACATGAATAGGATCAAGTTTGTACACAGTTATTCAGATACACTCGGTCGGCTAAACGGTTGTACCTTTCCCCCTCAGTGACGTTTGGCGGCGCAACGAAATCGTACAGTGAATGCGTATCTCGTAACTGTTAGAATGCAACGCGAGTAACAAGCCCATCATTCTCCCTCGCCCAGTTGCGATGCTTGGAAATCTCCAATGCAAAATTGGACAAGAAGCCGGTCTCGCCTTTGCCGAACTTGAGAGGGGCTTTCGTCTCAGTAAGGGACACCTTGCGAGCCGTGACAATGCCATACGAGCTGACGACTTCTTCGCTAGTAGGTTCCTCCGCGTACTTGAGTTCGGGGAGAGGAAGGGCAGCACGAATTAGATCGACCCCCTCTCCGAGGGCAGCGATGGGCTTGCAATGGCCGAACCTATGTGATCATCAGAGCGGTTCTGGACAACCTATGAGACCGACACTGACGCTTCACGTATGTAATGAATCGCCCGACCACTGCCGAGCAGAGTCTTGACGTGGTCCCCGGGCGGAATGAAAACAGCATCGAATAATGTGGAACGAGCACCTTCCAAGAAGTGATCAGGCATAATAGGGTTTCCGCTCGCCGGCAAAATCCTGCTTCTACGACAACCAATGGTCACAGTCACCGCTCCAACACTATAAAGTGCCGCATTAATTGCATCATAAGGAGCAAGGTCAAAGCCATCTGCGAGGAGAACCGCCACTTTACGAGTCCTAATCTCGAGTAAGCATGAAGTACGCAGAAGTCGAACTGACACCTACTTGATGGTCGATATCGAAGGTTGATAGACTTCTTGACTAAGGTACTTCGACGCTTTCTTGTGATTAACGCTTGAATCCTTCGGGGTCTCACCAGTGACGTTAAGAGCTACTTGGCTAGCCAACTCGAGGTCAACTTTGCTCAATCTCTCTATCACGCGCTGGACTACTCTGATTTCGTCCACTTTGTCCAATTCGAAGGAGAGGGCGTTGATAATGTGCTGCTGTTCGTGACGAGCAAGAGAATTGTAGAAAAGCTGGGCCTGACTGTAGTGCTCGTCGAACTTAGGCCCACGGTACCGCTGCTTGACGCCATTGACTGGTTGGGGGTATTCGAGAGTGTCGGTGTGATCGAATTTGTGAGGGGCCACCAAATCAAATCGATTTGGCCAGTAGTTGACTTTGCCTCTGGTAATGCGATGTCGCATAGCACCATCACGATTAAAATTCATGACAGGGCAGACAGGACGATTTATGGGAAGCTCTTGGAAGTTTGGGCCCAGACGAGTAATTTGAGTATCAAAATATGAGAAGTTGCGGCCTTGGAGCAGGGGGTCGTCTGAGAACGAAACACCTGGCACGACGTGCGAGGTACAGAAGGCGACCTGCTCGACCTCTGTGAAAAACTCGTCGACCACGCGGTTGAGAATGATCTCTCCAATTTCAATCTTGGGTACCAGGTCTTCAGGCCAAAGCTTGGTGGCATCGAGAATACTACGGGATACGTAAGACCAATCCATTGGAAGAAGAGGGACGTGAACGTACTCAAAGTCAAATTTGTTCTCCTCTCCTTCCGGGATAACTTGGATTTCGAATGTCCAGCGTGGGTAGGTACCATTCATAATCGATTCCTCCAAATCCCTTCGGTGGAAGTCCGGGTCCTGTCCGCTAAGTTTCATAGCTAGAAACAGATTATTGTAGCTGCCATCATGAATAATTTGGCACCAACCTTCATCCCAAACGAGCGAATGCACTCCTAACTCTGGGGTGAAATGGAACTTGACAAAATGGCGTTTGCCAGCTTTGTTGATCAAGGTATAGGTATTGACACCGAACTACGAGAGACGTGAGTCACTTACGAGCCGCCTTTAAAGAGGAGCCTTACTCCTTGCATCATGCGGAAGGATTTGGGGATAGCACGATCTGACATGACCCCTACAGGATGGTGAGCAAGAAGATCCAGTTGAAGCCCGGTCAAATTGAAAACCAGACTAACACATTAGCATATGAGTGGTTTCGGGTTGGAGGGAAATGAAATCATAAAAATTCGGATGCGCCGATTGGCCCTGGGGACAGTCATTATGTGGCTCGGGTTTGACAGCGTGGATGATATCCGGGAACTATAAAAAAAGTGTCAGAGACCCCATAGGAGGGCATAGGGTGTCAAGGGTCAAGGGGTGGCCGGTGTCAAGGGATGTACCTTGATCGCATCTTGAATGAAAAATACTGGAATATTGTTTCCGACTAAAAAAAAGTTAGTATTCTGACTTCCTAATCCCATGCATGACTGGCCTATGTCCCAGTTACCCTCAGCCGTATAAAATTTAACTGCAAATCCCCGGACGTCTCGAACGGTGTCGGCGGATCCTCGGGAGCCCTGCGGGTTTCTTCAGGATCACACATCGGAGGCTAGAACCGGGTACTTACTTGTACTGTCGAGAAACGTATGAATACGGGCGTTGTGCGCGACGTCTCGTTGAGCACAGGTGCGAAAGTGTAGTCCGGAATCGGTTTCTTGAGGCGGAAATAACCATGGGCGCCTGCACCGCGAGCATGAACCACCCTCTCGGGTATCCTTTCGTGGTCGAAGCGCATGATCTTTTCTCTGGCAACCTGGTCTTCCAGAAGAGCGGGCCCGGGTCCGCGCTTGCTGTCATTCGCCTTGAGCCTGAGAGAAGGTAAGGCAAAACTAATAGCTCGGTATGACCTCTATAGTTACCAAGTGTCTGGGTTGACGATAGCGGTGCCATGGTCGGTGGTCATCACGGTTTGACCACTGGACGAAGAGCAATCCCAGGTATTCTTGGCTAAGTCTTTGACTTTTGCGGTGTCTTTAAATCTGGCAGAGACATGTTCGGTCATGTTGGGTGTTGTGGATAGAGGACAAGATCCTGAAAGGGCCGAGCCAAATAGTCATGACAGGGCGCATGACGTCAAAATAGAGTGATGAATCATGGGACTACGATTAGTAAAGTAAGTAAGGTAAGTAAAGTAAGTAAAGTAAGTAAAGTAAATGGAATAAGTCGTTTGCATGTGCATATGGGTGCATGTGCACATGAGTGGACATGGGGCGAGTCGATCACAGAGTGGCATTCTGGTCGTGGGTCAGCCCTCTACAGGACTTATACGAAAATGAGAGGTTCTCCACCTAGAGAGTTGCGACAAGTTTCACTGATAAATCAAATTTTGGTACTATTCATCTTCCGTTCTGGACATTGGAAAGCACCTGACAGCAATGAGAGAATTGTTGAGATGTTGAGAGCAAAACAGAGCACCACACTAGCTTGTATGTTCTAGCAAATCCTTTCTCCCGCCTTTGGAGTGGAGTATCAATGCTGCAGGGGTTGAAGTTCGAGCTGTCAAAACTTGAAAGACGACGCCCACCCAACAAAATGCCCAAGAGCACGAAAAAACAAAAGGAGAAGGCCGCAGATTTCACAGTAAAATATCAGATCACTATGGCGTAGTTGTTTAGCACTAATGATCTCTCAGAAAGCAAGGCTCAAGCTCGGAAAGAGGAAAAAGCCTGCTCCCAATGCTGTCGATACCTCGTTTAAAGCTCGAGGTGAGACGATCCGGTGTTCTGCGGTCGTAGAAGTGTTTTTGATGCCCGGCAGCAATCGCATTGCCCAGCCAAAGCATTCTCGTCGATAAGTCTCAGGCTGGCCCAAGTACGCGGCGAAAGCAAACACTAGATGAACTTCTATCTTTATTGAGACATTATTCTCCTGGAACCCGACGAGGTTCGCCCACCCTATCGCGGTGCTTTTCGTAGCTTCTCAGTACCACCAACAGAGGCACTTGCCGGACTGAGAGAACTCTTCTCGGAGCACCCAGAGGTACTGGAGCCATCCGCTGCTTCAGTGGTACAAGGTTTCTCACGCTTGATCGGGGACGAGGTATGCATCTGCTTTTCGTTACAAGTAGGCGTACCTAGATCGCCGTTTAGGACACCACCGTGCGTAAGAGCCTACTATCATTTATCGAATGGCTGCTACCTCGGATCCCAAAGGTATGTCGTTGCTTTCAAAAGTTTTCGCTCTAAACTCCTTATTTCTCCCAGACCAGCCTCATTCCCCATATCCCCTCTCTGCTCTTATACACAACATCCGCTCAAACTCATATATTCCCGGAGATACGTGTTGATGCAGTGCAATTACTGGATATCTTACTACGAGTCGTGCCAGAATGTGTCGTGCTTCGTGATCCATCGGACCATGGGGATCGTGTCCTGCAAGGCTACCTAGGCCTCTTGAATATTTCAGGAAGACAGAAAGACGACCAAGGTGTGCCCCTTGTCTCTACACGAGCCCCTTCTGATCATGGCTAGTAGGTGCAGCGCCACCTTCTGGAGTGATCCTCTCGGCCGCTTCCAAACTACTCGTCCTCAATTCTCTCAATACGTTTCTTGAACTTTCGACGTCTATCGAAAATACTCAGCCAGGGGATGATCAGGAAGAACCTTGGTTCTTGGCCCCTTCTTTCACGACTGAGACAGCGTATCAGGATTTCATTCGCACAATTCGGCCTTTGCGTCCCTCTCGGCGCCCCGTTCTATCATGGCAAGATCGCATTGGTGTTTCAGTTTCCGCTCCTTTTTTCTGCCTTGTCGAGGGAGCCCGGCCGTGGAGTGCTTCCGATCTTGATGCCGCAGAAGGGTTGCTTGGCTCTCTCGAAGGCATGCGTACTTCAGATGATTATCCAGAAGGGATAAACTCTTTGGCGCGATCGTTGCAACCGACATTGATATCAACCTTCCTTGACAATGCACCAGCGGCACTCATCCCTACTTCCTCTTCTTCGAAGTCCCTCATCACCGAAACCAAACTCGTGCACGTCGTCGGCAGACTTGCCAGAGCACTGTATTCGCCAATACTGCGCCAATCTAGCTTGGTGGGCAAAGAATTGTGCGAAAGTGCTGATATGCTAATACGTCTGGTATTTTAGATTGACAGTGCATCCTGCAACGGCCTAAAAGCTTTCTTAAACCATCTCTCTATCTACTTTCCTTTCGGCGGCGAAGGGGCCTTCACAAGGGACCCACAGGTATGGTAATGCACATCTTTTGATGTACACCTGGCTAAATCAGAAGATAGACGGAGGACATTTTGCACGAGCTTAATATCATTTACTGCGAGCTGGCTTCGCTGCTCATTTTGCAAGAACAACTGCTAACGGTGGTAGAGCCTGAACAGGCTCCTGCTACTCGAAAGTCCAAAGGGCTATCAGATGCCGCGTCCCTTCCTCAACTCGCCCGAATAAACGACTGGGTCGCAAAAGCGCTTTCTGGTCAGGTATGCAATTACGGGCTATAACTTAACCAAATGCTGGATGGCGTCCCTTTTAGTTGAAATCCACGTCGAAGCCGATGGGGCAACAGCTCACGCCCCAGTCCTGTCGTTCCCTTTTGCCAACGGTGTGGGCCCTTCTTAACCAACGCTCGAGCACCTCGACGCCGCAAAAGGATCAGCCAACGGTTCAAATCCAAATACTTGCGTCTCTCTTCGATCAATGGGAGAAAACCGGATCTTCGTCTATTGTCAAAAGAGTCTTATTAGAATTCATTGCATATCTCGCACTGGTTCGTAAAACTCTACCCTCTTACTCGAAGTCGGGGTAAACTTAGTCGATTACATGCTCCTTGTTTAAGCTCGAAACGGACGCTTCATACACCGGACAATTTAGATTGACCACGAAACTACCCCCTCGTGCAGTGGTATCAAATCGACCACCGTCAAAAAGAATGAAGATGTTCGCAGATTGGGTGTTAACTCTCCCGAGAATGGCATGGGAACTCGGAGCAAGCAACCCATCAACTACAGAGGTATTTGGTAGTTCCTCTTTCGTAATCGAGTGGCTCACTATTGGTATAGGTAATCTTCTCGTTTTTGCTTCGGGCCTTACAACGGAAGTCTAGTACCTTGGATGGTCCAGTACGTCGACATTGGTATACACAGGTCTAAGAAACAGGATGACAGTACTCGCAGGTACTTGTACAACTAATGCAGAGGCTAACACCTTACTTTACGGTCGACCACCCAACGCGAGGGCTCGTCATGGGACCTTTCATCAAGTTACCAGAAAGCACAGGAAAGAGAAATACTGTGAGAAACTTGGTGTTGGACACCGTATGGACCCTCGCCCGAGCACCTGCCCTTCAGCTGGCTTCGCGGCAGTGTACGCCTCGGCCTCCCAGCGAATCAGACGTGATTGAGGCGTCCAGGCAAGCTCTGTGTGCATCCGTGACGTCGGCAGCCCATGTTACACCAGAGGGATCGTATTGGTCTGCTCTCTGTGTTCAACCCATATAAACTATAGATTCAATTTACTCTTGTACTGGGCATTAAGACCTTCTATCTATGTCGCGCCTGTCATAGTACCGCGAGGCTGGCGCCAGGCAAACGAACCAACTCAGCAGCACGCCACATTCGGGTTGCTGGTTTAATTGCGTTGATTCACTCTCTGGCCTTTCTCTAACGGCTGTTTCTCTCCCTTTTAAGTGATTACTTTCCAGCCGTCTTCGTGAGTCGTGAAAATCTCCCCTTGGATGTCTTCGTACCCGGCGTTTCTCCACGGGGTGGACACATCGCAAGCATTTTTGCCTTTCAGTGGGTGGATCGATCATGGAAAAAACAAAGGAAGAGCCAGGGCCCTCTGGTGGCCCAGTCGACGTGGGTCCAATTCAGCGATCCTAATATTCGTCCCAGGTTCGGAACTACTGCTTGACTTATCTGCGTTTCATTCAATAATCTTTTGAACTCTAGGAAATCCTGGTCTTTCCGATTTCTATGTCGACTTCCTTGGACAAATTCGTCAGGACGTCAAATACTCATCTTTGGCCATACTCGCACACTCTCACATTGGACACGACGCACGACTAGCAACGCCTGAGGATGCTCTAGCGCTACAAGATCAAGTAGAGGCCACATGTGCTACTTTAGACCAAATTCGCGAGGTGTTTCCTGAGCCTGTTCCCATTATTTTGATGGGCCATAGCCTAGGTTCCTGGATCTGCATGCAGGTTATGAAGACCCGCCCGGATGCTGTTCACACTATGTTCGCCTTGTTTCCGACTGTGTCGAACATTAAGGATACTCCTAACGGCACGAGGTTGTCTGTACGTCCATCCCTCATGAGTTCTGCTGATGTATTGATGCGGTTATCAGTTGTTGTTTAACCCGCCCCTCCCGTTCCTTGTGTCGAAGTTATGCTTACTCGTTGCGCCAGCCAGTCCCTTCCTCCTTCCTATCCTTTTCTGGCGTTGGCCATCCCACCAACGCGAAGTCATGCAGAGATTGATTCAATCTCCGTTCTCTGTCTTCGCCGCTTTGACATTGGCCCACGACGAAATGCAAACCATCAAAGCTCTCGACGTGGAGCTACTGCATGAGCTCAAGAGCAGGATTAAGTGGTTGTATGGTCTCGTGGATGAATGGGTGGGAATACAGGGCGATGAGGTTGTGCGACATCTTGGGAGAGAAGTCGCAGCTAAGAATCTCCAATATGCCGACTTACCACATGCCTTCTGCATTCGTGAGTCACTAAAGAGAACTTTAATAGACCTTCATTCATGAAGCCTTCAGTTCACAGTAAAGAAACAGCTAGCATTTGCACAGGATGGCTGAATGAGGTCCTATCATCAATTAGAGGCGATGACATCCATACAGAGTCCACAACAAACGAGTAGAGTATAAATAGTAGTGATAATACACAGACCAAAGCCCAGGACACGAGAGCGAGGGAGAGCCAAACAGCAAACATTAAAATCCTAGGTGCGATGCTTCCTGAATGCAGCTTCAACATCCGGGACTCCAAATTCCATGCCGCCGTCACCTCCATAGCATTTACTCATGAGCGTCCGGAAGCGTTCGGTGACTTTCACCAATTCGTCCTCACAAGCCTTCCACACCCCGTCCGTGACGGTTCCTGGTAATGCGCTCCCTCCAGCGCCTCCACTACCCTCTTCTTCGAAATGCTTCTCTACTCTCTTGTACATCGCATCGACACATCGTCGAACGTCTTTGCTGGAGAAATCCTTCAGGACTTTCTTGAGAGCAGCCTTGTTGTAGTTACTATCCTTGCTGACATCTAATGGACTTAAAGTCGAGAGCAACCTTTCAGCCCCCTCGAGGAAGTCCTACCGATGGATAAGTAACTACGCTACTAAACGAGGTTTAAGCAACTCACAATCAGTTTAGCAAAGAATCTACGAGTAGTCAGCCTCACGTAGGCGCTGAGGTTATCATCGTAGAGTCCCTCCGCTCGTCTTGTGTACACTGCGACAGAACCCGTACCGTGCTGGGCCATATCGGTAATGAAGGAATGCATGTTCTCTGTAATAGGCTGTGAGTACTTATGTGTAACGGAAAGGTGAATGTACCGATGATGATAACATGTTGCATGACCTGGCCCTTGTCCTCTCCGTCTCCTTCAAGCTTAGCAATCTGTTGCAATGTCTCGAACATTGCTGTGACTAATTTCTCGTAGGCAGCATCTACGAGGTTCCGGATCTCATACGAGTCGGCCCCTACCAATTGACCTTCCACTCGACCAACGAAAGTCTAGTCCACGAAGGAACATAAGGATAGGGTATAACTGTGGTAGAATGCACATACCGGAAAGTACCTCATGAAGTGGACAACCCCTCGGCGTTTCTTGGACGCCACCTTGAATGATTCGATGGATTTGATTTGGTCCTCCTAAAACATCAATGCTCAAACAAGACCTCAACTCACAAATTCGATAAAGTCTTACCGTATGCCGCGCATGAGAGACGACCATCTTCTGGTGCAGTTTCTGTAATTGCTTGAATAGGAACATATTCCCTCGCTCCTCAGCATCTGACATATATCGTTCCAAGTGCGCGATGATGCCGATCATTTGTCTAAACGAGTATGCAAGATGATCAGATTCGGCCCAAGTGTCAAAGGGGGGACGTTTACACACAAGCCATCACGAGTTAGTGCGCCATCGACCCACTGCTTGAGTTCCGCGGGTAAGAAACCAAAAACGAGATCCATAGCACCACGAATGAGCTTCAATGTATTGGGTGAGAAGCCCACTGGTCGAGCGGCTTGACGTCGGAAGTAACTGTCTAGATTCATATAGTCGGCAAAAGTCTCGCCCGTTTCGCTGATCTGAAGCCAGGCACTCATAAACTCCTCTTCCCGGTAAACCGAGGGTACTACTTGGTCGAGTATGCGTCCAAACGCCTGAATGCCATCGGTTGTAAGCGTCACTCCTCGATCATGCTGACTGGCTGTACCTCATAACCACGTAGCTCCCCGTCTTTCTCCACGGCTTTGTCGCGATTTCGGCCGTCCAATGGGGATCGAACAATAGTACCAGCGCGTCGAATTGTTGCGCCGCGTGATACGGTGGCCGTTTGAGGAGCAAAATTAGCGTCACCTTCCTCGTCTGACGCTTTTCGAACAAGACCAATATAGGCCATGAGAACGGCCTTGATTTGCTCCTTGTATAGCTCGCTTGCACCAGAGAAATATGCCTGTGTTGGCAGAATAAGCCCAAGAACCTTCCGTCACCGGTAGAATAGCCACAGACCGCACAGAGCTTGCCGTATCGCGGCTCGTCCATTTCCTTCAAGTATCGTATTAGGCCTTGGTATCGGAGCAGGTATGTCTCCAATGGTTCGTGTGAGGCGATGACCAACTTGTCCCTTGCCTGTCCCTTGTCTCTATCCTCCAGTACATTCTTGCTCTGGAATGTGATCATGACCGGCAAGAAGTCGACCAGGCGTTGGCAGAACTGAGAATTATGAGTACGATACTCATCAAGACGTTCCATAGTGGCAGCCATGTCTGGATTGGTATTAGCGTTTGTCGAGGGGCTGTGTCAGTCCATCTTACCGTTGTCTCGGCCGGCTAGTAGAGCCTTATATAATTCTGTCGCGGCTTCTTCGAGGTGCTGGATACCAGCAGTCTTGTCGAGTGGCTCTCGTGTAAGAGAGACGAGTATCTCTCTGTCAACATGAGTGGTTTGCTAAAAATTTGACGTGAGACATGACGCTAGTCCCGAAGGTCGCTCGCCACGTACCAGAAGGTTCTCCAGCTCCTTGAGCAATGCTTTCTGATTCTGCGTCTGAACTTGAAGACCCTTGTTCTGCCCTTGGATGTACGAAATATCTTCCGCAACGGACTGCAGTAAGGGGTCGGCAAAGAGCCATTTCACAAATAGCTCGCTCACATTGAGATGAATCTTGTACGATTGGACAAGATCATCCATTTCGTCCAACTCCTTGACCGCATCCTCGATGTACTTAAGGACGATTGCAACTCGGTCGTCCGATTCGACAAAGGAGTACATATTCGCCTGCACAAGTGCAATTTCATCAGCCCAGTGAGACGTCAATATGGAAGCTACCTACCGCATCCAATGCGGTCAACTCCTTCAATAATCTCGCTTCAATCTGATCGGCAGCGCCTCTCCCTCCGACGGCTCCCAACCCGGCACCAACTGCAGTCCACTCGTACCCCTCCAACATCTCCTCGACGTTCGCCATAGTTCCCTCAGCAGTATCGTCCTCTAGAACTGCCTTGGCGTCAGCAGCAAGCAAGCGGTCTGCGGTGGGCTGATTAGCGGGGTCGAAGAACGATATCCGCGCGTTGGGGTCCTTCCGCGTGTTGGGGTCCTTCCGCGCATTGGGGTCCTTCCGCGATACCAGCCCCTTGTCCGGCTGCTGACGGAGTTTTTGTGAAGGCGCGGGTGGAGCGTTGGTAGGTGGTATGGGTATGGGAAGAGGGGTAATCGCTGTTGCAGGTGTTCGCCGCGGTTCGATGATTTCCGGTGGTGGTTGTGTAGGTTCCTGGCGTGTACGTGAAAGCTCTCTTGAATTAGATCCTGAACCTCCCTCTCGCTTTCTTCGTGTTGGTGCAAGGTTGGTCGCATCTGGTGTTGTGGGTGGTTGTGGAGAGCTGCTTGGCTTAGATGCAGAGAACCCTCTCGGTCGTGTCTTTGGAGTCACTGTACCATTTTGTCGTGAAGGATAGTCGCGGTTGGGTGGCGGAGATCCTTGATCGGACCTAGCTGCTAATCCCACTGGCCTGCGCGGGAACTCTGGAGGTACATCCCAATTGGGAGGTGGCGAAGGCGCCATTTCGGATCGCGAACCACCTCTACTCCTCGATCCAGCACCTGCAGGTGGGCCATTGAGGCGCCGTTCCTCAAAGGACGGACGCTCCCGATCAAACGACCGTCGCTCCAGCTCCTGAGCTCGCTGTTGTGCAGATCTTGGGGATGCTCTGTTCATTATATTGATGTCGTTAGGTGAAGAAGGTAGTCGGGAATCTGGCGTTCGGGTTTGAGAGCGACTCAGTGGTGAAGTGGACCTCATTCCGCCCGCTGGGGTGAGGGGAGACACTGAGGGTGTTGGTGTGATACCTATTTTCCCTCCTCTTGGCAGCTCAAGCGACGGTCGTCCATTCCCCACTGCGCTCGCTGGAGGTGTATCGAACGAGGTGCGATCAGAACTAGTAAACAGCATTCCATGTCGTTGTTTCGGAGATGCGGATCGCAGTCCTGAAGATTGTTTCGGTGTGAATAAGCCAGGAGAACCCGAACGTGGTGGGGAGTCTGTAATTGACAACTGAGTCGGTCTCGTTCCCCGGGAACTACCACTAGACGTAGGCATGGGTGGGGTTGTAGAACCAGAACGCCTGCTATTCCGGTTGTCCTCATTTTGAAGGCCCGAAAATCTTGAAGCTGTCGAGCCTGGAAGAGATAGAAACAAGTGTCAACTCTGTCACGTTTGGAAACCATGATATAAGAGGCGCACTCGTATTGCCATCTGGTACACTAAACCCGATTAGCTGCGGTTCTTTACCACCAGTAACTCGTCGAAATAGGCGGACAGTGGCTTTCAGGAAAGCTATCTGTTCCTCTGGACTCTCCGTCTGCCATCGGTACATCCGTTGGAACGTAATGTTGAAGCCAGTGTTCTAATGGTACATGAGCGATCGTGTCGCTAGAGGTTACGACGGTCCAAACAGAGACATACGCTCAGGACCTCAAGGCAGCGAAGGTCCTCCAGGTTCCATGTCTTTCCGATTGAGAATGTCCCATTTGGATTGGCCTTTGACTTGTGGATCTTCGCTGAGGCAGCGCGAGGGACTGTTGTGTGCGGTCAGCGGTCAGCAGTCGAATGAGTAGAGAGCGGAAGATACGGGAGAGGATAATGTAGCGGGCCTTTCGACCAGCCTCGTCGACGCCGGCTGTTTGATTTGGACTTGCATCCTCGTATATTTTGCAGTGCGCACTGTATTGCTCCTCGACGACGCCAGAAGGACCCCGTCTGGAGAAGAGAGAGTTGATAATCCGCTGCCGAACATCGTCGTCCATGGCCAAGTCGCCGAATGACACCGCTGCGGGTCGTGGTAGTAGTCCAAGTTGATTCGACCTTGTATTTCCCCACTCCCAGGAGCATAGCTTGTTTGACATCTATCTACTGGATTATACTCTTGATATCCAGCATCAATTGGGTCATGACTGCCGCACCCAAGTTTATCGGTGGGTAACAGAACAACAGTCGTGATTCAGCTGCTGAACGTTTCCCTAAGATATTGCGGGCGAGTCGAACATGCCAAATATGTCGACTCATTGCTGAGTTATTATCCTATCAGCGAATCTCACCGATCCCATTTTCAGGGGCATCCATCGCGGGAAGCAAAAGCATGAAGGTATCGAGAACCCGGCGCGTATAGATGACAAAGCACTCGTAACATGCTCCCGTTAGACGACCTTATAGCCGTGCTTCAGAGAGCGGGAGACGCCGGCGTTTGTTCGCAAATTATTACTGGCGGCTCGCTTTCAGAATCGAAGGAGGCTCTGCAGCTAGCCAAGGAGCACAGTACCTCTACATTTATATGCGTATCTCAGTTACTGACGCAGCTTCGATCATATCCCTTTTGTCACAGGACTCTATGCCACTACCGGATGTCATCCCACGCGGAGCTCGGAGATGGACAACTATCTGGAACAGGGAGCCGAGGGATATCTCGCAGCGCTCGATCAAGTTATCTCGGAGCATCTCAGTGGAGTGGGCCGCGTTGTGGCCGTTGGAGAATGCGGGCTTGGTACGCTTATCCATTTGGATAGCGGGGTTTAGACCTCATCTTCACCTTTAGACTACGACCGATTGCATTTCGCAGACGCAGAGACACAAAAGAGGGCGTTTCGGTGAGGCATCCGATTGGAAGGCGTTCTGAACGTGGCGATTAACTATCTGACCAGGTCCCAACTTTCGTTGGCAAAGAAGTACCATCTTCCTCTCTTTCTACATTCACGAGCTGCACATGAAGACTTCAAAACTATCCTGCAAGAAGAGGGATTTGGTGCAAACGGGGGCCGATCAGCTGGTGCAAGGGGAGGAGGGGTCCACAGCTTCACAGGAACAATTAGGGAGATGAACGACCTTGTACGCCATTGGCCTTCTACCCCTCGTCTCATGTCATTCAAGCCCCGCCCCAGGTAGAAATGGGCCTCCACATCGGGTGCGTCCATTACCCTTCCTGTTAGGGGCAATCTTGAACACAATATCGTAGAATAAATGGGTGCTCTCTAAAGACTGAACAATTACTCGAGATGGTTTCGCATATTCCACTCGATAGGATTATGCTCGAAACAGGTTTGTCAGCCCAAGTTCACCCCGCTTATAGACCTCAGCTAAACCACATCAAAGATTCACCTTGGTGCTCCCTCACAGGAGGACACGCCTCGAAGAATTATCTCACCACCCTTCCACCCAACCTGAAGGCACTCTACCTTCCTGACGGAACGAAGCCGGAAAAGTTTGAAGAGGGGAAAGCCGTTAAGGGAAGAAACGAACCTTGCTCAATAGGTGCAATTGCTTGGGTTATTTCGCAGTGCGTGCGCGGGCTATCTTGACTTCGACAGTGCTGATATGCGTATAGAATGAAGGGGATATCGCTGGATGATGTGGCACAAAGCGCTTGGAAGAATACGGTGGAGGTCTTTGGGTTGCAGGAGCTCGACACTAATGAATTACATGTGTAAATCATGACATCCAAATTCAGTTCATTGGGCTATATAAAGTACTGAAGCAAGAATAGGACTGAGGATACGCGGTTGACGAAAGCAAGGAAGTTCTGTGAAATGTCAAGTGGAAGGAGCAGGCTGGGATGTTGGAACAGGTGGGATGTTCGATGCAGCAGGTATTTGCCTTTTCTCCTTACGGGTCTTCCTTCTTTTATTGCTTCCGCTCGCTCCTGGTTGTCTAGCAGGCTGAGGTGACTGAATGGTCGGTGTGGGGGTGGACCCAGGGGCGGGCGACGGGGTCGGTGCCACATTCTCCGGTGACTTTGCAGCACTGGAGGTGGGAGCCTGAGGTGGTGATTGTAGCTTCTCGACTTTGAGCTGGGGAACTGGAAGAGTGTCTTTTCCGCTCTTCTTTTGGGCTCTTCTTCTCTCGGCCTTCTTCCCTTGATTTAGGTCTTGAACAGCCGCTCGAGTTGCCAATATGACCTCCTTGGGGCCTTGGCCCGCGGCCAGCATGGCGAGTGCTCTTTGACACTCAGCCCTAAATATATTCACCACCTTTTTATTCACAGCAGCGCAGTTCTGCATTCCAGGGTTTAGAATGCAGTGCCTAGAGACAGCCGCAGGGACCTACCTTCGTACTAATGAACGGGTCAACAACCAAGAAAGGATCCTCGACCCATCTTCGGGGATCCCGATTCATGCGGACGTCGCGATAGTGCCCAAGCGCCTCTCCCACATCTTCCTCCTCGTCTTGAAGCGCTTGGGCGGTCTTAGGCGCCTCTTGCACGTGCTCCTCCTGAACTACACCAACAACCTTAGGGAGTCCGAGTAAGTGTTCTATAGGCGCTCAAGCAAGGTCAAACCTACCTCCTCGGTAACACCTTCCTCTAGCGTGTCAACCACTTCGCTTGGTTCGACTGCCTGTTCACCGCGTTCAACACATTCCTGAGCGGATGCCTCTATGTCGGCCTCAGGATTACTCTTGAATTCCCCTTCGTGTTCTTGCGCCTCCAATTCTGGGACAGGTGTGGACTCTGCTTTGGTAGCTTCCCTGACCTCCATGACATTTTCCCCCACATTGCGAGCTCGAGACTTCCCTTTCTTCTTCTTTACCCTCGCTATGAATGGGTTCCTTGTCCTCCTTGGCAATACTCCCCCCTCATTGATTCTCAGAGAGAGGGTTTGGTAGTCAAAATCATGACCGAAGAACCTGGAATAATCCTTGAGATATGAAACCTGTCATAGTGAATCAAAGGGCTTAACGTGAGCCATTCGTAAAACGCCTCCCCAACGGATAATCTGGTAGATGGCCGCCAATGTGTTGGGTCAACGCGCTTGAAGCGGGTGTCACACCATAGTACTTTAGTTCCTTTCGTGTTTAGGCGAATACAGAAACGGTCTGGTTGATCTTTCACGGCCGCTGATTCAATCTCAGGCCATGTCGATGTCAAGTCTTGCAAATTAGGGAGTATATCGCGGTACTACGTAGCGTGAGTTGCAGCTGATACGACAAATGGTATTGATTACCTGGAGCCAGGCGATAGTCATCAACGTAAGCGAATAACTAGAAAAACTCCGCGGCCCGTGTTGACCAGCTGGATCGTTCAAATCGGCAGCCTTGGCCCAACGCTTAATTGTAAAGATGAGGGGTGAGAGCAGTGGCCATAATTTGCAGTAGTGCTCCATCAGTGTCGAATTATAGAGCCCTGTGCAACAAAATGTTTGTAAATTGGCATGCCACGAGCTGTCTCTCAAACATGCCTAATCTGTCATTAATATTAATATCTATAGCCAGATCGGTGTGGCTGTCCACTGCTTTGACTGGGACGGATCAGCGGCAGGGTATTATGATCACAGATACCACATACTGATAGGGACCTTCGCCGTTTTGATGGCATTGACACGCTTGAACCCATGGCGTTTCATTAAACGTGCGAGGGGGCTTTAACTCACCGTCAGCTCTAGAGCGCGAAATGAGTGGATAGACCTACTCTAAAGAGTAGATCTCTGGAAAAGCTTAGCTAAAGCTGCAAGCGTGTGCAGGATAATACTCACCAGAGAGATTTTGCCCAGCACCAGGGGTGAAGCCTTCAGGGAGGTTTTGGTCCTACTCAGGGTCAACACCGACTTAAGGCTGGGGACTCGGGACGTACTAGCACAACCAGATCAAGATCGCTCTTGAAAGTATCTACCCCATACCTCGCGCTTCCAAAAAGGTCTACTTCCAAGCCTTTGTGCGCGATGTGGTCTCGAATCAGCTGCTGCACTCGGTTAATTGTTTCCTGGCGTTTCTCTAAAACCGGTTCTGTGGGGCGTTGCGACTGTACTATATCAGCGTTCCTATTCATCTCACTTTGAACCAACGCACTTGGAATTCGTCCAGAATCTCCTTATCAATCAATTGAGAATTGAAGACCTGACCCTGTAAATTTGAATACACACGAGCTAGCCGAAGATGGACCGAAGTAGCCGGTAGCGCGTGAACGAGTGGAATGCCTTGCTTCAACTGTCGATACAAAGTTCGCGCATGCATTCGCGCACGACTCCACGAGCTCTTCTCTACTCCCGATGCCAAGTTCTAGAGCAACATGGATAGCTGCGAGCGGACTTTGACCGTGGGTCTCACCTCGAGGGGGTTGATCGGATCACGAACCACCAAAGAGACGTATTCAGCGTCTGGTGGCGGGGGACTCTTAGTGTATTCTTCCTCTCCTCTCCAATATCTTTGTTGGGTCCCCACTCTTGTAGTAGGAGCAATGGTTTCATGGTCCCATGTTCGTCCGGACCACCATCTACGTTTGGAATAAGGGCTTCTTATCGAGAGCTCAGAAAATACATACTCTAAGTATTCTAATAGATCCTTCGCGAGAGAAGCCTTTTGGGGCTCGACGGTGGCTTCGAGAGTTAGCTGTTCGAGCGAGACGCGAACCCTACGCGGGACTATACTCTCTTCCACAATTTGGCCACCAGCGGGTCCTGGTTGTACCGCAGTGCAAGGGTGAGAAGAGAAAAGGACCGTCGTCGATGGTATAGCTCTGGGTGTGGTCGGTGCTACAGACTTGGAACGAGCCGACATAGAATCATAGAAGGCTGCAACGCAGAAGGCGACCAGTATCGGTGCCATCCTTATATCGTAGTACGAGTAGCGGTTGAGTAAAAGGAGGATAGAAACAAGATCACGCATATTTTGATAGCTCTCCGCATATTGTTGGAGGAGGTGAGTCCTGAGCTGATGTACTGGACTTGGAGGGAGTATTTGGAAATCAAACCCCGGCTTGTTGGGTAGGATCGATGGTGGAGGGCAGGCAAAGGCACGATAATATGTGGGAGGGGATACCCAAGAAGGTGGTGATTGAATACTGACGGGCATGTTGCCATCAGATAGCACTTTGAGTAATGTACTAATGCAGGACATTAGTTAGGTTTTGTCATAGACTGCCATCTGGAACATACTGAGGATCATATAGAGGATGATATTCTGAGTCGTCATTCGTCTCCAAACCCTTCATAGCCCCTATCTACAACCACGGTAGCCCCGGTCAGGTTCTATCATAGGTAAGGGACGAAATCACAAACAAGGTTGAATGTTACTTCGAGAGGGAGCTGTCGGAGATCCGTGGCATACAGATGGGCACTGACATCCACTGCCTCTACCTTGAGTTCTGGATACTTTTTTTTAAGGACATTTCCGAAAACCTGGACGTTTCGAGCCTTGATTTCGGTCTGTGCTTGAGTGGGGGCATTCGCCTTTAAAAGGGTGAGGTCTTTGACGCCATGAACAGACGGTCCGATTTTCGTACAGCGAGTAGACGACGTAGGTCATCATCGAGATCCTCCAGGTAAGTTTGGTAGGCGAGTCGGCGAGCGCCAGGCTCCTTATTGTCGTTCTTCTTTGAAGACATCTTTACAAGGGACTCTTGGGGGGCCCAAGTACAAGTGAACAGGTCTGGTGTGAGTTCTTAGTGCCTCACGGGCAAGTCTCGTCCAAAGGCTGGTCCAAGAGGCAAAGAAGCGCCGATGCTCAACAGAACTATCCAGTTTCAGCCCCGCTAGCAAGCTCCGCATACAAATCCTCTTTTTGTTCTTCCGTATAAGGAGCTGCTAGGTCGGCACCATTAACAGCCTCGTAGTCCTCTAGGAAGGATTGTTCACGTCCAAATACCAAGGGATATATCTACCGTTCTCTGGGTCTGCCTCACCCATTCCGTGGTTGGCAATGAATTTGTCGAGTACACTATCCGTTTCCTGTCGTCGCTTTCCGCGCGGAACCACCGACGACTCGTCGAGGCCGAGCTCGGTCCTCTGCCTCTGCTGCCGGACAAATGTCGTCCATGCTATCCATGCTATCCATGCTATCCATGCTATCCATGCTCGGCGTGGTCAGCTAGCCTCCGCACATTCTCGACATTCTCGGATCAGACGTACCGTCCGAGGCCGTACGGACATACGGACAGACGCACCTGATTTGCATACCAGTGCCAAGATGTCCAACGCGTCAACCAAGTCACCTCGACTCTCGCCTCCGACTCCGATGTACCAGCCTGCTTCTTTTCGTCCTGCCAGCCAACCTGTCGTTGGCTGTCCACGGGCCAGGACAAATAGGCTCAGTGAGATAAACATTCAGGCTAATCTGTCCCCACAAGGGGGTCTTGTTATTTTATGAATTCTGAAGACATACACACATCTCAACGCATCCCTTACTGCTGTGGGGTAGGGATATGATAACCTCCGCACAAACCGAGATGAAATTCCCTCGCCATACTCTCCCCCATACCGTCCCAACAGACCGACCGATCGACCGATTCCTCGCTCGCCACGTCGCTACGACCCCTTCGCCCACCAAAAAGCGACGCGGCCGCACGACCTATCACCGTGTCGGCCGCTTCTGTGCCCGTGCCACCTGCCGCCCGACCGGACAGGTGCTGCTTATGGAGGCTGGGTGGCAGAAACCGAGTTGACAGCAGTGCGAGTGAGCCCCAGCGGGCCGGCACACCTCGGCACACACACAATCAAGCCGGTTTATTTTTGAGGTGCCGTCTGTTCCTTATCTCCCTTCTTCCCGCCATTCACTACTGTGTCTGTATGCGGGGCTGCTATATACTGTGGCTTTCAATGCGATAAGGAATTGTTAAGATCGGAACTGGGATCGGAACGATCCCAGCCGACAGTATCGCTGTCGGGCGTTGGCCAGTCCGGGGGAGTGCATGGGCGGACAGGAAGGACGCGGAGAGATCGGCCGGGCACGGGCAACACGGTGAAATACATATGTGGAGTTACACATAGTATTCAAGGCGTGTGACGTGCCATTGTGGACACTTGGCGCGCGAAGAGAACACGACAGTAGCTGGTCCATTCTGACTATTCCTGTTAGGATCGGATGTAGATGCGTCATCCCTCGATGAAATACAAGTAATAGAGTCATTTATGCTAGTGCCTACCCTGTCGGTACATGCGCCCTCGTCGGTATGCGCCCATGCTAGCCTGCGCGCCTACGTTCCGGCACTGTCCCAAAACCAACATTACTCACCTCGAACTGGTGGGATACTACCACTTTGCGCATTCTTACGTACGGGGACACTGGAAAGCCGAAGCCACATCCGCACCTATTGTCCTCACAAAGTCCTCACATGATATTGATATCTTCTGCAAGTGGGTGTGGCCATTGGTGCCCTCAAAGGTCTCGAGTTTCGCCGGGCTGGGCCACTTTAGGAGAGAACGAAAGCCCGAAGGCGCAGAGGATGTAAAAAGGTGCTTGGAGTGTCCAGAGAACATTGAGTCTCAGTGCGAGTACAGTGCGAAGACGAGTGCGTCATTCGTTCGCCCCGGTTTCACCTCCACAGACTGATACTTCGGCAGTCTACCTTTCACTTGTCCAAGGCGGCCACACAGGCTGGCCTGTGAGCGTTATCGTTGATGGAACTCCCACAGTAGAAACCATTACGAAGGCCTTGGAAGAGACAAATTATGGTCTTTGCGTTTATGAGTCGGCCAATGACGTCCCTGACAACCAAACTATTTCTATGCAGTTCACATCCCCTGATTTAACCACGCCTCCTTCCAACGATGCCCATCTGCCGCCTACAAACCCCACAGTCAACTTTACGATCACCGCACACACATCCTCGATCTGTATGCGGCAAACCCGTCTTCACTTCGAACATGGTGAAGTGATAGGCGACATGTCGACGTATACAATATCTGACTTTCGTAACCCTGGCCGGGGTGCTGAACGGGTCGTACCCAGATACGTCCCTGGTGGTCATGGAGGGGGTGATTCAGGATTGATTCGGGCATGGCTGAAGGCAGTTAGAGAGAGGGAGGGAATGGGATGGGCACCCGCTGATCAACTTGGGTGGGACGACTGTTACCCAGAGCAGGAGGGTGGAGAGATTGTCCCTGGGGAGAGGGAGCATGGTCCACTTGGGTACTCAAGCAGTGTCCGAGACCAACTACGAGTCTTCTTGACGGGGTTCGCGATCGAGGAAGCGAGGAGACAAGGCATCGTCGTTGATTGTGAAGAGTTTACGAACCGAGCGTTGGAGAAGTACCGGAAAGCTAGAATTGGTGATGGTTTGAATAGGATCGACCAGGCAGCTCAACCAAAGGTGGCAATTGAGCTCGAGCAAGAGTTGGCATGATCATGATTGTGCTTCGTGGTTTATGTAAACCTATGAGGGATTCTGTTTCTGGTAGACCCTTACCTTAGTCACCTCATGACATTGCTGAGGAATAAGCCAGACCTGCTTATTAGCTCTATTTCTGGGCGCAATAGTTAGGCGCTCTTCAGGCTCCAGGAAGGAACCGCCTCGCCCTGCCTTGCTGCCGCTGCCATAACTAGCGCCGATCCAACGACTTTTCTCTCTTTGTATCCCACCAAAGCCATGCCTGTGTTGTACAACCTCTCTCCCCGAAGGTTGCGTGGCATCATGTCCCGAAGCCCCGTGCCATACGTGGCAGCTCGGCGAGGAGCCAGCGTCTGGCAACCTAAGGAAAATTATATAAGCGGCCCCAGTCCGGAAAGTGATTTCAACTCCTCCAATGTCGTCGTCTGGTTGGGAATCCGTCTTTAAATCCGTCCAACCACGCACAGCCCTTCCAGCCATTGCAGTAACTTTTTTTTTGTGGCGCTACGTCGCTTCCCGTATCAAAAGCCATGTAGGCAAATAGATCACTCCAAAGGGTGGCCGCGATATTCACAAGCGACCGCAGGTTGACGTTCCAGCTATTGGCCCGAGGTTTCCTGGGCTGGCCTTCATCAGTGGTATCACGGCACTCTTCAAGTATGATGTCATGATTGACAAAGG
>Ga0307513_10002237_pt1 | contig 27007 bp, 20 predicted proteins | sample 15_EM_MG_FD_202174 | JGI IMG/M metagenome (GOLD analysis project Ga0307513, IMG submission 202174) | Populus trichocarpa ectomycorrhiza microbial communities from riparian zone in the Pacific Northwest, United States - 15_EM | ecosystem: Host-associated > Plants > Roots > Unclassified | place...
AGAGGTGAAGCGGGCGGTGGGTTTGCATTTATAGGTTTTTTTCTCTTCATAGCTAGCGCTGCATAAGGCTTTTTGTACCTAGAAACAAATAACGCATGATTACAAAAAAAAAAAGAAAAAAAAAACACCCAAGGAGATAGGATCTTCACGCAACCATCTAAGTAATACAACACTTGGATACTGGAGCACGGGCCAAGCCCTTTGACAGTGACCTTCCCGTGATGCAAGATATACAAACCTATTACTCTACTTCTTACGCAAACCTCTACAGCTCGAGTGCGAGCACCTAGTCCTCTAGCGATTGGACTTTGTACATTCCGGTCTTATAGCAATAAGACTTCCTCGAACGAGACTATGAAGATAGTCAACGATCACGATATGCACTACGATTAGTCGTTCCCTGTTTAACGAAACACTGTCGGGAATGTGTTTGTTACACCTGTGTTATAACAAGAACAGAAGATCCCTACCCTATCGTCCACCTAATGTATCATGGTAATTTGTGGCTGATCCATAGTGTCGAGAAGCCCGGATAGGTGTTGTGTCCTTACTTAGAGTTGCATAAATTTATTGAACGTGGTTGGTGGTATTGACTAGCTGCCATAGACTCGAAATCATGTGTGTGGTGACCTTATAATAAAGTCAGCTGTCAGATGATAGTTTGTTGAAGAGCTAACAGGGGAAAGTCTGGCCGAAACAATTGGTATCTAGTGTGCGAGTAGACTCCCTTTATATAAGTTGATCGCCTCACCTAATCGCTAAGATTAGTAGGGTGATCGGCCATGAACCAAGATGCTCGAGTATAAGTTGCTCCATGATTATCCGATCGAAAGACCCCTATGATTGATGTGATCGCAGAGACAATTCATTGAGCAAACTCGATCACGATCTGATCATGCCCATCACTAGGCCGGAGTGACAATGGTTGCCTGAGTTGTGGTGGGTTTAATGGAGATATTGACGGTAATTTTGAACCTATAATACTACTTAGGGGAACATCTCAAAAGCAATATATGATCTGTAGTTTCCATCAGTGTTCCAAACAGTCCTGGGGCACTGCCAAGAACCCTGAACTGGACGTGGCAGCAATCTTTAGTTCGCTGGGGGCGGCCAAAGTGTAGGACAGGCGGGGCGATAGGCACTACAAGGGTAAGAGATGTTAGTTAAGCGCAGGTGGTCAGACAGTAGGGGACAGCAGGGGATTGTTGGGGATGGCGGGGAGTGTTGTAAAATTCATTGATTGAAGAAAAGTAAACCTCCTGCTGACCGGCACCTGCCAGGAAGGAGCACTGATATTAGTAATATAATACCGTAAGAACTCAAATAGAAGAAACATGTGTTATGACGTTGGAATTTCCTTTCTGAGCTACGCGAGGGGAAAACACCGCAAACTCAGCCCCCAGTGGAGACAAAATAAAAGGAATATACGATGCGTCTTACAAGGAGAGGCAACTCCAACGTCCTGGCACATGTTTCTTCTATTCGAGTTCTTACGGTACCTGGACTTAGCAGTCACACCGGACAGCCTGTCCTATACCCTAGAGAATGCATTTCTAACATGACGCACCAGTGACATGCGATCTCGGTATTCATATATAAAATGAATCCTATATGGCTATCTACCGCAACTGGATCTTGAGAAGCTACATTTTCTAACAGGGGTGTTGGAATTAGGCTTTCGGATATGCACTGTCCACGCATTAGAGTACGACAAAGCCGGTCATTCGCCCTTGGTTCCACTTTTCTACTTTCCAAGTTAGACTTACGCATTTGAATTTTTCCTTCATGTTACAGCCCGATCAGTCGACTGGTTATGCAATTCTGTTCTCATTTGTTTTCTCTTGTCTTCCATATTGTTTCCTTATTTCCTTTCCTACTCAGGATATATGTTGCTGCTGTACTGTATAAATAGTAGGCCTTCCTGGCCCTCTGAGATTGAATGAAGTTCCTTAGTATCTCTGGCGCATACATGTTTCCAGTATACAGCTTGACAATTGAACCGTTTTTTCAATAAGGGGTGTTGGAAAATGTAGCTTCTCAGGATCGAATTACTTGTGGTTGACCGCGTCAGATGCTACTTGTATATGAATGACGAGATTGAAGTGTCACTAGTGAGTGATGTGAGGAGAATGGTCTATATGGTATAGGACACAGTGTCCGGTGTGACTGCTAAGTCCATTGTTTATATTAGTAGCTCTTTCCTGCATGAGATGGTCAAAGGGAAAGTAGTGGTGTGCTTCCCTTTTTCAGCAACAAGACCGTGCACCCTAGTTCATGGTATAAGGGAATGTCTCAATCGTTTTCATGGTATACTGAACGTTTACCCTTTTCTCGCCCCTAGTGGATGCTATTGCGCAATCAAGTTCTGAAAAAAGGGAGCCGTGGGCCCCTTTAGCAACCTTTCGGAAAACCACAATAGCTGCGGTCGACCTTCAAAGGATAAACAGACAACCCTTTTTTTCCCTCCCCCCTCCGGCTTGCCTCCTTACTCCCATCCAATCTTCCTTGCGGCAACACCAACAGTTTAGGTTCAAGTTCAATCAGGTTTGCCCTCATCAATTAAAGTTTGTGATTCAAACTAATGTGAAAATAGTACACAGAATAGCTTCTTTACCCAGGATGGATGGCAAATGGTGGGAATATTTGTCCGAAAATGGGTTAATCGATTGTTCAGAACTACGTCAGACTCCGAAGGCATTCCCCCTAAGTGGGCAACGTTTACGGGAATATCGAAAGTCAATGGAGAAGCTAGTAGACAACTTTAAAACAGAGGTTATATCAGGCTTTGATATGAATGCTGTCTGTCGTGATTCAGTTAAACGGCAGCCAGCTGAAAGCAAACAAAACGCGTATGAGGAACGCAATGAGCCAACGTTACGCGTTATAGACAGTGCAAATACTATCATTCGCGATGGTACCACTACAAGGTAAGTTGACCCAACCAATCTCATAGTCCGTCAGGTGCTGCGCCCAAGAGATCTCGTTAAGGAAATGACGGGATCTGGAAAGTATTCTTCCTTAATCAGTGTTCTCAACGGGGCGTGGATAGGATTTATTGGGCGGTCCCTGGCCGCCCCGATTGTTGTCCGCAGTCACCGACAGCCCCCCGCAGTCCTCTGCCGTCACCCACAATCCCCGGCCGCCCTATGTACTCGGGTACCAGGATTAGTCCGTGAACGCTGCTGTATTGGTCAAGTTGTCATATACCCCCCCCTAGCGAATGGGAGTCGCAGAGCGTTCACGGAATTTCTTCTCTTTCCCAAGTTAAAGGCTTAGCTGCGTACGAACTACGGAAGTGTTCACGGATTAACCCCGGCACCCAAGTGCGAGTGCTCGCGGTGTCAAGGTGTTTTTAGGGAAGACTGCCGCTGCGTACCACCAAAACTTGAGCTTTTTGCTTGGGTTTCGGCCGTATTCGGTAGCAGCCCTTTTAAAAAACGCTTCGACACCGCGAGTACTCGAGTACATTGCGCCGTCCCGTCCCGTCCTAGGCCCCTGATAGTCCCCCCTGCCGGACCCTTCGGGTTCCCTGAACGGCTGAGAAGACTGCCCTTAAGTGGAAATGAATTGCGGTCGCACCTTGCTGCCCAGTGCCTCACTCTACCGGATCCCCTGCTGTCCCGGATGAAATTCTCCAGATCCCTAAACTTTTTGCACCAAAACCTAACTTGCTGTCACGGATAATTTGCTGTCGCGGACAAATTCCTTGGACTTTGGCCATCCGGGAGAGCGGGGTGCGACCGTACTATGGTTTCTGACAGACATATTCCACCAATTTCTTGAGCGCACCTACGAACTAAGGGATCAAATAAAATAGTTCGGGTACTGACTTTCTAATAGTGTCGACGGCCTTGGGGAAATCCTCGCAGTTAAGCTGGGAACCACTGGAAAACCCGGACTCGAAAGACCTATTTTGCCGGACGAGCTGCGAAACAGCGTTGAGCAAGGCCTTTTTCGCTACTTGGCCAGTAACCCTGTCTGTCGCGGCGACGATACGCGGCATAAAGATAGGACGAGCGGGGCTGATCGTGCTGATGGCCCATCTGTTCCTGCTCCTAACGGGGCAGGGGGTACATGTCATCACTTACACTTCTATACCGCGGCACAAAATGATGCGAAAATATCGGACATCAAGTTGGCTCAAGGTCCTCGAGCAACCTGGAATGCCACTCGCGATACGGGCGAAGCACTGTATAAATTCCTTGATATCATCAGACCGCTGACAGGCCTTGTGGAATCTATGTTTCAGGTCGTGGTCCCCGAGATTTGGGATATATACAACAAAGTCTATGGCGTGCTACCAGTCTCTGACACCCTTTCTAAAGTGAAAAGGTCTTTTGGTATTTGGGCATCTAGATCGATTGTGCTAAATGCCCAAATCAATCTCCATGTTGATCTGATGGACGTTTGCCGTGGCTTTTGTGCAATCGTGCCATTAGGTAACTTTAATGGTGGGAATGTTTGTCTTCCTACTTTAGGTATCTCCATACCTCTCGCTGCTGGTAAGTTTGTTTAAATATTAATAATAGAGTGACGGCCCCCGCTCAGGAATGAAAGTCAGAAGTTGGAAGTTGAAACTCTTGACTCATATTTGAGAGGGAAGAAAATTCCTTCACAGCAAGAAGCTTGTATCATTGCGTATTCCTTGCCTTTCTCAGGCGTTACCTCGGGCATAGCTGCCAAGGGCTAGGACTTCTGACTTCTAAATTTGACTTATGCACGGGGCGCCGTCACTCTATTGTCCTTATTATCTTTTATAGTGTTTAACATTTTATTTATTTATTAAATTAGGTGAAATCTTATACCTCCGCTCACATCTTATTCCACATTATATTGGACACTGGGAGGGCTTTCGGTTTAGTCTGGTGCACTTTACTCATCAAGTTGTTTTTGACTATGCGCAGGAGAAAGGTGGATTGGACTGTTTGTTTTCGATTGAGGATATGCCACAATGGTATAGAGCTCGTGATACCGGTACTGTCAACTTTTCAAACTAAACCTGTCCTGGGTTCGCATATTAATCTCCGCTAACAATCTGGTAAAAAAATTGCCGTCATAGGGTATCGTACAGGAGATAAACCGTGATCGCAATTCACAAGAAGAGGAGGAAAAAACACCCTTATAAAACCAATGTCGCAGGATGAAGCAGGGAAGAGCAATAACACCGCGCGGGGGATAATTAGCTACGAAAGTCCTGTATTCCTTTTATTTATTTATTAAGCCAAACTCTAGAAACTGGCAATATCAATCTATCAATACATCTCCGCACTAGTGTCGGTATTATCACACGACAATCCGTCCATCGATCAATCAACCAACCTAAGCTTTAGCGCCGCTCATGCCTAAGTCCGACACCCCAGTAGGGCGGTATCCGGCGACATTTGGTAGGTGTCAGGATTGATGCCATACCGGTCCTGCAGTATCCTCACGATCCCCGGATGCCTACGCCCAGAGGCCCAGGAGATCGGTGTTAGGCCGTCATTGTCAGCTGTGTTGGGGTTGACATCTTTCCGTTCGAGTAGTATCCTCACTATCGCTTCATGCCCACACCCGGCAGCCCAAGATAGCGGTGTTCGACCATATTTGTCGGGAGTATCAGGGTTGACGCCATCTCGCTCCAGCAGCATCCTGACAACTCCCTCATGCCCGCTCCGCACAGCCCAGGAGAGAGGCGTTATACAAGCATTGTCAGCTGTAGTAGGGTTAACATCGTTCCGTTCCAGTAGTATCTTCACAGCCGCTTCATTCGCACACCGGGCAGCCCAGGAGAGCGGGGTTCGGCCTTCGTCATCAGCTCTGTCAGGATTGAGGTCATTCCTTTCTAGGAGCATTCTCATGATCCCTTGGCACCCACACATAGCAGCCGAGGAGATGGGTGTTAGACCATCCTGGTCAGCGGTGTTGGGGTCAACGTCGTTCCGTTCTAGTAGCATCCTCACGATCCCCTCTCGGCTACGCAGCACAGCCCACGTGAGTGCTGTTTGGCCATATCTGTCGGCTATGTCTGGGTTGACGCCTTTCCGCTCCAGTAGCATCCCTACCACCCTCTCATCCCCTTCATACACAGCCAGCCAGAGCGGCGTTCGGCCATTGTGGTCGGCTGTGTTCGGGTTGACGTCGTTCCGTTCTAGAAGCATCCTCACGATCCCCTCTTGCCTATGCAGCACAGCCCACTTGAGTGCTGTTCGGCCACATCTGTCAACTATGTTAGGATTGACGTCATTCCGCTCCAGTAGCATCCTCACAGTCCCCTCCTGCCTATGCCGTATAGCCCACGAGAGTGTTGTTTGACCATCCTCGTTAATTGCGTTGGGATTAACGTCGTTACGTTCCAGCAGTAGCCCCACGATACCCTCATGCCCTTTGCACGCAGCTCGCCAGAGCGGCGTCTTACCATACCTGTCAAATGGGTCGGGATTGACGTGGTTCCGTTCCAGCAGTATCCTCACGACCCCCTGGTGCCCGCGCTCAGCAGCCCAGGAGAGCGGCGTTCGGCCATCTTCATCGGCTGTGTTAGGATTGACGTCGTTTCGTTCCAGCAGCATTCTCACGATCCCCTGGCGCCCGCGCTCAGCAGCCCAGGAGAGCGGCGTTCGGCCATCTTCATCGGCTGTGTTAGGATTGACGTCGTTTCGTTCCAGCAGCATTCTCACGATCCCCTGGTGCCCGCGCTCAGCAGCCCAGGAGAGCGGCGTTCGGCCATCTTTGCCAGCTCTGTTCGAGTTGGCGTTGTTCCTTCTCAGCAGTAATCTCACGATCACCTCATGCCCCCACCGGGCAGCCCAGGACAGTGGTGTTGAGCCGTTCATGTCGACAAGATCTGGACTGCCATCGTTTTCGTCTAGTAGTGTCATCATAACCTCATGTGGGCCCCACACAGCCCAGGAGAGCGGTGACCAGCCAGCCATGGTGTTAGCGTTCAGATTGGTATCGCTTTGCGTCTCCTATCTCTGCGACCCAGCATGCGGCCTCCTTTGGGTCCTAGTGACTGCTGTGTAATCTAGGGAATTAGTCACAGCCTATCCTATCAACCATCCCAATCAAACAACTGCTATCTTGACTTACCGCACTGCTACGAGGGAACAGTATAGGGCGTTGAGAGAGGGGAAATTCTAGGTAAGCTTCACTTACTGGCAGCGACCGGCAGGAAAGTTAGCTAATTGAGGCCTTGATACCGGATTAGATTTGCTTTTTGTATAAGGTCCACTATGAGGACGTATTTTTCCAAGTTCCTAAGGTTTACCCAGCAGAAAGAACAAGGGGAATGAAAGAAGAAAAGGCAATCAATCAAGGTTCTGCTCCTGCTCGCGTTGGTTTTCCTCTTAGTTGTCTGCTCTAGTCTCGCTCGGTCTCAGATGCTGGGAAACTGTCCTTTTATACTTCTCTGAAGACCATTCTCCCATAAACACTCCCGAAGACAGTCACATCGTCTAAGCCAATAAAATACCAAGTATCACATCACTATGATACACAAGCAATCGTAGCGACAAATTCCACACCCTTCACTACCCAGCCCCACAAAGCCCGAATATTGTGGTAATGTGATAGCTGGGAAACAAAAGGTGTCAGAACTATATTATAAGGATAAGCCGTCAGCATTCTGTTATTGGCGACTCCGGAAAGGTGGCCAGTTCACGAGTTCCTACCCCGCCCAATTTACTTGCTCTTGACATCACCTCAGGGACGCAGATTGAGTCCCTAACTGGAAGGGGCAAAGTTCATAGCTGAATATGCCAGTGGGAGGGCTGGTTGTGGGAAATTGCCTTTTGCTATGATCTTCTCCTTTTTCAGTCATGGTTAAAAATATAATATGGGCTTGTTGTGTAATAGTGAGCCAAGCAAAAAACCCTGAATGGTAGACAACTCACGAAATTATAGCTACGGCTTTTTTGAAATCCGTAAGGTTTATCAGGAGTTAGAACAGATTGGTGTACAGCTATCTCCCCAATTAGCCTGTCGGCCCCGTAGACCAATTTGAGACGATAACATCTATTCTGAGAAAGCTGTCTGTGGTGGGAGTGTCATATTTTTATTTTACTCCCAAGGCAAAAAGGTAGATTGTTGAAAATTAAATATACGATAGAGAAAAAATAATTGAAAAATTCCAGCATTGTAAATGATTTTGGAATTGATTACAATGACATGAAAAAAACTACTTTAGCGGAAAAACAGACAAGCACAAACACCAGTCACCCTCATCATGGTGACAGTCCCACTCACCTGTCTCTCGACCTTACTCCAGACCATAGTCATCATCGTTACCAACATCCACCGCCACTAATGAACAAACAGCCTCCAGTGACCTCACCCTCCTTACCACACGAGCCTCCCGTCCACTCCTCCACCTTTGATCCATAAGGCTTGAACTGAATGCACCCTTCCAATACGGCACACGGATCCTTGTGCCCCCTCCGTGAGCCGGAGTATACAAAACAGCCCAGTCGGTACTCTCCTCCAACCCCCCACCCCCTCCACCACTGCCATCCCCACCACCGGCACCATCATCCCTACGACTGTCTTTCCCACCACCGCCATTCCCACCACTGTTATCCCCACCACCGTCGTCCTCACTACTCTCATCTCCACTACTGCCCCCCCCACCACAGTTCTGAAGTACTCTAGCCACATAGCGGGACCTTCCAGGGGCCATCAGTAATACCTTTAAAAGTGCATGAGCACCTTTTGCAATTTCATGAAGCCTCTGAACGACGAAACCCATATCCTTCTTATAGGCCTCATTCTCGAACCAGGTAATCCCATCAACGAGTACAAAGACAGAGGCTTCATGTGGTAATTGCATCACAAGGCTTTCAAAAAGAGTGCACAGCTGCCCTGTCGCTAACAATGTAGTTATGTCAAGCTCTCGGGTGTGGGTAAGATTGAAATCATAGTACCCTAGAAGTTGGGCGGTAAGGCTGCACATCAGACGCGCTGGGTTCCCATGGGGAATGGTTTCCTGGCCGCAGAAAAAAAACAAAATCGGAACCTTCAATGTCCGCAGATCTTGAGCTAGTTCAGCTGTTTTAAACGAAAGTGGCGACATCCTCAACTCAGGTCCATTCCCATTCACTAAAAGTGTATAGGGAATGTTATTTGTACGCCATACTCGCATGGGGTCCGATTTCATGATCCAGTCGGTGCGGGCGACTTCAGAAGAGGAATCTTTACAGCCTCGGTTGAACGCTGCAGTTGCTGTGGCTTTGAGGGTGGCTTCTGAGAAGTCAAGTAGTCTGACCAAGTCCGTTGTATAAGCTATTTCTCCCATATTATTAGCATTAGGTTGAGTAGTTCTATAAAAGAAGAATATTGCAAACCTCGTGGTTGGGCAATATGTTGGATTGTATTGCCTCCAATCGTCCCCCAGCGTACTTTCTTGGGATCTGGATCTGAGGCTTTTGAAAGCCGTTCCACCATCTCGTGAACCTTACTCAACATTTGGAGGTTGATTTGTGCCGTATAATTGGAATTAAGTGTATTCCGGAGAATCTGGTAGTTTGTTTCTTTGTGGTTTCGCAGAATAACATGTTGGGTTTCACTTGCTATTCAAGTTGTCCGGCTTTTTGTTAGTAAAGCATATTATCTTTTGGGTACTGTGCATTCCTATTAGGGTACAAACCTTCTTTTATGTCTCTGATAATTTGGTGCAGGTATGGATTTGCGTCCTCTTGGAGATGGGTTGCAATCTCTTTCATTTTTTTGACTCTTCCATCGAAGTCCCCGAAGTAGCCTTTTCCTTTCATTACGGCCTTGAACATTTTCCCTATTGAACCAATCTTAAATTTAGTTATGATTCCTCTATAATAATAAGAATTAAAAAATCTGAGTGAACATACTGGCAGGAGCCTTGAGAAGCCAATCCAATACGTAGTCACAAATGCTGAGGATAGCGACATATAACTCTTCGCTGCGGATTTGAAGTGGGCCAAATGACTGGACAGGATAAAGTCCAGTATAGTAAAATGCCTTCCCTACGGTGTCAGGTATGAGCGCAATTACCTCCATCACCCTCTCCCGAACCTCTTGGAATCTGCCTGCTGCTTCTAGTAGGATCTTGATCCCACCATAAACTACTTCGGAGTACGGGAATGCCTTAGGCATCCTTGGCAACCATGAGTCAAACTTCTTAACATGTGCTGAAAATTTGCGCAAGTTCTCCCGTATAGTCGGAACATTTTTGTAAGTTCTCAATGTATCGTTGACCAGTTCCATAACCTCCTCCGAGCTGCTAGTCCCGGCCAGTCTGCTGGGCTTACTTTTCGGTGGTAGGGTATTGAGGTATTCCTCAAGGGCTTTTTGGAATTTGACTTTTTGATCTTCTATGGTCATTGTTCTGAATGATGTACCATACGTATGTTAGTATACTAGTAATTTTGTTGCGGATGAAAATTTGTAGGAAGCAATACGATTTTACTGACGCCTGATGGATATGTTCCTTCAGGTTCTGATGGCATTCTTGGCGTCGCTTTTCTAGAAGTAAATCGATGGTATCATTATATGTTATTCCTGTTTGCAGGTCTGCCGTGACTGGTTCGCATAGGAATGGATCAACATGTTTTGGGTCCTCAATAGCACCGGTGGTTTTTATCGACATTTTGTATATCCAGACTAGTCGGTAAAAATTATTTCTTATAGAAATTAATAAACATTAGCCATAACCTCATTTTAGAAACATTATTAGATTGGGTGCTTAGAAATATGCTCAACTACTAACCTGCTTTTCTTGTGTTTGCGGTGGGTTTGAGAGCAGAGCCAGTAGGAAGAGATGGCAGTGGAGCTGAGTGAGATAGGAAGAGGTGAGATGGCGGAGGAGAAGGTGATGAAGGTGGTCTAGTCGTATGCTGGAACAACTGCTACAATACAAGCCCAGCAGTCAGGCTGCTGTGAGGCTGGCGTTGTAAGAAGTACCAAAACCAAGTTGATAGAACAACTGAACTGTGTTGACTATTTGATGTGTAGAATGATGATGTTGATATGGAGGAAAGAGAATGCAGCTGAGACTAAATACAGTTTGTGGTAGCCTCTTGCACAGTGGGCTCTCTATTACACAAACACCAGAAACACCAGTCACTCTTGACCTTATTACAGTTTTACTCATATGGCAAATAGTATGCCCTAATATAACATTCCACAATAGAGTTACTTTACCAGGGGGAAGGTAAACAGCATAATAATATTAGAATATTATGTCAGGGTTCTGTAAGTCTATACCATTGACCAAATAATTCCCAAATTGGAACTCCTTAGTACTGAAAAAGTATATAATATTATTAGCTCAATTTCCTGAAACCTTATAGTTGTTTTTAATATGTTTGGTCACTTGAAAATTACTATAGAAGAGATAAACTTGTTATGGCTGTCTAACTTTGTGTTCTAAAAGATCTGCATTCATTTGCAAATTATGCTGTGAACTTGAACAGCATACATGTCGGCAAAGATACTATCATACAAAGTTAGAGGAATTACAGGAAGAATTGCCTTTTAGGTTAGCTCAAAATTAAACAAAATTGAAATTTTTTTCCCATCCTGGCCAAACTTACCTTAGCCTCTCAGAGTCAATTGAATATAAGGGAACTATTTCAGTTCCTCCTTCTTCTGAAACAGTTTGCTATTAACATTAGATAAGATTTTAAAAATAAAATTCTTATTGTATGATAGCAAGAAGAAAAATGCTTCACACCAGAATCTTATACTTTATTTTTCTTATAATATTTTATTTTATCTACTCTGCTTTCTTTTCCCTCTAATCTTTCTATGACTGGCATATAATTAACTGTCTCCTAAAATCAGGGGGATTTTATATATACTATAGCTCTACTTATTTGATTGCTCTACTCTATTCAGTATAACGACCTTATAGATAGTAGTTAGCTACAGTAGACTAGACTTAAGCCCATATGGTATACCAAAAAGTAACCAGATTGAGGCTAGACCAGTATACTTAGTATAATACCGGTAGGCATGAGTTAGTACAACATTAGCAAAAATAGTACCTTGCATTCTGTGCATTCTGTGCGCCTGATGTACCTAACCCTGGAACGCAAATCGTGAATCAGGACGCAACCACCCTACCACACAACACGGCTGACGCAACCTAACAGACTTCCTAATCCTCAGGACACACCAGACGCAGCACCTAATACTCAGAATGCTACCTGCCAGTGATGCACCACCTAATACTTAGCATGCTACGAGATACACCACCAAATACTCAGGATTCTACCTGACGCCAGACCACATCTTCCTGAGAGAAGCGAAAAGTCCCCCCTTTACTTTTTTCTAACCTAGGTCACAATAGATTTCATATCGTCAAACTGTTAAATTTACTACTAGTAGTCTTCTATTGTGTGAATATACAGGCCAATTCACAGAGAAACACTAAGTCATAAGAAGCCTTCTGAGTCTGACACCTTCATTCTCTACCAGGACCCTGTAGCTCAATGGGGAATTGGCACCTCAGGACGTATCCTATACCACAGCGTAGCTGGCGTCAAGCCAAACAATTCCCCGCAATCAGATCCAGAATCGGCGGAGTGGTTGGGGAGGAATCGACCCTCGAGTTCAAACACTTGGAGAAAGACCACTCTCAAAAGAGTTGGCGGATTCATGTGCTTTGATGTGACAGAGACGTACCTTATACCACCACGTAGCTGGCATCAAGCCCAACAACCCCCCGCAATCGGATCCAGAATCGGACAACTTGTTGTGGAGGAATCAGCCATCGAGCTCTGGGATTGGCAGCACACTATTCAGTACATTCACTTCATGAATACAGGTCCCAGGGGGAAGTACCTTATACCATTGTGAAGCCTGTGCCATGGCCAACAACCGCCCACACAGAGCATCCGAGTCAGAATCTGTCAAGCGGTTGTAGAGTAATCTGCGGTCGAGTAAAATATCACCAGTTTGATACCTAATACACTCTTCACAAAAGACAGCGAATTCGTGGGTCTTGATGCGACAGAGACGTACCTTATACCATTGGGAGGCTGGCGTCAAGCCCAACAGCCTCCTACAAAGAGCAGCAAAATCCGTCCTGCGGTTTTGGAGTAATCTGCAGTCGAGTAAAATATCACCAGCGTGAGATCTAATACACCCTGTACAGAAGACAGCGAATTCCTGAGTTCTGATGCGACAAAGACGTACCTTATACCATTGCGTAGCTGGTGTCAGGTCCAACGACCTCCAGCAACCAGATCCAGGATCGGAGAAGTGGTTGTGGAGGAATCTGCCATTGAGCTCTGGGATCGCCACAGTACGTATAAAGACAACCGCCACAATGGTCAGCCATTTCATGAGTTCTAATGCCATGGAGACATTCCTTATACCGCTGCGTAGCTGGCATCGAGCCCAACGGTCTCCCGCAATTGGATCCAGGATTGGAGAGGCGGTTCAAGTTGTAGAGGAATCTGCCATCGAGTTCTGGGATCGCCAGCATCCCTCGCATTCAGCTCTCTAACTTCATTAATAATAGCCCTCTGCAGATAAAGCTTAGTACACCACTGCATAGCTGGCATTGTGCCCAGGAACCTCCATGTGTCGGATTCAGGATTGATTGTATAGCTGTGGTAGAGTGTTGCAGCTGTGGCCCCAGAGTGTAGATGTTGAGGGTTGTGATGAAAAGAGTGTGTCGCGTCGCATCTATTTTGAGGCTAAGTGCCGAGAAACCACCAGACACTAGAGAGTGTTATGGCTATCACTCGCTTTCAGACTGGAGTGAGCTGGCATTTTCACTCATTCAAAGATAATGTTCTGAAAATAGTAGAACTCTAAGTACAAGTATGACTCTGCCTGGGTCTTTAGGGTAAATTTAAAATTAAGGGTACGATGGCTTTCTCACCTGGCGCCAGCACTAACTATATTTTCTGTGCCAAGAAATACCCCTTCCTCACCCTAGGGCTGGGCCTCAGACTCCAAAAAAGGCTGGGAGAGTACTTAGGAGTAGTGGTAAATGATGATGTGCGATGGTGTTGAGGTTGAAGTCTGGATGCATGGGAAGCAGGGTTGCTTAGTTGCATGTGTCTGAACAGAACCCGGTACTGAGAAGGTTGTTCAGACGCACCTGATACAACATATATAGTGTTTGAGTACAGAACACACTGGAGGCACAGGACGCAGAGAGTGAACAATACGAGAGTCAGGAGGCAACACCACCGTATCTGACACAGGATGGCTTTTTGTTGATGAACTGTCTACAAAATGACTTGGTGACATAGGGTTAGACAGGGTAACACAGGTAGGCCAAAGTTACCCTACTAGGCAGGGTAACCTTTGGAGAGCATGTTCGCAAAGTTAAGAACACGTAGTAAACATTGCACGGGTTTTCGGGCAACATTATATGTGGTCATGAGGACCCCCGAAAGCCATAAAGGCATAAAGGGGTGAAGTTACCCTACCTTAGCATCATGATTACCCTATCCTGGGGACCCAGTTAGTACCCAACTGAGGAACCTCAGTTATCCTACCTTTAGTGACAAAGTTGTTTGCGGAATTAGGGGGAAGTTATCCCACTATAGTGGGGCTTTTAGATGTTCAGAGGGCTGCTTCCTATGGCACGAAACAGGCTACTGACGGAGCAGGAGTTATCCAAACCTCCTGTAACTTTGAAGGGATATTTCTAACACCCCCCTGCGGCCCCAGCATTGGTATGGTATGACAGCACTATACTGCAGTGTAGTTGTGTGCGTCCTCGTAAAGTGAGATCCATAGGAATACTCCCACAACAATGTATGAGTTGTGGCCGTTCAACTGACCAGAAGCTGTTCGCAGGATATATGAGGGGTGTGAGGGTGACCGCCTCCTGGGGCCCACCCTGGATATAACCTGAGAACCACCTGCGGCATACTTTGACCTGTGGATAGTGGTATGGTTAACAGTAGAGGGCTTAGGCTCAGAGCTAACTGGGGAAGCTGTAAAGCTTCCAGGACAACCACCCCAATGCCGTCCCAGGCTACCTGTGAACTGTAGCATTACCATGGGTTATTAGTGGGCTCTAGAGGTGTGAGTCTTATTACAATTTAAGAGGATCCTGCATGGTTGGCTGTGGGTAGAGCCAACTGGCATGCAGTCAAACAGCTGGAGATTTCTTACAGTGGGCATACTGTCAGGTTTAAAAGCTTAGTATAGCCAAGTAGATTTGCCGATAGACTGCATAGCTTCAAGTTGTATAGACAAAAACACCACTGGGCCAGTAAGTCCTAATGGATATTTTCTCTACAGTCGGCATGTCGGTCGGCCACTAACATGCTACTGATAGGAAAGAGTTTTCGCTCATGCAGATGTAGTTGGAGAGACATCACCATGAAAACTTTCTATTTGTGGAGATAGTTAATATCCGAGTGGTCCAACTCCCTCCTAGTGTTAGCTCACTTTAGGCAGGTGAGTTGGACAGCCCTGACCTGAGCAGGGTGCTTCCGAAAGGTCAAAATGGTTGACAGGTATCCTCTGGCTTTACATTATTCTACTTAACTAAAGTGAGAAACATCCTATTCTGATAACCAATGATCCTCAAGAGAACTTATTGAGTGAAGCTTTCAGGCTTAACGATATTAAGCTGTACCCCTTGATTCTACTTTGAATGATCTTTATCTTTATTTTGATCTTTACTTCTACTTTGAGTCTTCGGTGCAGTCGCGATCTTAGGATCCGTCTTGCTACAGAGTGCCCCTGTTACATTCAGTTACAAATTATTTATTGCAGTTTCACTGTTTTTATTATCTGTTTGCTACTGCAATACGGCTATGGTTATAGGCTATCATTGATAAGACATAGAATACCAACTACAAATCTCTCTCTTTATAGTCACTCCAGTGGCATATATACTAAAGAGAAGAGAAATTCAAAATTGCTTCAAGTACTACTACTTAGCTCAATATAGTTCTAAGCTATCATATTCAAATTCATCCCCCCAATATAATTACACCCTGCCTATGCATGACTAACCTTTTAGGTTAATTCTATATATTTTATACTAGTATATCATACTTAAATATTAATGTTGCCCTGTAACTTCCATAACTTTGGTCAGGGGTATCGAGCATTATGTATTGATATAGACTCAGACCATGATTGATCCAATCTTGTAAGCCTTCTCCCCTATCAACCTTTTCACCGATGAGCAAATCTATAAAGGGGTGAGCACTGAAACGTTCTTTTCGGGCTCCAAGAGAAGTCAGTATCAATCACAGTTGTATCACTTCTCTCCATCATGATGGAAATGAGAGCACAAACGGGAAAAGACACAAAAGGAAAACAAAAGAAACTGCCGGAGGGGCAATCACTGCTCACACAGCCAGAAGTAAATCAAAGTAGATAAAATCTTGAATTTGCTGATGATGAAAGAAAGCAAAGTCACAATAGCATTCAGAAAAGAACCTCTTTCCCCGAGGTTGTCGTTGTTGTTTTGTTTTTTCTCTCCTCTCTGCCTAAATACATCACCTTATAAACTCTCGTACCCTTGCTCTAACTATGTAATCTCAAGCTAGCCCCATCTCATTTGCCCAAAGCACCACTTATCTATACACTGATATGAAAGCTATCTACATCCAAAAAGCTAAAGCCGCAAGCAGGATTTCACTTCCTAGAGGCATCGGGAAGACAACTTGGACCACTGGATGAGAACACGTTTCAAGATATATTTAACTAATTGGAACGATGTTTAGAGAACACTACTCCTCTCATTTTCTGGTTGCATTTGCCTATTGCTACATTATGCTTTGATAGCTAGATATCGGAACTGATCACTCAATATTCCATATGACTATTGGTATATAGGCATTTGGACCGCATATTCATATAGTATAGTCTATTATGATGAAGAGATTGAAGACTGTCTACTGGTGGAGTAGGAACAGATGAATTGGCAGTTGGGAGATTCTCTGAGTTGAGCTGGGCATGTTTTCAGGGTCAAACAGTGTTCGCACTTTGTTCTGATAAACTGAATTGTTAAGGAGATACTTCTTAACTAAAGAAGTCAAAGTAGTATGAACATTAGTATAACTAGTAGGCCTCTCCCCCAGTGGTTGAAGAATCATCAAGCAACAGAGAAGAGACCTTAACAATATAACAAGTTAGCCAGTTATATTTTAACTCTTTGATATTTGACTATACTTTATTACTTTACCTATACCAAACAATTACCTACGAGCCTTCCTGACTATTAATCTGTTGTCTCGAATATCCTCTGCCTAGTTAGCTCACAATCCTACTGTGTTAGCTACCCTGTAACAGTACTAGTATTCCATGCTAGTTACATGCAAACAGTGCTTGAACTCTATTGTACTGTACACAAATTGGTCATATACTCCTACTTCTAGCATTTGCCACTCTGGAATTACCAATTTCTTATCATATTGTCTCCTTTGAACTCAACTTCTAAGTGATAATTCTGGAAAGATCTATCTGTACACTATATTCATACTAACTTGGAGTTTTGAAGTGCAAGCTACAATCTATATTAGATACAATAGGTGCCTGTTGGAACATGTTAGTTTCTTTCACTTGCTCAATACAACTGACTCTTTTTCTTATATTTTACAATTATAAGAGAATGCTATTATCATAGCAGGAAATATCATCCAAAAGAGAGATTTCATTTTTGCCAAATAGGTTCTAGGTTCTTAATCTCTTACACCATCCTAAATACAATATTATATTATACTGATCAAACCTCTCCTCACACCTTCTATAAGTATCATATAAATTAAGAGCTCTACTACTAGTATCTTACACATTTATGATATTGGCTCTCTATAATAGTATTATACACCGTGACTACTGTATTACAAAATGTAATATCTTATAGAAGCAGGATCAGGGGTGTTTTCCAATTAATTTAATCTTTCAGGTCTAAAGTTAAGGTTCCATAATTGATATACGTTATTATTCATATTTTTTATGCCTCAGCTTTCATGTTGAAGGAAATTCTCATGCTTTGACACAGTAGTATATCATAAAATCTCATGAAGGCTGAATCACACTGGTTTTGATTTTCTTCAAGTTGAACCAATTCAACTTCAATTGCCACTCTTCATATTGTTAGAAAATGCCTCTGACTTCAATTATCTAAGGTATTACATTTTCTAACCTCGGTGGTCTACATTATAGACAACCACCACTTCACAAGACATCTTATCCACTTCACTCAGGCCAGGATTGTTACGGGGTAGCTCACAGAGTCGGATTTCGAGCCAACTAGGCGGAGGATATTCGAGACAACAGATTAATAGTCAGGAAGGCTCGTAGGTAATTGTTTGATAAAGGTAAAGATATAAAGCATAATCAAATATCCAAGAGTTGAAATAAACTTTCAAACCTGTTTAACTTGATATATTGTTAAGGTCTCTTCTCTGTTGCTTAATGATTCTTCAACCACTGGGGGAGAGGCCTACTATTTATACTAATGTTCATACTACTTTGACTTCTTTAGTTAAGAAGTATCTCCTTAACAATCCAGTTTATCAGAACAAAGTGCGAACACTGTTTGACCCTGAAATCTTGCCTATCTCAACTCTGAGAGTCTCCTGAACTGCTATTTCATCTGAGGGTGTCCCCACTTCACCAGTAGACAGTCTTCAATCTCTTTGTCATAATAAACTATATATGAATATGCTGTCCAAATGCCTACATACTAATAGTAATATGAGATATGGAGTAATCAGTTCCGATATCCAGCTATCACAGCATTATGCAGTTAACGCATATGCAACTAGAAAATGAGAGGAGTAGAGTTCTCTGAACAACCTTCCAATCAGTTAAACATATCTTGAAACATTCTCTCATTCAGTGTTCTGAGTTGTCTTCCAGATGCCACTGAGAAGCTCATAACTTCTGGAGCATGGGTTCCGATATATGATCATCCTATAAAGCCATATATGATTCCGGAAGACAAGCCTTGACACCAATTTTCAAACAAAAAGTGTGACAATATTATTGCGACGCCAAGCTTAACTCACAGAAATCTCATTACCCTTACACCTAAAATATCAAACCCTAACTTTCCAACCTTAAACTACTATTAAATATATTGTATGATAACAAAGAAATAATAATACTGTTTGTTATTATCAAATTAATCTACATTAACTTGAGACTCTGCAATGCTTCGATGAGATGAGTATCTCGTATATACATGCTTTTTGAAGTACTCTAACCCATATACAATATTATTACGATAGGCGTCCATCATTCGCAAAGTTCGCTGATAATACTTCCAGATCAACTGATCTGAAATTTGTGCTAGCGCCACTGGTACTGTACGAACTAAGGAAGGAAAGGTGTATTGACAATGCCCCCTTGTGTATAGCTTGGCCCGACCCCAAAAGTACTCAATAAAGTTTAACTCACAATGAAAAACAGGGTAAAAAATCACCTGATGCCCTGCATCCTCCAGTGTTTCCTGCAATTGACACTTTTGAGCCTGAAAGTCAGGCTGGGAAGAAAGAAGTGCTCGTGCACAACAGTTAGCATTGGTCGCATGTTTGCATGCTGGATTTGGCTTTTGTTCTCCAGGGTTATTGCCTGGAATAGAACATTGAGTGAGAAATTGGGTATTCTGTGGCCAGAGACCACGTTCTTGGAGGATAATACGTAATCCCTTGAGGCAACTATCTGGTAGCATCATCGATTGCCGACGAGTTGTATATGGATTATTTGAATGGATATAGTATCCATCTCGCATTAGAACTGTGTTTTTCCCTCCTGCTGGGTTTAAATTTCCAACCTGCAAGGCATCTGGGGCATACTTCTGGTGAATCTTGGCATTGTCAAATGCCCATAAGCCTTGACATCCTGGAAATGCTATTTCAAAAGCTGGGATTGCTTTTTCTTTCAGTTGCTGTAATAGCAGGTCCCCTGTCTACCAGACATCCCCCCCACACTTTAGCACGTCACAAACATTTCCCACACCAAGCCCACCAACAGGGGTAAGAAAGTCGGAAATATGAAGGCCCTGGCCTCGACCCTTCTTGCGAATTGGTGCTTTATTCTCGTGAATCCAAATCTTCTTTCGCCCGTCATTTGAGTTGAATGTGCATTCGTCATGCGTAATAAAAACTAGGGGTCGCTGGTTGGCTTCGTAAGACTTATCAATCACCTGAAGAGCTTCATCCCATTCCATCATATGTGGTTGAAGGGATTTCATCTGGGGAAGGAATACATCTTGTCGGTATACTTTAACATCTTCTCTCTCATGACCGTCCTGATACACCCCCTTTTTAATCTCCTTCCAATTCCAACCCAACTTTAATAGCCAAGCTCGTGCCAACCGACTGGAAAGTGCTTGCTTGATCCGGCGATGAATACCAGCAATTGAAATTACAGGTAATTGGTTCTGCTCATTCAAAGCATCTTCCTGCTCCTTATAGGTTTCGCACCAATAATTGGTTACAGCTTGTGCAAGTCCGGCTGAATCCATCGCTATTCAAACTTATTATTAGTCATATTCTTATACTCTTAAGCTAAATGCTCATTGTAAAGGGATTAACATACCTCCACCTGATACGGACATATATTCTCGCATTGCCAGCATTGTACCCTCATCAGTGAGCCAACTGGCAACCTTTGCATGCCTACCCTGCCTGGGTGCTGGCAGCTTTCCCAACCGAATAAAATCAACCTCCTGTTTCAAGATCCGCCTCATGACCCACATTCCCCATCCTGCTGACTTAGCCACTAATAGTGCTAATTCCTTCCTTGACACTGACTGCGTAATTGCCTCAGTAGGCTCTCGCTTCAGTTCCGACATCACCCACCGCTTTTCAGCCTTTAGCTGCAGCTTCAGAAAGGAATATAACTGAGCATTCCAGTCCAGCTGTAGGTCTACTTGCAGCCTCCCTCGTCATCCACCAACCGACCTCATCTTCCCTTTCAGTCTCTTTAGAGCTGATTGCAGAATATCAGCCTTCATGGTTCTCAATGACCCTGCAAGACGTGGCCAGCTGGCATACACCTGCTTTCGTTTCTCATCATCCTATTAGCTATGCATTAGCCTAGGCTCAAGTGAATTTAGTAATATTGTTGGATAGCTGCCTACCTGTGCTTGGACTATCTCAGCTCACTGGCTTTGGAGTCTGCATTGCTGTTTCTTTGCGTAGCATTTATGGTTGCACTCACTTTGAGAAAGGGGCATTGGTTTGAGGTAGCGTGATCGTTGTCTCAATCTTTGTCGATATTGGCGTGTGCACTCCATCGATGTAGCCTGCGTAGCTAACGCAGCCCTGTCTAGTTCTATCTCATTTGACTGGTTTGCTGATATTGCTATGCGAAGCTGCGTCTTCTTTAGGCGGCTCTGACGGGATCTCTCCTGGCTCGATCCCGGGGGCGGCCGGGATGTGGCAGGCTGTACATTATGGGTAGCTCGATGCTTGCGTACTCGTTCTCGTGTTGCTGCACGCTTCAATTCCATTTGACCCTCTGCTTCCGTAGTCCTATTATCCATATTGTCTTGCTTTGTTTGTATGTTCAAACCTATTAATTTTAGCAATTTGCATACTTGATTATAATTATTTGGTCAGGAGATAGAGGTTTATACTTGCAGAGAATTGGTGGTTGGTATGGGTGTTGTAATGTATAAGGTTAAATATATAATAAATTGATGAATGAATATTTATAATATGATAGTTGTATGAGACTTAATGAATGTTTTTTTATAATTTTTGTATTAACAAGTTAGGGTTTGGTATTTTAGGTGTAAGGGTAATGAGATTTCAGTATGTTACACTTGGCGTCGCAATAATATTGTCACACTTTTTGTTTGAAAATTGGTGTCAAGGCTTGTCTTCCGGAACCATACCTCACTCTTAAATATTAGGTAAGCTATTCCCGCTAGGGTAATAAGGATCATACGCAAGAAGCAGACCACTGATGGAGTATGATAACTCCATTGTGGGATGCCATCTTAGGGCATATTAGTTAGTGGGAGGGTTGGGCCGTGACTGTCACTGTGTCGAGGATGACTGGTGTTTCTCGTGTTTGTGTGATTGAGATCCCACTGTTCGAGTAGCTATCGCAAACTGTATTTAGTCTCAGCTGCGTTCTCTTCTCTCTGTATGGTAACTACCACCACCACACATAACGAATAGCAAACATACTTCAGTTTTCCTACTACTTTCGTTCCGGGTCTCGTCTCACGCCGCTCCCCTCCGGCAGCTCCCTAGTAGTGGTTGTACGGTAGCAGTTATCCTTGCGCACCACCACACTTCATCAACCATGAACTCAAAAAATTTCTCATCTTTAGGCATAGGGCCTGGTACCCAGGCAATCCGTGTATATGCCCATGTTGATGATCTCGATGCTGGCATATCTGACCTCTCCCCTGGCAACCATTTGGTAATATTGTTCTAAGGGTGTGAAAATTCCTTTTGCTTAAACGTGACTGACAAGACTGTAGATTGGAGCATGACTTAAGATTGCAATCAGATCTTGGGACTCAGCTAGGGCTTCAGTGACTTTTAACCGTCGGGATGAAGCATACGCCCACTACCGTCTTGCTCGTAAAATTGTGGTCAGCATCATTCCAAGATGCCAGGATTATCCCGATTTCCAGAGCATTGCCGGCACTCTCTACCAAGACTTCCAAAGACTAGACAAGGTAATTTCATTCTAGTCCGACATTATCCATTCAGACCGAGCTAAATTACATGCTATTACACAGGACCTGGAGAAACAAATGGGCTATTTTGAGGCGGTGTTGAAGGAAATCATAGAAAACAACAGAATCTCCAGAGTTTGCCCCAGGGTGGCTCGGTTGGACGTAGTGGGGCCTTGGGGTGGGGCTCCTGCAGGGGGAACCCCGGTACTGAAGAAGAATATGATTAGGAGTGAACCTTCGGCAATGGCTCAACCTTCGTCATTACTTCCGGACCCTTGGTGGCCCTCCCAAATCCCGGCAGAGATGGATGGGCTGTCACACCCACCCTTCCAGTATATGGATATAGTGGCCACTCATACTGTGGGGCTTGAAAACCCTAAAAACCTGTGTTACATGAATGCTATTTTGCAATGCTTGAGTGGGACCATTCCCCTGGCAAGATACTTCCTAGATGAAAGCTATAAGACTGCTCTCACGGAATCTAGCACAACAAAGCCAGTTGGAGGGCCTGCCAAAGTATTCGCGGAGACAGTCGCAGGTCTATGGGGTGGTAAGGATAGTAAGATTTGGCCGGGTACTCTAGTGGTATATTGCTGTTGTTACCCTATTGAGAATGCATTAAGGCTAACATTTTCACAGTTTGTGGTAGGTCGATTGGCGGAGAGATTTAACGATGATAGCCAACACGACGCCCAAGAATTTCTCGAATTCCTCCTCGATGAGCTAGACGATGATCTGAACCTTAACGCTATTAATTCTACATTCAAGCATACGGAAGGCGATAAGAGACCTGGCCAGGTGGGCGGGTCACCGGCAGCGGCATCTAGCTCCCAACTAGGGAGGTCTACACCCAGCTGCTCTGTTGTTACAGATTTGTTTCAGGGAAGTTTGGGTAGTAGTGTGATGTGTTCTAGTTGCGGTCAAGCAAGAATCACAAATGATCACTTCATGTGTCTGTCTCTCCCAATACCTATTGGGACGGCAGATGAATTGGGGCTTGATCGCTGCTTAGAAGAGTTCTTTAAAACTGAAGTGCTGGAGGAGGAGGAGGAAGAGGAGGAAGAGGAGGAAGAGGAGGAAGAGGAGGGGGAGGTCGGTGGATGGAGCTGTTCGCGTTGCCTTGTCGGAAAAGAGGCAACTAAAAGTCTCGCAATCACCAAACTCCCACATATTCTGGTCGTCCATCTCAAACGGTTCACATATGGAGAAGAAGGAGGAGCCAAAATTCACACTTTAGTGAATTCTCCTCACCGTTTGGACTTAACTAGATATGTGTCCATCCCACCGACTCGTAACGAAATAGGTCGCACACCTCCCCTTGGCCACTACCAGTTATACGCTACATGCAATCACGCCGGTGATCTCGATGCGGGGCATTACACTGCCATGGTTCAAAACTTAGGCAAGGGAGGTTGGAATTGCTTCGACGATGATACTGTGACCTCAATATCAGAGGAAAAAGTTGTGGTAAGGCTTATCCATGACTAGCTGTTTACGAGATCATTACTAAATCCGACCAGTCCAGATACACGTATATCATGTTTTTTAGGCTCATCAGTAATTAAATGTGAAGGCACCACTTCGCCACTCCAAAAAGAAATCCACATGTTTTGCTCTCCCCTGGGCCTGTCCTTGGGGCATACGGAGTATTGCGCAGGAGTGGATTCGTGCTTGTCTGGTGGGGAGGGGTGGGCTGCTAGTGTTAGCTGGGGTGGGGCGGTTTAGGTATGGGATGTGGGAAGTATTATGGGGAGTCGGTAGAATTCGCCCGGGAGAATAGAGCCGGGACGGGGGTTTATAATAATGTGTTTGATAAGTTATCACAATGGCCGTGCGTGCCATAACATTAGACGACCAGGTTTACTACCAAAAGAGCGTCGTTTACTATATTCCGGTATGCTACGACGGGTTGGCGATTCGAGTGGAGACTCTTAAGCGAGATAAACTACAGTACTAGCACTCGGAGGGGAGGAAATAGCTAGCTCAAAATCAACATGCAAGAAGACAAAAAATAAGAATAGAGTAGAAAGGTAGAATACCTATCCATGACACCCATCATCCTGCCTCGCCCCCCGGGTAATCCTCCGATCCCGCCTACCCCCGGAACTGCAGTGTTGCTACTCCCGTCGCTCTATACCCGGACCGTCATGTCGTAGCTCGCACTGATGAGTACGTCCCCCAAATGCGGGCTCCAGGCGATCTTTCTTACTGCGTATTCGTGGCCGAGTAGTTCACCGAGAGGGCCTTGCTGGGGAAGCGTAGGTTGAAGGTTCGGATTACCTTGTCGACTCCGACAACGGCAAGGATGTCTGGGCGGTATTTATTCCAGTCCTGAGTGAGGAGTTCGGAGGGGGCGTGGGGAGATACGGGGATCGAGAGCGTGGCAGAGGAGGGTGGAGTGCGGATGTCAAAGAGGCGGACGATGGAGTCTGAAGATGCGGCAAAGATCAGAGTTGGGGAGTGTGGAGAGAACAGTGCACTGTAAGTGCAGCTGTGGATTGAGATCGTAAGGGGGAGTGGGGGCTAGTTGGGGTCCACTTTCAAAACATTAGCTAGTTCCTCCTATGTAGAAGGTAGAAGGAAACAAACAAGTTTAACATTCCACTAGAACTCACAAACCCGCTCTTATCCACGAGATTCCAACTAAGACAGAAAACTTCCTTCTTGTGCTTCCCCCAATTCGCAGTCGGAACCCCCCCTTCAGTGTTGTATCGAATAATTTAATACTCCCATCTCCACTGGCAACAGCAACCTGACTCTCATGCGGCTCGCTAAATGCAACGTCGAAGAGTGAGTCCTGCGTGTCGTAGTACCACTCGCAGAGGATTCCAGATGGGGTCGGGGAGAGTATGTATAATCGGCCGTTGCCAAGTTGGCGCTCGCAGCGGTTGCAAGATGGTATAGTAGCCGTAGAAGGGGGAGTATTTTCCGGTGTAGTCGTTGAAGCCCTCGGTTCGGCAGTGGAACATTGTGGGCGAAGTGTCCAGCGGGGAGGGGGCACCGGGGATGCGATGGATGGAACTTTGAGTGGTTGTGGAAGAAGAGTGAACACGCAGAGAAGGAAAGAGGGATAGGACTCTTCGGACCCAGGAGTTTCGTAGGGCATCATAGCGTATTTGGTGAGATAGACCCTGCGCTAGAGTATCCGCTCGTCAATTGAGAGAGCTGCGGTGATGGGCTCTCTGGTGAACGAAACTCTCACACCAGCTTCTGGGAGACGCGTCTTGCTTAGCACCACGGTCACGTGAGATAAAACCACTCAACGCGTCTTCCCACTTTTCTTTGTTGTCACGAACAGCGGATTTAGTCCGAGAACTTTATCTTGACGCCAAATTCTTCCTTCACCCCCTCGCCCATTCCCGAATTTCACGACTTCCCAGAGCACGTTTCGCCCCCGGCCCCCGACAACCGGCCAACAAAATTTATGACCCGAGCAGTTGATCGGTGTTTTCCCCAAGCGGTGATATTAGCGCCCTGTTCAGCTCGGGCGTGAGGCCCTGAATAAGGGCAAAGGGATTTACAAGAAATCCGCCTCTAGATTACAGAAGCGAAATGCCGCCGGTGAAAAAGAAGTTGAGAAAGTCGCTAGATTCGTCTTTCTTCGAACCCAAGACGTAGAGAGCTAGAAGGGAAATCCCGGGACCGCTAAGGTTAATGTCGAAGGGTGTACGACTTCAGAGTATGTCTCTAAGGGAGGAGATGAACAACTGGACACAAACACAAAGATAGCACTTCTCGCGTCTCTCCATCCTTCGGTATCGACAACAGCACTAATGGACATCCTGCTCTCTATCGGTGGTTCCATAAATACTACAAGCCAACTCCTAGCCGCCGGTCAAACCACCAAGTACGAAAACCCCTTCAACAACCAACCAGTCCTCCCTCGAATCCTTCGTCTCGACTCAGAGCACCTCAGCGGCCACCGCCGCACCAAAACCCCCACCAAAAGGCCAAACCATGCATCTCTACACCCCAGCATCAATAGCCCTGTGCACCCCATGTATCCTTCACCCAACCTTCCTCCCACCCCACCTCGCAACAGCCCTGCGACAAGAACTCCTACAAGAATCAACCTCCTCTCCCGCACCGTGCAATCCCCGCATCGCAGCGCGATGTACACCACACCCCCAGCGACAACACAGTACTACTACCAAGGCATAACCCTGCCCCCCAGGTGCATTTACCCCCTCAATGTCGGCTGCGGCGGGCTGGTCGAGAGGTACTTCCGCACGCTGGAGCCCCGCGGGCGGATTACTGCCGCTTTGGTGAACTGTTATTCGGGCCCGCAAGGCGTGGGCTTCCACACCGATGCACTAACCTACATTGGCCCCCGGGCGATAATCTGCACGCTCTCACTGGGCGTCACCCGGGAATTCCGTATCCAGAAGCAGCCACCCAGCTCCCATTCCTCCGGCACCTATG
>Ga0307513_10002238_pt1 | contig 27000 bp, 28 predicted proteins | sample 15_EM_MG_FD_202174 | JGI IMG/M metagenome (GOLD analysis project Ga0307513, IMG submission 202174) | Populus trichocarpa ectomycorrhiza microbial communities from riparian zone in the Pacific Northwest, United States - 15_EM | ecosystem: Host-associated > Plants > Roots > Unclassified | place...
GACCCCCCCTATGCGACATAGGGGGTGAAGCCACTTTTGTATTAATCTGAACAGACAGACACTTTTGTAATAGCTCTTCTGTTAACAAACAGACTACTAATGCATTGATTGAGCAGAAACTATTGTGGTGCTGAAATGTGCATTATCCCCGAGATTTTGGAATCATTGCAAGGCCTCCAGACGAACTATTGAACCACTCAAGTACGGTGTCGTAGAGCCCTCCCATAGAAACGGCCTGGATGCGGTGTGCGAGACGATCTTGGGGATGAACCTCATAATGGCCAGAACGACTCCCACATTGGTGGACATCTCGAACGTCCAGGAGAGATATTTTGAATGTTATCCCAACCGGCGTAGAGTGGGGATGACCGGTTGGCCGGATATGGCCAACTCAATGTGACCAACAGAGGCATCCCTGTTGACCTTGCCATTTGACCAGACGGTCGGGATACGGTCTCGTCGCCTGAATTAATCCTCATGTCGATCGAAATACTTCTTGCAAGGAAGAGAGAGAGGGGTCGGTTGTGGGATAGAACGGCAGCGGAAAAGAAGCAAAAGAAGAAACTGAGTGTAGTGAAACCTGTGACACGCTGGCGACAGCTTCGTCGGGGTCAGAAAGAGAGTAGCTGATACAAGAAGGGCAACTCAAAGTGTAAAGGACAAACGTGACAAGGTAAAAATGTCGGGTGATCATTCTGCTCATCTTGTGCAGGCGATGGATTGATAACAGTACCGCGTGGCTCGACTTGGACGTGGCAGTCAAACGTCGGACCATCGCTTGCCCAATATGGCGGTGAATGCAGCGAGGGAAGCGACCGAGGTGTCTTGGACGTGGAAGATGGTGGACTGTTCCGTTGAGAATAAATGACATCAGCACCGATTGGGGCGTTGTCAAGCGAAGGATTGGCCTATATCTTGAAGATTTTACAGCCCACTTCTCGTGAGTCGGGTTCGAGCTTGTCCTGAACACCGACAATGGAAACGGGCGTGACCGCGGAGAACGGACTGGCCTATTCCCTAAGTTTGGAATATCACGGCAGAAGTGGGCGCGAAAAACTTGACTCACAACTTCAGCATGGTGCTCAAGGCTTCATAAATCCATGACCGGACCCGGCATGGGCAACTTGGGAGGAGTGTTGGCTACATCTCAGAAATTGTGTCCTTCGAACTAGAAACTAAAAATGCGGTCACCGGGGGTTGACAACAACTTAATATGAAACGTTGAGAGACGTGGTCGACCAGACGCATATTTTTGGGCTGATGGCAGGTTGCTTCCTCCGTGCGGTACGAACATCCGAGAAGGAAGGACATGCTTGACGGGCTACCAGAAATGAAGAGAGCCGAGCTTGATCGGAGGACGCAAGAGTGAGGACGGTGTCGATCCAAATAGGTGAACGAGAGGGTGGCTCGACGGAACTAGCAGACTGGGGGATTTCTGGTTGCTGAAGAGTTCCCGCATATATGGTCCAGGTGGACCAAAGGACAGATCTTAGGGACATCACTTCAAGTTCATGGTAGATTGAACTTGAACGCAACTACGATCACGAGAGAACGGGATCATCGACAGGCCTCTCCACGGTCTGGCTCTCAATCGCAGTGTTCCTCCATTCACACAATCCCATAGTCCGCTCACATATTTCTTCACGGTTGCGGTCACAACATAACGCATGTGCATTTGTTCAACCCTCCACCACCCTGTGTTCGACAGATAGTACCTAGTTACAGTGGCAACCTTCTCCAGCTCACGCGCGCAGACGAGCCCCCTGCGGAAAATCACAATCCCATGTGGCGGACATGACTCGTCAAGTTACATGATACATATACCTGCCCTTGGCCCCACGAGCTGCAGAGTATAGAGACGGGGCGGATGGAGGATGGGTGAAGGACCAGACGAGCCAGACGAACACAGCTCGGACGGGAGACCACAGAAAAGGAAGGTACGAGTGGATTTCCCCCCATTAGTTCCATGCTATGTGCGTTTCACGAGCGGCGTGGACTTGATGCATTGGTGGCAGGGCCATCCATGTGTTCGAAATCTAATGCTGTGAACATAAGTTCTAGAGGCTAAAGCATGTATCCTCATCTACAACAATGCTGTTCAGACAGCCTTCGATTTACGGACGGCATAGAAAGACGCACCACCCTTTTTTTAGTCTTCGACATCATCTAGTTTTTGTCGAGAGCAGGATGATGAGGTCGTACTCGCCCCGGAATGACGATAGGACTTTGAGTGATTGGCGGTCGCATCCGTGATGTTGCTCGTGAGGCTCGTATCTGCGGCTGACGAGGAGACTGTATCGGGCGACTAGGAGTGGAGGGGGGGAGGGTTGGCACCGTTCACTCCATGATTAACACTGGAAAACGATGGGGTGAACCTACAGGCGGGCATGCTTCAGCCAAAGCACCGCCCGCAGCAAGCCCAAGGCCAGCATCTGATCCCGGGAGCCACTAGGGAATCATCGGATGCGGGCAACGGTGGAAAGAAAGTCAATCTTGCGGAACCGTTCCCACAACGAGACCCCGGGGGTGTGTTGGAAGGGAGAACCTCGGACTTCCGGATCAAGGCCGCAACAGCGTTGGTGGGTTCGATCCGCCTCTTCGGGAAACGGGCGTCTTCGACTGATCCCCCAACATTCAATGTTAAGTTCAGATTCGCCTCCCTCAAGGAGTGATACGGTCCCGGCCACCCCTATCGTCGTCGCCGCGTACGAATCGTGGGACAAGACGCCGAAGTCCTCCGTAAAGAGAATGCGTGTTACTTTCTACACTGGACTCCGGATGGCCACGAAAGCACCGAACGGATTTGGGGCAAGGTCTATCACGTTGGGGGATAGCAGGAGCTGGAGAGGGCCATCTGGGTAAACGTCGAGCCGATCCTGGTTCCTGGAGTTGGTCTTCGAAGGCTTTGGAGATTTTGCAACTCGGTTCGTCCCCTCATCGTTTGCCATCTGCTCAGGACTCAATATAAGACAGCAGACGAATGTTCGCGCTGATCAACCTCACATTTAGATTCACTTTCCATCCTCAAACAACACGAGAGGTGAGCCGACACCTGTTACACCCCTTCATCAACTCGTTGCTTCACCGACTACCGGCGTCCTCAGGCTTCAATTTCAATGTTCAGGGCTGTATTGCTCCAAAGGTCATTGTACGACCCCCCGACGTGTTCCACCTGGAGGGGGGAGACTTCACCCGGCAACGCATTCTCTGGGTCGCCTTCGTCGTCATGTTCTCCATCGATATCTCACCCAACGCAATCAAGACCATCCAACACTTTTACTCTTCTGGGGCCTGGCGTCATCTGGAATGGTGCTGGGTGAGGTCGATAAGGTGGTTTGGGTCATCGAATTTAAGGTTTTGTCTGTGAACAAGTGTAAGGGTTAGGAAGATGATTGAATGCAAGTGTAGTAGTGATTCTGAGACAGTGAAGTGGTGGCTTTACATACATATTTGCATTTGTACTACGATGGCCGGGGCTGAGCATTGATTGGTGACTGACGGTAATGCTAGGAGGCATTGGACTATAAGTGGGTCAAATTCCTGGCATGGGTAAAAGATCCTCAGGATAGCCTCACATTTTTGGATCACTACTTCAACTTATAGCTGTTCCGGAAAAGGTTGGCCAGATTTGTTCCCATGTGGAAAGAAAAAAAATAAGAAAATAATTTTCGACCTCCTCTGCTCGACTCTATCTTCTGTATATCCCAACACAAGGGTCACTTGCTGAGCCCCAACTACTTGTATTTGGCCGCCCCGGTCTGTCACTTTTGTCCAGTGCCTCATTTTGGCGTGAGTCCTGGGTGGAGGAATAGTTGTTGTGATACCCCTGATTGATTCCCTTGTGCCAGGGCACCGCATGTGTCACTGATGGTTTTCTGAAGACCTCTGTCGCTTACACCCAGCATCACAGTATCAATCCCATGCAATGAGAAACCGTGCTATATGTTTTGACATGTTTTGGACCAAGTGTCAGACATTCGCTCTCAGTTTCATAAAAATGTAGATCTTGTGCAATACAATCTTCCTCACTCATTGTTCTGGGGCTTTGCCTGATAGTACCAGCAAGGATGTTTCTGCTGGAGACTAAACAGTGTTGCGTGTGAGGGAGAAAATCCAGATATGTGCTGGGACAGGACTCTGGGTCGAGAATTTTATTTTATTATTATTTCCTTTGAGAATGATGTCGGCCAACTATTTCCGAATCTGCAATAATCACCAGGGGTGGTAGGAATCAGGATGAGCTGATCCAGAATGCCCTTCATATGTCAGCCTATGCCTCTGAACCTGTCACCATTGAGGCCTTGAATTGTTTCAACCTGACAGAACATTCATTCATCCACAGCATCTGCTATGTTTCCAGAATGACAAGCCTTTCCAGTTTTACAAGGCCCTCTTTTTCCTTCCCCTCATTGGCAACAGATTGCTCAATGCTCCCCATTCAATTATGGAACCCAATCAGACTAGGAGCTTGTGTGTCAACTGAGTTTCAGCCATCAACAGCATCAAGCACACCTACAATGTTCAGAAGACTACTTTGGTGGTTCTGTTTAGAATGATCAACTCTTCTCATTGATGGCCCCCACATCATCATGGAGAAATGGAAATTGTTGGGGTGCTGGACAACTCTCAGCCTCCAATGAGGAAGGTTGTGCAGGGTAGGAAGAGGATAGACCTGGATATGGATCTGTCAGTGATGACCTCACAGTTGAGAAAGGCCCAGGATGCATTGATGCAGTACAACATATGGTTCACTGGCCTAGCTGCCCTGGCTCTGGAGACAAAGATCAATAACCTTAAGCAGGCCAGGGTCTCACTGGTCACTCTCAAGAGGGGTCAACCACTGTCTCATTTTGAACACTGTGCTTGTAAGCAATGAAATATTTAGTACAGAGAACTCGAGGCATAAGTAAAGAGAATACATGTTCTACATATAGATCTGCTAGAGAGACACATTGCTGAAGTCAAGAATCACTGGTTCTGGCCAGTAATGAATAATAAGATAATGGCCATCCCACTGTGCATTAGCTCTATGTCTAAATCTCTCAGGTAGCTGAACAACTACCTTCCCAGTGACTGTATCCTTCATCCTGGACATACTGGCTTCCCACACCTTGTTATCACTGAGGTGGAACATTTCTGGGGGGGATTCATCATGTGGAAACAGGACAGGGGATGAGCCTGGGATCCCAAAGTCCCATCTCTTTTCACAGAACCACCCTCCCATAGAAACTTGAGCCCAAATTTTTGAGCCCTCTGTTGCAAGTATACGCACTTCCTCAGCATCCCTATCTTTTAACCTTACATCCTGGGCCCTCACCTCACCTGCAGCTTCTCCTGTCCTGATATCCCATGCTTGAATGTATTCCTTATATGCACAAAAAACCTTGGTCCCATCTCCTGATACCTTGAGGCCTTTAACACTACCCACAGGCACATTGATTGTCTGGAGGAGCTCCCCTTTCTTAGCATCCCAGATGTTGATCTTCTTGTCTGCACACCAAACAAAGATCAATCTATTGTCAATTAGCTGGGTATTCCTCTGGTGAGAGCTTTCAGCTGGGATTTGGAGGGATCCCTTGTGGAGGCCAGTCAAGGTACCCCAGCTCTTTATTACCCCATCTGGCAAATCACTGGGGATGATGGGCCCATTCTTTGGCTTCAGAGCAGCAGACTTGGTTGGGGCTAAGGTGAGGGATGTGGACTTTCGATCTGCCACAATGTAACCTGTTGATGGGGTACCAATCTTCCAGAACTTGATTGATTGGTCTTCAGATGCTGAAATGAGGGTAGAGGGGGAAGAAAATGCAAGGGATATGACTCTGCCAGTATGGTCATAGAAGGTCTTAATAAGGTGAGGGTCTGGACCAGTGATGTTCCAAACTTTGATAGTATGAGTGTCAACAGTAGCAGCAGCCACAAGCTTGTGGTCAGGGGAAAAACAGCAGGGGAGGGGGGGTATGATAGGAGCAAATGTTCTGGTGAGGCCACATCTTGTCACAACTACTCCAGAATCAATGTCTTGAATTACAATTCTCCTCCCTGTATGTAAAATGAGTTGGGTACCATCTGGGGAGAAAGTGACCCAATAACCCTTGTATGTAGGTCCAACTTTGCAACCATTAGTGTCCCACTGCTGAACAGCTTCAATAGATACAGATATAAGGCACTGTGGGTTGGTGGGGGAGAACCTAACACAATCCACCCCATACTGGAACTTTATGATTTGACGACACTCCCCTTTCTGAACATCCCACAAACGAAGTGTTGTGTCAAAAGATCCTGATGCAATTGTAGTGTGGTCTGCTGAGATTGAAACAGAGCTGATGAACTCAGTGTGGCCATGAAATGTCCTGACAACACCACCAGTCTGCACATCCCAGAGCTTGACAGTCTTGTCTGTACTTCCAGATACAAGTGATATCCCATCTGATGAGAAGGTGACAGATTTCACATAACCTGTATGCCCATGGAGGACAGCTTTTGGGCTGCCTGTGATTACGTCAAGGATGAGGATGTCCACATCTGTAGACCCAACTGCAATAGTGTTGTTCCAGTATGAGAGAGAAGTTGGATGATCTTTCAGAGGAGCTGTGCGGGAATACATCCCCCATTCTGCTGGGAGACCCTTGATCACCTTAGCCTCCTGTGAGAGTTCTAGACTGTAGCACTCATGGAGCCAAGATGAAGAAGGGCAGAATGGAAGAGCAGAATGGTATAATTGGGAAGGAGAGTTGTGGATCATGTCAAAATTCTCCAGAAGCAATCGCTGGGTGTCATTTGTCCATATGCATGAAACACCTGCCTGAATAGGGAGCATGAGCACAAGCCTCAGCAATCAGTCTACACAGCACTCACCAAATCATACCACTGCTCAACATCATTCATGGCATGAACCCCAACACCAAGGTTCTCTGTGAGAGCAAGGACCTCAATCCAATACAGCAAATGTCTGGTGAAGAACTCCTTGATTGCTTTCTGCACTTCCCCAGCATGAGGACTGCTGCTAGGGACCATCAGGAGGTGCTTTGACCAGAATCTACATGCATATTCCAAAGCTTCTCCAATGTGGGCCTTCTTGCAAGTAGAAAGGTCTGTGACGTCACTGAGAACAGCATAGCCATCCAGGTTGCAAATGTTCCTCTTCAGCCTTTTCCCCATCAGGTGGAGGCATGAAAGCAGAACCTCTTCATGATGGACTGCAGGCTCCACAAAGAACTGTTCATCCTTGCACCGAATTGGATCCATGAGGAAGTCAGGGAATGACTTGTGGAAAGTTCTGATAGGGTCTTCTTTACTCTCAGGGACAAGGAGGAGAGAGTGGAGGGAGCGGAGGGTAGTGGAGATGTTGGACAGTCCCAGTAGGTCTGAAAGTGCTGTGATTGAAAGGGGATTAAATACAAGTAACACTGCCCCAACCACAGTCCTGAAATGGGAGTAGATTTCCTCAGCATCTATATCCATGTCATCAACAGCCTGCTCCAGGACCTGGGTGTAAAGGAGGTCTATCCCAGACCTTCCTTCATGGGTGGTGTTTTGGGGGAGAGAGATGATCAAGTCCAGCTGTGCAGTGGGTGTGCGATTCTTGAATCCAATGAACTTGACAACCGTTGAAGCATAAATGAAGAATCCTGCTGCCTTTTTGCAGAGAACATTGATGTCTGGTGGGTTTGGCCAATCTTCTGTGAAGCTGCAGTCACTCCGAGTTGTGGCAATTTCGGCCAACCGAGTCCTGAAGAACAGCTTGATGTCACTATCCACCAAGGAACGTTTGACATCATGCAGCCTTAGCACTTCTGTGATGTGTCGGAGTGACTTGAGACGGAACCCAGACCGGATCTGAGGTTCTGGACGGCCAGTAATGAAGAACTTGATATTGGGAGTTTCATCCACATAACGGGAGAGCACAGAAAGAAGGGCAGAGGCAGGTTCTTCATCCTTGCATTCATCGAGGGCATCAATGATGATAAGTGTTTGAATCCGGGTGGCCTTTAACGGGTCAACAATGATCCTCTCCATTTGAGAACATAGAGACTCCTGTGCAATACCGGGGTTGGCCTCCAGGACTCGGAGCAGCTCCTTTCGAAATGGAAGGTACTGATAGGCAAGCTGGAAGGCAAGAGTTGGAAAGATTGTTTGGAGATTGCTTCTATCCTCGAAATCTCGCGAGCAAAAGAAGCTCGCCCCAAGCTTTCCGTCCATGAAGCAAGTCTCGGCAAATGTCTGGGTGATGGTTGACTTCCCGGTCCCCGCAAGGCCGTTCAGCCAGAACATGCGGTGGTCCTGCTTGTCGTTAAGCCAATGTTCGAGCTGCAGGAGGACATCTGCCCTAGTTCCCCTCATACACCCCTGCCTGTTCCCGGAACGGTACCCGGCCCCATTTGCGGGATGCATGCTTTCTAGGAGACGACGATCCGAACCTCCCTATTTGCAGGTTACTACAGAGGATTGGGCCATAGGAGAGTAAGACTCACGATCGGTTGAAAGTTTTCTTTGTCGATGTCTCGTCGCAACGAAGTCTGGGCATATGTCAGCTATGACGAGCGCAAGTCTTTTGGGAAACCAAACCTGGTAGTTCGTCAGGGCATCGCGAATATCCTCCACCAGATCATTAACCTCCTGTGCGTTCTTGGGGATTCCGAGGAAACGTGTGAGGCCCTCCTGGGTTGCCACTGAGCCCATAGATTGGCCAATCTCTTCCAATTTCCTGGTAATCACCGGCGTACGTCAGATCCTGTTCTTGATAGCGGATAATCCAGGCTCACCGTTCCACCTTCTTTGTCCTCTCCTCTTCATTGACGTCACCCGGAGAGATAGACCCGGAGAGCAGTTCAGAAATCATTTTGACCCTGGGCGCCAACAATTCTATGGCATGCTCGTTCACCTCCGTTCGCTAGAACGACCGTAAGAATTGCGAATTGGATGTGCGGGAAGAGGCCATACCTCGCAGTTGTCGAGAATAAAACAGAGAGATCTCGCGATAGATTTGAGCGGACCGGAGGCACTTGCAGAGTCCCTCACTCCACGGAACAATTCGACCGTGGCAGACGCAGTAGACTTCTGGTGAGATTTGTTCTCATCCACGGCAACGCCCGGTTGGACGCTCCTGTCGGGATGGAGGCCTTCCGATACGTGGTCAGGGACGGTAAAGGTGTCTACGTGGTCCAAAGGAACGATCAGAGAAAGGACCAGAATGACCATGTTTGCGTACCATCGGGTTCCCCACCGTGCAAGTTCAGTGAAGGAGTGGATCCCGGGAGAGAAAACTGTTCGACCTCTCGACTAGATCCGCTTCCCACCCCAATCTCGCTGTCCGGGTGCGGATCCTGACCAGTGGGATCCCCTCCATCGTCGTCTCCACACGCTGGCACAGATTCTGGCCCATCTGGCTGAGGTGGACCCGTCGAAAAATCTGGCTCTTCAGCTGCGTTGCCATTATCCTCTTCTCCGTCGTAACTTCCGCCCACTACGACGTGAGATTCTGGTTGCGGAAGCGAAGTTGTCGAGTCGGCTCCCTCCCCACCGGGGTTGGCCGCCGTTCCGTCCGGTTTATCTTTTTTCCCTGTTAGTCCGAGCCGGTGCTTGGCTTTCTTCTTCATTTTGGAGAACGAGCCTCGTATGTCGTCCATGTCGATGTTCAATCGGCGTAGGTGATGGTGCGATAGATGGTGGTGCGATACTGGAACGTGGATGATTGGCCTCGTGGCCTTGACTCTATTCCGTGTCAGCGCTCGGCACGGTGCGGATGCGTTATCCGCCGATCCTTTCCGCTCAAGTTCTCGTGTCGGTCCTCCGTACCAGTCCTTTACACGTATGGGGTGTATCAGTGTTTATGGTTGAGTGCTCTGGGTGTTCCTACCATCATGACCTCGCACAAATTAACGCGGACCACGTTCCAACCCGAACCCCGAATACCAAATTGATTGCGAACAAGACTTAGCATACTGATAACATACAGAGAGTATATACGATCACCAGAATAAGTGAGATAGTCCCGAGCAACGTCTTTGCACTGCCCGCGATCACGGCCAAAACCAACACGGATGGCGAGGACAGTAACATGGGAACGGTGCGTATGCAATGGTGGAGGATCACACTAAAATGGGGAGGGGGGGAGTTCGGGACGTTTATTGCGTCGAGAGTGAGGTTGGCGAGAGGAGAAAGAAGAGTGTCAATCATCAAAACATCCACCTATGGTGCTCAGGGTTACGCGTCAGCGTCAGCTGCGGGATCAACGGATGTGACACCCGCTCGTACCCCCGCGAGAATCCATGGTGATGCACCCCCCATGGACCTGCAAAAGCTTGGAGCAGGTGGTGGCTGCGTTTTGCGATGAAAGCCATGTCGAGTGGAGATTGAGGGTGGCACACGACTGGTGCAGATGCATATCGCAGGCTAGTGGAGAACGGTAAGAGCGAGTGTAGCGCAGGTTGGTGACGGTGGCAACACTTGGACGCTACAGTTCCAACTAGTCATAGCCAGCACGGTCCGAATGGGACAGGTGGGAGAATACGCTGGGAGGATACCGACAGAGAGGAACCGTTTGGCCAGAGCCTCCGGGATGTCTGCACGGCAGTGCATTGCTGGGTACAGCGTGGGTTCGGAATTACAAAAGGCACGGTCGGTGATATCGAAAATGAATTCCATGTCAGAGTCGCCATCGTGCGGCTCGGATGCCGTAGTCGGGATATACATGGGTACATCTGTGTTGGGTGCCGAAGTTTGGGGAGAGCTTTGGCACCAGATCTTTATCTCTAAGCCAAGCGAACCATCGAACCACCCAAGTATGGTGTTGTGGAGCCTTCGACTGGAATGGCCAGGATGCGGCGTGCAAGACGATCTTGGGGTGAGCCTCGCAATTCCACGTTCATAGAGATTTCGACCATCCAGGAGAGACGTTCCGAATGTTGTCCTGACTGGTGTTCTTGTTCTGGAGCGGGGGCGGCCGGTCGGACATGGTTAACTCGACGTGATCGCTGGCGCCGTTCCCATCGACCTCTAGACCATAGGGACTGCTGGGACCCAGTCTCGCGCGCCCCAGCTACCCATCAGACCGCCCAAGATACCTCCTGTACCCGCTTTCGACACGGGTCGAGAAGCGAAGGCCAAGGGAGAGGAATCGATCGTGGAATTGAGTGGCAGCGGGAGAGGCAAAAAAAGGGAACCGAATGTGGCGGAACCTGCGATACGCTGGCGATAACTTCATTGAACTCGGAAAGAGAGTAACTGAGGAGAGCGGCTTGAAGTGTGAGGGGCAGACGTGAAGAGGTAGAAATGCCGGGTGACCGTTCCGTCCATCTTGCGCCGTTGATGAATTGATTGATAACACATCCACCTGTCTCGACTTGGGCGCAACAGTTGAACGTCGAACCGCCGCTTGCCCAGCATGACGACGAACGCGGCGAGGAGGGGAGGGACCAAAGTGGTCTGAATGTGGAAGATGGTGGGCTATTCCATCGAGAGAAAACAACATCGCCACCGGTTAGGGCCCGTGTTCTCAAGCGAGGGACTAGCGGAAATCTTGAGGAATCGGAACTCGCCTCATCAGGTTCGAGCTTGTCTTCAACATCGATAATGGAAATGGACGTGGCCGTGGTGAACAGATCGACCTATTCTCCGAGGGAATAAGCTCAAAAGAAGTGTACGCGAAAAAAAGACTCACAAGTCCAGCGTTGTACTCAAGGATTCATCGCATTTCATAGAGCCGCGGCCGGTCCTGTTGGAGATTGTCGTAGAACCCGACGCAGGCGCTGCGGGCCGTTTGGGAGGAGGAACAGTGATACCTTGGGCGTGGTATTCTTCAAACTGGGTACAAACTGGGGACGAAAAACGCGGTTGAAAACGAGAACTCGAAACGTTGAGATGAAGGAAGGGGGTCAACCAGACGCACGTTTTTGGGCTAATGGTCGCTTCCTCCATGCGATACAAAGATCTGCGAAGGAAGGATGCACTTGACGAGCCACGAGAAATGGAGAGAGTCCAGCTTGGCCTGACCAGAGGGTGTAAGAGTGCGTGCGGTGTCAATCCAAATAAATGAACGGGAGCGTGGGTGGTTCCTTGAATATACTGGGGAGATTTGCGGTCACTGCGGGCCAGTTGAACCAAAGGACGGACTTGAGGGACTTCACTCCATGGCGGGTTGAACCTGGACGCAACCATGGGAGCGAGGAGGACAGGATCATCAACTTCTTCAGTGCATTCGGACGGTCCGGGTCAATCCCTCCTCCCATTCACCGGTTCACACAATCCCATATGTCCGTCGGGCTCGCCTGCGGTCACCACATAACGCATATCCATCTGTTCGAACCTCCACCACCCTGTGTTCGACTGATGGCATCTAACTACAATTGCAACCTCCTCCGACTCCTACACCTTGACGCTGACACTGCGCACTTCATGATCAACACTGTAAGACGATGAGATGCTTCAGCCAAAGCACCGTCCGTGGCAAACCCGGAGCCAACGCCCGATTCCGGGAACCACGGGAGAATCGTCGGCTGGGGTCGAGAGGGCAGCGACGCACCTCCCTCGAGGGATGACACGGCCTTGGCTATCCCTACCGTCGGCGCTGCGAACATATTATAGGAGAAGATACATCTTACTCCGGATGGCTAGGGAAGCACCAAACGCATTGGGGGCAGGATCATCTGGGTAAACTCCGAGCGGTTCCTAGTTATTGGAGCCGGCCTCGTGAGACTCTGGAGATTTCGCAGCTCGGTCCGTTTCCTCATCGCCTGTCTGTACTCAGGTCGATCCACTCAGACTTGAATTAGTGGCCACTCACGTGGCACACTTACGAAGCCCCACTGGCTGGAGTTTTTGGGCGTGGCAATGGCAGGTATTGGCACTATGAAACCATACACCATATACCACTCGAAACAAATGAATTATCAACTAAATTATGACTACTCTGAGGATGATGGAGTAGCATCGGACAACTTGCGGATCTGACGATCTAGGCTATATTGTTTGTCGAGAGTGCTGAGCTTGAGGAAGGTGAAGAGATGGAGATGACCAACGCTGCGGAGATTCATTCTGTCGTGGAGGAGAATGTCGCACACGGCCTTCTACGGCGCGGTTTCCTCTCGCATTGTTTCGACATCGATCACCTTCGAAGATATGCAAAAGGTGGAGATGGGTGGGAGGGGGGATACCGTGCTTGTGAGAGGGATGGCAGGTTGACGGGGGTCCAAGAGGAGGTCCGGGACGTGTTCTCATTGGCAGGCGAGGTGCGCTGCCCCTGACCATGGGAAATCATCCCGTGCGATCTCGCACCACTGGGGGACTGCGGCAGGAAAATTATGAGAAAGTATGGCCAAATACTGAAACGGAACAAGTACTGTAGATGCGGAACTGCCGCGTCACCCACACAGTGGAATAACCCAGGAGATTGCGCCAGTACACGAGTTCCCGATGTGAAGTCCAGGCCCATGCGTCGGGGGGTAGTTTGGGGAACACAGCCGATTCTACGAACCTTCCGGCCCGCGCCTGCAATCGGATAGTAGATTCCGCACTCAGGCCAGAGAGGTGAATTTGGTGGACGAAACACCCAGCCCATCGAGGGTTAGTTCGACACCGCCTGGCGACTGACCTGCACTGTGGTCGACCCTGTGGTTGCTACTGCCGGGTTCGTCGTAACCGCCAACCCTTGGAAGCATCAATCGAGAAATGCTCAGAAACCGTTGGCCTGTCCGTACGGTAGCCCGTGATTAGGCCCAATGGACAATGTATCAGCCAAGCGTGCCTTTGATTCATACCCAACCACTGGCACAGACAGCGTTCTGTGTTGCTCCAGGCTGAACCTCAAATCGATGGCGGATCTTCCGACTCGAGCTGCTGCCGGCTTTAGCCTCAGCACGTGAATTTCACGTGATAAAGTGAAGATGTTCCAATGGTGTGAACGCGACCCGGCTTGGGGGATGCCGCCGCACAGATCCCAAGATAATCGCAGAGGTCCAGCCAAAGGAGGGGGTTCACGTGATGTAGAGATGCTCATCCCCTAGATAATGTATCGGCTAAAAAACTCTATGTAAAGAACGAAACCCTTCGGGCTTCGTAACGAACGTTCGCGCTGATCAATCTCACTTTAGATTCCTTTTCTCTTCTCAAACAACACGAGAGCTGAGCCGGCACTTGTTACACTGTTCCTTCACCAACTATCGACGTCCTCAGGCTTCAATGTCAATGTTCGAACCGGTATCACTCCAGACGTTATCACACGACCCCCAGACACGTTCCACCTGAAAGAGAGAGAGAGATCGTCCAACAACGCATTTTCTGAGTCGCGTTCTCGCCACATTCTCCATCGATATCTCACCCAACGCGGTCAAGACCATCCGACACGTTCACTCTTCTGGGACCTGGCGTCATCTGGATCAAATTTGGCCCCTGTCGCAGACCTTGTCTGGAATGGCGCTGGGTGAGGTTGGTAGGGTGGCTGGGTCCGTAGGGTTTTGCTGTGGATGAGTGTAGGGAGCTGGAGAGATGATTGAGTGTGCGTATAGCAGTGATTTTGGGATGATGGAGCGGTGGCTTTACACAGTCGCGTTTTAGATTTCTAGAGACCCCCTTTGCTCAGTTTGGGTTCGGCGCTCGAGATTCTCACCTTCCGTCTCTGGCCTCCTTTCTCGCCATTGTGGATGAGATCCTCCGGACGCACACTTTTCTTCACCACAAGAGCCAACCGCTACGCACGCCTGGCAGACGTGATCATTTGATGACCGGCTTTCGTAAGGTTTGGTAGCGATGAGCGAGAGGAGAACGCGTCTTGTTCATGAGCATCTCTGCTGTACCATTCCCTTCTCTTCACGTTCTCCCACCCGTACGTAGAAGCCATAAATTAACGACCTTAGCCGCTGACGTGATGGTCGCTACAGATCCAGCCATATTGAACCATCCGGAGCACCAAGCAAGATGCTACGCCATCGGAGCCAAGGCGGAACTGGTCAAGGGTCATGGTGTGGATTGCGTCATTTTGCACACCAAAGAGGATACCATCGAAAGAGTGTTGGAGGTCACGAATGGTATTGGGGTTGATTCTGTATTTGACGGTGCACGCTTCTTTCTACGAAGCCATTCTGCGTACTGATCTCTGTGTCCAGATTCGACAATAACCTCAAGGCGTTGAAGAAAAAAGGAACGCTTATTTCCTTCGGAAATGCCTCCGGTGCTGTCCCGCCGTTCTCGCCCCTCAGGCTCCTGCGTCCAGCGGTGAGGAACTGCATGGTCACTCCCGAGGAAGGCACTCGCTGCTCAAAGCTCTTCTTCGATACCGTGAGCGAGGGCATTGTGAAGATCAAGATCAGTGATTAAACGTGCACATGGGGATGTAGGAAGTACGCGTGGAATGGTTTATGCTCCGATATATTGATCAGTGACCCGGCGAAGTGAAGAGTGGATCGCCTTTGTCCGCAGACCCTTTCAGCCACCAGAGAAAAGTGATGTCCGTTCAGCCTCGTTCAGATGGGGGGGGGGGGGGGGGGTCGATTTCCAGCCTGGTCACGGTGCACTGGCCGTTAAGTTTCCTCCATGATCTCGATGATCACCCCCAGATTTCTCTTCCGTTTGATGTATGCTGTCGGATCAACCCTGTAACCATCCTCGACGAAATCCGGCAATCGCGTCCCCTCTGGAAGACTAATCCCGTGGCAATTCTGATGAACCACCCAGACACATTCCTCGGGGTTTGCACAGCACGACTCGTAACCCTATATATTAAGCTTGAGCATTTGCTCAGACCTGGATAAGAACGCCCCCTCCCCTCCCCTTCTCCTGTTTCCTGCGACGTTTGGATGGATGTCACATATCCGTACTCTAACGCCAAAAGCGCTGATATACCATACCTACGGGCTGTCATTGTGAGTTATTCTCCCCCACTGCGCCTCCATTACCCCGATATCTCGTGTCATCCTGCGATGCTCACCAAAACCCTTTCAGTGTAAGTCTCCAGCCTACAATCCATCATCCAAAGCCCTCACTGTATCATTGACGGCCCCTGTTCCTCAAGTCTCCGCGGTAACACTTTTTGTAAGTCCCCGCACTTGTGGCGTCGGAGCCAGTTCTTCAACCGCTCATAACTCGGGCAATTGCCGATCACTAGATATACGACTGGCTGATACTCCTCGACCGTGAGGTCGAGCATATCTGGCGACGCGAATGGACAATGCCCAAGATTCTCTTTATCATATCCCGATATGGGACGCTTCTTGACATGTCAATATTTGTCGGGGGTGAGCCAGACTTTGTGCATCGTTGGAATGTAGGGAATGCTGACCGAGATTCCGTTAATTTGCAGTAAATACTGTACTTTCGTATGACGCGATAAATTATCGGGCAAGTTGAGGTTACGTGAGGCTGTATGCAGACTGACCAACCGGAACACCTCAGACATGTGTCACTCTCGCCCAAATCACCCTATGTGAGAGAAAACACTGCCCACAGAGCCCGTCGCGTTCAGTTATTTATTGACCGGTCACAGGGTCGGCATTCTTCGGAGCCTTCATCTCAGAATGTCAGACATGGGAACCACACTCGATATCCTCGGCACTGATCCTCGATCGTTTCCAGCCGTCCTTCTGCTGAGAACCATCGCGATATACTCCGGGTCCAAGCGCGTCGCCATCCCTCTAACAATCAGCTATGCGGTCTGTCCCCAGGGCAAATGCTTAGGATCGTGTAACCAATCCTACCTATCCGCAGGTATCCGTAGTGGCTGGAATCGGAATGAACTGTTATTTTTTCCTCGCATTCCCTGGTAAGCAGCCTTCAGGCTTGCACAGCTGACATCCTTCGCTGATGCCATCCGATCAGTTGTCGGGGGCCATATTGCCAGCTTCGACCCCGCGCTCAATGAGTGCTACTACGCGCAGGTTGGTATGATGTCCTTCTTCGCCTTCGACTTTTTGGTGCTCCTCTGTTTTGAATTTGGTAATAACTTCGCAATTCGTCCTGCTACCTGCCAATTGATCCCGATTGCAGTCGTTGTCGTTTTGACCATCAGGAAAGGGTTCCGTGATTGTACGTCCACCCCACCCCTCAATCGATCGCAATACTCAATCTCCCCACTAGATTTCCTAGGCGCTCCATTGCTGAGGGTGGTGTACCGGGACGGTGAGTCGCTCACAATCTCTCTCTCACCAAGAACCAACAATGGATCCGTCAGGTGTCGGCTTCTTTCTTGTGTTACTCGGTAAGGAATCTGGGCCGCCTTCGATCCAGAGACCCAGCGCTAAACAGATGGATCCAGCTCTGTCTCTTTCTGCGATGACTGCTTGGCTACTGACAGGGGTAAGCGCAACCGCATGATCCAGAATCTGACGACCGCTTACCTTTCGTGCAATCTGAGCTCGGGAACCTCGTGATTGGTCTCAGTCGAGTTATACACAGTATTGTGTGTTGTCGAGTCTTGCTGAACCTTAGACAAGCTGCGTTGCCGAGAGGTCCTTCGACGATCCTGAGGTCAATCAGTCTCCAGTTCGCGAGTGCTCCTGAAGAGGAAACGAGTCAGGCTGAAACGATTCGACCCGAGACGCACCTGGCGCGGAATGATTAGGAGAATTACTGTCTATGGGTGGATGAGGGCTTTGTTGTGGGATGCAGTAGTCGATCGTTTCACTCTAGTTGTTTTGGTCCTTGTTTTTATTTATTGGGGCTCGGTCCTAAGGTAGATAGAGCTGGGCATTTACGATAGAAGTGACCTTGAAAACTTATTTTGTTTCATGAGTGGCTGAGAAGAGGGATAGGAGCCGACCGGCTTAACCCGACCTTATGATCAGCAATGGGTTTCTTTCTTTCTTCGCTTCGATCATCCCTCAACTCTTCGCCAGGATCCTCAACCATGACCTACCCCCCCTTCATCTGCCGAACATCTGAAGCACGTTTGTCCACAAAACACTTACATCACTTTCGCGAGCCAGGTCATCTCATTACACCCGGAAGGCTCTTACATTCGATACAGCCGCCGCAAAGGACCCGACCATGTTGCAAGCCTAATTCAGTTGCTCACGCGCGGCGGTCACCGGTGGCATCCACCCTTGGATTGTTACGGCAAACAAGACGCGCATTTCCAAAGCCTTTGGCCCCTTCATTTCCGATTGGCCGGTCGGTTTGATCAGGTAGCTCCGGTTCGAGGCGGGTCTGCACTTTCCGAACGAGCGCCGAATTAGACACACGGAATGCATCAATGTCAGTGGTTGACACCCACCTGATGGATATCTGGGGGGGGGGTGTCTGTCGGGCGGCAGAGTTGTCTTCTTCACCCCCTATCCCCCTTCACCTTCCCCTGCTCTCACCCGAACCTCTTGTACACTCCGTCGCCATGGTGGATCTGGAGGCCAACCTGGGCGGGTGAGACATTCTGTTGCTTTTTGACATCCTCGACTAACTTCCGGCCGTACACCCAGTCGAGAGACTGTAGAGGAACAAGTGAATGCCGCCGGAGCAGAGCCATCCATAAATACTGGGAGGAGTATGAGGATGAAACAGTGCGTTGTGTTGCGCACTTGCAGTTTTTCTCATTTAATGTGTGGACTCCAGACCCAGCAAACCTCAAAGTTTGAATCCGACCGTGTCAGATGACTTCGTACAGACGCATGGAGCGGGGTGAAACTTATGCTTCATTCAGCGTTATATGCTCCTGACCTTCAAATGCAGCCGGAGACTCGGCGAAGAATCTGGGAGGAATGCGGATGGGGGCCAGAATAAACGGTCGGCATTCGGGTAAGCCCTGTTCCACGCCCTGATAGCTATCCGCCGCTGAAGGCCCCCATGAAGCCAGAGACAGAATTTACCATCAAGCCAGGAAGATTTTCGTGCTTTGTTCTACAAGCATTACCGAAAGGAAGCCGATGAATACGACAGGGAGTTCATGAAGAAATATGACGAGGATTTGAACACAACGTTGATATTCGTATGTTGTGGGTGATGTCCAGGTGCATATGTGCTGACTCGGGTCACAGGCCGGTCTGTTCTCTGCCGTAACCTCCGCGTTCATCATCCAGGTCCACTCCCAACTCCAGCGAGACCCGAACGATGAAGCCGTCGCTCTCCTCCGTGTCCTCATTCATACGCTGAATAACACTGCTTTCGGTGATGACGTTCCTACAGTCCCACAGTGGTCAGGTCCCCCCCTCTCCATCGTCCAAGTCCAAGTCCTCCTCTACGCAAGTCTCGTCACCTCCCTGTTCTCCGCTTTCCTCGCAATGCTCGGCAAGCAGTGGTTGAACCGATACGCCTCGGTTGACATGCGAGGGTCCGCTATCGAACGTAGCCAGAACCGGCAGCGGAAGCTTGATGGTGTTGTCACCTGGTATTTCGACCATGTGATGGAGTTGTTGCCGTTGATACTGCAGGTTGCGCTTTTGTTGCTTGGATGTGCTCTGTCTCAATACCTTTGGGGGATCAACACCACCATTGCCTCCGTCGTCCTCGGCGTCACCGTATTCGGCGTCATCTTCTACGTCTTCATCGTTGTAGCAGGGGCAGTTTTCGTCAGCTGCCCGTATCAAACCCCCGTCGCTCAAATCCTCCGTTACCTTTGGTCAAAAGTTCCGGTTCGCTCTGCATTCTTCACTACCAAACGCTCTACGCCCCAAGACCCCGAGATGCGACCTGATCCAGAACAGACATCGGGTTGGGAGGTGACCGCTCTGGACTTCCGCTGCATCTCGTGGATGCTGCAGACATCATTGGACCGGTACATCAACGAGTTGACCTTCAAATTTCTTGGGTCAATTCTCACGCTCCCTGGACTCGAGGACGTAATCGTCGCCGATTGCTTCAATATGCTCATCGGTTGCGTCAGCATTATGGACGATGGCCTGGTGGTCGCAACGCGGGGATCGGAACAGCTCGCGGAAATGGCTGCCACGTGCCTTCTGGGTGCCGTCTCTCATATGTTGATCATGGAGCCAGCATCGAACATACTGAGAGATGTGTCTCAGCGGTATAAGAGGGGCTTTCTACGCACAGTTGACCTACGCGGTCTCCCTTTCTACCCTACAATCGCTGTGATCCACGGCTTGATCACCGGTGCCCCTCCCAGTGGCCCAGATTGGAACATCGCCGATCCTTCCACCCCAGAGAACCTTTCACTCGTGCACAATTTGGTCAAGATTGCTTGGTACCAAAAGTTTGGTTTAGAGCGCTGGAATCGTGTCGTCCACTGGATACTCCGTTTCTCCCTTCGCTCTCTGCTACAAGACCCCGAGCCTCCGGTGTCGGTCATCGCCGATTACTTGCTGATCATTGCGATTGACTTGGGGTACAACCCGCCCAAAGATCGTGTCATGAGCCTGGACAAGAGGTGTGTACGTGTGACGTAGCTGTATGGTTTATCATTCTCACCCTTCGTTAGTGCATCTCTTGCGGAAATCGTGTCTGAAATATCTTCACAACTTCGACGAATTGACAGGAATCCTCGTCGTACCGATGATTCCGACCGTCAGGTGGTTACTACATTGTTCTTGTGGGCAACCCGACTGGAGTTGGTTGACGAGTTCCACCGGTTCCACGGGGAGACGCACAACATACTCCATCGAATTCTTGACCTCTCTGATAGAGTCCACCTCTCTGACCCTGGACTGGCCGTTATTTACTTGGATGCGCTCCTTGGATGCATCGAGGTGAATGACGATCGGGTGACTGAATGTCTAGGATCAGAACGGGCCGCAAGGGCCGCCTCCATATGTTTGCTGCGCGCACTCTCTGTTCTGGATCGACAGGCGATGGTCGATCATGACATAACCGGCCGTTACGTTTCGGCTATCCCATCCAATGCCAAATTCGAGGGCCGGCTGTGCCCCCACACAATGAGTGTGATTCATATGCTACTGACCAAGGGCCAGGGACCTTGGCCCAATTGGGTGGACTATAGACCCCGTCCTCCGGAGCATGTATTCTTCGCAAACGCCTTGGTCCAGATTGTACGCCCAAGGGTGTCACCGGTCTCAAAGGTCCCTCGTCGAATTCTCCGTTTCGTCCTCCACTCCCTATCTCAGACCACCCCGCCTCCGGCTCCACTCATCACCGCTTGCCTGTCAATTGTTGCGATCGACCTGGGCTGTTATAGGTGCAACACCGATATGACCACTTTGGATGAGAGGTACGTCGGGACATGATGTATGCGAATCTCTCTGACCCGGGTCCAGTCCCCGACTAGAGCATGTTTCAAGGCTGATCGTCCAGAAACTCAAAGACATGCTAAAACCCGCCGACCCGCGTTTGATTTATTCCAAGCGCAAGGCAATGACTGCTCTCTTTTCGCACATGATCTGGCTGGAGCGAGAAGGGCGGCAGCATATGTTTGATATGTTCTTCCATGTTGCCAGGGCTTCAGATCGGAGTGGATTCATGTGGCACTGCACCGAACCGCTTCTTTCCGCATTTCTCGACGAAGAGACCCCAAATTTCCAGAAGCGGACCATGATACTGGTATCACCTCACATTCCCTGGTGGCAACTTAAAAACGGAGACCTAATTCAACTATGGGCGAGAGCGATTTCTGCAGTTCCGTACGCCGACGATATCGGTCAGAGTGTCGTCGATGCGTTGTTGCAGATCGCGTGTTGGGAGCCACGACCCATACCACCTGACTTGTGGCAGTGGCTGAACATGCGCCCTAGTCTCCCTCCCGTTTGTACAGGACGTTTTTGGGGGTCCCACAAACCAGTTTTTAAAATGATTCAAGCACTCGAAGACGTCGAAATCCTCACATCGTACCTATTGCTTGTCTGGTCGGAGTGGGACTTTTTGATGCCGGAAGGATTTGATGAGATGTGTGTTTCGATTCGGGAGGATTTCAGCGGGGAAGGGATGGGTTATCATCGGAAGGATCTTCTCCAGCGCCTGGATCGTATCTTAGGGGAGTTAAGCTTGGGGTTGGAACACATCCGACGGTCTAAACCGAGTCTCGAAGAAGATGGTTTCCTTCGCAGGCAGCATCAATATGGGCAACTCAAGGAGATATTGTCGGATGTAGATAGGGAAGCGACTGACGCGTTAACTCGTGAGTCTCTCTAATCAAGGATCTATTTTAATCTAACAATCTCCTGTGGATAGTCACAGGGCGTAACCCGACGTTCGTGTGTGCGGTTCCTCTGCTGTGCCCGTAGTTATCTCCTACTCCTTCCCCTCACACATTTCCACTTGTCGTTCCATCATGTAAGTTATGTAGTGTCTTCGGTCAACGTTAGAATCAGATTAGTCCATTCCTCCTCACTACCTACTCCATCCAACCATCGTTTCACTCGCTTCTTACCCCGACTCTCAATATCTTTCCAAGTCCTTCGCAACACCAATATCTCTCCTCTTCTTCAGATCCTCCAAGATCCAGGGAAGGGGAACGGTAATGCGTCCTGCTGCGAGAATGACGGTTTCGAGGTCGGAACCTCCGCACCATCTTTGAACTGCGCGGATGGAGGGGTGAAACCCTTCGTTCCAAGTTTGTACATCGTACGAGGAACCTCTCGCGGTGGTGCGCGCCCTGTACAACCAGAGGAGTGATAGACACGGGGAGTGTTACCGACAGCCGACCACGGAGGTAACGGGGGTGAGGGCAAACTTTCCCAGCGTGAAGACCTGACCCGTCGAAGTTGATCTTCCCGCCGTATTCTTCTGGTTCCCGGAAATAAGTCGAGTGCATTGTCCTACTGGCCTTCCAATTCCACAACCACTCTTCCGCATCATCATCGATTCGCCGGTCGCTCACGGCAGGAACTTGGTGTAGTGAATTGTGTCTGATCGCCGCGACCAAGTGACCGAAATACTTCGCGTCGCGCGTTGTGGGCTGGATCTTCTTAGGTTTGGTTTGGATTACGAGTTCCCGGAGACCGCTTGAAGTATTTCCGACCCAGTATTCCGATCGTAACGAGTGAGTTAAACGGATTTAAGGGGTGAGTTGAAACGGGCGGTGAAGTTGTGGCGGTAGGCGTGTGCGCAATCGTGGGTGGGTATATTGGGGGAAGGTTGAACCCAGGGTATGTCACGGTAATCGGGTGGGGGCAATTATCAGCATTCCGTGAGCGGCCAAAGGAGATGGAGGGATTCGCGTTCACTTGTCGGGGTAGGGGTGGGTGCAGCGGTGTTTCTGGGAGATTTGGATACCGGGCTGAACTGTCATCTTGTAGCCTATGTTAGCAAACGCGACGGTCAATTATGCCAGGGCGGGTCAAAACCGCAGGACAGACCATATCCCACCCAAGCATTCTCGTTGCTCGAATAACTCGATCTCCCACCGCTGTCAGCTGGTTCGGGGATACCATACTAGTGCTTCCGACGCTGACAGTGGCTATCCCCTTCACTTCCCCGATACTATTGGAGATTAGAGGCTCGGTTATTGAGAGGTAGCGTTTGAGGGTACTCCAAATACGTACGACAGGCAGAGTGCGGACAGAGCGAAACTTGAACCCTCTCACTTGGAAAGGGGTCGGGACCTCGCCGTCATCCGTTGGCAGCAAGAAAGATGGCTCTTGAAGTTTGGGCAGGGAGGTTTATGGAGGATGGAATCGAGGGGGAGATAAGAAAAAACGAGCCATTCCACTGACATCCGTTTACGGAGGGATGTCCATCACATGGCGGCGATGTCCTGGTATCAAGTCGCTTCCCGTCCCACCGTCCTTCATTCATGCCGCTGGCTGTCATTGGTGTCCCATCAGCACCCGGATACTTACGTTGCTCATGACCCCGGATCCTGTGTTCCGGTTGGCTCGGTATCTCCCATGGCGCCCACCCATATTCACTAGTCACGTCAGGCAGGCGTGCTTGTCCTCACTCTGAATCCACGAATGTTGATTGACACTCGTATGTGCACTTCAGCCTTCCCCACCCCGCCCAGGTCCGGATAAATACTAGGGAATATGCTCGTTCCAATCGTACCATCCCGCCGGTTCCCCTCTCTCGCCGGCATGCGCCCGGTTCCCACCCGTATCTTGCTGCTTCTCCTGTTCTTTTCTTCTCTCGTCACAGCGGTCAACTTCACACAATGCTTGGAGGACTTCAGAGACGACCCTAATGGGACTGGGGGCGTTGACTCCCGAGGCCAACCAACGAACCCTGCAAATGCGGTCGGACTCACCTACATGGCCTGCACGACCCTATGTGGATCGGGTGCGGAGAGTTTCAGTTGGGAGGAGTTCATGCGGTCATTTTCATCGTGGCTTCTTCCCTGGTTGGCTCTCGTCAGCCAGCTCCCCCTCGGTTCTGGGAACCGTAAAGATGACCTTGTCTCTGGTCAGTTTGCTTCCCTCTTTATCACCGGTCCTATTGCTCACCTGTGCACATTTTGACACGCGATCAGTTGTCATAAGCGTGGGATCCCCCGCCCTGGCCGCATACTCCCTCATGCTCACCGCCCTGAATGCCCGATTAGTTTATCGCAGGGCGCAACGCATCGAGCACGGAAGCAAGGGTGCCGTGGCGAGAGCGCTGGTATCCCTTCAGCAGGTCCCTCTCGGGCTCACCAGAGATGAACGTCTTCTTGCTTTCATGTCGACCGGCGACCAGTGGAGACAGGAGATCCTCGACCGTCTAAACCGAAGGCACGCCTGGTCCATCACAACAAGCTCATTCGTCGGATGGGTGGCCGTCATATTCATATTTAACCTCGTCGACTCCTTTGTCTCCCTTGACGGTTCCACCGACGACGCATCTGAGGGTCATGCGGCCAGCACCCTCTGGTTATGGTTGTTGTGTTTGGTTATCGGCTGGTCTTGGGTTCCAACCTTCACCTGCGGCGAATTGAGGTCTGCTATCGGTTTGGCGAATCAGAAGGCGGCGGGGAAAGCGGCCAAGTGGATCAAAAAAGGAGCGAACAGGGTGGTCAGCGATACGAGGGCCGGGATCACCAGGCTTCCGAGGCGGATGACGGTCTTGAAAGGACCCAGAAAAGATGTCACCGATCCAGTTCCTGAAGTTGACAAAGAGTACGAGAAGGTGAAGATCGAGTCGAACCAGGGGGATACCAGGCCCGCCGGGCAAGGAGCCAGGCCGAAATCTGACTCCTTCTCCAATCCCTCCCACAATCCATCCGCCGTCTCCTTTCAATTGTCCCCCGAAAGTCACCACGGTTATGATTGGCACAGTGCCAGCGCGGACCCGGTCAGAACCCAAAGTATCGTCAGTGTGGCCCGTTCCGCCGCCGGATACTCGATCACCCAGAGCTCGATCAGGCCCGACAGGGATAGGCTCCTCATCTCCAAGGATCCATCCCATTCGCTCAATCGCGACGAATTTCGACTCGCGGCGACTTTCAACTATTCCAGGGTCATGGGATATCTCACCCTCGTGGATGACGTTGTGAGTGCCTTGAATAAACTCGCTCATGGGAAAGAAGAGGTGGGTCTTTCAAAAAACTGTCTAATATTGGAGGTTGTCTCAATGATTCTCACAGAAGAGGCCAATATCCGAGTACCCTACTTTTCAACCCATAACTGTGTTCCCTCCGGGTGTGTTCCCTTCGATGTTTAAAGCGACGATTCTCGCCCTCGTTCTCCAGTGTGGAACAGCCGCCGCGGCCATAATAATTGTAGCCTTCACCCCTAGGGTCGGTTTGGGTTGTCGTTCGCTGGGATACATCATCTACGCAGGGGTTTCTGTCCTGATCATGTTCCTTACTATTATCTCAACGATCTTCGCCCGCATTGCGGAAACTCGCGGCGAAAGCCCCCCCGTTGTCAAACGTGTCACTGGTTTCATCGCCGGGATCCTTCACCGCACCTGCCTCTTGCTCGCATTCGTCAATACAGCGGGGTTGATCGTAGTATCTTGTTTCCAGTTTTCCCATTTCCTCGACAACTGTTACTGTAACGCCAGCGTTATCGGTCGTGGTGTGGAGTCATACATGATCATTGTGTATGAGGGTTCGACCACTACGATGAGAAATTCCCGCATTGCGGCTGTTGTAATTTCTGCAGGTAGTGTGATTATGTACATGGGTTCCCTTTGGCTTTCGAGCGCTTTACCAGGGAATATTGATGATCTGTAGAATATTTTTTCTGCCTGTCCTTTCACCCGACATCGGTCCCCATTCGTCCAGTTGCGACCAAGCTCCGCGACGCTGCCCCCTTTTCTGTCGCCTTGCCTTCACGAAAGATTACGAGAAGAGGCGTGGAAAATCCCGTCGATTACGAGCCGATTGGGGATTCCGTGCTGATGGAGAGCGCGATTCGTGACTTGCACCCTTGCGGCTAGGATTTGTACATGTGATATCAATATACATACTGGATAATCCGGCCGCTGCTTCCATTCATCACAGGACCTGATGTCCCGTCACCAGCACCGCTCCCATTTCCTATGGTACGACCGCCGCCGCCAAGGCCACGTGGTGTGGCCGTGCAAATGGGCCGTGACCGCAGCCTGTCTTCATTGGCGGAATGCTCTTCAGAGGACATCGATATCTTGTGGCTAGTGGATGACTATCCGTAAGGTTTTATCCTCGAATAAACGAATATCTAGTACCTTTTTAAGGGAGTTTTTAGGACCCTAGGGCCCCATCAATCTTGCCGGGTGGCGGGCAGCACGGATGTACCCTTCTACGACGGAAATAATATTATCCGGTGGTACGGAAAGTCATCCAATCTTGAATCGCTTCCCGTCCTACCTTCCTCCTTTTATTCATACCGCTGGCTGTCATAGGTGTCCCATCAGCGGCCAGATATTTATGTACGTTCCTGATGACACCGGATCCTATGCACTGGTTGGTTCGGTATCTTCCATGACGCCCACCCGTATTCACTGGCCACGCAGGCAGACGTGCTTATTCTCGCTCTGGATCCACACCTGCTCCAGGAATGTTGATTGACACTGGTATGCGCATCTCAGCCTTCCCCACCCCGCTCAGACCCGAATAAATACTAAAGGACGTGCTCGTTCCAATCGTGACACCCCCCCGGTTCCCCCTCTCGACGACATGTATCCGACCCCCACTCGTACCTTGTTGCTTTTCCTGCTCTTTTCTTCTCTCGTCGCGGCGGCCAACTTCGTACAATGTATGGAGGATTTCAGGAACGA
>Ga0307513_10002239_pt1 | contig 26999 bp, 30 predicted proteins | sample 15_EM_MG_FD_202174 | JGI IMG/M metagenome (GOLD analysis project Ga0307513, IMG submission 202174) | Populus trichocarpa ectomycorrhiza microbial communities from riparian zone in the Pacific Northwest, United States - 15_EM | ecosystem: Host-associated > Plants > Roots > Unclassified | place...
AATTAATACATACCTCCCCCAAAACCAAAAAATTTGGGGGGCTTTAAACAAAAAAAAAACCAACACCCCCCCCCCCCCCTTCCCCAATCATCCCAAGTTTTCTTTCCTTTACGGTAATCTATCCGACTGACAGGTTCACTACTCAATTTAGACAGGAGAGTTGAGGGAGAAGTGAGAGAGACATGTCAAATTGGCAAGCCTCGCTTACTGAACCCGCGTCGTGGCGTAATTTGCCGATCAGACCGTCACCCGGTGTCATCCGTTCGTCCCGAATTTGCGGCCCGTTCTACATTTGGTGAAACTCCGGCTAGGTTTCTGCTGCTTGCTTGCTTGCTTGCTTTGCTTTGCCTCGCTATGCTATGTTATGCCCGGTCGGGGGGTGGGGGGGCGGGCGGGCGGGTGAGAATAGGAGGCAAGGGGGAGGGGAAGGAAAGCACGAGCAGGTATAAGTAAGTAAAAAAAGCACGAGTACAAAAGTGGAAAGTTCACAATTTCCCGGGACAAAAAGATCTGGTACGGTGCAGTACAACAAGTAGTGTCGGGTAGTGGGGGGGGGGGGAGATCACTTTTGTGGTACGGGATGATACAAGTGATACCCGTACCGCAGGTAGATGAGTGTATCATAAGTTTGATCTTTGGGCGGTTTCTGTTGAAGGGTTTCATCCGAGCGGAAAAGCCCTGGGCTTTTTTCCTCCTTCTTCTGCTTCTTGCTTGCTTGCTTGCTTGAATCCTAACTTGGTCTAGGTAGTCTATGTTGTGTGTGTACCACTTATAATAAACGCTTTTTTTTCCCCTTCCCCCTCAATCAAAATGGGGTTGTCCGTCCCTGTCGCTATCCCGCACGGGAAAACCAGGCTTTGACCGGTTGTCGTGTCCAGGTATAAGTCAGTACAGTACTCTGAGTACTGTAAGTAAGTAAGGAAAAGTGGCCCAGTACAGCCTAGTACGGTGCAGTAGATGGAGTTGATTGATTGATGGTACTTGTACTACATACAACCTAATAGGTACAGACATATGACATATTATATAAATATAACCAAATTTGTTGGCTGGAAGCTTAGGCGGGAACCGAAATAAAGGAAAAAGTGGAACCAAAGTGGAAGAGGTACTCGTACAGTGCTCAAGTACAACCACTTACCAAGGAGTCAAAGCTTGTTCCATATTTTATTTTTCCACCTCCGTTCCACGGTTCGGATCTCCTCCCTCCCTTCCTCACGGGGTTTGAACCTGGGCCTCGTCTCTCTTTTTTTTAGAGTTTTGCGGTTCATTCCGTTCGAATCTCTTTATGATACTTTGTTGGATTTACTTTTTTTTTCCTTTCCTTTCCTTTCTTTCTTCAAGGCGTTATGGGCTAAGTTAGTTGGTCTGTGACCAGATGGATTGGGATTGAGAGAAAGAGGGAGAGGGAGATGAAATGTATCGCACGGGACGACATGTGAAAGAGAACGATTAAGGTATTGTACCATACCCTATTGAACTGTCACTCACTGTCACGTAGTCAGACCCCCCGCACACAGCGGCACTGTGCTCAACCCGCTTCTGAAAAGGAAAAGGAAAGAAAAAAAGTATTTTTGCGAAATCTTTCGTACCAGGAATTATCCCCGACGATGATCATCAACCAAGGAAATCATGATGTGAAGAAAAAAACAAAAAAGAGAGACGGGAAAAAAAAACAACTCCAGTGATAATTATAATACCGGTAATAATATAATAAGGCCAATCGATAGGGCCCTGAGGGATATACACCTAAGACAGGAGAAGGCAACCAACGATACGTGCGATAACTAACCCCTCGTGGGGCTACGCGGTCATATGACCAGCGAGAAAAGAGAGGAGGGGGGGAGTTCGCGTGTAGGCAGGTAGGCAAGTAGGAGGAAAATATCGGTCGGCGAAGAGATAGAGGAACATACAATGTGCTGCATTTCTCTCTTTCCCTCCCCGCAGGCCAACCAAAGATGAGATGAGCGGGGGAGATGAATTATAATACTGCCTCCATTTTGGTGGAGATGTCCTGATGACGGATCGGTGTAAATAGATTTTATTTCCACAAACTTTTTTTCTTTCCTTTTTCATTAATTTTAGCGACATTTTTCTTGCCTTGTCCTTTCCTCTCTCATTTTTTTCTCTCGCTCGGGTTGGGAGCTGGGAATGGAGTTGGATGATAGGTCGGGCCAGGATTTAGACTTTTGTACTCATAGGGTCCTATCCAGACAACTCTTTCTGGTTGTGGGGTTGGCCGAAACTGGGATAATGGGGTTGGCTAGTATGATAGTATCGTACCCAAACGGAAAGGCAGCTAAGTACGGTAAGTACCGCTAGTCTGGAGCCAAAAAGATAAGCCGCATCCCCGACAAAAGGGAAGGGCGGGCGGCCGTATGGCTTCCCTCTCGTCTCTCTGCCTTGTAAATCCCTGGGTTCCCTTCACCAGCTTGCCGCTCACTCGGGCATTCATATGTCGGGCACTCTTGTCGAGAGTACTGGAGCGTATGCAAGTGTTGGTGCAATGTTGTAATTGGGCAAGCAGGCAAACACCGAAGCAAGCGTGGCTAATTATCTGTTACAGTACTGTACAGGTCACCGTCTAGCCATCCAGATGCTTGGTGCACTAGCGCTGTAGGGAAGGAAGAAAGAAAAAAACCTGTGAATTATTCACACTTCGTGACATGGATATCCCCGACTCTCAGGATTAAACTCTTTGACATCATATCCTATCGCTGCCGCATCTCCCACCAGCATCATCCTGATGGTGATGAGGCTTCGCTCAGGCTCCTTTGAGTTGGTTGATAGGTATGGGCTTCCACTCTGGAGGGATGCATAATTGGACTGATTGGATTTCCTTCCCTGGTCGCTTTCGGCCTCGTGACACACCATCCACCGTACCGAAGGCTCGCAGCCCCTGCAGGTTCCTGCATGACTTCTTACGGTCTGACCGCTTTCAGGAAACTAAGACATCCTCTTTTTACTGCACGCCCGCTTGAAGCAACCACTAGCGAAAGAGCAGGACGCAGAAGCAGAAAGTAGCTCCTTCTAACCCCCCCCTCTTCCTTTCCCTCTCAGCTCTCTATCTCAGCACCGCCGCTTTTTCCCTAATATTTTCATTTTCTAATTTTTCATTTTTTGCAAGCAGGATGATTCTTTCCTGCCCACCACCATTAAAATTTCCACTGTAGTTTATTTTTTACCCCCCCCATACCTCTTTCACCCCATGCCCTTTTTGAAAAATTTTCATGTCTCGGAAAAAGGTCAAAGCGGGTTTTCCTATGGTTCCCTTCCTTGTCCGATGGCCTGCCCTAAACACTAAACATAGCTATACCTTGGTAACAGACAAACAATGATGGTGGACGATGACGACGACCCACAGGGTGAGGTGGGATGGATATTTCGCTCGCTTGGTCAATAAATCTTCTGCTTATGGATGTGCTATGGATGGACCAAAAGGCTGACGGGGGTGGGTGTGGTGGACGGGTGGGCGGGTAGCTAAGAGTGGCTAGGTATGTTGGTCCAGGGTATGATAGCTGGGTACGGCACTGTAAGTACCGTACGGCGCAGAAGAGAAAGAGAGGGGTAGGGGATTCATGACAGAGTTGGTGAGAAGCGTGATATGCGAACCGTAAAAGTATGTGTGGTGGTGGTGGTGGTGGTGGTGGTGGTGTTTGCGGTTGTGGTTGTGCTGATTGAATGGGTAATGAGTGAGTGATGCTATGTTAGGGGTGGTTTCCGGAAGCGTGACAGGAATGTTGAGGTTTCTGGCTGGCACTTGACGGCACTCGAGTAACTCATAGGCGATCCTTGTACCCCATCTTGTCAGCCGAGACCTTTTGCATCGTTGCACGTCGTCAATCACTTCCTAAAAGGCCCGGGTTGACTGCACATCATCTGGCCCCTTCCCTTCGGCGACCAGGAGAGATGCATCTGGCCGCCCTTCCCCAGCCATGCGGTCTGTGGGAACCAAGAACAGACCATAACATATCAACTCGAGAAGAAAAAAAGAAAGGGGAAAAAAGAAAAAAAAGCAGGACAGGGGGGGACTACCTAACACTTTCTGCCGTATCATAGGAGACCTCCGGTGGAAACCTTTTTCCAATTTATTCCACCGATTTGCGAGTAGAATAATTAGGACAACTATTATCCTCCCCCAATATCTCGTCTGCCCGGAAACAAGCGGCAGCGCCGAGCCCTGGCTCCGGCAGGGAAAACTCTTCCGCAAGGTGCAGCACATACAATGCGATGCGCTGCAGGTTAAGGTTTCTGGGTTTGGGTAGGTTTGCCAGATCTCCTGTATTCAACCTTGCCAGTTAATTATTTATTATTCGTTATTGAATATGAATTACTATACCCGTACCAGTCTGCCCTAACGAGATCTAAAACCACCTCATCAACAACTCCAACTGTGCTAGTACTTGTACTTGAGTATCTTGCTCTACTAATTACCGATATTAGCTTTTCTGCTGTACCAGTAGCACATACCGTAGTAGCCGTACCGTACCCCCTACCTTACCTACCTTACCCCCAAATTTATTTTCAGCAACACGGGCACACACCAAGCATACCAAGCCACCCCCCCCCCTCCGAGGAAGCACAAAAGAGATCTTCGGGACGGAGGTAGGGGTATCCAGAATGGCGGCTTGATGAGCAAATGAACATCTCCGTGTCCGCAATGGGCGCAGCAGAAGGGCTGGCTGGGTGGGAAGGGAAGAGGGGGATGAAGCGCTATCTCGGAGGGTCACGTCTAGTGGACCTTTTGTTCGGACCAGTACTCGAGTAAACTTCTCAAGCTAGCTGCTGGGTAGTGGTGGTAGTGGTGGTAGTGGTGGTAGTGGTGGTGGTGGTGGTGGTGGTGGTGGTGGATGTCCCACGGGCTCACAGCGGATATCTTTAATTCGTGAAGGAAGCCCAACGGAGATGCAGTCATAAGTAGAGTAGCACCGCGATCTGTTCCTGGCCTCTTCTTGTCTCTCCTTGCTCAATGGGTTTGTGCTATTCGGTTCATTCAACTATATGCTATTCCACCGCTTTCGTCGCAGCATCCCCCTTCCGCTTCTTCAGTCGGGCAGAGCTACTGTACGAATCCTACTCACCAGCTTTTAGACTTATCTTCACTCCTCGTTCAGCTCCAGGGAACTTTGTCCACCTCATCATCCGCACAATTCCACCCAATACATATCGATAATACACCACCACTTCTCGTTCCTGGTTGTTTTTCGTGACGACTGCTCACTCCACCGGCGCCCGGAACCCCGGTTTACAGACATCTTGAAAGGTCAAGACACAGAGACATCTAGCATCACTGCCACTACCCTACCACTACCATCATACAAGTACACGCCATTATTTTCTTTTCCTTACTCCTCGGTACACAGAAAAAATAAGCAACAGCGGCCAAGGATTGTTGGGGGAAGGAATTAGAGTGGGATCATTGCTTTTGTTGTGGATTGGGCGTTGAGGGTGTGAAAGGTATTATTCTGAAGGATTAGCTACTGCTGCTGCTTTCATACAGCTGGGGACATCTTTCTCTTTTACTTGCTATCGTCGTCGTCACTCTTTCAATACGAGTACGTACTGCTGGAGGTCTACATTGATTGATTTTTTCTTTTCTTTTTTCTTTTTCATTTCTGCGGATTGGGTACGGTACATACACTTTCATCATCATACCTACTCCCCGGGTAGATCTACATTACCTTATTGTTGTGTGTGAGCGCGGAGGTTTGCCTGGATTTCAGAGCTCCACAGATCTCAGATCAGATCGGGGGAAAGAACCATACTGCTGCCATCCTCCAGGCACCCTTCTTTCCTTTTGATTGCCCAGCTACCCGCTATTTCCCTTTTCTATCATCTATCTTTCCCTTTCCATTCATATCCCCCCCCCTTTGCTTGCTATCTCGTCTACATAAAGTTTTCGAGAGCCTCTTATCCAAAACCCTACCCTCATATCTCGATCATATACATACATACCAAGGTACATGCCCACCACTCTCAAGCTATCCATCCACCCCTCTGTCTTTCTCCTCTTCACCCCCCTCCCGCGTTCCAACCTCCCCCCCTTCACACGCCCACCCCTTCTCTAGATTTCGGACCCCCGATATTCAGCTAGAGCTCCTCATAACAACGCCACCACCCCCATCCCCTTCCATTGCGTCTCCGTCCTCGCCACTGCTCTCAAACGCTGCACTTACCTCTCTTTACCTTACTTACCTCAAACAAACTTACCCCCTACTATCCATACATACCTTACCCTTGCCTCCCCACTTACTCTGTCTCCTCCCTCCTCCGAGCTTTATGACCCTACATACCCACCAGTACATAAACTCTGAGTGATCGACTTTATCTCGTCCTGTTTACCCGCAGCTTCTCACATCTGTTTAAAGTTCAAAGGGGTTGTGGAGTCAGCGAGTCATTTTGGTCTCTAACAGTTTTAGTTTTCTTGGTGTGGTGTTTTATGGAATAGCATTGCTACACGGCTATAGTCACCAGGTTATTGTGATAACCCACGCTCACATTCACTCACACACAACTACACACCACCCTCACTCACTCGCTATTAACTAACTTATACGCTACAACTCCCTTGTTGTTACGCTACAGCTTCCCGAGAGACCGGCTTCGAGCAACACAATCCTGGGCACTCACACTACCGCTTCGCACTAGTGCGCCCTCCGCCTCCACCACACACCCACTCACTCACTCAGACCCCAGCCCCAAGGAGCCTCGTTGTTGTTGTAGCACCCTAGTACCTAAACTTACTATTGTACATACATACACCCAAGGAGATCTTGTTCCCCCTCCACTAACCACGTCCTTCTCCCGTTCTCCCCTTGACACTTTCTCCTTCTTCCTTCCTTCAAACGACGCCGCACCCCAGCGCGTCTTCCCGTCTGATCCGCTACATCAATAACCGTGGCAGTCAGCGCAGTACAAATTCAAGTCCCAGAGGTGTGATAATATTTCGTTTCGTCCACTTCCCGTTTCCGTTGCATTCTCATATTTCATGGTATTCCATTTTCATTTTTTTTTCTTGAGAAGTGTTTTTTTTTGTTATTGTCTTGTCCTCTGTCTCTCTGCTCCCTCTTTATTTTTTGCGCTGTTAGTGGAAGCTAAACATCCTTTGCGCATGCAGCCGGCTTTACTGTCGCCTTACCCATTCAACGAGTTTCGGCAATATTCAAATCTGCGAAACGGGTTGAACGAAGACGGCCTTCTGGCCAAGTCAGGCTTCTCGGCCGGGGTCGTCTCAATGTCGGCCTACGGGAAATCCCCTCAACAGCAAGCAGGTATATTTCATTACACTTGCAGCCTCCCTGACATAACCTTATTTCAGATCATTTGCCTAATACTTTTTTTTGTTTACAGGGTATGATACGAGGCCTCCGCAGACCCAGCATCTCCCAAACCCCCAGCAACCTGCCTATGGTTACAATCATTCTCAACCTCATTATGTACCCCCACCGCAACAGCCCGGTCATGTTCCTCATGGCCCGCCACCACCACAGCAACACCCAAGTAACCTGAGCGAACCTGCCTATCCCTCTCAAAGTTTCGAGGACCAAGGCCTAAGAGTAGTGGGGTATCGTCCTACACAAGGAGTTGAAGGAGGAATTTTTTCTGTGCTTCTACAATCCCCTACTGATTTGACAACTGACTCTCGTTCTTTCCGATTCATGTTTGGTTCCCGGAGATGCAACACGACTGTTCGCAGAGAGGAGAGTGCTGGGATGTACCGGCTGACAGGTGAAACTCCTGCCTTTTCATTGACGGGTTGGGTCGCTCCTCAGGTAACGGTCTACCTGAACATTGAGGATGCCGATGGTCAGGAGTTAGACACGGTCGACGTGGGCACATTCACGTACACAGATAGCTCAGCCCAGCCGTCATACAGCTCTCCTCCTAGGGGGAGCCGAAAACGGAAGAGTACTGTAGAGCTTGATGAGGCTTCAAGGGGGCCAGCAAAGAGGCCTGCTAGTCAACCAATACGCCCGAAGAGTGAAGATTATGGCTATGGTTATTCCGCTCCAGGCCCGAGTGGGATCCCTCCATTCGCACCGCACTCCAATGACGAGAGAAGCTATCTCTACTCTGGATATAACCCTGAACAACCTGCTCAAAGTTCTGGGTACCGACCACAGACTTCACCACGAGCTTATGGCTATCCTTCATACCCGGCTAGCAGTTCGCAGCCTGCGCAGGCAGGGCAACCGTGGGTTCAACCGTATCCGGTACAACCATCCAGTGCGCATCCGTCTGCGTCGCGGCAAATAAGACCAGATACTTCCCCCAATCAGCCTCCTGCTTCCTTGCCCTCACCTTCCAACACACCCAATCCAACCCTGATTAGGACTTCTACTTTACAGCAAGCCGCTCACACGGCTCCGCCTTCGGGGCAAGGGGGACCTAGTGGCATGGCCACCGGCTTCAACCCTTACGGGCTTTATCCAGAAAAGGCAGTTCTTGACATTCAGGGAGAGTTGGGGGATATGGCGCGAAACTGGAACCCCGAGGAGTGGGACAGTAGGAGGAGATTGGTGCAATTCTGGCGACGACAGAAAGGAAGCACGATTCACACTACATTCCGACCCGTGGCGCCAAATGATAGGCAGCCCAATAGCATTTGCATTAGTTGCATCTGGTGGGCTGAGAAGTCGGAGTGCTTTGTTACTAGTGTTGATTGCATTTATCTACTGGAATCTTTGATTGCCGTACGGTTTACAGTTGAGGAGAAGAACCGGATCCGAAGGAATTTGGAAGGGTTTAGGCCGCTTACCGTATCGAAAGCCAAGTCCGATAGCGAGAACTTTTTCAAGCTGATAATGGCTTTCCCCAACCCTAAGCCCAGGAATATTGAGAAGGATGTCAAGGTTTTCCCGTGGTCTGTGTTAGGACACGCCCTGAAGAAGATTATTGGCAAATATGTAAGTCATCCCTGTCCGCGGCTCCCCGTGATACATTGCTAAACATTCCGACAGTGTGCCAGCTATTCCTCAACGGCTTCGGTAATTCCTACTGCTCCAGGCGCCTCCGCATATCCCAGTGGGTCCGTCAACGAAGCACCGCAATCAGGTTCAAATGAAACTGCAGTTCCCCCAGTGCCCTCACCCCCAACGGTGACAGGGTCGACCTCTTCGTCATCTGGGCCATCGGCAGGCCTAACCGGAACCGCGGGTCCGCCACCAATCAAGCAGCCTTCTGCCACCTCATCTCCCCCAACCCATCGCCCTGGAGGTTCATCAGAGTTACCAGCTCATGTCCCTGCATTGCCACCACCACCATCTGCCGGGCAACAGGGACAGCAACCTATCTGGCATCCTCATCAACCACTTGCCCCGAGCCAGCAGCAAATGTCTGCACAGGGGCAGCGTGCCTCATGGGATCTAACATCCTATCTTGATCCTAACACTGCATCGGGAAATACCGCTGGGACACAAGTGGTCCACTATCCGCACGGGCCCGTCGCAACAGAAGGCCGAGAATCGGTTTCGGGTGCTGCGCAACAAGGTCAACTACCGGGCGACGTTTCTTGAATATTCAAAACTTTGCTTTTCTAATATCATATGGCTTTGAGCGTTTTGGCGAATTTTAAAGGGTGCACCTTTTTACATGCATCTCTGGGTGTTTTTTCTATTTTGGCACGGCGACTTTCTGGTTTGATCCATACCACTCTGCACTGCATCTAGTTTCTTTTGTTTTTCTAGTTGCTTTTTATATGCGGAATGAGTTATTCATTTTTCGTAAGGTTTGGAACGATCGGCGTACATGATTGTCAGGAGAGTTACAATGAAGAGCTGTCGGTTACGGAACTCAACGGGGGGAGGGGAGAACGAACGGAATAAGGGAAAAAGAGAGGAGGTTTTGGGAGTGGCAGGGTGCGTGCTTTCATGCGACCTGCTACGGCCGAGTTCGGCGGATCGTTAACAGCAACATCTTACTGCATATTCATCAACCCCTTTCTTTCTTTTGCAAGGTGCGAGTTCAGCTGAAATCCGTCGTCTTGGCAATTATAACCGCCATAAATAAAATAATCTTGTACAACCTCGCCATCCAACCAATCCTCGGTCCGTCTCGAAAATAATTAACATTGTTTTCTATAATGAACGATGGAGCTGTGTGAGGGGTTTCCTTTTTCTCTTTCTCTTTTCTTTTGCGAGAGCTTCTCTTCTCTTGGATTCTTGTTTTATTTTATTCTTATTTCCAAAAAAGACACCATATACTTAGTGGTCTTTTCTTACTTTTCACCGGTGTGTTTTTTGTGTCCAAATTATTATTCTAAACTAGCATTTTTAACTTTTATTCTGACGATGAGTCACTTTTTTGTTTTCTCTCTCTTCCCCCTTTGCCTCTTTAACTACACGTACATTGGGCTGTATCTTCACGTTACGAAATGTCCCCTTCTTGATTGTTTTATTTTATTTATATTATTGATTTCGGTTTGCAAAAAAATCTATGGGGGGCGGCAGGCAGAGATGCTTTTTTGATTGATTGATCGACTGATATATCCGTTTGGTTTTTTTCTTCTTTCTTTTTTTTTGTGTGGGTTTTTCTCGCTTCATTTCTCTTTTTATGGATTTTGGCGGTATTAAAGATGTTTATTAAGTATCATTAACAAATGTATGTACAGTATATATCTTTTTATTTTATTTTACTCCCTGGGTTGTTTTTTTTCCCTTCTCTCTCGTTTTTTTCTTTCGATTTCTACGGTAAGGGGTATACGGCGGCTTGACTTTGTTGAAAGCGTTTTTTCTCGTTCTTCTTTCCCTTTTGTGATAAGTTTTTTTGCTTTCTTCTCCGATTCCTATTCTTTATCTTCATTACAAGTAGTATTCTTTCTTTCTAAATATAATGGAACGATCCGTACTTTGGCACAGTGTAGTGTAGTACTAGTAGTGATGGTAATGTTTCTGTGCCGTGTTTTTGTCGAAAAATGTGTAAATTTACTACAGGACGGTAACTGTACTGTACTCGTACTGGTACTCGAGTACTCTTAAAGTATTTAACCAAAAAAAGGGGGGGGGGAGAAAGATCATCTTACGTAACTACCCAGCGTACAAACATTTAACACTACCTCCGCTACTTCCCCACCGGAACAAACAATGCACAAGCAACCTAGAAACAAAGGGCAGAAATCAACAAACAAGAATTTGACTATTACGAACCGGCCCAGCGCCTCTGCCGGTAATCTACTCCCTTGTTCTTCCTCTTCCTCCACCTCCCCCTTACCTTCATCCCTTCGGAACCCAACAGCGGGGTACCATACAAGCCAAGTACCGATAAGTTATGTAAGCAAGAGGAAGGAAGGGATGAGATAGGGAGAGATGAGATCGCATCTATAGCCTGTAGCTAAGTGGAGCCAGTATTGTAAGAAACCAGGTTTTACACCCTTTCAATTAGGGAAAGACCCTGTCTGTCATTTCCTTAGGAATACTGTACCCGTACCCGTACCCGTTAATTGGGGTGCTGTACCGTACCGTACCTGGAGGTTAGTTAATTAATTAATCAACTAGCTAATTAATCTTAACCATGTGTTGTCTATCTATCCTAGCGGTATACCGGTAGTCGCAAGGATGTGTTATTCCACAAGAGATGGAGAATGTACCGGTATTGTGCTGTACCTGATCGGTTGGTCGGTCAGTCTGTCGGCGGTGGTGGTGGTGTCCGGGGCGTATGGGAAGCATAAAAAAAAAAAGGAGTCAAGTAAGATGCTTTTCCTCATACGGTTATCATAAGCTGTTTTCTTCTCGAGCATTGGTGCGTTCTGATGAGTGAGGGCTTTTACGTTCTCTTCCTCTCTCTCTCTCTCTCTCTCCCTCGCTCCCTATAAATCTCTCTCACGTGGAATTTAGTTGCGTCGCGTCGGTCAGAGTGTTGTTTCGGGTCGGGTTCTTACCATGGTTAGCTCCCGGATTTGAGTTACATATCACAATTTTCATGTTCCATCGTGCTTGGCTATTTGTAAGAGACTTGAGTATCCGGAATGCCTTGGTAATTGATTGATGTATTCTCGGTGCCGAGACGTTCGGGTGCTTTGTAATTGGCCGGGTATCATGAAGAGGGGGGATTGAGGGTCTGTATCTGGCAGGTTTTTATCCGATCCCGTGTTTTCTGTGAGTGGTGATTTAGTATCATAGTTGTTTGTCGGGATATCTACTAGAGGGGGTCGTCCTCCTCTTTTCTGCTGTGCCGCGACGCACCCCACTTTTGTTCTTGTTCTCGTTTTTGTTTTTTCTCTTTGTTTGTTCGTCACGGCGTCCCTGTGCGCTCGCGCCGGGTTGTTATACAAGTACAGGTAAGGTGTGGGTGAATTGATCGGATTGGGGGGCGGGGCGCTCTGCTTCTTCTTCTCCTCTTCCTTCTTCGCCTTCTTCTGCTTACTTTTCTTTCCTTTTTCTTCTTTCTTATTTTCGCAGAAGTGGGCGTTCCGGTTCGGTACTTGTACTAAGTTGGTAGGGTTACGGTGCAAAGCACTCTTTCACGTTCCTGGTGTAACGTTGTGAAGTTGAGATGAGAGATGCAGGGGCCCATGAATGGACTGACCGATTGACTCGGGACGATCCGGCGAGAGAGAGCTCCGGCGACACACTCAATGTATCCTGAGTTCACAAACAGACGGACAGATAGACGGACGGACGGACGGGGTTCGCTGGCTAGTCAGCCGGGCCTTCTCTCTCTCTCGGCAAGTCGGACTGGTTCTTCCCACCGTTTTGTGCGCCTGCACAGTATTAGGACTCGAGTACTAGTACCGCGCCGGAGTGCGGGCTAGTTGGTGAGAATCTTCATAATCATGCTCAAGTATCGCTCCGGAGGACTAGTTGCAGGACGGCGGGGTAGTACAAAGGCTTTGTTTGCGGCGCTGGGGCGTGGTCGTACCGTAGGTAGGTGCGGTAGGTCGGGTTAGGTTAGTTGTGGCACGGCCCCATACCGTATCGCACTCGTAGCAAGCAAGCACTAAACTCAGATGATACCCGAAGATAGAGAGATCCACAGAATGTATGGTGAAAATCCCTACGGATTTGAGCCCCCATACAAACCCAAACATGACCAGAACCCCCCTAAATTTCCTGATATCATACTTGTTGCCCCCATGAGATTGCCTATAAGCTTGAACGAGTGAACTCCCATAAGTACCGGTATCCATACAGCCAAACAACCCGGGGCTTTAGACGCCGTATTGTATTGGTGAGAGAAAAAACCTCACAGTAATCATCAGTTGACATCCTCGTTCAGAGCGGATTGACCAGGTACCGTAACCCTTAGCACTCGGATCCCCCCGGTCTTTCGCTTTCTTTCTTTTTTTCTGGCAGTTTCTTGCAGGGGGCCGTGTAATATAGAGACTGTAATCATAATGGACCTGCGGTAAGCTGCAAGGAGGAAAATATGGTATGGCAAAGCATTAACGAATTGTTTGCTATCGGGGGGGGGGGGCTGGAGAGTCGGAAGAGTCCGGAGAGAAGGGGGGGGGGGACAGATTGGCTAGTTGGGAAAACATAGGGTGGAGTTATTGTGGTGCTGTGATGAGAATTGTCATTGGTATCATAGTGTTGTTTGGTACCTGGAAGTACAAAATGTACCGAAAGATAGCGTTTAAGTTGGTAAGGGTTGGGTATTGGTGGAATGAAGGGTTACCCGGTGTGGGAATGCGGTAAGTGATAGGCACTCAAAAAGTTCTTCGAAAACCAACTTTTATAGAAGATTATGACACGGTACTGATTTTTTGGATTTCTTTCTAGATTTTAGAGGGAGATAGTAGTTAACCACCATGCATAACCAATTCCGGGCACAAACAGGGGTACACACAATCCTTTTCAATAGCTAGTTTTTTCATAGCACCGTAGGGATATATCCAGCGAGGCCTAAGAAAGTTTTCAGTCGTTGAGACAACAACCCTCTCCCTTTGGCTGTGTATTTTTTTTTTCATTTTCATTTTCAAACCAAACCATTCTTATCAGACTAACATGTGGATCACACTAGTGCGCTTTGGCCCGGGAACTAACAAGTGGAGTAGGGTACCGTAGGAAAGGGGGCTAAGCGAGGTCAAGTGACTGTAAAACAACCAAGAGAACAGGCGGGTATCGTCCTTGTCCTGTGCGATACCGGTTACGTTATCTTGGATGCGGTGTGGTAACCGGTGCTGCGTGACATGCTTGGTTGATTGAGTGATTGATTGATTGATCTGATAATACCGGTAACTGTAACTATAAAAAGAATAAGGATAAAGATAGAAATAAAAATGGTGTGATCTTGTGGTCTTCTTATTGTGCCAATGGGTTGTACTTCCATTGTGGGATGTGATGGAGATGTGACTCTTGGCAATGGAAAACAAAAAGAAAGAGGTATGATACTGATATTTTTTTGTATGATAATATTTTGATACCATTTTTGTTTGAAAGGGCAAGGGGGGGGGGGAGGTAATATTTTGGTCTCGTGTTTGAAAGGGAATGGGGGTTGGAAAGGCCTCAATGGGGAAAAGCTATCAGTATTGTAACGCAAGGAAGCTTGTTTGGGAGCCCGGCCCTCTTTTGGTTAAGATAACCCCACTACTTTTTCATTCCATCCCTTCTTCATCCATCCATCCCAACATCCATCCCACCACCATCCATCCATCTATCGCAACCACCAGCTATCGGCTAGTGGATAACAAGAAGTGAAAAAAAAAATCACATCACAAGAAACCACTCACGAGGAAAACTTGTTTCCAATCATAAACGGAGAACAAACGGAAACAACAAAGCATAACAAAGCAAGGCGGGGAGAAAAAAAAAGAAAAGAAAAGAAAGGATGCCCCGAACTCTCTTCTTCGTCACCGGCAACGCCAACAAACTCGCCGAAGTAAGCGCTATTCTAGCGACTAGCGGGATAAGCATCCAGAGCAAGGCGTTGGATTTACCTGAGCTGCAGGGGACCATAGAAGATGTGTCGAAGGATAAAGCAAAACGTGCGGCAGAGGTGGTATGTGTGTATTCACGTATTCTATCTCCCTCTCCCTCTCCCTCCTCTGCCTCTTTCTCCCCCTCCACCACATTCACGGGGGGAAATTCCGGTGGTGGTGAGGATATGTGCTTATAGAATTGTTGTCATTGTTGCGATGGCATCGTGATAATTAGATTGGAGGACCCGTTCTTGTCGAAGATACTTGCTTGTGCTTCAATGCATTGAAGGGATTGCCTGGCCCGTATATGTATGCCACGCCCCCTCTCCCCGTCGCAGAGCATGCTATCATCGCTATGGCGCTATGGCACAAACACGATTACGAGAACCATAGAGCGAACATGTCATGTCCCAAACTGACAGAAAGAGAAAAAACATGACTCATAACCCACAATGCCTGGCCTTAACTAGTTGGCTAACTAACCACAACCCCTATGCAACGGTGCTCCAGAAAATGGTTCATGAAAGACCTCGGCCATGAAGGCCTTGTAAACATGCTCGCCGCATACGAAGATAAGTCCGCGCAAGCAGTATGCACATTTGCCTACTGTGAAGGGCCGGGACAGGAACCAGTGCTGTTTCAAGGTAGGACTGATGTATGTATGATTTTGCCACTCCTTCCTCTCCGCTTCCTTTCTTTTTTCCACGAACAGAAAAAGAAAAAGAGGGAAAACAGGACAGAACTGATTCATCGGTGATTTTTCCGCACTGTGTGTATACAGGGTAAGATCGTGCCTGCTAGAGGACCTGCGAGATTTGGTTGGTTTACCCAGCTCCTTTGCCCCTTTTGTTATTGTTTTGTTCTCGTGTCGTTTTGGTATTTTCGGGACTGACTCGGGCATGTTGGCGGTGGCGGCAGGATGGGATCCGATATTCGAGTACGAGGGGCAGACGTGAGTTTCTCTTGCTCGTGACCCTTATCACATGCCGTTTTTCGATTTTTCGGATCTTGGCTTTGCGATCATTGACTTTGGCCTTTTGTTTTTATTTTAATAGATACGCGGAGATGGACAAGGTTGCTAAGAACCTGATCTCACATCGTTTCAAGGCGCTTGAGATGCTTAGAAAGTGGATGGAAACTCATCCTTAGATTGCCGGTAATCTGCGCGGGGGGGGATTGTTCTACGGTGCTCCAGAGTTCTATAGGGGAGGGCTTTTTTTGTCTCATTATGCCTAGAGACTAGAAACTAGAGACTCGAACTAGACATCCTTGAATAAACTTCATACGCCCTCCGGATTGTTTTGCATCCAATGCTTTGCCCATGCGGATATCCTGTCGACGTTGCTGTCGATCTCCTCTGTGGTATCGCTCCGTAGCTCAATTATGGCTTCCCCATCGTATGCCTCCCTGGCTTCTTCAAGGATAACCTGCATGATCTCGGCGTCGAGATTCTCTTGGAGTTTCTTGTCTGCAGACGTCATTAGCCGCCATTCGGACAGCGCTCCTAGGGCGTAATGAATCAGGGCAAGAGTTCTATTTTTCGTAAGGTTACATACCCGGATAGTTCCTGTGCCTCAAAGATGTAATGCGGTAGCATACAGCCAATCAGCTACTACCAGCAAACCACTACCACTACTACCGCAAGTAGCAGGAGAGAAAGGAGAGACACCCACCGTTTCTCCAATCGATCATATAGAATGGTTGAATCCGCACGTAGCACAACAACAAGATCTATCCAGCTCTTCGGGAACAAATCACATACGTGCCAATCAATGATGCACCCGCCCTCTTTGACTTCGTCCTCGATCTCATCCAAAAGCTGAACAGCCAACCGAACACCCCGTTATCTTTAGCTTCGGGAGAGCACGGATATCTGTAACAAATAGGCGAAAGAAAAAAAGGAAAGAAAGGCAAACCAGAAAAACAAACCTTATCTTCGTCGACGATGTGGCTCTTTAGTTCGTCGTCATAGCCGTCATAGCAGTTACGTTCCTTGACAATGCTATTGATAGAGAGGTGTTTGAGACCCGGTTCCGCGATCTGTGCCAGGAGCTCGCAGTGGCAGGACTTCCCTGCGTTGGATTGAGACAGCGTTAGGAACGGTTCACCAAACAATCGGGTGGACAGCAGTGGAAATGGAAATCTCCGTCTGCAGCTGTTAATAGAACTGGATGGGGAGGGGAGGGGAGGGGGAGGAGGGGGTGTCGGATGCGAGATGCAAGCTCGCTGCAACGTACCGACCCCGGGGGTCCCGGTGATTATGATGTTTGGCTTTGTGCGAGGCATGGCGAGATGTTGTGTCTTCGATTCTGGCGGCTGCAGCCCTGGACTTTCCGCTTTCGTTTTGGCCTTGGTTTTGTTTGGTTCGGTTTTGTTTTGTTCGAGTTTATTTTGTTTGGTGGGGTTTGGATCTACGGTACCTGCGCGGAGTTGACTGTCGGGGCTTACTTGATTTTTTTTTTTTTGCTACCCGAGCCCCAGACAGAGGGGGGGGAGTTGCCCTAACCCTTAGATTCCGGAGAAACTTTAATCCGGGATTCTGTGGGGCGATGAAAAGTCAGGGAGACAGAGCGGGGGCTAGGATGGGAATGGGCGGATCTGACTCCAACATCATCTATTTTATCCTGGCCTTGCGGATCTCACGCGAAGTACTCGACTTATATATGGTACGGTACTTGTGCCAGTATTGGATGGTGGCGGGGTCCGGGGTACCGGCGTCATCTTGTACTCGCAACAGAGTGGACGCCAAACAAACTTCTGCGTTAAAGCGCAAACCGGAATCACACATAAAAGAAGCATTGCTAAGGTTACCGTATCGCTCGGGGGGTCCGGTTGGTTTGGTGTAGCTTATATTTTGTGGAAGCGGACAGTACGGTAATTAACCTGCGATCGTAGTATTACTATATCGCACACGGTGCTACCTTGTAGGGTATTGATACTTGTAATAGTCGAACAATGTTGGTCCCAGCATTAAGTTCTGTGGCGGGGAGGGTAGCTGGGCGAGTACAGGGAGGACGCGTTGCTTCGAATCATCCGTACCTCGGCGCACCCGATTTACTGGGGCAAACATTCTTGCTCGTGCCCCATACGAGCAAACCACATGCCAACGCCGTACATACCCTTCAACTCTCTCCCCACCCCCCTGTGACGTCCCCTCCCTATCAAATATTCTAACATCACTGCTTCTCTCTCAAAGACTTCTATAATTATTATCGTCAATAGTGCCTACGCGAGTTGTTCGGACCCGATACGGTAGCCTATCATGGCGGGCTCCTCCCGCGTACCCGTCTCCCTGCGCAGCTTCGCTTCTTCGAAAAAAGCCGCGGTGAAAAGCTCATCGTTTCTCCTACTCAATCTTGACCTGTAAGATCTCTGCTCGCTCCATGCCCACGTGCCATCGGAAATTGGGGAGACGGTGATAGAGTAATAATAATCATAATAATACGAGCTTGGCTGACCGATTGCCATTAAAACGAGAAAAAAAATAAAGATTCCGAAATATCGTGTTTGCCTTCTTCATCTTGCGGCACTTTCGCTGCGCCGTGCGCAAGTTGCGTGGTCGCGGTGTATTCGGAACCCTGGTAGACTTCTATTCAGCTGTGCAACGGTACTCGTATGGTGTTTTCCTCAATTTCCCCGGCATCAGGTCGAAGGTGCAGTCACAGGTTGATGAGGCGTTGAAGAAATTGGAAGATAAGCTCGTTCCCAAAGGACCTGGTGTTACCCGGTATCTTGCATTGCCTAAAGAAGGCATGACCGAGCTGCAGGTGAAGGAGGAATTGAAAAAGTATGGTATAGCAAGCTCTTTGTTATTTTCGATAAGACGATTTGGGGGTATCCAAACTGATGATGTGTGATTCCTGATGCAAGACTGAGCGAAATGGAACATGCGTCGTGGGAAGAAGGAAAGGTCTCCGGTGCTGTGTATCATGGTGGGGATGATCTCTTGAATCTTCAAAGTGAGGCATCTCGTATTTTTTCTACCAGCAACCCAATGCACCCGGACGTCTTTCCTGGTGTGAGGAAAATGGAGGCCGAGATAGTGGCAATGGTAAGAGCTATTGGTTTGTTACGGAGATTGTATCGGGGATTGACGCGACGGGTAGGTCTTGGCAATGTTCAATGCACCTTCTGGTGCCGGTGGTATCACGACAAGTGGGGGCACCGAGAGTATCTTGATGGCTTGCTTGTCCGCTAGAACAAAGGCCTACGTTGAACGTGGTGTTTCCGAACCTGAGATGTGAGCATCGATATGTCTCTACCCATAATCACAATAAATTACTGACGGCTAGCACAGCATTGTCCCGAGTACAGCTCATGCTGCGTTTGACAAGGCAGGCCATTACTTTGGCTTGACCGTGCACCGCGTAGCTGTGGATGCCGTAACCCTCAAAGTTGATCTTAAGGCAGTTAGCCGTTTAGTAAATTACAACACAGTTTTGGTAGGTTATGACCGGTTACTGGAATCCATTATTTGCTGATCGGCTGTGGTCCAGATTGCTGGGTCAGCACCAAATTTCCCACATGGAATCATTGACGATATTGTGGGCTTGAGTAAAATTGCTTTGAGGAGACGGATCCCGTTGCACGTTGATGCCTGCCTTGGGTCTTTCCTCATACCATTTCTTGAGAGGGCAGGGTATCCAACCGAACCCTTCGATTTCCGTGTCAAGGGTGTAACTTCAGTTTCATGCGACACTCACAAATGTTTGTCTCCCAGAAACATATCTCCTTGCATTACTGACAATGTCCCGTAATAGATGGGTTTGCTCCCAAGGGAAGTTCCGTTGTGCTCTTCCGCACAAAGAAGCTTCGATCTTATGGCTATTTCGTTTCTGCTACCTGGCCTGGTGGGATTTACGCTTCACCTTCTCTCGCTGGCTCCCGTGCTGGCTCGCTTATCGCCGGAACTTGGGCTTCTCTGATGAGCCAGGGTGAGAATGGATATACCAATTCTTGCCGGGATATCGTGGGAGCTGCAAAAGAAATTGAGTCTGGTATCCGCGAGCGTCTCCATCCAGACTTATTCATTCTTGGGGAACCTATGGTTAGTGTAGTGGCATTCTCGAGCAAGACACTTAATATATACGAGGTTGCGGATGAGTTGATCTCGTTGGGATGGCACTTGAATGCTCTACAAGATCCTCCGGCGCTTCACATTGCTTGCACCCGCCCCACAGTGTCTACTGTGGAGACTTTCTTAAAAGATTTGGAGAAAGCCGTGCAGAGTGTGAAATTGAGGGGAGAGGGCGAACCTGGATCAAAGGCTGCTGTTGGTGAGACTGCTGCACTATATGGAGCTGCGGGAAGTCTGCCGAACAAGAGTGTTATCAACACGATGGCGACTGGGTTTATTGATACTTTATATAAGGCTTAAGCTGAAGGTTTCTGGTATTGGACATTGTTGATATGCTGAGGTGGAAGAGATAGGAATCACCTTGCTATAAATAGGAGAAGGGTGGTTTCGTTTTTTTTTGTATTGTACACACACTTGAGCGCTCTTTTTTCATTCGCTCCATCTTCTCTTCTCCTATCGCGAGGGGTTTACACGTTCGCTCATATATCTCATTTGTTTATGTTACTGGTTGGCAAGACTTCGTTTTCGCATTTGCAGAAGGGATACCTCCGTTAAGGATAGGAATGAGCATTACCTGAGAGGGAATAAATAAATTTAGTCGCAAGCGCGCGATCAAGGCAAGTCTAGTATCACTTCACCATTCCCCCCACCGCGAAAAAGAAATCCACTCCTACAATCCATACAGCCACATTTCTATGCACAAGTAGTATTTAACATTGTATAACTACCTTATCGCTTATTCGCACCTGGATGCGCTTAAGAATCCAATTTCGCGGGAAAGTTTCCGTTCTCTGCTATGCTATTAGAATACATGTTGAAGTTGAGATGGGGGGGGAATACCGCGTTGGGTATCCCATCTGTCGATCCAGGGATTCGGGCACAGGGACCTGAACGCAAGGTAGAACTATTATTGTGCGCGATTAACGCGGGCGCAAAAAACAATAGCCTGGTATCTGAATATGACAAACCTGCTTGCAAGGAGCGAAATCCTCTCCCTTTGCATTAACGCATTTGTAGTAGTCGACGTACTGTCAATTGCGATGAGCCAGCTTTCAATCCGACTAAGAGAGTGAGCAAGAGCTCGGGGGGATAATAACGTACGTTTTGCCAGCAGTGCTTTGTCTGGTTCTGGTGCGGAAATCGTGCGTCGAAACCTACGCCCGCCAAAAAAAAAAGTTGGTTAACCTCCCGTGCCCGTCCATCTCATCACCACCTCTCAATCAATGCCACACCGGCCCAATGACCGAGGTAAGGAAGTCCATACCAGCAGTAACGAACTTGAAGGGCTTGGTCTCTCTCTCCTCGTCGGACATAGTTATCGCTGTTTGCAGTTTCTGAGTGGAGTTGTTTTTCTGGGCTTGTGATTGCGGCGTGAGCAATTGGTGATGGTTTGTCGTCGGATGGAAACGGAGATGATGGTGGTGGTCTGTTTTGATGCGCTGGGAAAAAAGTCGGGTGAGGCCTTCTTCGGTGGGGTGACGGGGCTTGGCGGAAAAGTTACCCGGAATTTGGTCGGCGAACCTTTTGTTTTTTTTTGGTGTGGAGTGAGCGGTGCAACGACAAAGAGAGAGGCTTACGGTACGATACGATACTGTATGTGACGATGACGACGGCGTTTTCAAGAATTGCCTGGGCGAATGTGAGGAGGGGTGCAGCGGGCTGCGGTGGAGTTTGGAGAAATTGGAGTGTTAGGAGCGCAAGTTCTGCTACCACCGGACGGACTAGACAAGTAGATGTCCGGGAGCTATACAGGCGAAGGAATGCTAGCGGATTATACTATACCATGAGGTAAAAAAAACTTCCTCCAAAATCCGAGTCTTTTTTCTTCTTTCCAGTCCTTTCCTTCTTCCTCCTATCTTTTGGTTATTCATAATTTCCAACCCCAAACAGCCTTGGAATAGCCACGTTAACCCTCGCATACGCCTCAGTCCCGCTCTACCGCGCCATCTGTCAAAGAACCGGCTTCGGCGGTACTCCCATCACCGACCAGGCCCGCTTCACGCCCGAGAAGCTCGTCCCCGTGACCGGCGCCCGCCGCCTGCGCATCACGTTCAGCTCTTCCGTCTCCGATGTGCTGGAGTGGAAGTTCACCCCACAGCAGCGTGAGGTGCGCGTGTTGCCGGGTGAGACCGCGCTGGCCTTTTACAAGGCGAAGAATTGCTCCAAGGAGGATATCATCGGGGTTGCGACGTACAGTGTCACGCCAGGGCAGGTTGCGCCCTATTTTTCCAAGATTCAGTGTTTTTGCTTTGAAGGTTTGTTCATTTTTCTACTGGCTGTTGGTCGATTGGTTAATTGGGCTGATGCGAGAGGGGGGGGGGGGGTTTCAGAGCAGAAATTGAACGCGGGTGAAGAGGTAGATATGCCCGTGTTCTTCTTTATCGATCCGGACTTTCTGGACGATCCGCAGATGAGGGGGATTGACACTGTTACGCTTTCCTACACCTTCTTTAGTATGCACCCTCTTGATTGGTTGCCCTAGCTTGGATAGCGCTAATGTGATGCGCAGAGGCGAAATACGATAGTAAAGGCAATTTAAGACCGACAGCTTAGATTCGCGGATGTCTTTAATTGTGGATAAGCTTTGGTGGCAATCGCTTAGAGGAAGCCTAGGGGATCAGGACGGGGATCTGTATGATAGAGGCCACTCCCACTCAGCTTTACCATTAGGCGCTTTACTAGATACCGGTAACTTGTAGAGCGAGTGATAAATTGTGACAATTTACTCAAAACGCGATTGGGGGCTGTGGTATTTGGGCTTGGTTGCGTTTGCGATCCATCTGAGGACTCGGCTCGGCTCGAGGTTTCAGGAACCCAATCAAGCCCTTTCCCACGGGCAATAACTTGATGCTGCACTTGACGCTGCACTTGCGGCGGGATTGTGGGTGGCAAATGATGGCGAGTTAATTTAGAAGCGCAAACAATGTATCATCGCACACTCGATGCGCGAATTCCTACTCAACCACGCCCCCCCTCCCCCTTGAAAAGCCCTCCTCTGTCTGGGCGCAGAGAGAGCGTGAACTTGTCTGACCTGCTTGTCTCATTTAATTGCTGCCCTCTCGTAGCAAGCTTAATTTTCGCCGCTAGGGCGTTCGGTCCCCCCCCCCTCACCGCCGGGTTCAGCTTACTACAGTAGCTTTCCGACTGTTTCACTGTGTTTGGGTGTTGGTTGACGGACGCGTTTGGTCCGTTGGACGCTTCTTGGTCGCCGAATGAGTGGCTGCTGAGGGTGTGTTCGGCTCGGTGGTGGAAGGGTGGGGAGGGGTTTGCAAAGGCTTATGTAAATATCTGCCGGGGTATTATAGGAATTTTATAGGTAGTGGACTTTGTCAACCGATGTGGGGTGCGATGAGGGGAATCTGCAAAATGTCTTGGCGGATGTTGGTTTTGTATGGCTTGTTTGTTGGAACTTCTGGTGGTATAGTATGGATAATTAGGCGTAGGCGATTGGGTATGCAATCGGTTGGTTGAGATGCCATTGTCAAAATTTGCAGTTACTTGTACTTCTATTGCACTTCCGGCTGTTTCCATCTTGTAGACATTGGGAGTGTCTGGTGTGAGTTGACGAGTGACTGTCTGTGACGATGGGGGTGCCGATCGCTGGGGGAAGCATACTTTACATATAGACTCCCTGTAGATGGCGGTGTCAAAGTGCGGTGAAGTAAGTGTACTGGTATAGTAGGGAGTATTCTGGACATAATAGATATTCCAATGTTCGTATTTTCTGCATACTCTCTGCCTGCTGTCCACATACACTCTCTGGTCGTTCAAGGCAGGTTCACCCTCAGCCCAGCCTGGTTGGTTGATTTTAGCCGTAATTCTTGGTTGCAGAAAACTGCTGGGCTCTGGTTTAGGACTGTTCATGACCAGATCTAACCGTATTCTGAGTTATGAGTCAGACTTTTCGATAAGAGTTTCGTTTTGATGCATTTACCCCCCCCCCGCCTATAGAGAGAGATACGAGAGCTAATGATCATAAGTGCAACGACCTACATGCCGTGGTACTTTGCTGTGCTTGACCGTGTCGACAAAGGTCGGGAAGATAAAAGGGGCCAAGGAGGCATCCACAGGACCATCTGACTGAGAATGGGACACAAGGCTTTCCGATATTTACCGACGTCAAGTAGAAATTCACGGTGATGCTTTAAGTTGTGTGACATGTAAAATTTTCCTATTTATCCTTTGATAAGGCGCTCATGTGCTCGTATATCGAGTTGTCTGGTACTGTACCACGGTTGGTCCTCTCGGGTGTTTGTGCAAGGTAGCATGGAGTCTGTAGGGAGGGCCAGCGCTTCGATATACCTCTTTTTCTGCAAATGTTGTACAAATCGTAGCCACTAGAATGAGAATGGTATTGGCATTGGTGGGGCTGCGCACACCGCTGGGAATTCTGCTTTTCTCCGGCTCCGGGAATTCCATTGGCCGACTAACTTATCTCCCTCGTCGGCTGTATCCTCTACAAGCCTCCAAGTGAAGAGAACGGTGGATGCCTGGGTGCTTCGGTGATAAATTTCAACTTCTTTGAAGCTGGTGTGTCGAATAAGAGTGCTGTTGGGATAGTCGGCTTGGAATGCCCTGGCTATAGCCGCTGGAGCTCTAGATAAGGCATCAGGATGTTTGTGGCAGCTGGGCTGATGATGTGGGGGAATGGCTGCTGGAAATCGAGACGTATAGAGACTGGTGTGGTGGCAGTGGGAGAGATGAACCGGGTGATATAGTCTTGTTTTGTTAGGGAGATCTGGTGGTGGTGGGTAAGCACTTTGTTAGATATCATAGCAAGGGCGGCCCTCCAGGAAGGGAAGATATAACTAGCGCTAATGAGCAGCGTTGCTAGCTCACTGGCAGTAGATAGTTTGTGTAGCGATGCCAGAGGGGTAAAGCCCACGGTTGCGTGTTTTCACTTTGACTTTGCTGGTCGGAAGTACCTTCCTTTGGCGGCATTCTGAGTTCCCTGCTGAAACAGGTGGCTATCCGAATGGAGGGGATACCGGAGGAAATGCCCCAAGCTTTTCATAAGCAGGGGAAAGCCATTGGCAGACGAGAGCTGCAAGTTCCTGATGTTCTCAGATGGTGCGTCGTTGCGGCCTCATAGCACATGGTGATACACCTTGACGCTCTGGACCAATGAGCGGAGGAGCATTCATTCATGCTTAGAAAATATCCTTGAGAAGATTCCGGGCCTCTAATATTTGTGATTGGAATAACTACGTTCGGGCTGGGGTTGGAAAGCGCCTTGCTGGGTGAGGAATAGGTGTATCCCTATGCCCTAGCAAGGGTGGTATCATCAGGTGCCTTCGTGTCAGGCTGGGCTAGGACGAAGCCCTAGATGGGATGGATGAAAGTCTGGAGGCAGCGGTTCTTAGGGAAATCCCCGAAGGCATATCTGAAATGTACGCGGGGGCAGCGGTTTCGAAAGCTCTATTCTGGGTCATCCGCTGATAGATGTATTTAGATTTCTACTGGTTCCCTTTAATATCAAGAAGGCCTTACGAGGGTCGACATTCCACCGGAGGTGGTAGAAACTCAGTGTCACGGCGGGTGGATTGGGTTTGAGGGTGCTTGTGGTGCGGTGATAGAATCTGTAAGAGGGCAGGACGGGAATAAATTAAGTCTTGGGGTGGCAGTTTTGATGTACATCTGTCAGTGCGGGCTATGGCTGCAGGCAGGTGAGCTCTGCCACGCACTAGCTAGCAGTAGAGTTAGTCCCAACGGATTTCAATGCTGGCAATGTTCCTGCAGTATTGGCTTTGTTGGGGCTGTTGTCGAGAGTTTGTCACTGTGTACAAGGAATGCGTAATGGTACGTCTTATCAGCTTTTCTCTGCAAAGGGTATCTTTTAGCTCGTCCCGATCCTTTCAGAAGGCTTCGCTCAACACAGGCCGAACCTGCTTGACCTATCTGGGCTACGACCAAGTCGGGGCTTTTTCGGACAATCCCACTTCGAAACTCTGAGAAGTGACTTTTCTGAAATATTCTCTAATATATTAGACCAGATCTGGAAGGGAACTCTCTGCGTGCGCTGGGTGGCTTATACTGAAGCTATTTGAGCAGTGTTATGGCCACCTATCTGCTAAATTGGCGCCACCTGGCGGAGTCTTTCGTGAAATAGAGTTCCTCTTTGACGGCGATCGCGTTTGGTTAAGGGGGTCTGGGTGGGGGAAGGTACACATCTAGGGGTAGGGAGAAATTCCGTTTTACTAGGACTTTTGCCCTCTTGCTGCCCTTTCTAGCAAGTGCGGCTTTTCGAGGAGCGCGATTTTGCTGTTCGCTCCCAGGTCACTAGGGTACATTAGTTATACATCATTCTCAGGGGTTCTTGAGGTTGCAGCTGTTTTGGTAAGCGTACGTGTTGTGGCATCGGTGGAGAGGATTTTTGGGGCAATGCATCGCTCGGATGAGCTATTGTGAGTGGTTATAAGGAGCTGGTTAAATTGCTGCTAGGGTGGAAAGATGGTGATCCCTAACGAGCATAGAAAATAGGTCAAAATCTCACTCATATGTTACTATGTAGGGGTATGAGGGAGTGGTGAAAACGCTACTCGGGCAGAAATATGCCAGCCCTGGCAAGACAATAGGTGGATAAAAACTCCTCTCTCACGGGTTGCTTGTTGCTTTTAGTGTGCTTCTGGAATCCATCTGTTCCCCTTCTCTAAATTACTAGTACACACCGTAGCTGGATGTGCTGTTTGAAGAATGTTGTGTAATATAGGAAGAGATGAAGCCATGTAGCGCATAGGCATAGGCTCCGGCCGTAATTAAGAAAAGAGACGCAAGCAATAGGGGTTAGCTGTACCAGTAGGGGACTAATTACCACAGTATATATGGTATGCTGGACATATTATGCAGTATTGAGAGTTTAGGAAGTATCATACCACCTAATCATCCGGTCACAGAATTAGATGCTAGGGTGCTAAATTGGTATAGTATTGCGCTTATCTTATTTCTGTTGAGTGTAGTAGGGTACGGGCAACCACCCTAGTAGTGTTGTGGAGAAGATAGGACGGCGTTGAGGGTAAACCACTAGTTGCGCACACATGTTTGTTAGTCCTATTTAGTTAGCAGCGGCGCGCA
>Ga0307513_10002240_pt1 | contig 26994 bp, 36 predicted proteins | sample 15_EM_MG_FD_202174 | JGI IMG/M metagenome (GOLD analysis project Ga0307513, IMG submission 202174) | Populus trichocarpa ectomycorrhiza microbial communities from riparian zone in the Pacific Northwest, United States - 15_EM | ecosystem: Host-associated > Plants > Roots > Unclassified | place...
ACTATTCCTTCGAGTCTGATCTGCCATCTAGCGCTTGGTTCTTCTTCAAGACCATGAACGTCTCCGGTGCCGAGGCCGTCATTGCCGCTGCCTCCCCCTTCATCGGTCAGGGAGAGTCTGCCTGTCTCGTCAAACCCTACGTTGATGTCATGACCGACTCTGAGATCCATTTGGCGATGACCTCCGGTTTCTCCACCATTGCCGGCTCCGTCTTGCTGGCATACATCAGTCTCGGTGTTCCCGCCCAGAACCTGATCACCTCCTCGGTCATGAGTATCCCTGCCTCAATCGCCATCTCAAAAATGCGATTCCCGGAGACCGAAGAGCCCATCACACGTGGTCGCGTCGTTGTCGATAGAGGTGAACACGGACCCGATGCCCCCGCCAACGCCCTTCATGCTTTCTCCCAGGGCGCTGTCTTTGGTCTCATCGTCGCTGGTCTTATTCTCGCCAACCTGTTGACCATCTTGTCCCTCATCGCCGCCATTAACGGTTTGCTCACCTGGGTCGGACAAGGTTTCTCAATCAACCACCTCACGCTCGAGTTAATCATCGGATACATTTTCTACCCCGTCACCTTCTTCCTCGGTGTCCCACGTGGAGAAATCCTCCGCGTCGCTCGTCTCCTCGCCACCAAGTTGGTCGCCAATGAGTTCTCTGCCTATCTGAGCCTGCAGGCGATCATGCAGAGCGACAACCCCCTCTCTTACCGTGCTTGGGTTATCACCCAGTACGCTCTTTGCGGTTTCGCCAACTTGGGATCCGTCGGTATCCAGATCGGTGTACTCGGCGCAATGGCCCCATCCAAGGCCAGCACCATCTCCCGCGTCGCCTTCTCTGCTATGATCTGTGGTTTTATCACGTAAGCCCTATCTTACCTTTGCCCCCGACCATAAACTCACGCGATATGATTTTATAGGACGCTTCAGACTGCTGGTATCGCTGGAATGCTTGTCTAAAATAGATTTTCACGTCTCTTTTGGATCTTTTTGGGCAAGACTGATGCGGAGACATTCCACGATCGGTTTTAGTGTGCTCTGTTGTAGTTCATGCCTTACATATCAATCTCACATTCCTATAGTTGTACTTTCGGTAGCTTAGTCTCTTCGTGTTCCTATGTCAATTCTCAGATATATCCCATTGACGTCACGCATCGTGTTGTTCGGGACCTCAGACGAGTGGATCGCGCAAGGCAGAGTGAACGGATGACCTCAGCACGATTATGCTGCAAGTCACCGATCGGGTTGGCGCTCACCACCCGTCTGCGACCCTCCCGATGTTCCATCCCCCCTCCAGATCTCGGAATGAGCTCCCGTGGACTTGCTGAGTCACTTGACAGGTGAGTTCGGCTGAAATAGTCTCCCTGGTCGGCATTTGATGGCGAGGATTGACCGGGATGTCATTGAATCACTCCCTGCGTAATTCGGCGTGTAGGAGGTAATTCTGCACACGCACATTCGGTGTTCAAGAAACCTACAAAATGCTTCCCACCCTCCCCCTCTTAGCATTCTGTGATCTCCGTTGTGTTTCTTCTGTCCCCCACCCCCTCTCTTTCTCTTTAGAATCTCGCTCCGGGGAGCTTTTTTCTTTAAAACTCCTGTGCACAAGCTCACAACGTGCAAGAGATGCAGTCTACGAGCTCGATGACCAGCGACGAATCGAGGACCGTTAATCTTAGAGGCTCCGAGCCCGCATTCGCAGGCCAGGAGAACGAGAAAATGTCTGGTCTGGCCACACCCCCAACCGCCACCGGTGCGGAGGACGTACAGGAGGAGGATCCATTTATGGTTCAGCTAGATAAGAACGATCCTCGCCACGCCAGGGTACGCATTTTCCACCTCTGGCTGAGACCGACTGATGTTTCTTTGTTGTTAAGAATTTTTCGCGTGGGAGGAAATGGTACTTGACGATGCTGGCTGGAATACTGGTGTTGAACACGACCTTTGCGTCGTCCGCTCCAGCGGGTGCTATCGCCCCCATTTCGGAGAGGTTTGACCTTTCGGAGATCGTTGGGACGTTGATGATTTCGTTGTTCGTCATGGGCTATATGTTTGGCCCTATCTTGTGGGGACCGGTAAGCTTACATCGAAACTACGATCGTCTCACGCGCTGATTGATATCGTTGTAGTTGTCCGAGGCATATGGTCGACGTCCGGTTTTCCTAATTCCATTCACCTGTTACACCTTGATTCAAGTGGGGAACGCGTTTGCCCCCAACACGGCTGCCCTGCTCATCTTACGTTTCTTGGGTGGGTTCTTTGCGGCTGCTCCACTGACAAACGCCGGGTATGCCTTTCTATCACCCTCGCTCATTGTACTCGACTGACATGACCCCTGCAGCGCTATGCTTAGTGACCTGTGGGCACCCGAGGAACGCGGGAAGGCACTATCGTTCTTTGCTCTCGGACCATTTGCTGGACCTACCGTGAGTCTATCCCTCGTCTGGTGTGTGTCCCTCTGATGCGGTGGTTGATAGGTTTCTCCCTTGATCACTGGGTTCATGACTGTTGCCGGTGTGTCATGGCATTGGGTCTTTGGGCTCCTCACACTCTTCGCTGGAACGTGCACCGTTCTCGTGCTATTAACCGTCCCGGAGACCTACGAGTGAGCGTCCCAGTTAAGCCCTCATTTGGTAGACGGTATTGAACGTAGTCGGTTTCTAGACCTCGCTTGTCGGTATTCGCTGCCCAAAGGAAGAGAAAGGAAACCGGTGATAACCGTTACTACGCTCCTATCGAGCACAGAAACATCCCTTTCTCCCAAAGGGTGGGAAACATCCTAGGGAAACCGTTTAGGATCCTATTCTCGGAGCCGATGTTGATTGCCATTACAATCTACCAGAGTGTGCGTTGAACTTTACCATATCAGTCTTTGCTGCCTATTGATCGACCCGCGCTTCCAGTTCATTTTTGGGTGAGATCGCGATTTCGCTAGTGTTTTGCTGTTCCATGCTGAAACTTGGGCTGAAGATGCCTGTACTTGCTCTTCGGCGCATATCCGATCGTTTTCACCGAGGGACACCATCTGTAAGCCGCTCCCATTTACCCAATCCGTTCTGCCTAACTCTTTCTCAGGAATGCCGGAGTAACCGGTCTGATGTACCTCCCCGTCACCGTAAGTTCAAAACACACTTATCACTCGTCATCGCCTCCTGACTCTTGTTCAAAAGATTGGCGCATTCTTGGGATGTTTCTCTTATATCTACTACTGGAACCCTCGATATATGCGTCACGCAGCCGCGTTCGCTCCGGACCCGGTTCCCCCTGAGTACCGTTTGGAGATGGCCGTTTGGGGGACTGTGCCTTATGCTATTGCGTTCTTCTGGTTCGGGTGAGTCGTGGATATCCCTGACTTTTGAGGGTGACCTTGCTCATCAAACCTACTCAGGTGGACATCGTACCCTTCCATTTCGCTGTGGGCTCCTTTGAGTCAGGGAATTGTTATGGGATGGGCGATCGTTTGGTTGTTCGTAAGTATCGCTTTGATTTGTGTCCACCCTCTCCTTGGACTTTAGCGTTGACTTTGGTTCCAATAGTTGTCGCAGCTAAATTATATTATTGATACGTATCTGTCCGTCGCTGCGTCGGCTCTGGCAGCCAATACTATCGTCCGAAGGTAAGGGTTACTTTAGTTGGATCTCGGGCACTCTGTGCTGACCCCTCGTTCATAGTATCTTTGGTGCTACTTTCCCAGTACGCAACATCCCCAAGTGATATACCAAGTGGATCCCTCGCTAACCCCTCTCTGCAGCTATTTGCCAACGAAATGTACACGGCCCTGACTCCCCGATGGGCGTCCACGGTGTTGGGCCTTTTTGCCCTCCTTTGCGTTCCCATTCCCTTCGTTCTTATGAAGTACGCCTCTGTCTCCCGCCCTCGGTTTGACGGTTTGTTCATCTCTGGATAGGTTTGGACCCGTCCTCCGTGCCAAGTCGAGGTACACTCCCAATAAACCGGTGCCTCCCACCGTCACACCCAAACATAACGACTCCAAGGCTTAAGTTTTTTAAACGTCGGTTGCCTAGGGAATCCTTCCACGACCCCTGTATCGTTTTTGTCGATGGCCGTTCCTCTCAGGATAAAACAACGCTTGCCGTGTGTCCCGCCGTCGACCCAATAGAGGGTCGAGATAGGGGATAATAATATACGACGGCGCTTTTGCCTCGCCTCCCGAGGATTTCTGATGATTACATTACACACTTCATGTTTTTTTATCACCGCTCTCCCAATGGAATTCGAATATCCGTTACAAAATAGACTGCAAGGTGAGCGAGGCCCTCCTCTAATTAAGTGCTGGGTGACTGTCCATAAGAGCGGGTGACTTTTCATACGACTCGACGTATTTCTATCCGTCGTAAAATGGTACCACTAGTCGGTATTTGCACTATTGACAACCGGGCAGCGCGGGCAGGGTCTCTGGACCTTCCTAGAAGAAACTTGATATCTTCAGATCGCCGAGACCATGGCTACAGCCTCCTTGGTCCCGACAATCCTCTCCATCCTAAAGAAGTCAAACTTGGAGTATAGAACGCTACAAGTGACGTCCGAAGCGTCGACTCCGTCCTCGAGGAAAGGGATAGAAAGGAACTCAGAGAAGAATTGGGGGTGATCCGGTGGACCATAGAAAACGAGATTACGGATCCCGCGGATTTTATACCTGCCAAGACGAAGGGGTGGGACGAAGATGAGAAAACTTGTGACTGATGGGTTCGTGCAGAAAGGCTAACCTCTTAAAGAAATGGAACCGCTCAGTGACAAGTAGAAACGACTTGTTACCAGCGAAGAACGCTTGCCGGGCGCGTGAGATATCTTGATTGGAAGAATACCTGGTGAGGGATCAGCTGATGCTTCTTTATGAGGGTTCCTTGTTGCCCCACTCTGAAAGTACGGTATGCGTGGTTCCCACTAGTGATCTGAAATAGTTCTGCACTCGGATGAAGTCGAACGATGAGGGGACAAAGACGACCGTGTTTACGCTCTGCACGGCGGATTTCATCACCGTGGGGAGTAACTAATAATCCAAGTGAACGTGGGAATCTCCGGGGGAGGCGGAGAGATAGTGTTCTTACGTGTTTGGTAAAGTGGTCAAACCGCTTGTCAAGTTCATCCTTCGGAGTTGCACAGTCAAAGCGGATGAAATTCTAACAGCTAGGGTGAGCGGCGCGACGCAGGAGTCTGCAAGCGGACTCACTGGTTCTATTCCTTCAGGGATTTGAATCGGTGGCCAAGAGTGCTCGGAACGGATCTTTCCGGCAACATTTTTGAGCGACTTGTTGAACAAGGCTCTTGTTTCAGGGGTCTCATAAGCTGTAAACAAGACCGTCTGGCGCAGGAAAGCACCACTGGAATCGTCATCGTCACCACCGGTAATAAAGGGCAAGGGGGACCAAACCCCGGTGTGACACCAGGGGGACGTGAGGGGACTCACTTTCCGTCCAAAACCCAAGGTTTGATCCTCGAAAAGTCGGTATCATGCGAATCCTTTGGCATCTGATTCAAATTCGAAAAGACGAATTGGACGTGGTCCCAGTTTTGCATTGTCATCGCATCCAATTGGTCCGCAATGACCACTTCCACGGAGGAAAGGAAATCTGCATTTCTGTGACAAGTGAGCTAGAGACAGAACGAGTTGAGGTTGGCGCACTACTTTTCCTTCTCAATCGAGATCCTAAGACCGAGCGGACTCGCAATGATAATGTCACAGCTGTAGAAGTCTGAGAAGAGCTTCACGCTTTTCCTTGTAACCTTGATCCCGACCCGGAAGCTGTCGTCCACGTTTCCTTTGAACATCTCGACATGATCTTTGGGGTAAACGCCAGGAACTGCTTCGGCAAGCTTGTCCACGGCACCTGGAGGGAGACCGTATTCCGTCTGGAACCTGGCGTGGTTCTCGACCTGGAAGGACGGAGGCGGCGTATGTGAAGTGAGGGCTGCAACCCAGCGCAAGGCAAACGAACGGAAAGGCACGAGAATCAGTACCGAAGGTCGAGTGAATCCTTGGTCTTGGACATCTTCTGGCGGGTTGGACCCAGCTTTAGCCAGACGCTCGTTGTTCTTGAGTACCCGACGGCGTTTCCTGTGAGTGGTAAGTTCCTATTACAATTCCTGGGCCGACACATCGACCCACTTGGAGATGTGATTCAGCACATGAAGCATCGCCGCCTCACGAATCGGTAAAGCAGCCTCAATGTTACTCCGGGTGACATACAAGTCCCGATACGAAGTCAGGACGGCGAGCAAATCATTCTGCAAGGACCTGACTTCTACAAGGGGATTAGCATGAAACAATGTCAGAGGATTTCGACAGACGAACTTTGGGCTAACTTCTCTTGGGAAGACTTGAATTGCGTTTCAAGTCTCGGTAAGACCTGGGTAAATTGTTTACAAGGATCGCGGGAAAATCCAGTCGGAAGCATACGTACTGACGCGGGGTTTCCATTCATGGACAAGCCGGCGAGACTGGACCCATCGGGGACGGATTCGGTCACGGATCCGAGCGTCTTCCAGTTTAATCGGCTGATTTTCCAGGAGTTACGTTCTACTGCGCTCTGAGACGTGGGAGATAGGTGAGAACTTTGTGCGCCAAAATGGTCCTCGTATGGGTCGTGTTCCCCCTCTGAAATTCCCGTCAGTCGGGGTCAAGTCCACGATGGAACAAACATACCCTGATCGTCTTCAACATCCTCCGCAACAGTGGGAGCGTCCTCAACCCTAGTGGCACCAGTCGGAGATACTCCAGGCCTTCCTTCATCTTCTCCCGAGGCAGCAGGTGTGGACTCTGTCGTGTCGGGTTGGATGGAACGTCGCCTGTTCAGCTTTACGCGAGGGGTTGGCTCGATTGACTCTGTTCTCTTGCGTTTGGAGCTCTTGAGAGCAGAGACATTGAGGAGAGTCAAAAGTCGCGTAGTGGTGTTGTTGTCTTCCTCTGGGTCGAGTGCAGGCATTTTGTGCAAGTACGGACTGCGACCCCCTTCAAGAAGAACGGGCGAAAAATGAAATATCGAATTGGGGTTCAAAATTCCCACAGTCGCTCACATCACGAGAGGATTTCTTACGATACTCATTTGGATTTCGACTACTTCACTGGGGAGATTGAAGTCAGCTGTCAGAGCCGTCGAGGGTCGAGCGCGCCATTCGTAGCCGAACGATTGAGCGGTCTCTCTGATGGGGGTCAGTGTGTTGTGGACGCTAGTGGTCACTTCTGCGGACCGCAGTGAACGCTGTGTCACCCATCCTGAGAACTTGCACCCCACGTTTCAACCAGCCGTGGGAGTGTCTTGGCTGCCATCGGTGTGCGGTGGGCGGCTCGAACTGCAGCACATGGTGTCTCGGTGAGGTCACCGTAGACGTGGACCTTTCAGGTCGAGGTAATACAGTCGACAGCCGCGCTTGGGTAAACATTGCCGGGATGCCGTCGCGTGCCTGAGTACACATAGCCTAGACGTGGAATGATTGACCCCCACCCCTATGGTCAGAAATCAGTGACCCTCCCAGAGTGACTCCAGTCTCCCTCTGCACCCCATTTCTGCACCGGCTCTTTTTTCGGCCCGCCCCGCTCCCCTGTCCGCGGGTTGACGTCCCCCTCAAAGTCTGGCCTGATTGGTGCGCGAGCGTCCGGGTGGATGTCCAGCTCCCCATCCTTCACGGACAGAGGGGTCTGGGCAGTCTGGAGCAGCCGCTCAAACTCGCGTTGTTCCTCTCTTGGTAACGGTGGTGGTGATGGCCGGTTCAGTGGGGTGCCCGAAGACATGGCGCGAAACAAGGCGGGTGATCTGTGCCTGCAAGCTGTTGATATCGCGTACAACATGACTATCTGAGCGTGTCAAATTCCTGTGTTCGACGAGCAGAGGATTGACTGACTGGCTGGTGGCGGTGGCCCAGGGGAAAGAGTTGGTGATCGTCGCCTACCGTTATTAGTAAAGCGACCGGAATCCGCTTCCGCGCTTGTTCTCCCCCACTCCTCTCTCCCCCTGAGTGCACCATCCGTTTAATGTGGTCGGACAACCCTGTCCACTGTGATTCTACTGCCAGGCCCTCCCACCCCTTCGCCGAGCCAAACCTCCATCGCGTTAATCACCCCGCGGCCCCCGCGTCAATCCCGAAGACGGCTTCCATCGCCAGTTATAACGTCAAGCCCCGGCCAGAAAGGGCTTGTGACCTGTGTCGCCGCAGGAAAACAAAGTGCGACGGCCCATCGGCCCCCGACAATGCCTGCTCCAATTGCGTGCAGAATAACCGATCCTGTACCTACCTGTGCGCCTATATGCATATCCTACTATCTTTCCATGTCTCTCATCTCCCCCTAGCGAAGCCTCTCGCCCAAGAGGTCCACCAAAAGCGTTCGTCCCCTATTCCTACTCTCCATTATTTCCTCTATTTCTGCTTACGCCACACCCGTACTCCAGTTATGTCTCCGGCCTCGAGGACCGTCTCGAGAAGATGGAAGCGCTGCTCAAGAGAGTGCGTATCGTACAAGTCTGTTGGCACCACGCGCTTCTAAACTCGAATGTATCGTCACCCAGCTGCGTCCAGAGGTCGATTTCACTCAACATCTCGGTCCACCCATTCCCAGGGATTCCTGGAAGTGGGATTCGGAGTCATCGGCCTCGGCTCCAAGACCTATTGTCAAGAAAAAGAGTCACCCAACCAGTCTAAACCCCTTAGACCATTCTCTCAAAGCCCAGCGAAAATCACCGGATGCTGACCCTGCGGGTTACCTCTCCTCAGACGACGAACCTCCACCATTCGAGTGCATAAAACGCAAGCTAAACCTGCAAACACCTGGGCACTCGGACGACGAAACAGACAAAGACGATGGCGATGCTGAGATAGACCACGGGACGCGACTGTACGGGAAGAGTGCTGATATTCACCTGGTAGGCCCCACGGTGTTCTGGAAGCACATGCACATACAGGAGGTGACACCCCCGGATCCGCAACCGGAAGCTCACCCTCCGGACCCAGAAATGTTCCCCAAGGTTCGTCGACCCTACTACTGGGGCCCCCCTTTTTCGGTGAGCGACCATTCATCCGTCCCCTTGTACGTCACCACGGAGTCATCTAATCCCTATCAATTCTCAAGTGGGAACTAGAATGGGAAGGCGTCCGTCTGACGAATCCTGCTTACTTTCGCACCGTCCGGGACAGTTTCCCACCCCCAGTCCTCGCCGAACAGCTGATAGACCTCTACTTCACTCATGTCAACGTGATATACCCCCTACTCCACCGACCTACTTTCTACGGACATTGGAAAGAGGGTCTACAGTACCGTGACGTTTGCTTTACTTCTGTCTGTCTGCTCGTTTTCGCGGTCGCGAGCAGATGGAGTACGGACCCTCGCGTTCTGGGGGAGCCAGAGCCCACAGAACCTGGGGAACAGCCCCGATACAGGAAAGCTGGCTGGCATTTTTTCAACGCCACTATTGGTGCGTAGTCCGATTCGTATTCGATCATATCTTGACCGAACAGTGAATCGATAGAGTTATTCGCACGCCGCCGGAGCATCCTCTTACCGGCAACTCTTTTCGAGCTACAGCTCCATTGTGTTCGTCTCGGAACTGATTCTCATGTGCTGATGGCTAATTTTATCATCGCGACCAGTTGATCTCCATGTACCTTCGCTACTACCTCCCACAAGGAGCAGCCTGGGCATTCAATAGCATCGGGCTCCGTAAGGCTCAAGATGTTGGCATTCATCGGGGGAAGCTGTACGAAAAGGACCCGAATCCCCAGGACGAACTGTGGAAGCGGGTGCTGTGGACTATGGTAGGGTTTGATCGCGAAGGCTCGGTCGACGTCGGTCGCTCATGCGCTCTAAGAGAAGAAGAGTACGTCTCTTCTACTCTGACGGACACCAACCCTGACATGCCCTCAGCACGGACGTTGATCCTCCTCTTCTTGTAGACGACGAGTACTGGGTCACGGATGATCCAAAATCGACTTTTCAACAGCCGCCTGGAAAACCTTCTCATATAGAGGCCTTCGTGTTTTGGCTGAAACTGACCAAAATCAGTGCCTTTGCGGTTCGCACTCTAGTGGGTTGCCGAGCTTTTTTCGGTGACAATGCGTTGATCATTCCATCACAGTACGCAGTGGACAAGTCGAAGGTAGCGCCTGCTGGCATAACAACATCTGAGTGGAGGGAGCGGACAGTCGCGCAACTCAATGCCGCAATGTCCCAGTGGGTTGATTCATTGCCTGATCACCGTACGAAAATTCCCTCAGCCCCATTCTTTCCTCTTCGACAATGATATCTAATTCTGAAACTTCTTTCCCTTCCTCGCCAGTCCGCTGGTCGCCGAACATGGAGAACCGCATGTTTGCCACCCAATCTGCGACGCTATTTCTGGGGTACTATCTCAATCAGATCCTGATATACAGGCCGTTCATACCCTCCGTAAAATCTGACGCCGCAGCGAAGAATACGCCGTTGCGCGCCAGGTTTCCGTTCCCTGCTCTGCCTATTTGTCTCAATGCAGCCAGGACCGCGATACGGATTCTCGAAACTGAGAAGAAGACGGGGTTTAGCAATATTCCTGTTATCATTAGGGCTTGCCAAGAAGCTGGGGGGATACTCATCACCCACGTTTGGCGTCTCAAGACCCGCGACCGCGCGCTTGCGGTTGAGGGGAAACTTAGGAGATATTCGGGACCCTTGATCGCGGACCTGGTTGCTGACGTACAGAAGGTAATCGATATTCTCGATGGGGTGAGTGGCCGATGGCCACTGGCCTATTCGCTCGCGTGAGTCCGAAGCACCTGGCATCACACGTTCAAAGCTTACGTCCTTCCTAGCACGCACTTCCGAGGGTCGTTGCCTGGGGAGGGAGAAGACGAAGTAGATATTCCTCATTCGCAACCTTCACCAATGGGAAACCCAGAGGAGGACGAAGGTGTAGAAACAACGACACGGTTCAACATCTTGTCATATCCACTCTTCACCATAGATGGTGTCGCCGAAGACTCGTACGACAGTTCGGATCCATCAAAATCGGGATCTGGTTCACCCCCATTCAACCCACGACCCTGGGCCAAACCCCCCTCACCTCCGGAGAAATCAAGTCGCGGTTCGTACAGCGTGGTCAACCCGCAGCCCATTTCACGGCAGGGTACTGTCCCGATCTATCCATCCAATCCTTGCACGCCCCCTAGTCCACACTACAACTACGATCCGCTCCCTGGAGAGGGGCACCGACCGATCGGCCACGTCCCTGGATATTTTAACGGGAATCATGGTCACCACCTTGGGCACCAGGGACACCTCCACGAACGTGTCGAACCGTTCATTAAGCAGGAGTGCATCGAGGATAATCAGCTCATCGGCGGTCTACCGGAACCCGTGCGTTCCTACACGAGCGGTCACAACCAGCCCTTGAAACCCGCGTACTATTGGTAACATGGCGCCGGTTCAGGTTTTCGGCGGAATTGGGGTATACGTGGTATCCCGCGCCTTTGGACTCTCCAGATTTCTCACTCTAATTATTTTCTTTTCGTTTCGCTGAGATAGACGGGGTATTAGGTTACACCTGGGGTAACTTTTGGTTGCGTATAACACGTATTATCTGTACAACTATATTCGTGCGTTGTAGTTACTGAATGCTGGTACTGTACGTAGAAGGAAGGAGGATCAAACGGACACTCATGCTTCACGCTGAAGGAAAACCGGGTGATTTCAGTCTACTGCCCTTCAACCTCTTCCGACCTCTCCCTGGTGCCTTCGCCCCCCTTCGTCATGGTCGGATCAACTCCGGAACCCCCCGCGTCCGGCGTCTTCTCTATGGACTTCATGACGACATCGTTTGTTGCGGTCGGTGCGCTCCCAGAGTACATCTCCGACAGAGAGCTCACGGTAGTGAGAGCCATATCGACTACGCTCTCGACACGTTTCCGGAGCGTTTCGTTGGCGCTGGTGACGGTCTGGAAGAAAAAGGGGAATAGAAAAAAAAAACAATGCCGGCGATAAGCAAAACGACGCCCATTAATTCAATGAACCCTGGAGCGGTGGCGCAAGTCAAATTTCCGGTTCCCCTCAACCCCATGGCCGGGGAAGGAAAGTGAAAGGAAAAGAGAGGGAAGGAAGGAAGGCAACGAGGCCGAGGAACGGTTACTCACCATTGACCTTAAATGAACGAGCGCGTCGGCTTCATCCAGCCGAATCAACAGCACTGGTTCGGGGGTCTCTTCATCTTGGCACTCTTCGTGACCCTTTTCAGGTTCAGGCACGCTCATGTGAACCTCTCCAAAGTGTGATTCGAGGAACATTGCCAATCGCTGAATACGCTCCAGGTCGCTTTCCGAGTCCGCGTGGGGGTGAACACGTTCGTGGACGTGATTGTGGGGGCTGGATGTCACTATAAAAAAAGACGATTGAAACGACCGTCGGTCATCAGCGTTCAAGTATCTCGTCATTATGATACAGATTTCCAGGCCCGTGGACGCCCCGTTACGTGAGTATCGACTCGTAACATGAACTGGATCCGTGGGAGGAACAGGAGGGATGGAAGGCACTCAAGGGAATGTACTCACATTTTGCAGAGGCTGGGCTCTTATCTATTCCAGTAATGAGCGCGAGAGTCGAGTCCGCTACCATATCGTTGCTCGCGCTTGATTCCCATTCCATCGTCATTTCGTGTTCGCCGGTTTGTTTCACGTCCACAATACCCATCACCTGTCGCGAGTCGCCAAGTCAGTCGCTTTGGACCAGAGGTGGGGAAACGGCGAACCCTCATGACGGGAACCCCGTCTGCGTCACACCCTTCCTCGACCCTACCAAACATCCCCTCCAAATGCCACCTGACAAGCTCCCACCCTACCCCAAGAACGAGCTTCTGACGTTGCGTCACGACGCACGTTGATAACCCCGCAAAGTCTCGGAGGTCTCTGGGGTCCAGCAAAGTATAGGAATAATCCTTCGCCACGAGCAAACCAGACAACAGATCACCCGCTTGGGGTGTCTTGGCCGCAAGTGTCCCAATGGCCTACGATGATAAACAGTCAGCAGATCAAGCAGCCAATGGGAAAATCGGCACGTTCGTCCTCGCACCCACCTTCGCCACCCGCTCTCCCCTGAAAGTCAAATTCAGAGTCTCAAGGTTCCTGGGGGTATGAATTTTGACATCCTCGTCTCTCTGTTTATACCTCGACTGGAGGGCAGCCCTAAGGCGACCCATGGCCGTCTGCTCTCCATGAACGAGGATCTGTTCAGAATAACCCAATTAGCGTTTTAAAAGATAGACAACGAAGCGGGGTTCCAAATGGAAACACGGATTTACGATGTGCTTTGCCTTCACGGCTTCAATAAACTCCGAATTCTGTGAAAAGTCCACGTGCGCGCTGAACGATATGTCATCCACTGACAGCCTCCGTGGGATCATGTTGCCCTTCATTGATGGGATCTCGTCCGGTCCGGACATGATATCCTAGAGGTGGAAGCAGCGAAAAAGAGACACAGATGAGTTCCTTGGTAAAACAAGCTCGAGATCACACAGGGGCGGCTCATGACGACCAGAGATGGTGGAGGAGGGGGAAATGAATCGCATTGCACGAATCGAGGTAATATACAAGTAAAAACCGCCCCCCGTCGATACAAAGACTACTCACCCTCGCCATTGTCCCTTCCACCGAGTACCCTGTCACGATGAGTCCGTTCTTGGGGTCAGAAGCCATAAGTTCCAGGAGCTCGCGGCTGGGTCCACTCTGAAGGAACCCTGGACTGGCCAGGACAACGCATGGGGGTCCCTCTGCGACTTTCTTTTCCCAGCCCCGGTTCTGACCCAAATGTGAAATATGTCTGCAGGTAGTGAGATGAGCGGGTATGAAAAGAGTTGCAGAGGTTAAAACATACGAAAAGATAAAGGGGTTGTCACGTTTTGCGAACCGACCGCGAATGTTTGCATTCATGGTGTGGATGTATGTCTGGTACACAGCCATGGACTTCCTAGCCAGACTCGAGGCGTAGTAAATTGGGACATTGTGTAGGTCGGGGTGGTTCTTCCAGTACTCGTCCAAGATAAGCAATAGCTCCTGAGCACGACCCAAGGCGAAAGTTGGCATCAAAACGTGTCCTCCACGCTTGATGATGGTGTGGACAAGATTTGTAAACCGGGCTTCCTTAGTCTCGCGAGCTTCCAGGGTGTGTACACCAAACGTGCTCTCCACGATTAGCACGTCTGGTTTGATGGGTGGAAGTTCTGCTTTGACAAGATGCCGATCCTCTTCGCGTGAATAGTCGCCAGTGTAAAGTATCTTGAGCCCAGCTATGTCGATCATGAACATGGCAGCCCCGAGGACGTGGCCAGCGTGGTACGGCGTGAACGAAACTCCGGGGCAAACGTTGATTAGTTGGTGAGCCGAGACAGGGATGACCAAATCCAGAGACATTGAGAGATCTAGAGGAGAAAACAAAGCTTCCGAGGACGACGAGCTGAGGTGGGGGCACAATGGTGTGAGGACACGAAATGTGGCAAGGGGGGATGACGTGCCTCATGCGTACAAAGTCTTGCATCATAAACTTGTGGAGGGCTTTCGTGGGGTGGGTCATGTAAACCTTCCCTGGCCCATCTCTGAAATTAGTCTGCAAATGGGGAGTTTGAGTGATTGTCGTGTGGGCGTTGGCGGATATACTGTCTACCTTCTCTGTAATATATGTCACGGCTGCTGCGTGATCAAGGTGGAAACTTGGGGAGGTCGGCTTTGTGGAAAATCGTAGAAATCGACGCGAAGTGACTTACTGGGTGATCAAGAGCGCGTCCACAGTACTCCAATCCAACTCGTCCACGAAAGGGAGCGAAGCCATCCCGTTATACGCGGGATGGACTCCAGCATCGCAAACAACCGTCTTCCCCCGGTACTGCAACACACAGCATGAACGACCGACTTCTTGACCGGCACCCAGCAAGGTGACGCTCAGCGTCGGGACATCTTCTGCCGCTGTAGCCATCGTTCTGGAGGATGTACTGGTCGAGGGTAGAGAGGAAGGAGTGTTTCGCGCCCCGCTTGCCTTTTTCGGAAACTCGTTCATGGCCAAAAACTCTCGGCGAAGAGCCGCAAAGAAAACAGTCGCGAAAAATGCTGTCAAGGCGAACCAGCTGAAGCTACAGAAACGGGCACAGACGGAGAAGGTGACTACTGTGTTAGATAAAGGATTGGGCCTAGTTTATTCTGTAGGCGTATTCCTACAACCTAGCATGGGCGTGGCCTCACAAAATTGTATTAGGTCAACCAGACACAACAGGCACAACAGATATCGAAAAGTCCCCTCCCGGCGGGCGATAATGTTGAAGAATTGCTGAGACGCCTTTGATTCACTATGTGTAGTACAGTAGTAAGTGTCCACGAGATCGAGGCGGGTCGCTGCAGAGGAACTCATATGTATGGTAGGAATCTGTACAGGAGCGCGAAAGTAGGGATTTGGAACGAACACCTCACCCAGCCCTCTGATTCAATAGGGACAACACCCTCCCAATCTCGTTCCCAACCCCATCAAGTCGATTAGTCCTGTGAACTCGACATTCGTGTAACCGAGGTAGAGTTCCTCATAGTGAGTGGTGTGCACGGGACGATTGTCGGAAGGGCCCAGATGCGCGAAGCCCACGCACCCGTTTCCAGTGGCCGTATTGATTGTAACGCTGCCGGAGGCAGTGGGACCCGCCTTGAACTTGCCGTCTGCCATCACAGAACCCCGCTCGTTCTCAGAGGTCTCTTCTGCCGATGACCTTTCCTCGATATAATCTTCCTGCACGTACCAGTACGTGGTAAGAGCCCTGATTCCGTCCTGTGGAAGGAAGGAGTTTCATTTGTCATTCCGGATCATGTCAGCGATGAGAATTCCACCCGACGCGAGCTCCCCGATCAAACCTGCTATGGGCGACAGAATCCGTGGAGACGGATAAATCCTTCAAGCCGGGAGGAAAGAACGTGTCAGGTTCGAATTCAGTACAACGGGACGCTGCAAGGGCGATTCGGATACCGTAGGTTGGGTTTGTGTTTCGGACTCCTTCCAAGACATCCTTCTGGTCCAGACGGACGGTGATCTGGTGTTTGGAGCTGTGCGGCATTACGCCCACCTCGCGTGAGCACGATGGAACCAACAGCACCTCCCTTTTTCACGAGACTGCGTTTTCACTCGGCGGAAACTGAGGCGGTCGTAGGTTGAGTTGTTGTAAACAATACGAGTGTGTTCGTAAGTCCAAGCCTTGTTTTGGGACCTAGCACTCTCACCAATGCCGGTAGGAGTAGGCTACCTCAGAAATGCGACCGATTAAAGAGTCGTAAAATGGAAGAACAGGTGCCCGCACCGTGATCGCCCAGATGAAGAGTCTGATCGATTGATATGCAATCGTAAGCAACAATACCGACGGCTTTCCAGAAGAGACCGCGTCTATATTATGGAGATCAGCGCACGGTGTGGCAGGATTAGGGCGTCTCACGTTCCAGAGCAGTTTCTCCCCGTGTTCCCCGTCGGTGGATGGAGTTTGGGATGGAGTGAAGTGAAGCCTGTCACACGGTCAGTGTTGAGAAGCCGCCCCCTGTCGTCAGGAATGACCATCCCTGCTCCAACCTTTTCCAGTAGAGATTCTAACCAAGCCGTGAAATCGTCGCGGGAGGCGCTGCCATCTAGCTGGTCTTTGAGACGGAGCACAGTAGCAACCACCACAGCAGCAAGCACCCCAGAAGGTGAGCCGGGGCATGAGATATCCCTGGAACGGGCGAGCCGTGCTCGGCTGATAACGGGGCTAGAGCGGTGTGTGTGAGCTGATGGGTGACAATTCAGGCTTGTGCGGTGTGTCTGCTGCCAGGACCTCCGCGTACGACACGAGATGATCGCGGTGTCTGCGCCTCTGAGTTGCGAGTGGGCTCGCGGTGTTCGACAAGTCCACGGCGCATTTAGGACCAGACGGCGGCCATACCGACGCGTTTTTTTCCTTGTTGTCAGCGGGGCTAATCGTCCAGCGGGGTTGCGGGTGCCAGGCGGCCAAGGTTCCGGAATCCCGTCCATTCTCTCCTCCGGGCGGACCGGGGTCACGTGTGGCACTCTTCTCTGCGAAGTGACATAGTTCCATGCCAGCCAGGTCCATCCACGAGCTAGGACAAGAAAACGGAACATAAATGGGCACGAGCGTACGCGCCCGTCTCTCCCTGCCCCCGCCCCTCTCCTTCCCCCCCTCACCTCCCGGCAAATGTCCGCCCAGGATTTCCTTTCAGATGAGGTTAGTTCGCGCTTTGGCCGGCGAGACAGTACGGGAGCTTGGCGCTAAGCTACGGAATTACAGGCCAAGTTGGCGTCCATAATGGTCCAATCAATCCTATATGGTAAGCTCCCAAACACGGCCCCACCCTTGGCTAGCCTGTTGATTTCCCCCCCATTTTTTAGGGATATACTTCGTTCTTTTCACCCGCACCATGGCTGTACTGTTCTGCCGCAGCATCGCGAGGACAGAAATGTATCGTGTCATGTTCGTAACGGCCATCCTGATGTGGATCATCGCCACTGGGGTGTGTAATCCTCGTTTATCATGCGCCACCAAGCCTGTTGTTGACCCCCGCTGTCATGTTTAGCACCTTACGACGAGCGGTATCCGAGTCGTCCGGCAATTTGTCCAAGAGCGCTATCCGGATAGCGGTTCCGATTCCTCCCCTCAGTTTTCAGATGTCATACACCTCGTTGGCGTCGGTCTAAATTTGATCCAAGTCTTTCTTGGAGATGGATTTCTTCTTTACCGCATGGCAGTCGTGTGGGGACGCGACTGGCGAATTTACGTTTTTCCCTTGGTTCTTCTGGCAGCATGCATGGGTACGTATTTCAATGCTAAATTCGATCAACCTCACCCTAAGCCACTCGTCCAGTTACGGCCGGTGGTGTGATGTATCAGCTGCACGGAGCCCCTAATGAGGGATTCGTTATGGACAGGAGTTGGATAGTTTCATTCATCGTGATGACCCTTTCCACAAACGTATACTGCACATGTTCGTATCTATTCTCACATTCACCAACCCTTATTAATCAAGGAGTCATCTAGCTTTAATCGCGGTGAAAATTTGGAAGATTAACAGCTTCAGCTCGCAATTTGTCGGCCGCAGCCTGACGCCTGTCATGCTTATGGTTATTGAATCTGGGTCCATCTACTCCTGCACCCTCATTGCGCTCCTCATCTGCTACCTGACCAAGAGCTGGGGTCAGTATCTCATCCTAGACTCGGTAAGCTCCCGTACGTTCCCCCGTAGAATGATGTGTTGACCCTGCGCGATTCCCCAGGTATCGCCCATCGTAGTAAGAGAAGTTCCGATTATGTCTCAGTTCACTTCCGTTAACACCCATGCGATCAGGGTTGCGTTTTCAGCATGGTGATCGTCCGGCTAGGATTGGGGCTCAGCAGACCGGAAGGCACCACGTCGCATTTCCCGGAGCCTGCAACACCCAGCATGGAGTGGCAGTCCCCTCGACGACGCAGCAGCGAGATTTCCAAGCTGACTACGGAGGAAATGTCCCCTGTTAGGGGTGATCCGAGGTCGGACAGCGCAGTCGGTTCGTATCGAGGGCAATCCCTTTATCCAGCGGTCGTGGAGGTATCGGTCGCGGAACCACGTTTGGCATGGAGGAGGTGAATATCTTAGAGAAACAATAATGGACTGGTTCTTGGTTAGGGATCACGGGTCCGTGCCCACCTTTTATTGTATATACTTACTTGTAGAGTATCCCCGAGATTATTTTGCGAGGAGCGTCCGAATGGACCTCGGGCGACGGACACTTTGAATCAGCCTCGTGTGACGAGTGATCTGAGCCGGAATGCGGTGTGCGGTGAAGGGGAGGGGGCACGGAAGACGCATTGCAAGCAGGCGTGGCCAAGATATACCCCGCTGATGTCTCGCCTGCACCAGGTGTCGAGGGCGATGGACCATTGACTCGCGGGGATGATTAACATGCGGGTAAGGCGAGTTCTGGCGTCAGAGGCCTTTCAAGTTACCAAAAGGGGGTGAAAGAGCTGGAGCATTCTCCGGAACGTTTTACGTTCTCATCTAGCCAACATCAATTCGTGAATGCCGATGAGATAGATGGGCCATCGACCGAGCAATTTCATGAAAACGGCAGCGATGCAGCGAATTGCAGTCGCTCGCGTGTTTTTGCACGCTCTTTGAGCTTGCCTTTTTGGGAATAGGCACCCTCTACCCCCTTGATGCTTCTCGCGTTAAAAAGAGGGAATGACAATGAGCATGAGGTTTCAGTTCCCGGTCCTTTAACGACGACGGCTATCTTCCCGGAGCCCAGCCATCCTTCTCTTCGACTTTCATCTTCCCCGGTGCTTATAAGCCAGCCACCAGACGTTCCGTAATGAGCCCTACTTTCCTGGTTCCCCTGTCTTATGACCTCTCGTCTCCGTAAGCGGCGTCTCCCCTAGCGTCTCGACCACTCACCAGACACGCTTCCCGCCAGGTGCAGGATGTCCTCAGGAGACTCAGACAACAAGCCACCCAAATCGCGACCCTTCTCCCACGCGTTGACGCCCGCAGACGCGATCGCAGAGGCCTGGCGACGCGAGTCGCGCGAAAACCAGGACAAGTGGCGGCGGGCCGAGCAGGAAGCGATGGAGCGGTTCCGTGCATCCTCCCCGCCCTCATCCCCGCTCCCGACAACACCCGCCCCGTCCAGAGGCTCATCCCGAACGCAGACAGGACAATTTGGCCAGCGGCCGAAGCAAACAAAGCTGTAGCATTAGATAACCACGTGGCATCCCATTCATTTCGCACCTTGTACCTCTCTTGGTTCTTCCCGGCCGTTGCCGCTCCGTTTTTTTATTAGTTTTATTTTATTTATCGCATTCTATTCGATTCTTTTTTCCCCGCCGACGCGGGTTTGCTCGTTCCGCCCAGCGTGTTTTCTCTTCGAGGCTTCTCCTTTCCCTTCGTTCTTTCCTTTCTTTCCTTTCTTCTCACATGGGCTATGAAACTGTTAAGGACTTGACAGCGGGGACGGTCGGGGGTATCGCGCAGGTTCATCTTGAAACACGCTTGTTCGCGTTCGGTCCAGTCGTCTGACCGTACGAATTCCTATGTGTACCGCCAGGTCCTCGTTGGTCAACCTTTTGATATAATCAAAGTGGTATGTCGTCTCCCAAGCCTTTCAACGCCATCCCGTTTGAACCGAACATCCAGAGGATGCAAACATCTCCAGCCGGAACTTATTCGGGGATGCTCCATTGTGCCGGAGGCATCCTCAAGAACGAGGGCCCGTTCGCTTTTTACAAGGCAAGCCTTGTGGTGTCGTTTCTGTGTCATGTGGACTCAACTCGAAACTTTATCGGGCCACAGGGAACTCTAACGCCGTTGCTCGGGATCGGATTGTGTGTTTCGATCCAGTTTGCTGGTCTGGAATATTCGAAGCGATTATTTTCCGCCCGGAACATCGCTTCGGGTGTCGGTGACGGTCCTCTGACTGGGACTCAGTACTTTGCTTCGGGTGTCATCGCTGGTCTGGCGAACTCGGTCGTGTCTGGTCCAGTCGAACACATCCGTATCCGTAGGTCCTGTTTACCTAGAGTTGATCAGAGAAACTGCCCCCTCCGTCTAACGCCATGACTCCGATTTGCGCGTTTCCCTCCCCTTCCGCAGGTCTGCAAACCCAACCTGATAAAGCCCGACTTTACGCCGGTCCGTGGGATGCCGTCAGAAAGATCTTCGCTACCAACGGGATCGCCGGGATTTACAAGGGTCAAGTTGCGACCCTCTGTCGTGAGGCCAGCGGATATGGAGTTTATTTCTGGACGTATGAAAAGCTTATGCAGAGGGAAATGACGCAGAAGGGGATCAGGCGGGAACAGGTGAACCCCATGAAAACGGTCCTGTTTGGCGCTGCGTCCGGATATACGGTACGAAGATCTCGTCTCTATCTCGTTTCCGTTCCCTTGGTTTTCGGCTCAAGTTTCTTTTTTTTTTTTTCCTTTCGTGGGTCGTAGCTTTGGGCGGTCATATACCCAATAGACATGATCAAGTCTCGTATGCAGACGGATGGATTCTCACCCGCTACCGGGCAAAAGTACAAGTCTACGTGGGATTGCGTGAGGACGACTTGGAGGACGGAGGGCATAAGGGCGTTCACGCGGGGGTTGACCCCCACGCTTATTCGGTACGTTGGTTGTCGTCGATGGGTCCATCGATAAAGGCGAAAGCTCCGACATTTCATCGGCTCACCCACAACTTCATTTAATTTATTTCTAGCTCGCCGTTCGCAAATGGAGCCACTTTCTTGGGCTTCGAGATGGCGATGAGGGTGTTGAACACGGCATGATGCAAGTGGATGTTCCGGGTCGTTCATCCTGACAATCGTGTGTATTATGAGATGTAGTTAGACTAATGCCGACGGGTCGTCTTCCTTTGGAAATTTATCTTAAGCAGACGGCGGTGCCGTTCGCCTGCTGCGCTGCTCGCTCAATTTATCAGCCACAGAGGTCAGTGGCCGAGATTGACGTGACCCACCGAGTCCGAGACGGTCGCGACGGGATATCTGGCCGCTTTGACACCAGACACCTGGCATATCCTCGCCTGTTCTCGAAGGATCTCGATAATGACAAAGGCCGCTGCGGCCTGAGTCAAGTATCTGTAAGTCTTGGGTCAAAGCACACGTAAGACGGCATGGGTTGCCGTTTCGGGACCGGGGTGTCTTCTCGATCGGTCCGCCACCTCGCGGCGCTTACTGCTCCGCCAGCATCGAGCTATCCATCGTCTCTGGCGACGCGCAACCATACGGCAATGGCATCTGTACAGGACGTTACGGTCCCATTCATCAAAAAGAAAGGAAGGTCTCGTCCTGCGACGACCCGCCGGAGGTCTGCCTCGCCTGGACCAGCTGCTGAAACATCTTCAACTACCACCGCGCCATCCAAATCGGAGGTCGTCTTGCCCTCTCGAAAGAACGCTAGTCGGCTTATCAGCGCTGGGACGAAACGAACTGCCTCCAAACGAGACGAGGACGAGGTGGAGGGAGAGGAGGAGAGGGATGGCCCGGACGTGAAGTGGACGACTGAAGGGTCTCACATAGACGCTGCCAAGGCAATCCTGCTGGGTGACGAGGCCGAGGAGCTCCTCGCGAAGCGACGCAGGGCGGAAAACCCCGACGGCGACGGGGAGGACGTTCCTGAAGACGGGTTGTACCGAGGTCAGAAGGGGTACACTAATCACATCAAGAAGAGACAAGAGGTGCCCAAAGCCATGAGGGTCGGTCCGCAACGAAACACAAGCACGATCAGGACGGTTACAATCGTCGATTATCAACCTGACGTATGCAAGGATTACAAAGGTGCGTTTCCATCGATGTTTATGCCGTAGATCCCGGAAACGAAGGAGCTGACATAAGGCGTATGTGCATTTTAGAGACCGGCTATTGTGGTTTCGGCGACACGTGCAAATTTTTACACGACAGAGGGACATGTAAGTAGACGTAGGGTTCGATTGATTGCCTACACATTGAACGATGCTTACCAGGTTGGGCATTTGACAGATCTAGCCGGATGGCAGCTGGATAAATTGGCTGAGAACCCACAGAAACAGGCAGAAGATGTCGAGGACTCGGGGTCAGACGAGGACGTGCCTTTCGCGTGCCTTATCTGTAGAAAACACTTCACAAACCCCGTGGCGACACGTTGCGGACATTATTTCTGCTCGGCCTGTGCCATCAAACGTTTTGCGAAGACGCCAAAGTGCCTTGCGTGCGGCGCTCCGACCAACGGGATCTTCAATAGAGCAGACAAGATACTGGCGAAGATGACCAAGAAGAAGGCGAAGAAGACAGGAGGCGATATGGGGGAGGATGACGAGGGTCTAGACCGTGGCGATGGGGGTGTTACCATCGAGGGGTTATCGGAGGCTGACAGCGGCGGGGAGGGCAACTAAATGGTGGACATCCCGTTTCGCTCTCGACGGGAAGCAATGTCACCAGTTGCCACTCACACACGCCTCAATCGCCTCTGTGCGGTACGCCGTGGCGGGTGGATCCGAGCTGATATGGATGGTCTGCGTGGAGGACGAAACTTGTACTGATTATAATCTATCCTCATAGAGGCATTCTTCTGATTGTTGCTGTACGGCACTCCTTGCGTACAACACGGAGAGACGAGATATCGCCCCACCTTGCGGGTTCGATCGAGGATGTGCAGCCCGGACGCGTGGGTTACGGAGGTGATCTCCGATACTTCACGTCGCTGCCGACAAGTTGTTCTGCCTCGAGGCCCTGAATTCATCGACGTGCCTGCTTTCTTTTTCCCCGGTAATTTCGGTGGATATATGTACGTCTGCGACGAGCACAGAGAGATGGTGAGACACGAGAAGACCTGCACCGAAATGGGTTGGCCGCCACGACATTGTGTTTGAGCATCCGACTGCTAATGTTCACGTAAGGTTGGCTCGTGGTCTCCTCGTATCGATCGAGTTGGCGGCTGCACGGCTGGATGGAGTGAAGCTTCTCGTCAACCCCCAGTCCCCCAGACCTGGCGGAATACTGCTTGCCAAAGCGAGGAAAAAGCCGTACAGCACCAACGTTTGCCGATGGCGATTCACTTCTCCCGATTCGCCTTCAGAAAAACGCGGCACCGCTATGTAAATCAGCCAGTTTGGGACAGTTCTCGAGGCGATTCTCCACGCCAGGCAGCCTATCGAAATCGGGCACAAAATCCCCGATTCTTTCAATTACGGGGCGCCGCCACCGTCCGCCTGCGGCTCCACTCCCCCCCTCCTCTTCCCCGCCCCCCCACGCTCCACACCCCCCTTTCGATTTTTTTTTTTTCTCTTTCCAGCGACGTTTAATTTTTATCAGCGTGTGGGTGCGCGTGTATCGCGATGTCTGTACGTCAGTCGGGGCGTGTGATCGATATCGATTATGGACCGGGAACACGGAGCTTTCATATAACATTTCATTTCATAACACACGCGTACCAAGGACATAATTTACACTGCTGGAGTTGGGGAAGGTTTATGAAAAAAACGGGTCCGTTTCAAGAAACAAAGAGTGGGAAAAAAGAAAACGCACGGCGAAGCCGTGGCCAGGGCTTCTCGAACCGTAAGATAATGAATTAGCAGGGAGAAAGATGTCCGCCAACGTATTTGGGACAAACGGATCTGCGTGGGATGCGACAGACACAAAGCAAGCAGACAGTTATTGAAACGACACACAAAAAAAAACAAATTCGACGAGCAAACACTAAATGTCCATTGGTTGCGGCGCCAGCCGCATGCCTCTCAGGTGCACACAAACTCGAGGCCCTAGGGACTGCTGCTCACACACTTCCCGTCGTCTTGATGCCTCTTCTTGGCGTCGGCACGCGAAAACGGCTTCCTGCACCTCTCGCACTTGTGCTTGGGCGGATTATCCGAATGCGTCGTCTCGTAATGCCGGTTACGATCGTGCGAGCGGGAGAATGTCGTGCCGCATTTATCGCATTGGTAACGAATGGGTGGAGGAGACGTGGGAGGCTGGACGGCCGTCCGCGGGGTGGTCGTAAACGGCGGCGGATTAGGGTTTTGGAAAACTCCGGGCGCGACGAGCGGGGGCGTGGGGATGTACTTGATCTCATGGCGGGGCTGGCGGTTGCCGTAATCCTGTTGGCTTTGTTGCTGCTGCTGTGGGTGCATAGCGGTGGGCTGGACAGGCAGCGGTTGTGGGTAGCCGGATAATCGAAGATCGGCATAACTGTTGGCCGGGTTATGACCTTGAGGGTTCATGTGGTCCCGCGCTTAACGAAGGAAGATGGTCAGTAAAACGAAATAGGCCAGATCGTGGCGCCGGCAGGGCTTACCAGGGTGGGGGTCGTGGTAGGCGTTGGGCGGATAGTGCGCCGGGGGCTGGCAGTGAGGGCCGGTGGTCTGAGAGGAGGACAGCTGCTGATAGTGGTTGTGCGGCTGGCTAGGGTGGGACATGTCTGGACAAAGCACTCGAGGCGACAAGGGCAAGGAGGGGGGAGAGCGAGAGAATGGTGAGGCCTTTTATAAGCTTTGTGCGTAAGACGACCGGTGTGAGTGTGAAGGGGATAAATACCAGGAACGGGATAAATTGCGGATAGAGGGCACGATAGCCAAATTAGACATGTTATGGAGATTGTAGACAACCCAAAGAAACGGGAAAAGAATATATCGCGCGCTGACCCGCCAATCTGCCGTTACCGAGGCATTGGGGGAGCTAATTTGCGATGAAGGCAAAGTCGGCAGAAACAGAGCAGAGCAACCTGAGCAGCGGCTATCAGTCCAATCTAAACGGGTTTACCCCCAACGCGGCGGTTTCTGTAGTACGTTTCTTACTTACCCCCCTTCGTGACGCCACCTGTGATGGGGACATGCTGCGATGGGGCATCCAAACGAAGCCGAGTCGCGAGGCTATCCCATTGTTTCAGCTCATTGGCATGCACCCAGAGGTTCTCGCACACAAGATAATGATGCCGACAAGACGTACGCCAGGCCGTTTCTGGCAAGACGGGTGGCGATAGTCAAAGTCAATCTGCCTCCGTCCGCTCGTTTGCTTCCGACATGAGTGTCGCCAACTAACATCCGAACGCCCGATCGGTCAGACTGGTGACCTGCCGGACGATCACCATTCATGCACATTCTCGTAAATATCTTTTGCACATACGCACACTCTCCAGCTTGTTTTCTCATTTGCAAATACGACAGAGAGAGAGAGACTATACCGAGAACGTGAAATTCTCTCACTTATCCATTCTTGCCCCCCCCCGGCCTTCTCGTACGTAACCGGAAGGCAACAGCGAGACGATGGTCCAGGTTACTACCCATCATCTCAGCCGCGGATGAACCGCTTTTTGATACCAGACGCTTCGCCCAGGAGCAATCTATCGGAAAAAACTAGGGGCACAGGCACCCGCCAGCCGACGGCCACGCCACCCCTATTCCGTTGTCTCCCGCCCCGCACCGACACAGACGGGTTGCCATTCCATTGCGAATCTCCTACCACCGGAACAACGACAACGTCCGACCCGTCCGACAGTGGCCTTCACGTAACGCTCCGTTCTTGTGTGCTGATACGACCACTTTGTTCACCGCAGGACGTCGGCAAGCATCCGACGACTAGAAGCCTCTACCGTCCCGTACTGCCAGCGTTTCGGAGCAAGGTTACTCGATTTGTAGTCAACGCATCATAGACGCGACCACCATAGCTGGCAACACAGCGGCGGGGACCGGTTTTAGATGCCTTAAGCGAATGGACCCTAGGATGAAAAGGTCCCATCATCATACCTGGACTTCCAGTTTCGCGTCTGCGCACAACCAAGAAGACAACCCTGACGGCATCGGGAGGGGACCGAAACCAGTGCACCTGTGAGCGGCATTTGGAGCAAATCGAGAAGCACAAGGATTTGTTGCGTTGCATAGCGTGGCTAGACGCACACACACCCGGATCAAGCGTCATCCAAAGTAAGTATGGCGGAACCAACGGAAGGGGACTTAAAATCCGTCGTCAAATATCACGGCATAAACGGATGTGAGTAAACCAAGGGAGCAAAAACGAAAAACTGTAAGGAAAATTCATATGGATAAACGGACTCCCTACACCCTGCATTTTCCAAAGACCGACTAAGGCCGAGATGGGAGCCGAACTAGTTAGCCTCCGCTCCCGTTCGACGAGAGTTTTGAGTAAGTTGCACCCCCATTCGGTGTCTGAATGGAGCCAAGGGCTGTTAAGCCCCGCGCACGTAAACTATACGATACGAGCGCAGAGTGATATATGCGGGCGCCGTGGGCCGATTGAAGGGCGGGGCGAGCTTGGGTCGCTCTGCCCGTCTGGCAGCGGAGTCCGGGGCCGTCAGAGGAGAAGTGAAGAGCCCAGTTTCGCAGATTGCCGACGATCACTTGACCAACTCATGGCACCCTTCGACCTTGAAGCCTGCATCCAGCAGCTCCTCCGGAAACAGCTCTTACACGAAGCGTTGCTACGGGAAATATGCGAGAAAACAAAGGAGGTTCTCATGCGCGAATCCAACGTGGTGCACATTAGCGCTCCGGTCAC
>Ga0307513_10002241_pt1 | contig 26990 bp, 31 predicted proteins | sample 15_EM_MG_FD_202174 | JGI IMG/M metagenome (GOLD analysis project Ga0307513, IMG submission 202174) | Populus trichocarpa ectomycorrhiza microbial communities from riparian zone in the Pacific Northwest, United States - 15_EM | ecosystem: Host-associated > Plants > Roots > Unclassified | place...
ATCCCTAAAGGTGTCAGCAGACATACAGCATATATCTGGGCATCGTATAACTGATGCCTCAGCGGTCGTGTTCTCCTCAGCCTATCGACTTGATTAAAGAGATTCCAACCCGTGTTTGACGTTGAAGTGATAATGCTATGCGAGACCCGGGGGTCATCAGAGTAGCGACAGGCGATTGCACACATCAGGAGAACAACCGCCCCGAAGGATTCACTCCGTTCGTGTAGTTTATCGGTTAATAACCGTTCGAATGTTGGCCGGTGTAGAATTGGTAGGATGATATTGTGGATGTCAAAGTAAGTGTTCAAGAGGTGCCGCATCAAACTCGGCTCTGGAAAAACAACAGAAACCCGAGGTCCTTTCAGGATAGGGAGCATCCACTAGAAGGAGGTTAAATGAGGGTTACAAGATAATCTGAAGGTTGAGTGAGGCAAACATACGCTGGGGACAGTCCAAAACTCGGGGCGATGATTTAAGGGATTGCCACCTCGTTGGTCGCCACTCCCCAAATTCTGAGGGGGCATGGAGATGTTGCCCTCACCGAAAAGCCCAGGAGGGTCGTCCTCATAGTACCCGGCTGCTAGGCCTCGGCTGGTGTCGTAGAGAGTTACAAAATCGTCATTTTCGTATTCCTCCGCTTCGGGAAGCGGCCCTAGGGTGTCGACTCGAGGGATGCGGGCAAACGGTGAGAATTGGAGACCCTGACCCGCAGTGGGGTGGGTAATTGTGTCTTGTTTCTCCTTTGCTTTACGAGATCGTGAGAGTTCACTATCAGGGTCAGACAGCTATTTCGGGTTCAGTTGACATGCCCGCATAAGGGAGATGATATCAGAACGCACCTCGCGGATGAGCCTCTCTATTTGAGACAGCCGTTTCTCAAGTTCTCGGACATAACTAGACGGCGATTAGGCAAGGGGCAGTTATGTCAAGGGGGGTCGCTCGCCTTTGGGATGTGGAACTCTGTAGTGTGGTGAGAATACATAGATGGTTCAAAAGCTAAAAACCCAGATACCTTTGACGACTCAAAATAGGTGCACTCCACCCCGCCCGTCACGCAGATTGTGCATCGGCTGTCGAGCATTTCGTACCCGTCACCTATTCGACGGGGAGGCGGGCCGACATCATTATATGAATTCCGAGCGGGCGCCGAGGCCGAGGGCTCAAGGGTTGGTGGGAATGAAGGAACTCACATCGGGCTGGCGTGGGAAACAAACTCAGCAGGGGCTTAAATAATGTGGGAGAGAATATTGCTCGCCTTTCCTCTTACGACACGTATCACAGGCCCTGTTCCTTTTGGCCCTGTGCAGTCTCTCTTCGAAGTCGTGGTTCTTGCTGCCGGAAGGCATCGCGGGTGGCTGCGGACAACTCCTAATTGGAGCGCACACGCCCGGGACCGTTGCCCGTTCAAAGGGGCCGAACGCGCCTTCTACGACCCGAAGCTTAAAACATCAAGCGCACGATAAGTAATGCTCACAGCTCATCCCCAGCTGCCAAATTACCACAGGTACCCTGGCACTGGACGTGCGCAAAAAGGGAGAGAAAAATGGACACGTCCGGGATTGAACCGGACCCCTCTCGCATTTAAGTGCCCAGCAGAGGTGCTAAGCGAGCGTGATAACCAACTACACCACGTGCCCTATGAACGCGTTTGACGCCGAGGCCCCAAGGCGAAAACAGGAGCGAGAGACGAGAAAGACCTCCCGGATTATTGATCCGGCTGGAGGCGGAGTGTCCCCAGCGTACGTGATGTGTGGATCCCGGAGGTATACAGACGGAACGACGGAGTCCGGTGTGTTACATGCGTTTCAGATGCCGGGGTGATTTGACTACGCCAAGGACTTCGATTCATGGGGCAGGAGAGAAGAGCAATAGAGGTGGAGATAACCAGAGGCTTAGCATTGTACATTGAAGTTCTCCGTTGTGAAGGGAGATGTCTTGGCATTAACACAAGCCTCATATAACCGCACCTCCTTTCTCTGCGCTCAAAACAGTCCCCTCGAAGATGAAATGGTCAGGGAATCAGAACTTCAGAGGATAAAGGTTGCATTTGCAATTGTCATATGAGTGGACTAACTGTGAGCCTACAAACACCGAACAACCAACTGCGGAAAATACCAAGAACATTGGGGCGAATGCTTGGAATTTCCGAACGCTGATCAAGCAGCCGACGACCCACCCTGGCGTGGGCTTCGCGTTTAATCTCGGGCTCTCGATTGTCCCAAATCCGGCATAGTAAACATGCACAAGGGGATAGATCCAGAAGGACGATGCTGCGAGAACTTTGCATGAAAACCACACACCCAAGGCGCAGCATCTTACATCCAGCTCCCGTCATAAACTACGTGCCCGGAAACAGACGTCACTTTAGCGTCAGAACCACCCCCTTCCGCGACCGGATGGAAGGATGGAAAGCGATGCGCGTTTCTATCATTGTGGTGGCACCAGGGAAAACCCGAGCAACGCGGAACGTTTGCAACGGACGCCAACGACCCCCAGCCCAACCACCAGTAAGGAGTCCGCGAACACGTTCGTCTTCGCCAACGTGGAGTCCTAAAGGAGCCACGAAAGTATGAAACGCCGATCTTATAAACAGACTCGAAATGGGCGTCCAGTAACAGATAGGCATGGAGGAAGCTCGACGGGGTATCCACGCAAGGTCTCGTCCTAACCAGCCAGAAGTACCCCATTCAATTTAGTATCGGTCGATAGTTATATCGACCTGGGCCTAGGGCTAAGTAGTTTGAATCAGACCTGGGATGGCAACGTGGCGGCAGAGAGTGAGAGGCACTTGGCCAAATGGAGAACACCCGGATGTAAGTACGAGCCACACCGCGAACATGATCCACGTCGGACATCAGATGCGGGCACAAAAAACCGCCTATCGGTAAGTACCCCCTCATTGACCCAATGGTTCCTGTGGAGCCCAGAGTAGTCAAAGGGTAGCCGTACGACAACGCGCACCCCATACCGTAGTGATCATGAACCGCCCGGATTCCGAAGTCGCTCCGTACTCCGAACCCACAAAAGGAAAACACCGACGACGGGCGGAGATTTGCGAAGAGAGATCAATGAGTTTGAGGAAGGGGAGTGATCTTCAAGGAGTAGATGCCAAAGAAATGTCATATGCCCATCACGGGTATACGCGTGCCTATTGAAGGACATCCGCTTCCATAGGTCCGGACGTGGTCGGGTGGTGTAATAGAGTTAGTATCTTAGCATGGGATTTTGAGGGATCCGAATCCAGAGTTGGAAACCCCGCTCGGTGTCACTGTCGATGCAAGTGGGACCGCCCCCGTTTCGGAGCGTGGATGTGCGGGTGGGAGGACCGGAACTGCGGACGTGTCAGTTTTCAGGTGGAGAGCGCGTGGAAGGGGAAAAGTACGAGTCTCATGGTTCCTCAGGGCCGTATGCGCCGACGACGAAGTTTGAGGTGGTCATAAGAACTCTGGTGAGACTCGACAGAGCCGAGGCACACCGTTTGTTCGTCGACGCTAGACCTGAAAACTCCTAGGTGACTGGGTGGTGACCAGGGAAACAGTCACTGGGCGATCGACGAAATTGGTACTTAGATCGGGTGTAAGTAGGCCGCTGGATACTTGCCACAAACTCCCCACGCTTCCACATTGGTCAAAGAGGATCAAAATTCGTGGGGTGAGATCGCGCGCGCGCGCCCATCTCCAGCGCAGACCTAGATCATTCAAAGAGTCAGTTAGAGTTTGCAAATTGGACACAAAGAGGGGACCGGGGACGCAAAACGAGACTCAAAATCCAAAACCTATACCCCAATCCAATCTCTAGAACTCTGGGGAGAGGTGGCGGTAGTTAACTCACGAATCACTTCCCTCCCCAATGCTATAAATGATCACCGACCCCATCTTCTTTTGTCCCGAAGCATCACCGACTGATCAGATGTCAAAACTGTATCAGAGTGTGAGTGTTTTCCACGGATCTCGGACATCAAATCAAAGGGGCAATAAAACCAGGGGACCCTGTGTCACATGGAGCTGGACGACGGTTGAAATTTGCACTGTGGATGTCTCCGAGGAAGGTCCCGAACGAAGGAACCTTCATCGTGGAATACACGAGGAGAAGTCGACAGACGGTGGGTTTCTTGATCTTATCTCTAGTTCGAGATCCGAACGAAAATTTTGCGCCAGTCGGAAGACAGCTGTAGGCGATCAAAAACATGAGAAAGGACGGAACAAAGCAAGAAATTAGGATCCTTCCGGGTCGCCTGGTGGGTTGTAGCGAACCGTGGTCATCGGGCTGTGCTGCCCAGATGTCAGCCTATGTTCGAACGGGGAAAAACGGTACACCGTTTGTCACCCGCCACCTCGCTTACACGCTAATTCAGGCTTACCATACATCCTGACACGCTGACTGATGATCGTTCTGAACCTTTGGAACGAGGGGCCAAAGGTGGGTGGGAAACAGAACACGCGTAGTCAGCGACACAAGACACGCGACCCCGACCCCGGCATCACCAACGATGAGAATCCAATTGAAGCCTGAGACGTTTGAAGCGGTTTCAAACTAGGCAAACGGTGAGGCTCGACTCGAGACATTCGAGCTGTTATAGTGCTCAATAACACCGGTTCCAGCTTGTAACCGTGTGGCGCACGAAGTTTGTCCTGACGCCCCGAGGATTCTACGCGGGGCTTCGGGAGCGAATCGGAGGCTTGGCCGCGGTCGATATAGGAGGGGTACGGAGATCATAGATGGCCCATTCCAACCCCAAAAACAACCGCCTGTGGCCGTAAATAAGCATACGAAGGAACGTAAAAATAGCAATTGGTATGGTGGGAAAATGTTAGGGCACAACCCCTGGTTCCAGGGAGAAATAAGTTTGACGCAAGTGCGCTCAGAGACGTATTGGAGACAGACTTACTATAGCATGTCGGCCGCCAGTGAATTGCGGACGACGTATGTCACGCAATGCCGCAGCGTCAGGTGGGGAATAACGTGGCCCCGACTAGCTCGAGAATCCACGTCGTAAAAGCGATCTCATAATCACGACACGAAGGAGGGTGGTGCGAAGGGCTCGGACGCGTCAAGAAGTGGGGACAGTGTATCGTAAATAGGTCACACCATGTCAGGGTTGTGATATCTGGGCTTGGGCGGGGATGTGATCAGAGATGCAACGTGAAGGTGCGTCTGTGTGGCATCAAAATTGATAATTAAACACAGGGGGGATAGCGGTCCTTCACGACGGCCCTCAGCTGACCGTCGAGGATGGGTGACGGGGTCGGGAATGTGAAAGAGACCGTGGTCTGTCGAGCTGGTAGATTCGGGGCGAGAGGCCCGTCCTTCTTACGTTAGTGCTCGCTGGCGAGGTTGAATTTCAATGGGAGCACTCAGATCGCGACAGTCTTACGAGAGGGTCGTGCTCCAACTTTTCGACAGCTGTCGCTAGGGCGTAACGTACAACGCATGATATTGGAGTCTCCCGAGGGTGTTTGTCTATCTTTTGCATGTGGGGAAACAAGGCTCCCCGTATTTCGGACCAATAGAAAACTGGCCGTTGCGGTCGAACCTGGGAGAATGGGCTCGCTGGCCAAGTGGCTTCGTCCAGCGTTCGATGGAGATCAAGTGACCGCCCATTATATCCTTCGTCTTCCATCAACATTAAACAATTGACGAGGGATCTTCCCTTCGCCCCCTGAGGCAAAGTCTGCTTGGCCCGAAGCCTCTCCACGAATTGGTAATTTCAGGCGAAGACACACCCCGAATCCGAAGTCTCCTCTGCTGTGCCAAGCACGTCTCCCGCGGTTTCGAAATGCGATCCGCATTTCCAGGCCGTATCGCGCGATTCGTCCGCATCCCTTGTCTTCACTTGGAAATTTCCCATCAAACCGCTGATCACCAAGAGAGATACATACGCGGGGCGCAGCACATTTCCTAATCCAGCTCCTACGTACACACTTATGTACACAGTCGCATAGGGAGAAATAGAGCACCCTGGGATACTCCAGCGCGAATATCAAATCGTGTACACAATCTGCTGTACGTACGTCGGGGTGCGGTACTGGTGAAACGGTGTGCTTCATCTCGTCTGACCTTGTCTTGCCGACACACACGCCGCACCACGAGGCCCAGGAACTCGACATGGTTTGAGTACATCGGGGTCACCCTCGGATCGGGGACAGCCGTGCTCGGACAATTTTTACATCCGGTTTAAACATATACTTACAGCCCAATGTGCACCGGCAGTTTCGCCGTCCGGGCCCAAGCAGTTCAATTGCAGCTTCTCTGCGAGCAACGCATAGTGCTCCGCAGAACAGCATCCGCTTGGCATCCAATTCAATCTGTCTGGCAGATGTCAACAACAGCCTGCTTAATGTCCGGTTTTTGCGAGTCTGGGCCCGCTGCCTCTTAACGCGGACCGTATCGTACGCGCTTTACCTTTCTACTCAATCTCCCTGGGACTTGCGCTTTTGCACACCGGACACCCGGTGTGTGCCATCGCATAAGGAACAAGGTTCAGTGATCTGATACAGTGGATAAGCCGGAGAGGAGCGCTGGCTGTCTATGCGAGCGGATGAAAAGAATTTGGTTCCAAACCGTGCCATAATCTCGGGGGAAGGTCGATGCGGAAATACACGGGAGATGGGGTGTAATGTCCATAGTTATGGGGAGGGATGCAGTGAAGTTGTGTCCGTGGAGTCCGTGAGGCGAGACGGCGCTGCGGTCTGACCGGGGCGCCAACAATATAGGAGGGAGCTAAACTAGCGAGATAGACGAGACAGAGGGAAAGTGGGGGAGAGCGAATAGAAACCTGAAAGGGCCCGGTAAGAAGCGCCGGCACAAACAGCAGCCGCGCGCTCACGTTAGTGCATGTGGCTCAGATGACAGCTTGGGATCAAACACGAATGTGGCGGAGAGAGGTCGAGCGGAACGGTTTCTGATCAATCAAGTTTGAGGCCTTTTTGCTGTGCGACGATGTGCTGGCGCTTCTCCAGATCGTGAGCCCACATCGCGGCCCCCTGCAGGTTTACCCGGCGATGTGCAGATGGGGATGGGGGGTGAGGATGGGATGGAAAGAGGGTCGTCAGCCAACAAGACTCCAACGGAAAACAAGCCGGACCAAACAACTCGGTGAAATGAAAGAAGGGAAGCCATGCCATCGGTTCGGGGAGATAACCGGGTGAGGGAGCACCAATTCACGCCAGGTACCAAGGTGGCGTGGATTAACGGAGGGGGGTTTCACTTACGATACGATTTGACACGGAGAAAAAGACACCAATGATAGGGAGACCCTCCAAAAGGGCCGCGCAGAACCCGAAAGCTAAGGCGATACCATCCACAATAAGGTTAGCCAAGAACAGACGACCACGCGTGTTTAACACAAACACGCACCTCTGTAGTGCCACCTGCGTTCTTCGACGAACGTCGCAACCTCAAGTTTCGTCATCCCCTTGGCTTCGAAGTACTGCAAACTTCTCAGTCAGCAAACCAATGGGGTATGGTGCGAACGCAAAGGCGATGATGACGATGACGAACAGGCTTGTGAAGATAAGTCCCGGTTCCGAGCGCCTTGAGATACGCAGATACGAAGATACCGACGAAGGGATAAATCTGAATCGGATACAAGAGTACTGCGGGGGAAAAGCGGATCAGGTCGCCGTGTAAAGCAAGATCGTCCCATGAAGAGGGCTGGGCGAAAGATTGCTACTCACTTTTGCGGATGACAAACCGGGCAGCAGAGCCACTGAGCCAGGAATCCCAACCGGGTTTGGTGATAACCGGAGGGCGATCCCATTCTTCGACATACGGCTTCCAGAAGGATGGGCCTTTGCCTCTCGAGGCGACGGTCTGATCCCACACCCGTTGTTTGGCAATGGCTATATTCCTCCGAAGAAAGAAATTGAGGATGATGTTCGCCTGTTCTCCCACGGCAAGCAGAGCAGCAACTGTTGGGTGAATGAATTGGGATATGAGAATCGGGGAGGTGTATTGGGGCATACATGTCGCGAGTTCAAAGGGAACGGTATAGCCAAAGAAGGAGCGGTTGGATAGACCGGTTACGCGTGCGGATCTGGCATGGGGGTGGGAATGAATGCGATAGTTGATCACGAGAATTGGACACACCTTGCCATGAAGAATTGGATGAAGCCCTTTTGAATTCCAAACGTGAAGAACACCTGGGAGGGAGAACACGGTCCACTGCCGGTCGTCGATGGTGGTCGCTGCGACACTCACCCATACCAAGCCGACGAGCAGACCCCTGACGAACCCATGCTTGCACTTTTGCCAGACGGGCACACGGAGGGAGGCATCTGTGGAGAGCCTGTACACACCCACGAGGATGTAGGACGGGGAGAAGTCGAGACGGAGGGCCGCCAGTGATTGGGAAGAGGTCGGGCAAGGATCTGCGGACATTTGGGAACAAGATTTATTCGAATTTCTTTTTCCCTTTTTTTGAAATATTTTCGTCCTGGATCGGAACGGAGTGAGCCGATTGGGTTGCGATCCCTGTCTTGATCTATAACCTCTCTCCCCCTCCGCCAGCCAATGTCCTCCCTTTTATAACCCGCATCCCTCTCCCTCCTCCTCCCCCTCGACAGCCTGTCCCTCCCCTCTCGTCCCTCCTCACCCACCCCCATCCGCACTCATGCTCTCCACCCCTAACCACCCCACCCCACCCCCGACCCCTCGGCCAATCCTCAAGCGCACCCCCTCATCCATGGACAGGGAACGCAAACAAGCTGTCGTACACTTCCCCCCCTCCCCAATCATCTCCAAGACCTTTGTGGCTCACTCCCCCTCCACCTACGACCGCTCTCCCATCGTCGTCGTCCCAAATACACTTGCCCTCCCCGAACGAGGCTGCCCCGGCAGAACCTACACTCTCGATCGACGTCGTTCTGATGAGTTCGGTGGTCTGAGCACGCTGTTTGGTGACGAGTCGACGGATAGCCTGCTCCCACCTCCCCTCATACAGGACACATCTTCCTCCTCCTCCTCGGACGAGAGCAGTGACGGGCTGGCCCCACTGCCCCCACCCTTCAACTCAGCCGACTCGAAACACCGGAGACGTGGTGTCAGGCGTCATCACAAACAGCCATCGAACTCTTTCGACCACACTGGTTATGACAAAGTTACGACACAACACAACCGGTCCTTTTCGGACTCTACGCTAAGAAGTAACCTCCTCGCCGATGAAGGCTGTTTCGGAGGTTTTTAACGAGATCTGGAATTGTCTAAAACTAAAAGCCGCTGGCATTAATCAACTGGTCTGAGGTCATTACCCCCTTATCTCTCCCCATTCATTCTCGTTCTTATCTGTTTCTCCAGATTGACCGATACCCATCATCATGACCGTAATTCACGACCCCCCCATTCAATCAGCCGTCCCGTCAACCTGCATACACTCACACCCGCAACCGCTTTCGTCCCCCCCGTTTCCCTGGTCACATTTTCCCTCTATGATTATTCGTTTTCGCGCCACTTGCCTGTTTTCCACTTGTTCCACACAGCACCCGCCCCTTGTTTTCCTGATCGCCCTTATCACCCTCTTTCCAACTTCTTGTGTCTATTTTCGTCTCCCCCTCCCTCCCACCCGTCAGTTCTGATGCTCCACCTGGTATTTGTTCCCGCCCGCTTATCGCTCGACCATCGACATCATACCCTTGCTTCCCCTTCTCGCACTAGCACGCAACCGGACAGGCCGGTACCTGAAAACAATATGCTGCACGGGCAATGACCATTTTTATTCCGCTCTTTCGATCTCGATAGCAAAACCAAAGCACTCTGTAGCACATATTCACTCTAGGTTTCAAGCCCTTGTCCTTACAACCTGTCCCATATACAAGCTCGTATAATGTACAACGACATTTTCTTACTGAGATTCGGGTCGCCCTACTCGGCACCTTTCTCCCTGAAGGCCACTTCCGTTCACGTTCTGGCAGATGGCGTCCCTGACCTAGTCTCGCTGACGCCCATCAAGGCCCACACCCGGTTGCTCCATTGAGGTTTCTGACAGCACGAAACGCGGGGGTTGCGTCCCGAGGGAATCCCACGGTCACGGGAGCTTATCTCTCTACTGTGAACGTGCGCCTCGGACGCGGGTTCGATGGAATTTGGGCGACCTTTGGCCTGCAACCATGATTGGGAACCTGACAGCTGTACCATGTTCCACTTTATCCGGTTGTGACGGCAGACATCAAACGGCATAGATTTCTATCATAGATAGGAGCGACTGATTCCAGTGGGCCACGGTAAATTCGGCTATAGTACCCTAATAGGTTACGGACACATATCTCCCTCGTGTTCAACGTTCCGTCCTCAGCATTCGCCACTGGCCACAGACGGGCGTCTCGGACGATCGCTATCATCTCTCCTCATGCCTTACCCGGGTGCGGCCATGCTTTGTTCCTCGGGTGTAACGCGTGGCGAAGAAGACGGAAGGAGATTTTCGCATCGGAACACGGCGACAGCTTTCGCCCCCTCCCCGCGGTTACTATTCTCCGCAGCCATTCCTCCCCCCTGTCCGTGGTGGGCTCCGGGCCCTCGCAGTTGGGTCGAGGGGGTGCTGTACCTGGGATCAGATGCTGTGTGTCTGGGTCGGGTGTAGTCCGTCCCCCCAGCCTCTGCGCACTGATCATGACTCGTTTCCTAGGCACCATCCCTGGGAAGAGATGCGACCTGGCCCAGAATTGAGACGGAGGACGATGATATCATTCCCGCGCCCCGTAAGATGGAAAATGAAAAACACGCATACAGCCATCATCTCATTGAGTGAGGAGAGCGTTACATGAAGGTCGGTGCACGAGTCGTGATGAACGTTTTGAATTCGTCCGAGACCGGCGACTGACGGTCGCGACCCTCCTCGTTCATCCCTTACAGAATAAATGTAAACCGAAATGCACCTGCCAGCCCCGGGAGAAGTACGTCCAAAGTCGACCGGACTGTATTGTTATCAAACAAAACGTGTTATCGACTCCCACACGCGTGTATCGGGTCGCCCAGTGCGGTGTCCGCGTGAAGCCGCAACAGACCGTGATCTCTCCCGCTTTCTACGGTGTCTGATGTGATTTGCCATGACACGTCTCGATCGCAAACACCCCTGTCGCTCGTTACTGGCCAGCGGAAAGACGTTTGCCATCACTTCGGAGAGGTTTGGTAAATGTTATGACCCTCTCCCTCACGACCAGCCTCCGAGTCCGACAAAACGGACATACGTAGTATCCGTGTCGTCTGCCCAATTCGCCCCCAAAGCGTGAACAAGTTCATAACGGGTAATACAGTAGCGAAGAAAAACATTCGGGAGGAGGGACGACGGAGATAGCGGCATTCACCGAACCCCCTCCACTACCGCCGGCAGCTCTCCTTGCGTTGGCCCCCCACCACTGCCACTGTTAGCCACCACCCCCGCGGCAGATGGCTGGGAAGCCGGCGGTTGCTGTCCCTGCTCTCGTTGCTGGTTCTGCTGCTGCTGCTGTTGCTGTTGCTGTTGTTGCTGTTGCTGTTGAGATGTTCTAGACAACGCCGCACCGATCGCCTGTGTTCGGAACGCCAATCCACGAGTCTTCTCGATTACCGATTGGTAGATTGGCAACGGTGGTCGGTTAATGGTGATAACGTTCTACACGTCCAACAGGAACGCCAGCCCAGGAATAATAACAAGGTTAGCCCACCGTCCAATTAAACCACGGGCCGACTAGGAGATGACTCAAGCAATGAACGAAAACAGAAGTCCGGGTCTCCCTGTACGTCTGAAGCTGCATGGGTGAACAACAACCCAACCGCTGAATATGAATCCAGAAGGGCTGGACTCTTCCAACGCCCGCCCATCCAAAGTGACGCCAGGCCCAAACCAAAATGGGACCAGGATCCCCAAGTAGGTATGGCTCGCGAGGGTTTGGGTATGACGTCGAACAATTGAAACACGAGTAAAGAAAAAGAAAAAAAAGGACACCGCACCTTCTCCAGGTCGATTTTCGCGTCCGCCCCCATACGCGTCTCCCTGATAAGATTCACGATCCATTTCTCCCCTTCATCCCGAGATAGGTTGAGACGATCACTCAGGTCCCTGAACACGAGGCCCGGCCAATCAAACGATCCAAAGAAGCGTTCGTACACATAATCGAACACGCACGTATGATGAAACCAAGTTAGCGTGTGTTCATCATTCAGTCGCAGAACAGAGCAGGTTTAGTTTGGGACAATCGGCAAGAGAGGGATCGTCCCAGGCAACACAAGCGGAGGATCGATGCTGAAGCCTGCCAACTCGGAAGCACGTCCCATCCCCAGCCCCCGCAGCAAAGCCTAAAACCCGTCCCAAAGTTACATGAAAGAAACTCACCCAATATCAATCCTTTGATGTATCCTGCAGTACGCCTCGCTGATCAGGTACCTCGCGTTGTCCATGAACTCATCCCCAAAGTTGTCTAGGAAAAAGTCGTTTGCCACCACCTTCTCGGCCTCTTTCAACGCCTTCTGGGCTGCCTCAAAGTCGAACTCCACGTACAACTCTTTGAGGAACTTCGTCACGGGATCGGTGTATTGATATTCCTCCATCTGGACGATCTTGACGATCTCTCGTATCGAATGCCTAACTCGGGACGATGGCGATGGAGCCTTGCGGGACAATATTGAGGCGACGACTAGGTACCGCAATATCCATGGAGAACTCGTCTGGATCGTGTTCAAGTAAGTCGGAGAGAGGAAGGTTTCGAGGAGGAGCGTCCGTCCCTGATCGTGATTGAAATAGACGAACAAGGACCAGTGCAGCCACCACGTCCTAGCGTGCAATTGACCCAGGGCCGCAGGGTCAGCCGCCGAAGCTGACGGCGGGAGAGGCGTCGACCTTGAATCAATCGTATCCCTGAGTGAGTTTAGCTCTTCGAGGGCCACGTCCCACTTTCCGATCAAAATGTCGGACGAGAGTTTACCCCAGTGCGCGGACGTGTTGAGATCCGCATCTGTGGAAAGGATCCGAAAGTGGTAGAGATAATCCGTCGCTCCGCTATAGTTCCCCACCGTGTATTGGAACTGTCCGAAATTGTAGAGTGCGGTGATCTGTTCCAGGTTTACCTACAAGGAGAATGGTATTAGAACGTGTATCCGTACACTAGAAGAGCAGCGGGAATAGCTGTGACGTTGTTGTGGTGAAGAGACGCACGTTGTAGTTCTCTTTGAGGTAGTGGAGATTTTGGTTCTTGTCTTGTCTCAGAGCCTGAGCGACGTCAGGGTTCTCAATAACGTCCAAAACCGCCTGGGCTTCTTGCTGCAACCTCTCGTTCGTCAGCAGGGCCTCTCGTCTCTTCTCGTTGAACTCTATGGGACCAAACCATGATCAGCCCCCCTTCTCTCTCCAGGTCGTAAATACGAATGGAGCACACCTGCCGGGATTTCGTTTCCAGGATGCGCAGTCTCAAACAGGCCGACCGCAAAGTCCACCATGTTCGTCTTCCTCGCAAGCTCATACTGGGCCGCCTGTACCTCCTCGGCCGGGAAAAGCCCCGTCTCGGTGAGATACGCGAGGAGGGGAAACACCAAATGCCTATCCAGGTACGGAATAATCTTTTGAGAGAGATCCCACTCGGCCATGGTTTCCAGTGATTTTTTCGTTTGCAAGTTAGTCCGCTTGGGTGAGATGAGTGTTCCGCGATTCGAGGATTTTTTTTATCAAAGCCAGCTGTTGCCTGATATGGAAAGCGATCACCGGAGGTCCTCACATCACAACCGAAGAGACGGGAGCACATAAATATTAACTAACTATTAGAGTGCTGAAAGTCGTATCGAGAGGGGATTGTGCGACCGAAAATATTTATCATCGTCAAGATACCATGCACCCACCAGAGATATCGCCCCGATACCAAAAAACCGACCCCCTACTGGTTTCGGTTCATGTCACTGAAGTTGTGGGCATACGCCCCCCAGTCCTCCCATCTAAGGAGTCGCATGCAATCAGCAACTCAATGGTCAGGGAAAGGATCAGAAAGGAACCCACTCAAATCCATTTGGCGCATTCGTCCACATCGCCAACGTGTCAGGATTAGCAAGAGCCTCACTCCCTGGCATATTCATCATCATCGACTGGTTGAGTTGCTGCTGCTGCTGCGGCCCAGGTTGGCCCTGGCCGAAGGAAGAGAGTCCGAATCCGCCGCCCAACAAGCTCCCGAACGATTGTCCACCACTCCCAGATGCAATCGCACTCGCGTATAGGTCTCCCCCAAAGTTAGTCATCATGTCGTCGTAGACGAGAGGGTCAATCGAAAATAAGGATGCGCCTGCGCTGCCTACGTCCACAGGCATACCTCCTGCAGGCATAGGAGGGATGGTGGGCGCGATAATTGGAACGTTCAAATAGCCAAAGGCTGACGGGTCGACCCAATGTCTTTGGAGAGATGGGTCCTGACCCTGCTGGCCCATCAGGGAAGGGCCGACTCCAGAGGGATACTCGGCTATCGGATGGAGTGGCATCTTCCCAAGATCGTGAGTGTGAATCGGCAGTTGAAACTCGTTCCTCGGTTGAGCAGGGCGTTCCTGCATCGCCGTTTGTTGCTGCATTGCCTTCTTTGCACCAGAGACACGACGGGAACCGGCAATCACCCGGCAACCTTCAAGGAGTGGGGAGGTGTCTGTGTTTGACAACTCCGCGCTCAAGGGACTATCCGAGTCACGTTCTCGTTTGTTTGAGGGACTGGGGCTCGCCTGAGGGAGTGGCAAGTCTCCAACGCTCACGAGTTCGTACAGGATATCCCAAAGCCTTCCCGCGGAGTGCCATCTAGGTCGTCGGTAGTCAGCAGTAGATCCCAGCCTGGAACGGAAAAAGTACCTCTTCTCCGACTGGCCAAGGGCACTCATGCACCGATGGACATCCTCCATCTCCTTTATGGGATTAATATTGATCCCCGACCGCTTTCCACCCCATATGTTCAACAAGAGGACTATACCAGAGGTGAATATGGGCATCTAAGGAACAAACAAATCAGTATACAGCTCGATTCCGTCGTAAGTAGATCGGATTACTATTAAATGGTGTAACACCGGCCCCAGCCTTTCTCTGGAATAGTCGACCAGGTGACTACATGACCGAGCAGCATTCGTGCAGATTGCAAGCGAGGGGAAGGATAGCGCCGAGGGTTTTCGAGGCGAAGGAATGAAAGGACGATGTACGAGAATCTGGAGGTGGTAGTAGTTCGCGTAGAGGATCGCTGATTGACGGAAAAATTCTGTGTCTTCTCGATGCGGGTCCCATCGTACTGGCGTAGGGTAAAAGATGAGAGCGAGAATCAGAAGCTCGACAAAACGTACGGTGATCTGGTACGGAGTCGACCCATTTGTTCAAAGCAGAGTCGAGTTCTGCGACAATGTGCTGCTCCCACTGTTGGCCGACAAAGCCAAGCAGCGCCTTTGACTTATTGATCGAGTACTATGAGCGGTCATTGGTCAATAAATGCCGGCATGACACGAGGTGGCACCACTTACTATCGTTCTGAGTGCGAATGCCAGGATCTGACTAAGTTTCAGGAACGCGATAAAGTAGGACATCTTCGATGGTTTTCCCGGTGGCTGCTTGAACGCGTCCTTGGGATCCGTGGCTGACCAGTATTCGTCATCGCATTCCACCGGGAGGTCCAGATCGAAACTAGGACCAGAACAGGCGTTAGGTACTTCGTGGCTCGTGCTGTGTATTGAAATACAACCTACTCTTCGTCTTGCAGGGCGCAGGGGCGTCCAAGGCCCGAACTTGCGGAACGGTCTAGAGCCACCAAAACCCTGCACAGCCCGTCAGCTTGAACGTTGATGGTACCCTCGTAAGACTGTCGTACCAGAAAGCACGTTTCCAGAGTTCATCCTCTGCAGTCAGCTTGCTCCCGTAGACCTTTCGTCTGTGAGCACCAACATCCTGCACCAGTCGAATACCGATGCCGATAATAGTCCAACACGACTGCGGAGCCGAAGAACCTTGCAAGAAGAGCGCGGATAGCTGGCGGGGGAATCGCGTGAGAATGTGGGAAAGCTGAGAAGCGGTGATGCGACCACTTACACAGTATATCTGGAGATCATACAGACTCGGAGGCGAAAATAGTGACCGGCGAACCATCTGCACTTGATTAAACCACGCCCAACCAGCAGAGTGCATAGCATCAGTTCCTGGTAGTGCCACGCGCAGATCGTCGGAAAAGCGAGCGCCGACTGCGGCCACGAGGAGTACGACAGCGCCGAAACCGTCATCATGAAGATGGAGATTATCGGCGAGAGACTTCTCAAATATGGGTCGATGTAGGAGGGGCAAGAAGGAATTCATGTTTGCGAAGTAGAGGTCCACGAGGCTCGTGAGTAGGTCAGGGTCAGGGAACTGGTAGTGCGGTTCTGGGTCCTCGAGTTTGGGGATAACCCACTGTTGGGCTATTAGTGGCGGACGTTTGGCGGTCGCAGAAGAAAGGGAAATACTTACAGGTTCAAAGTGCCAGAATTCTGGACGGCGAGCAGGGATGTAGTTGGGCTCTTGTTGGGTACTACCCTCTGCCTGGTTCAAGGGACTCGCTCCAGGAGGGTTGTTAAATTCCTTCTTCATGTCCATAGCAGTCTGGATTAGTACCACGCCGCTCGACTTTCCAAAGAATCTGGTGTTTCCGCGATCAATAGACAGTCGCCGCAGCTCGTCGGTGACGCTAATCGTGGCAAATTCATCATCGCTAGAGTGGAGGTCTTCCTCTCTGTTCGGGCTGTGACTCTCCAGGCTCGCGGTGGCGCTCTGCGGCTGTTCACCACCCATCGTTCCCAGTTTCCCACCACTCACACGATCCTTGTACCAGCTTTCCTTGTCAAATGCGCCACCGAGTTCCATTGAGAAGTCTGCATCTGGACATAACTAAAAGAGGATGGCGGATCAAAGGTGGGTCGATAAATGGTAAACGACTGGTTCCGCACCGTCTGCAGGAGTTTTTCCATTTTCTCAAGCCGGTTTTCAAGGCTTTCTACATAGCTGTGGATGCAATAGACATGAACACCTGGTGGTTGAGATGGGGGAAGATGGTATACCCTTTGGGAGGCCCGCGTTTCTGGTGGGGGAGGACATCAGGGGCTGCTTGGGCGACTGTGAACGATGATAACGGACCTTGGCTGCCTCGACATATGTGCAGTCTAGATTATACGTGACACAGTTTGAACACCTCTTTCCAGGCATCTGGCCGCCATCGCCTAGTGTGAGATAACCAATTCCAATCAGTTGAGATGGGGACAGGTCACTCTGGTTACCTACAGCGAACTGGAGGAGCGGTGTGGGTCAGGGTCGGAATGTCTCTAGGCCAACAGAATGGAGGAAGATGTACGGACCTTTCTTTCGACGGCATATATCGCATGCACGCTGCACCTTGCGCTTCTTTGATGAGGGGAGAAGGGCGGAGGAGCCATCTCCGCTCTCGGGAAAGTCGTCTTCTGCGGATGACATGCTGGCTCTGTTGGAAGGATGGAGAGATGGCTGACTCGGACGATGCAAAGCGAGTGATTTACACTGAGGATGGCGGAGGGAGAGGATTATATAAGAGATTGACCGTTAAAGCGTGGGAACTGGGATCGGTGGGAGGTGTCTCATTTGCCGGAGACACGCGTAAGTTGTCAGGCGCGTCATGGGTAATGACTGGGGGCTCGGCACCTAAGTCACTTCACACACGGCTGCGGAGTCATAGCCAGTCAAAGCATTCATTCGGCTCCTACTGCGGGCCATCCAGGAGGCCGCTCTGGCTTGGGATCCGCCCTCGAACCCGGCGACAATCCCCAACCGGGTCTCCGGGTCCATGTGCTCGCCATAGTCTGCTTCCTTATCCTCCCGATGAACGACTCAGACTCCCCAAGGCGGGTCATTTAGGATGTATAAAACTTCCCATCCTCAAATCTGGCGCGGTCGTGTCGTCCGACTTGACGTCGTTTGATCCTATTTTCTCGCGTTCCAACCTGCCATCACGAGAATGCGCAGCAAGGAGTGGCACTTCAACGTTATCAATGGTCACCAAAGCTCCAGGTGTGTGGTCTCCGTACCTTCCGAAGGCCGCCTCACCGATCTTGCTCACAGTGAGCTCGCGCAGCACTTTCTCACCTGCGCGCGAGCGCTTTGCTGCCACTGACGTGTGAAACTCATACTTAAGTTCCTCCGCAGCGTTAGCGTCTCAAAGCCGGTACAAGAATTTTTGCGAGTCGTACCATAACCCCGGGAGACCAAACGTCTGTTCACATGCAACCCTGGGCGGGATATAGAGGTTGTTAATCCCCACGGCTGGCCCGGAGCCTCCACTGAAGTGTACGGGTCCTCAGCCCCTTTGGTGCGAACACCAGCTACGGAATTTCTACGCTCCGTGCTCACGATGCAGTCGGGATCTCGTTGCATTGATAGCCTCGAACCACGTCCGGAACACAATGCAACATGTTCAAGGACATCACGGTCTCTTGTTTGCTGCCTCGATCAGGAATCGGTGATAGAGCACTGCGTGCGTGCGGATCTAGGTGATGAATGCGAGTCAGAAATGGATCGACAACGGCCCCTGGTTGGCCCCCGCGGACCGCCAGCACCCCCCTCCGGAGGAGCCAAACCACCGACCACGGCTGAACGGGTGGCGGTATTTACCATGACTGACCCATCCGCCCGAGGTTATGCGTAGTAACCTCTCGAGCCAGCTCCTCGCGCTCTCCATTCCCTCTACACACCACCCAAAATGGCAGGAGTGCGACCATCTCCGACTCTGATTGGGCGGCAATGGTTCCTGATCCCATCGTCCTGGTCCGCAGGCTCAGACGTGAACTCGAGGGATTTGTCGGTCACCTATGGGGGCGTTACCGTTACCGATTTCTTGAGAAACGTCCACAAAATAAATTAAGATTCATCTCTCTGTTGGCCGCAGTAGCTGATGTACTCACCCCCGGGTGAATGTTAGTAGGTTTGACGACGTCGCTTCGATGTCTGGTCGAGTCGTTTGAACCAAATCGTGAGACGGAGTACACCACCTACGGGGATCTTGAGGACATACCGCCGATACCTTTCATTTGGACGATTATTTACGGCCCCCAAATTAGGCAAGTCTCCCGCGGAGTCGGAGTTTCCGCCAAGGCCGCCGCCATATGGTGTGGGAGATGAAGTGGAAAGTGCGCACTAGAATATGATGGGCGGTCAAGCTTCAAGACTGTTTCGCGAATACGCGCTCTCTGCCAACCTGGAACCTTCTATGTGTTGGATCGACGTGCACTGCAGTTACGGCTTGACGAGAACCGAGAAATACCAGATCTTGGGGCCGACAAGTACCTATCCGGTTCGTCCATACTCATACCCGTCCCTCACCGATGCCTGAAGTTGACATCCGCTGGTGCAGCCGTACGCACCCGACTGCTACCTGCTACCCTCTCATACCGCGGCCATTGGTGGACCGATCCCTGTCACTTCCCTCACATCTGGCTTTCTCTCACGTTCCACTACCGCCCTCCGGCCCCCTCGCTCTTGGGTGAGGATGAACAAAAAGCATAACTCCGGCGACCTTCTTAGCTCCGTTTGGCCATGGTCTCAGATCGCAACCATTTGCCATGTCATGCGGCGATCGCCCTGCTTTTGATGCCACGGCCAATCAGGCACGGGCACTCGTAACGATCATTGTCGGAGTACTCAGCGGCCAGGAGGTCTCTCTTTGTCCGTGTCAAACCGTCTCTCAAAGCGGTTCCCTGGTTCCTCATGTTTTCATCATTCACGGTGTCATCCTGTCATGGTCTTTCATCCCATCCACGTCCGCCCGTGCCCCGTCCCATACTTAAAACCACGGGGTCCAGTGCGGGGTTTCTTCACCTCCCTACCTTGCCTTCCTCTTCCCCAGACCCCTAGCCACGTTCCTTCGCGCCGAAGGGCCCCTCGATAGGATGCCATTCACAAGTTGCGGCTGGGTCGACCTCCCAAAATGCCGAAAACGCTGTTGGTTCGCCCATTTACCTCCGGCCGAGGAGCTCCAGAATTACATTGCGATTATGGATGACTTCGGCATAAACCTCGAGCAAACTGGACACTCGTTTCAGCATCTCATGATGTGGTAAGTCTTACCTCCGGTGTTTCTGATGTATCCAATAGACTGGATAGCCTGACGCTGTGCCCTGCCGCAGGGAGCCTGGCCACGTAACGACGGGGGATTCGACCTGTTCCATGAACATGCCAGTCGACAAGACCTACCACATCACTGCATTGGCGTCTGCCAACATGACTACGGGTCGTTTTCGAGCGTTCGCTACCCATATCTACGTCCGGGGAGATATCCCCCGTGCGAAGTACTTGTGTTACTCTTCGACGCACGCCGTGATCAGACGCGGAACCAGAGAGAAGAAGGTTGTCGATGAATCTGAACCTCTTCCCTTGGGATTACTCTCCCCGGTGTGTTGACTCTTTCCGCTCCCATTGCGCGTAGGTCCGATCCAACGCACTTACTTTCTTGGAAAAACCTAAATCTCTCATGCGCCATCGTAGTTTTCATTCGCTTTGTCCGTGCATTCCATGTATTCCTACCGTCATCAACACCTTTCTCCCTCGATCCCTGGGTTTTGTTCGTTTCATGTTTCCGATTCCTGTTCCTCGTTCATTATACTGTACGGCACCCGTTAACTCTCGGGTCCTATAATCCTGTTCTCATGCATAGATCATGTGTGCTTACAATCATCACTGAGAGTCAATAGTTAACTACTCAATAACTCCATTTGATAAATACAGTACAAAAACCTTATATACGTGTTTCTGGACGTCCACGCTGATGGACACGTACCACTGACTTCCCTCCTCCGCGCTTCGGTGTCAGGATTCTAGATCCCAAATGCCACCGTGGCAGCCATCTTTCATGGAATTCGATCCACAATTGCCTCCGCATACCTTCCATACCCAATGTAACTAAGCTGTTCCCCGCCCGGTTGAAACTCACTTGAAGTGCTCCCGCGTCCGGGGAACCTCTCATTAGTCTCCTTCGGTGTAGGAAAGCAATGCGGCGATTTGATTGATGGTAGGTATTAAGATGTACAAGAGGGTAAAAAAAGAGACAGAGGGTGGAACGGATACATAACCACATTCGCGAGGAACATGCAATGAGCCCAAGAGCAGAGTGAGAGGGCGGACCGAACAAACGCAGGTGGAAATGGGTTTTTTCGGATCCTGGCAGAATGACCAAGAAAAAGGCAACCATCTGATCGCCCGTAGGAATAAAGGGACCCAAAGAATGTCCGCGCAAGAAAACCCTTTTGTTTTCACGAGAAGAGGGAACCACGGAACCCGTTAATTCGAGAAGCCGCTGAACGGAGGAAACGACCGAAGGAGGGGGGCGGGGTGGGGGAAGGGGAATGAAGAAAGGGTGGAAGAATATGGGGCGTATCGTACGTCCGGAAACAAGTACACATTATACAGGAACGTAACAAACGGAAAAGTTGGTACGAGTGGGACCACAGGGTCGCAGCGGGAAACGCAAGAATAGATAATCCAAAATCAGAGAAGAACAACGGACAGGAAGACAAATCCCGAAGGGGAAGGATGAAGTGTCCAACTCGGAAAACCTACAAAAGCAGAGACCGATATTAACCGGTGGAGTACACAATCCTTCCCCTCGTTGAAGGATTTGAGATGCTGGAGAAGCACGGAATGGAGGAAATATGTACGCGAAAGCAGTGAGTATAGATATGTGTTGATTGCTGATGGATGTGTGCGGGTAGATGCTTGGTGTGGGGTATGACAAGTGGACAGAAGAATGCTGATGCATGGGACATGGGAAGGAGAACAGAATTGGTGGTGCCGTCGGTGGTCATAGTACACATAGAAAGTTGAGAAAAACGAACGGGAGCCAGACGCAAGCAAGAGCACAACGGAAAAGACGGGATTAGATGACGGCAAGGTTTAACGTAGGGAGTTGGAGGATGTTGAGAGTCAAGGGGGACGGAAAACGAGACAAGGAAGGAGGCAGACATCGCGCGGAAACGAGCAACCCTTACCAACCCGAGTAGTGATACTCGTCAGCCCAGCTCCTGTTCCTGTCCAGAGCCTTCTTCCTCCTTTCCTCCTTACTTTCGGGCTTGGCTTTGTCCGTGTCTCCGCTTCCTGAACCGGAGGCTTGACCCTCGTTGACCGAGGTCAGTGGCCGAACCCCAGGGCTCAAAGCACTGGCGGGACGCCTCTGATACGGTTGCCCTCCAACCTTTGACACTTGCCTTTCCCAAAGGAGGTTCCTCCTGAGGCTCTCAGAGAGTTCAGTTGACAACATGTGCCTCCTGGTTGTACGAGGAGTGGAGGGAGCGGTGGGAGGGGGGAGATTGTATGGATGATGGAGGGGAATCGGAGAAACATTGTTGGGGTTGACCACGTTCGGATGGTCGACGACCTGATGGTTGATAACATTTGGGGGGAGGCTCGTGTGAGGTTGTGGGTCCGAATTTTGCCGTCTTGGAAGTCCACGCCGCCCAGGTCCCACCAGGGCAGCTAGCCGCTGTTGAGCGAGACTGGTCGACACGTCCAGTTGGTTATCGTCATCCTCTCCGTCGCTATCATCCATCTCGGCGCCAGCAGGTCGGCCTCGGGGTCTGTATTTGCCGCCAACCCTCAGATCACTGGGACCAGCTCTGTTACCATTGAGCTGGGTAGCCGGATGATTGTTCACCGTAACTTGGGTCCTCGTTGCCTGAGGCATAGCAGCCTGACCGCGAGTCATCGACAAAGCAGGGTTCATCCTGGAATAAGCGGTAACATCTTGACTGGAGAGGCTCGTTCTGTACGGGTGGTTGACGGGAAAGATGGACGGATCGGGGTTCAACAGCTGTGTCAGGAGACCACTCCTCGTCCTGGGTGGACCAAGACTTCCAATACCTCCTACTCCGGAGATACCTTGCGGTAGGTTTGTATAAGACGTCCTCGGGAGTTTGGCGAACAACTTTTGATCGTGACGCTTCCGCTCTTCCTCCTCCCGTGACCTGCGAGTCGTTGCATCCTCAGCCCTCCCCTTGCCCTTTCCTGTGCTCTTTGCGCTCGTCTTAGTGGGAGGCTTATCATCCTCCACCTGGCTGATCTCCTCAGAAGCCCACTCGGAGTCGTCGTCGGAATCCTCGGTCTCGAACTCGGAGTTTGAGGAGGAGTTTTCATCTTCCACGACAATCCCGCGACGCTGGGACTGAGCGACTGGGGGCTCCTTCTCGGCAGCGGAAGTCTTAGACGGATGTTGGAGGGCAACCTTGTTGCCTGTTGACAGTCGCTTCTCGTGAGAGGCCGTACTGTTTCCTCTCCTCTTTAAAGTGGGTGCGGGGGGACCTTGTTGTTTCGCGGTGACAGTAGCATTTGTGGGAGTAATGGTCGGTTGGATGGGGGTAACGGGAGAGGGTGGGTCCTTGGCCATATCTTTCGAATCTGCCCTCGTCCCCGCCTCGCCCCGCTGAGAAGTCGTCTTCGTCATCGCCAGATTTGCGGTCGTAGGCATGTTCGAGGTGGATTTCGTGCGTTTCTGCTGAACCACCCTCGAGTTCATTCTCGCCATGAGCGGGCGCGCTGGCCGACCGGCAGTCTGGTGACCAGCCTTTCTCCTCGATGAAGTAGCTGCGGTAGTGTTGGTAGTCGGACTCCTCTTGCCCCGAGGTAAAGAGGTAGAATCCTTTGAGTCCTTGGATCCGACCGAACTGGAGGTCGCGGTGAGCGCTTTGCTAGAACGTACGGCAGCCTCCACGTCCAGGCCGTCGAGCCGTTCTGACGTGGTCCTCTGCACAGTTTCGGTCAACGAGGCGTTAACTTCGGAACTTTCATCCCCGTTATTTGACTTGTCGTCGCCACCAACGCGGCTGAGGGCACTCCCTGCCCGATCTGGCGACGAATCGATTTGCTCAGGTGACTCTCGTAAAAAGAACCGGGACTGGTGGCCCAATACATGCTGTCCCATTGTCGGAAATTCAGGGACAGTTACGTGTTTCGACGTGGTGGTGGCCGTCGACCGGATGGAGCTGATCGTTCCCGGAAGTTGTTGGCCCAGTTGCGATGCGGGTGGCCTGAGGGCATACTGCGGGGGGATAGCCAAGTGTGTCGGCAAAACCTGCAGCCGGTGGGCAACGGTCAACCCTGTTGCCGTGTTCGAGTCGAGATTAGCGACCATGGATTCGGGGGTGGCGCTGACGAGACCCGGTGTCCGACTAGGCGATGCTGGTAGGCGAGTAGACGCCAGGTGTGAGGGAAGGTGACTGATCGGGTTCAGACCAGCATGATGGGCCTGATGCGTGGACAACGGGGTCGCGGGGGGAGTTGGATGTGGAGTTGGATTTACAATTACCACTTTGGGGAACGGGGGAACGCCCGTCGTCCAGGTTGCTGGTGTTAGAGGGTTTGCAGGAGCCAACAAAGTAGAAACGGTGGTCGAGGGGACAGGCGACGGACTTGCAATATCGACGGGACATGCCAAGGCATCAGGTGGTGGAGGTTGTCTCCGAGGCACAAAGATTTTCTCCGGGAGGATGTCGCAGATAATTTTTCCGGCTGGCAGCGACGATCGCGGCCGTGGGGAAGCGATAGTGTCGAGGGACGGCATAGAGGCAAGGGGGTGGATGATAGGAGAGGGGACGCCTGGTTGATAAACATCAGCGGACAAAGAAGATAAAAGCCATGGTGTGGCCATTTGAAACCGTACCTTTCGGGATCGGACTGATTGTAGCTCCAAGGACAGGCGATGAAATTGGAGATACGAGAAGGGGGAGGTCGTTTTCCGAGGGGGGCGTCATCTCCGTCGAGGGAGGGGGTGGGGGTTGGTTTGAGGAAGCAGCAGATGCGGTCATCTCACGATGCCATAACCGCCAAGAGAGATTCTCGAGTCGGCGACCATCCTGAACGGAGTTTTTACACTTTGCAAACACTAATCGCCATGAGCAGCGGTGAGAAAATAGAGGAAGGACGGGTGGAATTGGGAGAACGCGCTCACCAGTCCATAAACCGTACACGGCTGCTTCTCCCTCGAGATCTTTGACAACGTCTGCGGCGAGAGAGAGAACTGGAGAAGACAAATCGGACAGCATTGGATAGCCCGGCTGGGAGCAAAGCCCTGGGGAGCAGGAAAGCAGAGAGCAAAGCGGGTTGATGGTGCGCACAGAGCGGGAGAAAAGATGAATCTGGGCTGGCTGACTCAAGATGAGCCCAGTGGATTGTTCCGGGTCGGGGAGGGAACGACCCGCGGGAAGTCCGGTGGAAAAACGTGCAGAGAGGCTTTCGTCAGAGGAACGAAAGATCACTGCAGCATTGGCTCGGTCGGTGTCTGAGGCTGGGGAAGGTGGTGAGGCTTAAGAGAGAGTTTCCCTAAAGTCGGATCGCACGGTCCGCTCCTATCACGTGTCCCGTATTCGCCTCGCGGGTGATCCCGTGATTCGTTGGGCAGTTCCCATCATGCAGGAGGACACAGAGAGATGAAACCATCGCGAAAATATATCCTCCAGGATTTTCAAACACCCCGGACTGGCCAAAAACGCAGCAGCCGAGGCCCAGTGGGGGGGGGGGCACATGGCATAACAATGGCGTAGTAAGTTACAGCATCCTTCGTTTGTACAATACTTTTTAACTGTATCCGAGACCCTGTCTCACACAGCTCGTCCGCTCTATTGTCTGGACGCACGCCCACCAGCGGGTGTGAACTCACAGGTGCCTTTTTCCAAATGGTACTTGAGACCGTTTGGGTTTAAGTAGGACTGGACACGCATAATCAGAAGCGACCGTCAGTGATCCGTTCACATGCGGACACGCGAGGGGTCGCAACTATAATTACATACCTTGAGACAGCCGGTGCGCTAGATGGAATCGGAACAAGGAGAAAAAGATGGAGAACATGAGGACACGGCACAGCCAGATATTGGAGATAGGAGGACGTACAGGACACTTGTACATCTTTGTCCTTGTTCCTCTTCGGGCAGATTTTCTTGCTGTGGTCGGTGGGATCGACTGACCCGATTTCGGGTCGAACACGTTGGTGTGAATTTGATCGGGCAAGGGATGGGGGGCTGGCCTATCACCAGGCTAGTTGAAAGGCAAGATGACGATAAGTGATCAGAGTACGATAGCGGTAACAGAGACCGGGCATACCGAAACGGGCAACGAGGCTGGCACAAACGCCGTCTTTTCTGTCACCGGTCGACCATGTGGATACCGGGTGGTGTCTACAGGCGCCTCCTCGGACGTATACGAGGACGAGTCGCTGTCATCGTCAGGGAAGAAGTCCCACAGATGGGTCTTTTTGGAGTCGAAATCCAGCTCAAGGTCGACAATGGTTGGGTGGTTGACGGAGGCGCCAGGATGATCGTCGTCGAACATTGGGAGATAATCAAATGGACGAGGCGTGGCAAACCAGGACCTCATATGATCGCATGGTTCTTCCACAGGGGTTGGAGGCGGGGTGCAGAAGTTTGGATAGTCAAAGACAGGACTAGACGACGGAGATAACGGAGGGCTGTCTTCGACGGGGAGGGCGGCGACTTGGCCGTTAGTAACGGACGAATGAAGACCTGATGGACCGGGGGCAAGGAGATGCGACTGCTCGAAGTGGGCCAGGAGCAAATGTAGATCTGGGAGAGATTGACCGCAGCAGTAGAAATTTGAACACTGGGGAGAAACTTAGGTTATGATCGGGGAGCGGTGTCCTGTGGGTTGTCAACTTACAAAGTCGCGCTCAAAGGAATGATTTGGAACGAGGGATTCGGGATGCTCGTACATGGCAGAGCGAGGTGGTGGTTGCTGGGAGAGAACGCTAAAGCCTACGGACCGGGGTGGGGGCAGGCATGGGCTGTTGGAGACGGAAGACAAATTAAGCACATCCCGCTGTTCCGGCATCGACATTGATCGGCGAAGATAAGAAATCACGCTCTATTCTCCCTCGAGACAACCCCAGTCTTGAATCCATCCAGGTCAAATCCCGCAGTCCATTTCAAACACCCAGGTGGGATCGCCACGGTTGAAACCAACCCCCACGCGAGACTAGCGGCTAAGTGACCTCAGGTCACGGCGATCACCGATCGGACTTTTAAATCCAATGACC
>Ga0307513_10002242_pt1 | contig 26989 bp, 31 predicted proteins | sample 15_EM_MG_FD_202174 | JGI IMG/M metagenome (GOLD analysis project Ga0307513, IMG submission 202174) | Populus trichocarpa ectomycorrhiza microbial communities from riparian zone in the Pacific Northwest, United States - 15_EM | ecosystem: Host-associated > Plants > Roots > Unclassified | place...
AAAGTCCTTACGAGCTAAGGGTAGCTATTGCCCAAAGCGCTACAGAAGTGGTCTTGGAGCTAACTAGACAGGAACAAACATATCGAGTTCCTATCTAATACGACCAAACAAGTGGGGGCCACGGGTGCCGTTTGTAGGCTGTAGCACCATTTTTCAACTAATTGGGTCAGCTTGTAAGGGGTGTGTATGAGGTATCAGCAATTCATTCGCCCCGTACATAGCCTGAAAAAGTGAATGTTTCAGTAAAAAATAAAAATAAATGTAATGATAGAATACTTACCGATATAATTCTTGAGACAAGCAAGGTAATAGATAGTCAAGATGGTGGCTAGCGATGAAGGCACGACAAGTCTCACCAGCCAAGTTCATATCCTCATGGTCGTTGCGTTGAAATTTGACATTGGGTTCAAGTTCGGACATGTTGGTGTTGGGTTCGGATTCGGGGCGGATGCATTGGGTTCGAGGTAGTGGGTTTCGAGACGTCTCTGTTGGTTTCGAGATGTTGGCGCTAAGTCCCATTGGTGGGTTTTGAGACGTTGCCGCTGGTTGGTTTTGAGATGTTGGTACTGGGTTCGAGACGTTGGGGTTGATATCGAGATGTTGGCGCTGGTTTCGAAAGGTCGCAGTTGGGTTTTAAGATGTTGGCGCTGAGATCAAGACGTCACGGTTGTTTTCAATACCGGGATCGAGACATCGCGGTTGGTTGACACTGGTCATTCCCTGGTCAATGGCAGTGGTAAAGGAAAAGTGAGATGTGGACGCACCTTTTGTGAGCCTTCTATTGAGTCCCCTCCCGTGTAATTTCTGTCCCAGGCCCCTACTCTTTCTTCCCATCTGACATTTGATCGTCGCTGAGCATGCTCTTGGGGCCCACATCCCTCTGAAGAGGGGAGAGGCACTGGATGGCAGTTGCGCGATGATGGGCTCACGCTGCGATGGCCGTGCCTAAAACAAAAAAAAAAAGACAGTGTGAGCTAGGGCATGATGGCACGTGCTGCGGTGTTTTGTATGTATTCCAGGGTGGATGAGGGTGGAAACTGGTGGTGACAATGAGTCGCTAGACGAAAAGCAGGTGCAAGATGAAAAGCAGGTGCGAGAGCGAGAATAAGAGAGGCACGGGGAAATGGGTCCGAGACGAATTGCGAACCGAACGTGGCTGCTAGAGCGATGAATCATGATGCGCTGGCCATGCCTAAAACAAAACAAATGACGGTGGGACGTGATGTGGTGCGATGCTGCGGTCGGGTTTCGTATGAATTCCAACATGAAGGGCGGATGCGAGCGGGAACAGCGGGTTGCGAAGTGAAAATACGGGCGCGAGAATGAGAGGCACTGGAAACGGGGTCCGAGAACGCAAGACGGGCACGAAAACGAGACGGGGGTGCGGAAACGAGGCTGCAGTGGGAAGCGAGAGGGCGAAAACGACGGGAACGAGCTCCGTTGTGTTGGTGGTAACAGCCTGAATTGTAGAATGTGCCAATATCGCCTTTTCCGGGGCTAGAGCTGCGCGAGGCTCATAAGCGAGAGTGAGACTGAAAAACGGGTCCGGGAACGAAAACGGAAACGAGCACCAGGGGGTCGAAAACGAGCGGAATTATCTCTGTTCGTGGTAGTTGTGTACTACAAGATTGTTCTTCTCTTGTATTATGTAAAACATATGAGAACAATGGAAAACCTGAAAAAGCCTTGACTACTAGAAATAGAATGAAAGATCAGAGTTCATAACTGGGGGCAGAGCCATGCGAGGACTTGTTCGGCGACGCACCAGAGGCCTGGGCCCTCGACCACGGTCGCGCTGCTCCAGAATTACAGTACTTCTCGACTCGGATCCCTTCAAACGTCAGCCCACAACCTTTCAGGATTAGGACGGACACGCGACGTGTTCTGCGTTCGTTAGCATTCCTGGTAATTACATGGCCTGTTTAAGATGGGGTGAGTAAGACTGTAAGGTACAGAATGAATTAGATTGTATAAAATTACCTTCTTAATTGTTCTTGGTGAGGGAGAGATGGTGTATGAAGGAAGGTGAAGTAGGGTCAATGCTATCATGGCACAACGACAGCGGTGCTGGCATTGTGGTGATGGTATGAAAAGAAGCAGTAAGGCGTGAGAATGTGTTGAATGCTTGAGGATATTCCACGGAAAGTTTCAACTTCGGGTATTTCAGAATTGCCTTCTTACCGAGGTTGACCTTGGGCTATTGCTCGACTACTGTATGACTTGTGTTGTAAATTTTGCATGACTATTTACTGACTAAATCTGATCATTTGACTGTGTCATTGTTGAATTTACGGCACTCGCAATCTCGTTGACTTCCAGTTTGACTTGGTATGACGAGAGCATGACCCGAGCATGACCTAGGCACGACTTGTATGACCAATGTAAAATTTCCCTTTTTACTGAGGGTCACCACTTACGAGCTACATAAAAAATACTGGAACTTACAATAATTGAAACACCCAATTCCAGGAATCCAGGTACAAAGTTCTATATTTAAACAGTGATATCAGCTCGTATTCTTAAGCCTATCTTATAGTTGTAAGTAGGTTAAGATTAAGCCTAATGCTACTACATTCCGGTATCCAGTCTACTTATCCTATCATAAACCGACACAATATACAAATTTTGCTTACAGAATCCTACCACAATCCTATGCAATCAGACTTACCAATCGAGCCAAAGACAGTTCAGAAGTCATGCAACGACACTGACCAGAATCCTACCGCAATCCTATCAAATTATACTAAGCAATCGACCCACATCAATCACACAATGACACTGCCTTGTGGACATAATTAGCCTTTCGCATCCTATAAGCATAGTCAACAACGACTCAATGGACTTGAATGTTTAATCTGAACCCGACTCACCGCGCACTTGGTTTTCGAGGTGAAAAGGCACCCTTTGGACCCGAAGGTGCATCAACCTCGGCCTCATCGTCAGATTTCGGTTCATGTGTATTCGGTTTCTTGGGTGCAGTCGCAGGGGTGTCAGCATCGGCCTTCTCGCTCAACTTCGGTTTGCGGGCATTCGCTTTCTTGGGTGCCATCGTCAGTGCGTCAGCCTCGGCCTCCTCGCTCAACTGAGTTGGTTTGCGGGCATTCATTTTCTTGGGTGCAGTCGTCGGTGTGTCAGCCTTGACCTCATCGTTCAACTTCGATTTGCGAGCATTCATTTTCTTGGTGCAGTCGCTGGTGCAACCGCCGTGCCTTTGTTGGAGGCGGGTCCAAGGGCTTTGTGCTTCTTCAGAGCTGGACCAGCGCTAACTGTACCCTCCTCATCAGCCTTCCGTTTACGGGCAGTCGATTTCTTCGGCACAGTCACGCTACTCTTCTTCTTGGTGGCTGGGTCACTTTCCTCGGTGACAATATGGATGGTAGGTAGCGCAGGTGGAGTAGGCGGTGTGACTTCGGATGGGTTGGCAATGGGCGGAGTTGCTGGACGAAGCTCACTCCTCTGGTATGCATCTGACGGGGCGCTGCAGGACGGCGGTGAAAAGTCGATGAATGCTTGAGATTTGGAAGGGTTCTTTGTCTTCGCCTTCCGGGGACTCCTCTTGTGCGATTTCGAAGGAGATTTGGGAGGATCGTCAAGTTCGATGATTTCTTCATCCATGCGTCCTTCATCGGCAGGTTGTAGGTTGCGAAGGACATCTCCAGCAATGGAAAACTCAATGAAGCGCTCTTGTCTCGACTGAGAAGCAAGGATAGCGTCAAAAAATGAGTATACGGCATCACGAGACATCTTCGCCGGGTTGAGATCAGGGAATGACGAGAGAGAATCATCAGCCATGTACACCAAACGCTGAGGAAGTGACATGGCATCCCATGGAATTCCAATAGCCTCTGACTCCAAATTATGAACGGCAAGATCTAAGTAAAGAAAACTTAGTAAGTCTACAAAGAGAGTTTTAGAAGTGACGGATAACACACCCCAGGTAGCAGATAAAAAATCCCTAAGCAAATCACGAACTAACTGTGGAGAAAGACATTCACCACTAAGATCGGGGAGGACCGGGTAACCATCGACACCAATCTTGATAGATGGCTTAGCGTCAGAATTAATGGCTCCAGCATATGGTAATTGTTCATTTGTTTCTACAGCTGAGAACGAGAATTAGAACGTAGAGCAATATTAAATATGTACAAATCATACCCGGTAGCACGCTTATGGCCCAAGCTTTGAAGGGTGCCCTGACGTCTTTCTTGAAGTCGGAAAGCATGGATGTGAAATCGGAAACATTTGGGTTGTCGGCAACGGAGACACTGATCAAAGTACTTAGGAATTTGAGCAGATATGACGAATATAACGATACATACTTGAATAACTTCAATTTTTTCTTCTCATCCCGAAATGCTCCAACCAAAAATAGAGCGACATCACCATGCTGGCCCCGATCCCAACCACAAAGAGAGCGCAATGTAGCTGATGTTGTAGCGAGAATATCTTCTTGGTTTCTGGAAAAGCTATGAGATAAGAAAATAAAGAAGGTAGAAACGATACTTACTTGTATATCTCACTCGGTTCTGGAGGTGAGCTGAGCTTCGCCTTGAGCGCAGTGGCATCGGCCTCATATTTAGCTCTGGTGGCGTCGTCCGAAGCGTTGAACAGTTGCGATTTGATCTCACGATGATAATTGAGGTTCGATTCTTGTGGTGTTGTTCCTTCCGCCATGCGCTTAGTCGCCATTTTTTGTCTGATATCCAAGGCATGGTCCTTTGCGAACAGGTCGATAGCGGTGACAGCACGCGGCTTAGATACAGAAATGGTGGGAGCAGTGGGTATGGTGATGGAGCTGTCCAGATTAGAGCCCTTGACTTTGTTGGCAAACCACTTCGTCATTGCCTGGTAAACGATGGTCAGGTAACGGAAGATTCTATACTAGATAAATGAATTCATACCGTCTTTAAGCTGTCCAAGTTTGGTCCTCCTTCACCAGCAGAGTCGAAGTGGAAAACAAACTTTGGAAAGACCGTGTTGATCACCCAGCGCTTTTTTCTCCCTTTTGTACCCTTTACACCTCGAGGGCCGGAGGCAATCTTCGCGAGATCCTCAAGCAAAGGGCGATATTCAGGAAGGAAGGATTTTAGAAAATCTTGCTCTTCATCGCAAAAAGTCCCTTGGTTACGACGTGGGGTTGGAAGAGAGGTGGTGCCACTATGAGATTGTAAGTCTGACATATCAACTGAAGGTGAAAGGAGGAAAGTGGCTCATGATCGTGAACATGGCATTATATGGCCGAAGTCGATGTGCGGGCCACTGAGTCGTTGAGTGGCCCAAATTCAAGGGTCACACCACCAAGTCGCATTATTACTAAAAGAATCTTCGATCATAGTGCCAAGTATAGAATGGAAACAAGCACCTTTTAATTGTCTGACAGAATGCAGTGAAAAATCATCGATGAAGCGATGAAGGAAGAGCAAAGCTCACGACGCATTCAGTTCAAGTTGCCACCGGTCCAAACTATCTCCTCAACATTTTAACACGTCCAAATATAGTCCTGCCTCTCGCTTTTCTTGCTTTTCTGTCTGAGTATAGCTAGTATGACTTTGGTGCGCTTCCTCTGTCCGAGTATGGCTGCTATGACTCTGGTGCACTTTTTCTGTCTGTAGCCACTATGATTCTAGTGCGCTTTATTCTGCTCAGTATTTATACTCAAGAATCTACCCTCCAGATGTCGTCCTCACTCATCATTGCAAATGGGTCGCAGGGCATTGTCTCCGGCAACCCAACTTGCTCGTGAAACTGCCAAGGTGGAGCGTCAACATGCGGCCAAAGCTGCTCGCGACAAGTTGATTCAGGACCGGAAAGCATATTCGAACGAAATTCGCCGACTTGCTGTTCGATATGCCCCTCCAAAACCACAGCTCCAGCAACGCATTGGCGAGAAACACAACTGGACAGCTCCTATGTTTTGCTTGGGAATGAGCAAGGCCTTCGAAAATATCGGGCAATGGTTTCATAAGGTAACGTTTTATTTATTTTTCCCTGTGTACACTCGATGGACTTACTTGCATTTAATTTATTCCAAGTGTAAGGGACATGGAGGCCAGTCTTGTAGTGCCTTTGAGTGGTTGAGTAATCCGCTGAATCAGAGGCAACTCAGTGACTTGAAGCGCCTTTGGGTTTTGCACGATCAACTTGGCAAGAAGTACGGTAAAACATCACCCTCTGGGGATCTCATCAGGGAGGTTCTTTCCTCGGAACAGCGTCCTTCAACTCCCCTGCCCATCAACCTGCCAACCCCACCACTAACTCAACCATCTAAACGCCATCATGATCTTTCCCAGGACATTCCTCTCCTCTCACCTCTTGCCACCAGACTCTCAAAGCGATGCCGTTCTCCTAGCCCAACCATCGTGCTTCACAAGAGAATGAAGCTGGATGGTAACCCCTCGTCGACCAGACTCCAAGTCGGATCCACCTCGCAAGCCACAGGATCTTCGTCCCGTGCACCTCACGAGATAATAGACCTTTCGTTGGACAGTGATGAAGATGACAAAGGAATAGCAACAAGGGAAAAGGGATGTATGAAGGAGAAAAAACAAGTGCGGGCTATTTCGCTTGGTGAGAATTATCTCGAATTATTTGATAGTGACGAGGATTCATATCCTGAGTTACAGTAAAGTATTGGCTGTTTTCTCCACTCTGCTTAGACGAGTTTGTTCCAAAAAATTTTCTAGATAATTCAAATTTTATTTGTGTCGAATCTTATTTCCGTGTCTTCTCAGCAATTAATATACTACTGAGATTGTACTCGACGTAGATATAAGGCTTTCCACAGTTCGAATAGCACTTGGGTGCCCAGTCCCCCGCACACGCGCCCGTTGCTGTGCCGCATGCTGTTGTGCCCTCATCGTCATCGAGGTTGAAGGTACATGCGCTAGACCTCGAGCGGCCGCCCATATGCAAGGTTGGCGCAGAAGGGCGGGAAAAGACAGGAGTGGGTCGATCTGTTCACACACACGAAATTGAGCATTCGAAAAAGACGAAAGCGAAAGAGAAAAACAATACGTACGAAGCCACCTAAGTTCACACTCATCTCAACATCCTCTCCATCCCCATCAGCAGTCTAACAGCCCTCCTCCAAGCTCGGTCGGCCAACAAGCAACCCCGTCTGGACGCGGATCATACGTTCGCCACCGAAGCGGAACACAGAGGCCGGGATCGACGTCGAAGCAGATTCAATAACAGGACGAACAGGGACAGAAACTGAAGATTTGAAGTTGCCATTGACATTGGCATCAACAGCCGAGACCCGCGCCGACTTGCTGTGATGAGGCGAATCCGGCTCATAATCATCATCGTACCCTCCGAAGCCCTGGTCCGCGGAAGCGCCAGAATCGAATGAAATGCGAGGGCGATGGCGAAGCCCTTGTTAAGTTCAACCACACTCAACTCTTGTGCGAGTGAGCTGCGGCTATACGCTTCGTATTCGCAACCGCGGGGGTTCTCCAGCTCGGAGCCCGAGTCGTACAGGTTGGCGGTGGGAGCTTTGACGGGGGGGGGGCAAGATGACGCGTTTCTGTTTCTTCACGACGCCTCGCACACATATGCAGGGCAAAGCTTCGATAATCGACCCGACGGAACGACGGCGAACATGTCCACCTTCGAGCATCTAAAAAAAGAGAAAAGGAGAAACATCATCAACGCCGAAGGATAACATAAAAGAAAAGAAGACATACACTGATCATAGCCCACATTCCCATCCCCAACGCTCAAACTCTGATTACCCATCATCGACAACTGACTTGAAGCATTCGCAGGCGGGAACAACCCCCGTGCCTGCTGCTGCTTTGTTGAAGACCTTCAAGTTTGGTTGTGAACTTGTCGAATTCATCCTCGGCGGATATGGTGTGTGTATCGGCGTTCTTGGACGACTCGGAGGGACAGGGTTTGTGCACAGTTGGTTCAGGTGTGGATGATTCTCGTAAGACTCGGATGCTGCACGCGTTGAGGGTGTAGTACTGTTTTTTTTTATGATTACAGCCAGACATCAAGGAACGACAGATAATGTCACGTACTCTTGATCATTCAAGCGACCAACGCCCCGAGATGTAGACCAAGATTGTCAATTATTTAGGGAGAAGCTAGGGCGATAATTCAGTTATTTGTTATCAAGTCAAATACTCAAACACTAACCGGTTTAGGCAATCTCACAACCTGCGTAACAAAATACGGTTGAGCTAGGCGCGTCGAGTGTCGACGCGTCGTAGCGCATGTTTGCAACAACTCTCGAACAATCAACCTCGATCCGGTCACATGCTCATTTCAAAGTCCGATTTGTCCAGCTATCAATTCAGCTGGACAAATCGGACTTTGAAATGAGCATGTGACCTCCTGACTCTTCCTCTCCGTGCTCACTGCACAAGTGCGGGCTATTTCGCTTGGTGAGAATTATCTCGAATTATTTGATAGTGACCAGGATTCGTATCCTGAGTAAAGTATTGGCTATTTTCTCCACTCTGCTTAGACGAGTTTGTTCCAATTTTTTCCCCTAAACAATCCAAATTGTATTTCTGTGTCTTCTCAGCAATTGATATACTACTGAGATTAGGAGCTCATACGTTCAAAGCATAAAAGTAAAGCTCCTTAATTGTAGGTACCTGCAGGAAACTCCATGCGAGTCACGGCGGTTGGAGCTGTGGCGTCATGGATACATTTCACCATGCCCGCATCAATAGCCACGTCGAAACAACGCCTAGCCCCTGCTTGAGTATTGCAATATATAATCTGTTCGCCAGTAACCTCAGGCTGGGCCCTGAAGCTGCATTAGAAAGAGGGCGGTAACAGCCGAGAGACTGAGCGCACAAGGTGTCGAAAACTCCTGGGGCTTTTCCCACTAGAACTGCGTACCACACTTTACTGCACTCGTGGATATCGTCGATGTCAACGAGGTCGGGTATATCATCGTCGATGTCAACGAGGTAAGGTAGTTCATGTTCCGATTCAGGAATCCAAACCACTGAAGCTGTCTCCATAGCCGCAAGAGCGTGTCTGATGGCTGCATCACCTTTGAGAAAGGAGGATTTAATAAGTTTCCAGCAATCAACGAAACATAAATCACGCACCACGAGTCAAATCCATGGTATGAAGACCCGTCACCTTCAATCAACTTGAAGGAGAGTGGGTCCAGTTCTGAAAAAATGGAATGAGCTCAATATGAGATGTCCTTAACGCTAACCTACCGATTGAAGTGGAAACCTGTTCTACATTGTTTAACGACGACAGTGAGCCTCTAATTCTGAGATTTTCCAGATAAAATAGACCACGCACTGTTCGAAGTTAGTAATTCTGGGGTAGGGGTTATGTTCCTACTTGCAGCTCGAGAGGCGGGTTGCACAAATTGTGTGTTTTAGACTGGCATTAAGGGGTGTAGAAGTGGCCGATTTTGTCGACTTATATTGTGCGGTAAGCGGGTTGGCTTGGGCTGCGCGATCACATAATCGAGAATGGAGATGTACCAAAATGAGAAGACTTAGCCATTAAAAATCGATCGATATGCTAATTGTCTTGCCAAAAAGGAGGGACATTGTTCTCATCCTCACTTGAAAGATGGGGTGTTATTGAACAAAAAGGAAATTTCAATTGCAAAATAGACTTGCCTACGGCTGGGCCCTCTGAATTCTGAGGTCCAAGTTCCCGACTTGATCTTGTATCCGTGCCATTGTTTTCGATGTGAGAAAGAGTTCGAGGATCGGATCGGTCACTCATCATCGACTCGCAGGCGGGAACAACCCCCGTGCCTCCTGCTGGCTGCTTTATTGAAGACCTTGGAGGGGAAGTTGTGAAAATCCGGACCGTCCTGTACCGAAGCCCATTGTTTTTTTTGCGACACGCATCACGTGTCGCAAAAAAAACAATGGGCTTCGGTACAGGACAGTCCGGTGTATTGCTTTTCACCAACAGTGGCCCGCATTCTTGAACATGAGGCCACACGTCAAACACCCACCAAGCCCATTCCTGGCCCACATTTCAGCCCGTTCTCTGGCACACGTTTACTCCTGCCAACAATGACAACCAAGGTGAAGATCAGCACCTATTGTCGATCAACCTCGATCTCGACGTCCAAACGCTTGCAAGGACCCGCTACACCTTACTGATGGACGGTGGTCATGGAGATGAAGATCAGCGCATGAACTCAGCACACTTGGGCTCTTGCCTGGGCCTAAGGTGCTCAGAACTTTGCAATGAACACATGGGATTTAAGGTGTCCGAGGTACAGACTGTAAGCCCTCCCCAGTACCCCTTCGTTTTCTTTTGTTACCCTCTTTTTCAGTACGTTAATGCTTGAACTTCACAGTACTTCATCACGTTGTGGTGCCTTTGTGCCCGATGTCGATCAGCTGATCGCGTGAGTTCAAACGGAAGAATAACAAGGGGCTTCATCCGGTTTTGGCAAACGCTTCGTATTGTCTATTCTCGCAAGAGGCAATCGCGTCATTGCAACCGCTCGATCTTTAGATAAACCCAATAAGCTCACCTCCTCATTAACCCCCGACCTCGCGCAGCGTTTGCGTGTTTCACAGTTAGATGTAACAGAGGGAGAAGAGGCGATTCACCGCAAAATCGCGGTCATGGCGAAAATCTGGGGACAGATAGATGTACTCGTGAACAATGCAGGTTCGTTCGTTCAAGGATTTCTGGTATATCAGCACTTCGCTTTGGGGCTCAATTATCTTGCTTTTGTAGGATTGGGGCTTCCGGCTCTCATAGAGGAAGGCGGGTGAGTAGGTCCGTATCGATTGAGGATTTCGTTAGCCTCATAATTCTTCACGCAGAACTCAACTTCTACGAAAAAAATTCGAAATCAACGTTTTCGGAGTGTTGGATGTCGCCACTGCAACCGTCCCGTTCATCAGAGAGAGCAGATCCAGGTGTGTGGTCACCATAGGTCCTCTGCCTCGATTTTTCCCCTTTTTTTCTATTATGCGGAGGTTTCGTCGAATTTACGCGTGATGTCCATTGATGGTCATTTCCCACCTTCCCTCCCGGATCTTTTTCCTACCAACGCCGCCCCAAACCGTCGAACACCACACCAGCCGCCGTCCCCCACCTCCTACACCCATGCGCCCCTCCTTCAAAAGATGTGGGCCGTGTTCCGAACTGCCAGCACATCTCACCCCCTTCGAGCCTTGTCGATAAGGACTCACGTCGTCAGCCAAACACAGGGGATCGAGACAACAAGGGCCCCCTACTTGAACTCCATCCGGAGCCCCTGCCACGTCGTTTCCCGAACGCAAGCATTCGCGCACCCAGGCGAGACCCTCGCCTCTCAAACAACACAGACGCTGGCCCCTCCCCTCCCCTTACCCTCAACGAGCGACATCAAGTGTCATCACCACCCCTTGCCCCTTCCGCTCTGCCACGTCACTCGACGTTGAGTGTCAAGGGCGCTTCCCCTAGCGCCTGCCACTGCCCTCCGCTCTGCCACGTCATTCGACGTTGAGCGTCGGCAATATAAGTTATGGTTTACAGATGATAGGAGTTTTTTGAATACAAGAAGTACGCAAATGCTGCCTTCTTGCTGCCTCCTCCAACGTCGTCACGTCGGCACTACTTCCGCCACCAACCACCACGGCCCACCTTGCTTGTCCGTCAATGCATATATTCAATCATGACCTCAACCTCGGTCACGGCATCCAAAATCGCGAGCGCCTGCTATGCCAACAACGATAACGGAGGCGAAGATCAGCGCGTAATCTCGATCAACCTCGATCTCGATGCCCAAATGCTCGCAAGCACCCGCTACACCTCAAAACGGAGGCGAAGATTGGCACGTAATCTCGATCAACCTCGATCTCGACGTCCAAATGCTCGCAAGCACCCGCTACACCTCACGACGGTCATGGAGATGAAGATCAACGCATGTGAACTCAGCACCTCGGGCTCTTGCCTGGGCCTAAGGTGCTCAGAACCTTGCAAGGAACATAGATGAACATAGCCGTTGTGGGATTTGAGGTGTCCTCGGTACAGACTGTAAGCCCTCACCAGTACCTCTTCGTTTTCTTTTGTTACCCTCTGCTTCAGTACGCTAATGTTTGAAATTCACAGTACTTCATCACGTTGTGGTGCCTTTGTGCCCAATATCGTCAGCTCATCGCGTGAGTTCAAACGCAAGAATGGCAGTAGGTCCTATGCTTCGATTCCTCCCCTTTCTTTCCATTATGCCCTGTAACTACGTGTACTTGTAGTACATAACAGATATTTATTTATAATCCAGAAAACCTTTACGCTGCTAAGAATTTCCTTTTAAGGATACAACACTTTCCAAGTACAAATTTCATCTTAGGGTTCATCGTCTATCCAACACAATAAGTGACTGCTGACCTTGGGTATGTTCGAAATCGAAATGTATTTACTAAATCTGTTAGCTGCTTTGGAATCCAAGCGCATGCCACTGGCTAGATGAGTAGACGGTGCTTTGAACCCCTCCATTGAGTCTTGCTTTAACTGACAACGACATTGTCGATGCTTTTTCTACAATTTTTCCTGGGATGGCAATGAAAAGCGGCATGGGTAAATTGCTATATAATCCTGGGATTAGGCTACCCTCAAGCTTTCTGTCAATCAATGGCTAAACGCAAGAAGGGTGCCATTGTTGGTACCGTGGACTCGGACTCGGACAACGAAATCGAAATCGACCTCAGTGCTACTATGAACATTCAGGAACGCTCTGCTCATATATCGCACAAGCGATTCATTTCCGAATCTGTTCAGCATAAGCCCACCATGCCTGTTGCTGTGACCCCACTTGTTTCATCTACATCTGAAATTCAACTCTCGTCTATAGCCCAAACACAAGGTCAAGTGGCTATCAAGCAGCCTAAACGAAAGCAGGTGCGTGTTCCTCACTTAATTTCTTCACTCAAAACTTACAAATTATTGGACAGGGAGCATCCATCTTAATGGCACCGTTTATCGAAATTCTTCCTTCAATTCAATCTTCAATCCTGAAAACAAAAACCCACAAAGAAATAGGACAACCTTGTTTTTGCGGCTCTGGGCTCACACGACTCTATCGATGTCAGGATTGCTTCAACTCCCAAATGTTCTGTGGATTGTGCATCATTCCTGCTCATATCCACAACCCCTTCCACCGCATACAGAAATGGATTGGAACACACTTTGTTCGTTCTTCCCTGAAGGAAGTGGGATTAGTCATTTCGTTAGGACATTCCGGCATCAGATGCCCTAATCTGTCGTCGATGACTCGTGGCCGCCCAACGACTATTGTCCATACAAATGGGATGCACGAAACTATTATTGAATATTGTCATTGTCTGGAAGCCCCATCCGAGCCATTCCAGTTGATCAAAGCTGGATTATTCCCCTCAACTCTCGACCAACCCATGACTGCGTTTACTTTTGAAGTCCTGCGGAACTTTGAAAAGCATGCGCTTGCCTCTAAAAAATCGGCTCATGACTATTGTGATGCTCTCCGGAAACTTACTGACAGCGCATTCCCTCAAAATATTTCGGTGAGTCGCAAATTTAAATAACAAGGTGCAGTATTACAATTAATTTTTTTTAGGAACGCTACGATGAATTTTGCCGGGCTTCACGTCTTTGGCAATATCTATCACTTGAACGCCGAACTGGGCATTTGGAATCGACGGATTCCTGAAACATCGCCGGGCCAATTCTCTTGCATTGCGGTGCCCAGCTTGCCCCGAGGTAGGCTTCAATGTCGACAAGTTAACGATTGACATGGCAGAGGAGCATGAAGCGTGAGTTTACTCTCTTTCCTAAGGACCTAACTGACAAAAATTTAGACATAAGTATACTCTATTCATTTCAGCCGATGGTAACTTCCGGCTCCAGCGCAAGAAAAAACACGACGACCCAGATGATGAAGCTCTTAACAAAGGACGTGCATACTTTGTTGAATCTCGGCGCTTTGAGGTTTATCTTGATCAGGTTGATCTCTCTGACGATGTGAGTATTCAAATAATCTCTTTCTACTCTCCACTTCCAAGTCTAATCAATGAATTAGAGAAGTACTTGCGCACATCTTCGTGCCGTTCGCCTCCAGAATATGATTAAATTCAAGAATGCTGTCAGGAGCGGAGTTGTTGCAATCCAGTGTGCGAGACATGGATTCTATTTGCCACAAGGTGTTGTCGACCTTGTTGCAGGAGAATGGTGCGCTTGAAACCCCTTTTAAAAAATTTCTTCTACTAATCTTTTGATTAGCTTTGGTAGGGTTGACTATGCCATTGCCCATGCGGTTAGCGACGCAGAAAACCAACGTTGGCTCATGCTGTGCTATGACATATGGTGTCAATACTCCAAAAAGCTCAAGCTGCGCTTTAAAAAACATTTCCCGAAGATTGCGCATATATTAGATCGACTTCGTGGTGCAGTTCCCAAGATGCACATCAAAGGACATGTCCTCTACTGTCAGCTTCTCTGGTCCTTCAACTACCTCCCTTATTCAGGTGAAACCTGCGGTGAGATGATCGAAACTGGATGGGCAGAGAACAACCAAACTGCGGGAAGCACAAAGGAGATGAATGAAGGTCATCACCATGATGCTTTGGATGACTTTTTCGGGTATTGGAATTGGACGAAATTTCATGAGATGTGTAAGTTTGAATCCTTCGAGTTCTAATGCTCACTGATTTATGTGTGTGAAGCCAAAACCTTGTATCGACTCTACACAAACTGCATTGCGCTGCTGAAAAGCCGTGAGGCAAAATTTGCAATTCTTTCCAAGCGCTTTCCTTCAGAAATCATCGCGAAGTGGGAAACCATGGATGTCACTGCCAAGGTCATTGGAGATCGCGTTATCAGCGTCTATGAGGCAAACATTGGAAAAGATGGTATGTTTTTTCTTTGACGGATGTCGTAAATCTACCTCAGGCTGCATATTGACCTATTTGCTAGGACCGCCAACACAAGGCAAGCAATATGAAAAGTTATTACAGGAAGAAAGCCTGAAGGAATTGGCTGGTATTGATGATGGAGTGGGAGATGCACATTTTATCAACACGGGCATGCGTCTGGAAAGAGATCAGTAAGCTCAACAACTTGTACTTGATGTGATCTTATTCTTATTCAATGTTTCTAGACTTAAGATCAAGAAAATGGTCACCGCCACTGAGGGAGGCCGAGAGCCCCATTCAATTTTGAAGGCTCGCATTAAGCTTAAGCATGAGCTTCTGGCATGGCGCAAAATCCAATTCTCGCTCTTTCCACTCCTCCGCCACAGACTGGAAGCTCTGCATCCAGAGCATCCAGAGTCTGAAGTTTTGTTTCTTCCCTCACACATGAGCCAAATGGTACGCTCCTCATATGGTATGGACAGGTTTGGAACTATTGAATACACTCTACGTGAGGGACAGGCACATGACGCACTTGAAAGCGTTCGAAAAGCTATTCGAACTTTCAACTACAACTTGAAATTCAAGCGGGATCAAGTTCACGGTCAAGGGCCAAATACGCGTGCTGAAAGTTTTTTGTGGACACTCACTGCCGAGAAGTTGTCCTGTGCAGAAAAATACCGGCTTGCTCGTAGTGCGCTTTTGTCGCTAGGAATGGCATCAGATGATCCCGTCTTCCAGGAACTTCTTGACTCTCAACTTTGGTGTAAAGATTCGAGCAAGGCGCTCAAACTTGGTGACTCAAAAATTGAAGATCCATGGTATTGGACTGTTGGACGACCTTCTGGACTTTCGCCGGAAGAGGAAAAGGATTGGATCTTGGAAAGTTCATCATTTGTGTTCTCTTTATGATTCCAGACTGTTAACAATGATTACTTAGTGGATCGTGTCAAATGGTTCCGTGACCGCGCAGCATGCCAGCGATCCCCTGAAGAAAAGGAAATTCTAGAAGAGGAATTCAAGCGTACAATTTCTTCATTTGATCATTGGGAAAAAATATGGAATGAACTTGGCCAAAAGGAAGAATCCCACTCCGGAGCGGCTATCTACACTTTTCAAACAGCTGCGATGTTTGCGAAATTAGCATTTGACTGCAGAGAAGGATTCAAGAAGGCCAAGTCGAACTTGAAGGGTTAGATTACTATTTACGTAGCTTCTGGACTCGGATTTGGCTGGCTCATTTTTATCAAGTACTACTTCATGTTGTAGATTTCTTCGCTGACTAACAATGTAATACGATCGACTATTAGACTGACGAAACCCGTCTGGGTTGCAGGGTTTATCTAATTGGCGCGTTGCCGGTTTACACCAAGGTTCCTTCGGCGGAGTTTGAATCATGATCAACCGTGACCAGCACGGTTGATCTGGTTTTCCACCCCTCCCACAACATGTTACGTCTCTCTGCACTCAACGAACGTGGCAGGACGTGTTGAGAGGTAAGTAATATGTTTATAACCTTCCTCCCATACATGTGCTAACCTCTTTGATCCATTTTAAGTGCCTCTGCACGCAAACTCGCTGCCACTTAGCCTCTCCCCTCCAACGAGGGATGTAGGCCACCCTATGTCAATGTCAATGGATTTCGGGTGGGGATGCCACTGCGTATGGGTCGGGGACAGGTGGGAAACAAGAGGGGAGACCCATGGTGTAGGAGACCCGCAAAGGTACGTGAGGAGACAAACCACAGTCGGTTTTCCTCCCTTCACCTACTTCCGCTGCTGCCTACTAACATCGAAATGTGCCAGGACATGCGCCGCCTACTTACGTACCCCACACATGGCTCCCTCATAACGCCAACTTCATCCCAGCCTCAACACTCATGCTGGTCCCCGCTACTTAACCCTCCCATCCGCTTGCATGCCAACGCGGACACTCGCAGCCGCGGGAGTTCTACTGGCATGTCCTGCAATGAGGTGGCTGGCGGGCCACATTATTGGCTTCCCCGAACCAACGTTAGCATATATGGCCCAGGCCAACGCAAGGTCGGCCCAACCTGGGCTCGAATGCAACAGTGGCACAGAGTGGCCCACCCTCACCCCCCAAAAATGCTCAGCCGCGCCAATCTGGGTGGGTTCAACCATGGCCAGCACCCCATGTCGACATTGTTGGCCAGCACGAACACGAACACAACCATCAGGCTGAGCAACAACGCAAGCACATGCTAATGACACCACCAGTGTATCAATCACGACGACGACGTGCTGGGATTGATGTTGACACTTCACATTATCTGCAAGACCTTCCTAACCTCGCAGCGCTGCACGGCGGTGTCAATTGACACCTGCATTGCCGTTGCGGGGTTTCCTGGTCAGTTTTGGAGGTCTACCAGTAGATGGGTTAGTGTGACCTGTCGAAATAGCTACGATAGGCATCAGTCAGAATAGGATTGATAGGATTTATGTTCGTGGACATTTACACAACCTGTGATTGTGATAGGCTTCCAGTTCCTTAGGATAGGACTGCTACGATTAAATATTTAAAGCTTACCTACGTTTACAAAATCTCAAATGTATACAATGGTGATGATAGGATTTATAGGATTGCATTTACGAAATCTCAATTGTATACGATAGTAATGATAGGATTTATAGGATCTTAACTTAAACTCAATGACATGCCAACAAACAGGTATAAAGGTAGGCTTGATCCTATGCCCCTTAGAAATATAGGATAGGATTGATCGTATCAACTGAGGAAGGTGATTTAAATGTAGACGAATGTTGGGCGTTGGTTGTGTACTTCAAGTTCGAATTTGCAGTAAATCCGGATTAGAATCAAACTTGGTGAACTGGAATACTGCAGCGGGAATTTCCGTGTGGGCTGTCAGCCATCCCTTGCGATCCTCCTCTACCTGCTGTACTGCAACAAGATATGGTGTAAAATACGATGATAAGCATTGAGAAAGAGAAACCCAGAGACAAGAGACAAGACTGCTTGCGATGTATTTCTGTTTGATGGTAGTATCACAGCCCGCCTTCAAGCACAAGCCGCAACACTTACAACATTCCTCAGATTATGGGGGTATTCATACACCAGCTCATATAAACCTATTAGTTCCTTAGTTGGCTGTCGACTAAGTATGTAGTAATAAAGATAGGTCTTTGAACTCAATCATGTGACTGAAGATGTGCTAATTAGGTGCACCAACCCTGCACAAGAACCTTATCGATTTCAATCTTCTTGAATCTTACACCCATCACAGGCGATCCAAGCTCCGAAAACTGCTGCAAGCAAAACGAATTTATGATGTCCCATTTTCATTCCTTGCGCGATATTGAAGGACAGGACGCCCCGTTGGAAGGCAGCACGAACGCTGAAAAGAGCGAGACTCGTCAAGGAGCACATGGCCAGGGGAGGATTCTATTGTCGATGTTACCCTCAGATGGGGTTATACGTTATTCTTCCATCTTGCGTCCAGCCTCGTATTTGGTGAGTTTTCCTCGCGTTCTGCAAGGGTCGCAGAGCTCTTATCATAGAACACCTTGTATCGTGTTAGGAGGCAATGGCGATGGCGGTCGATGTATTCCACACCCAAATCGCATCGTCGAGAATGGCGGTAAAGGACCTAGTTCTGAAGCTATCCGTGAAATTGTCAACAGAGGACGTTGTATGGGCGACGTTACGTCCAGAGCAGTGGACCGACATTGCCCAGGGATATGGAAGTGAAATACGTGTAGGAAGCGCGGGCATTGAGCTCGATGAATTTCAACATCCAGTCCCTACCCTCATGTTCAAGGGTGGCTCTGTGGGAGAACACGGCATCACAGTACTCCTTCCTAAAACCTATGAGGTGAGTATGTGCGATACGCACGACAAAAAAGAGGTTACGTGTAAGTACTGATGGACGCTCAATGCATCAAGGACGCAAAGGATGTGGCGCGTATGTTGTTTAAAAAAGATGACAGGGTGGATGTTTTCTATCTCCGGGCATTTTTTAAGAGGCAGGGCGCAGCCGAGTGGACGCAGACACGTATTCATCCCCCCCAATGGCTACCCATCGTCTCAAAGCTGATAAAGGAGTACCCCCTTCTTGAAATATGGGCTACAGGAGGAAGCGGGGAATTAAAAGGCTTCTAACGATTCCACTAAATAATGTATGGCAGGTGGCCTTTATATGGCGTCCGTAGCGTCTGTAATAACTTTATTATGTAATGTCTGCGACTTTTGAGCAACTTTTGAGTATATTCGATGTTTCAGTTTGTTCCAAGCGCTAATTATTGACATTTTTATGAATTCTTCGTGGGGTACACTATAATACTTTGTGACTATGTACATGACCATACAGTGGATACACCATTGCAAGTTGATTGCAAGGCTCAAAATTAATTTTCAATACGTTGAGTCTTGACGCGACGCGTCAGTAATATACCCGGAGCTGGAAACACCAGCCAATTCCGACGATAACCATTGGAACTCAATGGAAATCAATGGTGGTACTTGCTGGCCTCCAACGAACATCAATGGCCCTCACTGCGACCTCCAATGAGTATTGTTGTTCCTCAATATTGACTTCCATCCATCCAATGTCCTCCATTACCATCTGTTGTCAACCGCTGGCCATCATGGAGCTGTGCTTACAAGCAATGAATGCCGACGGAGGTGATGAATAACGTTGGATGATAACGGGAACCACAGGACCTTGGAAACGAGTTACAATACCAATATACACCATCGAGATCCATTACACATTACTACATGTAACAACCATCGAGTAACATTGTTATTGAGTGGCCCAGTCCCACATCGTCTGATAGTGAGTACCAATGGCCTTTGTCGAAGATTATTCCACCTCATTGAAAATAATTTGCATACCCGCTTAACTCATTGACGCCATCATTGACAAAGTCGCTCTCCTTACCCCTACGAACAACGAGCCCGGACACAATACCACATCCACATCCACATCCTCCTCCTGCGCTCTTACCCCCCGCGCCTTCGTCTTCCCACCTCAGAAACACATATTCCACACCCTCGATCTCTCAAGAGGAGCGTATTTCGTCCCTTCCACCACCACCACCACCTATCGAACCCGTATCTCGGGACTCATGTGAGGCGCCTCCGACTCGTAGAGAACTGCGAGGATGACTATTCCAATGGAATCTCATGGCTCACGCATAGGACGCCGATAAGTCGTACACTGGGGTTTCTCTCGAACCTCCGTTCTTTTGGGTTGAGCTTTAATTCAACCGGGGGAAATTGGGACGCTGTACCGGATGAAAGGCGGGCGGCCTTTGGTAGTGTGTTTAGGATGGAGAGTTTTAAAAAGGCCTAATTGGCGTCCTTTGAGTTTTTCCTGCGAGATGCTCTGATATCTCGTGAATTTAACGATGCCATCAGAGCCGGCGACTCTGGGCGAGTCATCCTGCTCAATTTATGGGCGCTTAGCTATGGATGTATGCGGCCGCTGGCCGTCAATGTTAAAAAAAGGGTTTCTTGTTCCGGCTTTATCAAATTTCTAGTAGGCTGGCGGATTCGGCATCGAGGATAGACAAGACTGGACTTCAATATTATGTGCATGTTTCTTTTTCATTTTGAACTCTTTCCATGCGTAAGTAAAATATATTCTGCTAAATAAGTACTATACATTAAATCATACAACATAAATGGCCTCGTCGTAGGGCGCTGCTCGTCGACATAGTCAGAGGCCCTTCGGACATCTATAGTGCGTTCCCAGGGAGAGAAGACCAAGACTACGACGTTGTAGGCTTGCGGTTATAAACTGATAGAGGGAGCATGTAACCGCAAATTTCGAAGACCATACGATGAGTAGTAAAAGAGGGCCCGAAGCGCCAGCTCTCCAGGCCGCCATCGTTAGAAGAGATGGAGTGTTCGGAAAAGTCTACCCGGAATCAACAAAAACAGTAATAGTACGTAAGACTCACCAAAGTCGTCAGCATCGTCAGTACCTTCCATCCTGTTCGGACCTTGCAAGCCAACTCGAGAGCTAATAAAAACAGTACGAAATGGCATGCAAGACACACTCAAGTCGCCATCGTCGTTCGCATCTCCAATCCTGTTCGAAGCTTGCTCCTCAGCGAGTTCGTCGGCGTTGAATTGGTGAAACGAATTTTTGGCCGACTGACCATCATGCTCGTCTTTATCGTTACTGCTCTTGCCAGTGCCGTCACTAGGGCCAGATAGAGATAAATTAAGTTTAGACTTGGACAGCCGCAAAAGAGCGCGAATTTCCAGAGCAAGCCGAATCTCTTCAACCTCTGAAGTCCAAACGTTGCTGATGAACGAAAGGAAGGTTTTCATGATAACAGGAAATGCAATCGGAAGGCGCCAAAGATGTCTGTGAGTGAACTCGGGGTTGGAGGGATAGGGGAAGACGGAAGCGCGATAACATCAAACAAGGGGTGTGCAAGAAAATTTTCAAGTATATGACGTTGGTTTATTTGTTTTAGAACAAGCTTTGCCCTACCCCCCTCCCCTCTCCTTCTTAATTAGGAAGGTATTACTATTTTAGGACATGATTAAACCCTGAATTTATGCCCATAAACATTGAAAAAATCAATTATAATATATTCCAAGCATTGGAAGGGCAAATTATCTTGATTTAAACCCAAAATATTTCACTTGTGGGAATTATGTTTAAGCAACTGGTGAAATGGACCAGCATCATGGAATCAAAACTGATCTGAATTGCAGCCAAATTGCGCAAAATGGACACAGGAATGTCTTTGTGAACTTTTATCACAAATTTTACCCAAAATATATGGATATTCTGCTGTCCTGAGGTGCATCTTGCCTCGTATAGCTGATGAAAAGAAATTTGGTTAAGGGGATGGCTGGCCCCCCCTCCCCCCCTAGGTCATGTCTCCCACTTTTTTCCCACACACCCCTTGATCAAATCTGTCATGACGTCATGTGGCGATTGTACTTACTACATACCTTTTCTTCACCACCACTCCATCGCCCTCCTTCTCGACAATGACAGATGCAAAGAAAATTAAATCACCTCAAGAGTTTGCTAGTCAGTATATTGTCTTCTTACTACCTTCGTTCATACCACCAGTTGTCTTCAGTCGACTTCTTGATGGGTGGTGTCTCCGCCGGAAGTATGATACTCCCTTTCTTACTCCTCGTGCTAACATTTTCATTTCCAGGCTATTGCGAAGACATCCGCCGCTCCCATTGAGCGCATCAAGCTCTTGGTCCAGAATCAGGATGAAATGGTTCGTTGCCTGTCTGTCTCATTGTTCCCAGACATATCACACGCTCTACAGATCAAACAAGGTCGTCTCGCCACACCTTACAGAGGCGTTGGAGATGCTTTATCACGCACATACCGTCAGGAGGGTTTCCTCTCCCTTTGGAGAGGAAATACTGCCAACGTCCTTCGCTACTTTCCCACCCAGGCCTTAAACTTCGCTTTCAGTTGGTAACATATTCAAAGAATCTATTCTTATTAGTTAATAATGACCGCAGGGGACTACTTCAAGTCACTGTTCGGTTTCAAAAAGGATGAAGGTTACTGGAAGTGGTTCGCTGGCAATATTGCTTCCGGTGCTTCTGCTGGTGCCTCTTCGTTGCTCTTTGTCTACTCCCTTGACTATGCGCGCACGCGGCTCGCCAATGACGCCAAATCTGCCACGAGTGGCGGTGCCCGCCAATTCAACGGTCTGCTCGATGTTTACAGGAAGACCCTTGCCTCGGATGGTGTTGTCGGTCTCTACCGTGGATTTATTCCCTCAGTCGTCGGTATCATCGTCTACCGTGGTCTGTATTTTGGTCTCTATGATTCGCTCAGTGAGTTTGATTCATGCCATTGCGGAAACCTGGAAGCTTACTGGGATATATAGAACCTGTTTTTCTTGTCGGTGCTCTCGAGGACTCTCTCTTGGCTTCCTTCGGTCTCGGCTGGGGTGTTACTGTAGGTGCTGGTCTTGCCTCATATCCATTGGATACCATCCGGTGCGCGTCTCTCCAATCTGAACAACATTCTTATTTGTTAACAATGTGTGTCAAAGTCGTCGTATGATGATGTCATCTGGCTCTGGTGTCCACTACAAGTCAATGTTTGACGCCGGCTCGCAAGTATGTGCACGAATAAGGCCCACAGTGAAATTTTCTGAAACTATGCAGATCGTCGCCAAGGAGGGTGCTAGGTCACTCTTTAAAGGCGCTGGTGCTAACATTCTCCGTGGTGTTGCTGGTGCTGGTGTGTTGGCACTCTATGACAAGCTCCAGCGTGTCATGTTTGGAAAGGTCTACTCTGGTGGTCTTTATTAGTCATTTTACCCACCGTTCATGTGCTCACCCGTCTTAAGAATCCGGCTGAAGGAATCTTGAAAAGTTGTAGCCGCCGTTAATCGTTAGAGCGGAACACATTGTGCATTATCCCCTATGCGGATTCGAAGATGGATAAAGGTGTCGCGTGTTCATTTTAGCTCTCAATGTTTGTGGAGCCGTTGAATATAAAATCCTTACTATTGAACAAACTCAAAACGTCCTCGTTCATTAGGAATCCGCAAGCTGGGGGATACTCAGACACTAATTATTATTTTACTTGGGAGGTTAATGGTGGTTTATCATTTGTAGGGTGAGAGGTGGACTCGGGGTGAGAGTGGACTCCCGGCACGGAGCAGATAAGTAGTAGACATCGTGCAAGGTCATGTCGTTATGCAAATATTGTTTCATTCCTTTATTGAATCTCGATGTTTAATATTTACTCAAAGTAGCATGAAAGACAACGGACATATCTCCCGTCAACAAGCAAAAAGAAACCGCAGCAAAAACTAAATCTTTTCCAGAAACTACCCAACTAGATCAGCCATGCGCCATTGTGCGAGGTGCTTCGACAACGTCGAGGTAGTACCAGCGCTTTTGGTCCGCGCTTCCTGAGCAGCACGCATTACCAACTGAAAGTGATGAAAAGTACGAACCGAGCCCAAGCACCCCTGCTTGGCAGTCGTTTCGAGCTCATCTCGACTCTTGGATTTGTCGTGATCGCACAACAAGCTAGCGAAGGTAGAGAAGATGGATGGGACGGAGATCGTGGATTCTCCGTCACACTTTCGCGCTGCAAGCCAACAGCAAGCCAGAGATTCGTGCAACTGAAATTCGAATCACCGCCGCCGCCTGTTCCTATCGCCACTAAGGGAGGTGTCGATGGCGACGATCCTCGCGCCCCGATGTGGGTGTCTCCAGCATCTCAATCTCCACCACGTTCACGCATCCCACTTCGACTCATGCTCCTCCTCTATTTATGACTGATACTATCCCGTCCGCTTGACCCTGGACGCATGGAAGAAGAAGCACTTGTGCTGCTAACGCCACTGGGAGCTCGAAAAAAACCAGTGCGTATGCGTGTGCTGGGTATTGCCGGCTCCCGATGTTGTGTCTACTATCAAGGAAGGACCCATCGGAGTCGAGGGATATAACGACGACGTTGACAGTTCGCGTGCAAAAGACGACAGGGAGGTTTTTGGACGCGGGGTGCGGTTGGGAGCATCCTGTCACTGTGATTTGGTGGCTGGATGGAGCGGTGGGTTATAAAATGGCTTGAAAGAAACGAAAATGCAGAAACGTACCAATAACCTCTGAAGTCGTTGAACTGCTTCCCCTCCCTTTCCTCACACACCACTTCTTGATACTCCCAATACGATTCTTAGGCGTCGAGCCACCTTTCGTTGGTATAGCGAGTGTGGTCGTCATAGAGCCCGAGGCCATTGTCATTCGCGCAGAAAGTGTCGTTGAGACCGACGGTTGGGTAGGTAACGGTGGTGTCGGCTTAAGGACGCGGAAGACACATCTGACACAGCTACCGTTCCTCGTTGAACCTTCACCGCCCGAGAACGAATACCGGCTGGTCATGTCAACCACCTCAATCCACATCTCTGAGCGGACGGCTCTTCTTCCTTGACCGCCGTTCCTCTCGTTCTTTGCGTATGGAGGGCAGAGGGAGTAACAGAGCGAAGCCGGATATTGAACTGGGATGGGGCGGTAAACAAGAGGAGTCGATGGTGAATAGGTGTAAATGGTATTTGGACTGGAGAATACACTGGCTGTTGAAGAACGAAGAAATGGTCAGGAAACAGGTGTTGATTATTAGAGGGGAAGAAGGGCTTACGGAGGTAGGGAAGAATCAGCAGATGCAAATCGAGAAAGCGCAGCACCCCACGACCAAGCAGTGACCTCGTCTCTGTGTCTATACTCGGGGTTGTCGTCTAACTCATCGTATTTCGCCTCCAACTCCAATTCGTCGTCCCAGCTTTCTTGCTCTCGCACATCGCGCCGTCGCGGAGCGGACAGCTTTGGCTTTCGAGTTGTTATACCTGTCTACTTTGAAATCATCATCCTGGTGGTGAATGACGCGGTCGGGTGATCGAAGCCGTGTGCGTGGGAGACTCTTCTTATTACTACTCGTGCTCAGCCCCCAATTTCCTTGCCCGAGCTCAAAATAGTCATCCCAGTTCTCTTAAGGTTCTAAACGCGTCGTCAATGAGCAGAAGACAAACTAAGGACGTGAGCCCGATGACTGACGACTACAGCTGCCGTCCGTTCTGTCGTGCGTCTGGTTGATTGATGCAAACACCGAGCCAGGGAGCAGCTGGCCACAAGTTGAAGGTGCCTCTGCTGTGGATATCCTGGGGGCGCATGCGCCAGTACGGGCTCAGATGCTGGATTCTGACTGAATTAGCCAAATATTTCAGATAAGAGATTCAGAGCAAGAACTTACGGGTGATGTTTCTAAAATGCAGGGTGGATGAATATTGGGTGGTACACGCTTCGCGGGCAAAACGCAGCCTCAGCGCTGCGTGTACGAAGGAAAGAGGCATATCACAAAGCTATCCCACGGTCACCTCGATCAACAATCGGACCGAACAGTCCCACTCAGATTTAGGAATAGCCACTATAACCAAATGAAAAATCGGCACACTTGGCGGAAAGGTCAGCGATTCTGACGTCATCATCGTCTCGTTTGGTTCAGAGGTGTTTTTCTTCTTCAATTACCAAAGTCGCCGGTCATGGAGCTACATTGTATAGAAGAGAATCCTATCATCTCTTGTCATATAAAAAGCGGATACATCTAACGAGGGCTCTCCAACGTTTTCAAATTCTGTTCTGGAGTCGGGAATCTGACAGTGCCCATGCAGACTTCTTATTTTGTGCTGGATCAGGCGATGTGTACACTGCTGTGGCCAGGTTATTTTGCAGGCATGCAAAATGAATTATGTAAAACTACAAATTCTGTATGGCATTTTCCTATATGCTAAACATAGAATTTTACAAGAATTCATTTTGGATTCCTGAAAATGTGATATTTTCACCTATGTAAAATTAAGCCAAAACTTGTCATTTTGCATTCCATTTTCCAGGATGCAATACTTTAAATTTTAGACTTTGGAAAACATGATGCAAAACTTGTAGTTTCACATATTTATTTTGCATGGCTGCAAAACTGGGCACAAAATTTATAATTTTACATAATCCACATTTTGCAGGTGGGAAAACTAGGTGGAAACACTGTGGGAGAAAGACCATTAAATCTGGGAAATAAAATCTTATTTGAGGGATATTTTGAATATAAATTATTTTTTCTCGAGGATAAAATGTGGTGCGAATTTTGAATTTGATCTCAATTTACACGCCATTTGATCCTTGTGATAATGGAGGTTAAATTTGAAATTTGTCCTGAATATTCAAAAAATATAATTTTTGAGAGAATCATGAGCTTATTTGGGTTTTTCTCATCATAAAATCAAAGAAGAAATCTTGAGTGAATTTGAAGTTTTCTCCAGAAACTAATTTCAAATGAAATCGTCATTCTTATCTTGGGTATATTCAGGTAGTATTTCAAATGTCAGCAACATTAAGGACATGATCATATCTTGAGTATATTTTGGTCCACCTGTAGTGGCTACCCTCATACATGAAAACCCAGGTATTCCCCAAGTCACTTCATAAATCCACACCGGGTATACCCCACCACCCAAAAAAAAGGACTTTGCCGTTGTGCTGGGGCTGGTTAGGATTAGTAATAGGGTCCTTTGGGTGAGCGGGTGGAGTTGTTGATATGCCGAGGGTGCCGGATGAGAGGGCGGGGGTGTGTAATAGGGCGGGGGTGTGTAATAGGGCGGGGCTGTTGAGCAGGGGTT
>Ga0307513_10002243_pt1 | contig 26985 bp, 27 predicted proteins | sample 15_EM_MG_FD_202174 | JGI IMG/M metagenome (GOLD analysis project Ga0307513, IMG submission 202174) | Populus trichocarpa ectomycorrhiza microbial communities from riparian zone in the Pacific Northwest, United States - 15_EM | ecosystem: Host-associated > Plants > Roots > Unclassified | place...
TGCTCCAGCAGCAAGAGGTTAACCCAAACGAGCATGATAATTCCGGAAATACACCACTTTCATTTGCCGCCAGGAACGGGCATGTCCGAGTGGTGGAAATACTGCTCGAGCATGGAGGTATCAACCCCGACAAGCCAGATCATCAGGGCCAAACGCCACTGTTGTATGCCGCTTTCGGCGGACACGACCGCGTGGTTAAAATACTACTCGGGCGAGAAGAGGTCAACCCCAACAAGCCAGATACCTACGGCCGAACACCACTCATGCTCGCAACTATGTTGGGCTTCCAGGCGGTGGTAACTCTACTACGGTCCCACGTGGCTAAAACCCCAGCGCAACCCGAGCCCTAGGAGTCGCCACCCAGTGGAAATCGCTCCGATCCCTTCTCTCGCCCCTTGTTGCTCACGGAAATTATCTCTTCGACATCGCCCTTTACAGGAGGAGGATGTCCTAGAGCTGGGAATGCATATATATGCCACCACCCGTCTGCAACTCCTTGTCTAATTAGCTGAGTGGGGCGGATTCATGAATTCCGGTTTACAAAGTGCGGTAGTCTTGTCGGTGAGGTGAGGTGGTTTCATTATTGTGAGAAGGCTCGGTTTATAACTTTAGATTTCAATTCTATCATATCATATTCAATTTTCCTCGAACTGCAATTTCTTCCGAGAGCCTTTTTGTGTTTATTTTTCGTTTTCTTTTTGTCTTCCTGGGTGGTCTTTTTCTTCTCTTCCTCTGTCTCCCCAACCTTTCAGTGACAGGAGGACTTATGGAGCGCGTTTTTATTTTTATTTTTAGAGGAGGAATAGTCTACGATAGCGCAAGGATTCTTGAGGTGATAGAGAATAATTATATAACGATGGTATTAAGGATAGGAGACTAGTTATCATAAATGCTATGGATTAATGAAGGGCGCGGCATTGCAACTCGGTGGATATTGTATCCACTAGCCACCTACCTCCGCCATACGCAATTGTATGTGTGAGGACTTAGCAAACAAACCCTCTATGTCACCTGTCAAACTCACCCGTATCGCGATCAACCCGACGGTATTAAACATACCAGCGGAGAAATGGTCAGGCAGATACACTGTAGTGCGCATCCGAATGGTGCCGCCAGGTGGGAACCCCCCGGCCGTAAGTGTTGTATGATTGGCAGGAAAGGATATCAAGGAGGCAATTAGCCGAGAGGCTACCAACAATCCTAGCTCCTTCGACTCCCGTACCGATACTAGGGGCAGTCCCACTAAGGTCGGAAACAGAGGGGAAAGAGAGCCCACAGAATCGTACTCGAGTGGTGTTCCGTCGGCTAGTGGGTCGGGCACGGGGGGGATGTAGGGTGGGCGGTGGTTATCTTTGCGTCCTATTGCTTAGTGGATTAGAATTAGTGCGGCGCGACATGACGGACTGCGGTATGGATTGGGTAAGATTATATTCCTGGTTAGCGAACATGTGGTTAAAATAAGGTTATCCGTGGTCCGTTTTGTAAAGGATACCTTGGTAATCGAACCCGGGGGGGGGGGGTTGGAGAGGGGAGGATTAAGCGCGGACTTGTGAAAATGGGGATTGATGGTGGGGTTGTTTAATTTGTTAGTAAGCAAGAATAGCCGAGCTTCGTATCACCGGGGAATTTCTACATGTATATATCTAACCTGGCTGTGGGAATATTTATTGCGAGACGCAAGGAAAGAAGGGTACCAGTATGATACTAGTTTGCTATTGCTGCATTCTGCGTCTTTTTCCGATTATTTTTTTGCTCCTTTTTTTCTAATTATCATATCATACCTACAAATGTCATTTTTTATTGTTTTGTTAGAAAGGGTTCTGTCTTGTATTGTCCCTTAGCTAAAGTAAATACGGGGTTGGAAGAACCCATTGCCAATTGAGCAAAGTGTACGGAACATACCATGGGATACGAGCTGGACCTCGGAGGTTTGTCGGGAAAAGGTAGTGTTCGTTACGGGGCGGGGCGGGGCGGGTTTTCACTCGCCAGACCCCGCCCTTACACGGGGCCGGGGGGGGTATGTTTCGGGTAATCACCGCCCTGCCCCCGTCAGGGGCCCACCCGCACTCATTCCCTGGACGGGGCCCCGTTTGTTACCACCTATTTTTAACGGGGACCCGTCTGGGGTATGGGTGGGGCGGGGGCCTGAGCGGGGACAGGGGCAGGGAATGCCGAAAAAGACACCCCGCCCCAGGCCGTTGAGTGGGGCGGGGCGGGGAAAAGGGCCGGGGGCCCGCGTTTTTCGGGGCCCCGTCCGCCCCGTAACGAACTCTAGGAAAAGGTATAGCCGGGGCTTTCGACTAGCGCGGGGCCATAGCTACTCCGCGATGGGTCTGTGGTACACCCCTAGTATATACCACCTCCGAATCCCCCTAACACGAGATCCTCAACCTCGCGACAGCTCGCTACATCTCGTGTTTTTTTGTTGTCCATCCGCCACCCCGCTCTCCACAGCAGGCGCCCACATTGTCAGCATAGGAGATATCGGTGCCAACAATCTCTAACGACAAGGGCAGCAGCACACCCAGCATAGCCTCCGACAGTGGAACAAGACAACTAATAAGAGGGGGACTGATAGCTTGTGGCCGCTTCTCATACCTGTTTTTATTTTCCTTCATTGGTTGGGTTATCTTTTATTTTCCTGGTTGTCATTTCCTAATAGTTATTACTGAATATATACACACCTGGTCTTTGAGCAATTGGCCGAACATTTGACGCTGCAAAGTTCTACCACAAAGTATGGCAACCCAGCCCCCTCGCTTCTGAACCCACCATACCTTCATCACCACAAAAAATCTCAATCAAGTAGATAGATAATACACAAGGTATTATTTAGAATCATAGATTTATTTTATTTTTAAATATTCTTATGGTCGTGATTTTGGACATCATTTGTTGATCTGGGTGCTGACGAAGAAGTGTGAGACGCTGTATCGCAATCTTCGGTTACTTTTGCTAAGGGACAATACTATCATAGTACAGTGTCCACCCCCCCATATAGGTTACCCGGGGGGCCCGATATCCAATACTAAGGGCCCGTTTACCTATAGACGGGCAACTAGCAATCAGAGACAGTGCAGACCGTCAAAGAAAGTCAGTTAGGTAAACCAGCCCCCAACTATATGTTGAAACTTACTATGGCTGGACCTAGTGTTTCACGCCCTCACACAAATCACTCAGTGTTTGGAAAATTCTGATATGCGTTTGACTAGTATAGTGGAAACATGTAACCAGACAGACTAGCACTAGCTACCAACTATGACACTGGATTTGTATCGAGAAAGTTTGAGATGTGAGACAGTGGAGGATTTCCTACATTTCCCTTATGTCTTTCCTTTATCTGTCACTCTGTTCTATGCCGACTTTGTCCCTATAAGAGACCATCGTGTTCCTGTTTCTTTTCTGATATCGTTCATCATTGTCTATCATCATCATCTTTCGTTTTATCTCTTGTCATTCTTCTTTAAATAAGAATCAAGTCTTTTTGTCGCTTGCCTTGTTGCCCTCGTATTCGAGTGAACTTATCGACCGTCCGAGTACGCCCTACGAGATTTTAAGACTATATACTAGACAGTAAGTTATATTAGCTAAACATGCAGCTATTATATTCTGTTTTCTTTACATACCTTCAACCCTCTGTCTCTTTCTAAAAATTAAATTAGTAATAGGTGGCTGTACTAGACGGTGGCGTCTCAACCGTTATCTGATAAACGGCGCGAAAGTGTTTGACAAATTTTCCACGGTCCCAGATTCTTGTAGCTCGACCGTCAAAAAGTTATGTTGCCTACTCTAGGTAAACGCCATCTACTTTGCCGAACTCCCCCCCACTGTTAACGGTCGGCATCGTTGCAGGATTTTAGACGGACGTCTCTAGGTAAACTGGCCCTAAATTCAATACCGTATATATCGAGATCGTACCTACAATTAGGAGCTGGTCACTGTAAATGCTATTGCTCAATGGTACTGTATCGGGCGTGATGGATACCTAGTGACTAGCCCTGCTATATGGGTATGGAGGGAGGGGGGCTGGTAGAGAGGCTTTTCACGTCACTCATTAGTTTTATACCTCTTGAAATCAGTTTGAAAGTGCGAAACACACCAGAAGAGAAACATCTAGAAATATGCAGTGCAGCGTGTTTTCAGCGATAATTATTCTCTCTGGGTTGTGGTTGCTTTAATACTGCCGGGCACTAGTTACACTAACAGTAACGGTACCGGTATTAATTGTGAGAGCGGCGGGAAAGAAAATCTCCGGACGACTTGCAGGCAGGCTTCTGATCAACATATAGCTCTTCCTTGATTACTAGAGGGAAGTGGTAATGCTAGCTGATAATCTTTCGACTCCCACAAGGGGATGGCCCCAACTAGCTCGAAAATAGACTAGCCGAAGGGCCCGCGTGGAAGGAAGGTGGGATGAATGGTGGTTTTCTTTTGCGTAGAGCCGGCTTCGGTGGGGTTGGAATCAGTGTAGCGTCGTGGCGCATCCCGCAGGTGGGCTGTCTTTTTCTAAGTATTAGCCCACGCTCTATCTCTCTATCTCCGGACCTGCACGGCTCCAACAGATCTCAATATCTCTGTTCGTGATGGATTCTTGGACGGGGGCTTGAGCACGGTTCTCTACGATAGGGGGGGGGAGCAGGGTCAAGCTCGGGAAAAATCAAATCAAAAGCGGAGGAAAAAACGAAGCGTATGGAGATTCCATACTTACAGACTAGTTAGCGAAACATCTAGTGCTAAAGTTTGGGTGATAAAACTAGACGGCGGTAAAACTAGACAGTGATGTATGAACCAGGATCATTTTCTAATGAACGGTGCAATAGTGTTTACCCAATTTTCTACCGTCCCAAATTGCCATTAGGCGGCCAAAACATAATGTTACCCCAGAGGTGCGTTTGGATGTCCCACTATCATAGGCAGTAGACAGCACCATACCGGATGTAAACCCAACAGGTTTGCCTGTATCCCTCCCCGTCGAGCCCCCCCCTAACGGTTGCCACCGTATCGAAAGTGTCAGACGGCCGCCTATAGGTTAATGGGCCCTTGGAGAGGCTGCGGTTTTCACTTGCAACCGCAAGAGTCATGAAAATTATGTACTCGAGTAGTGGGGAGAGCTTCGGTCATGTTGCGTACGGTAGGAAAGCTTGGGATATTTTCACTGTTGTTGGTGCCTGCGGTTTCCACAGAAGAAAAAAGGGTTCGCAATGTTGGTTGTTTGGGTTACACTACCGATAGAGGCCCGTTTGCCTAACCGTCTACTGCAAGAATTTGGGCGATAAAACTAGACGGTGGTGTCTCGACCGGGATAATTGTCCGATAGATGGTACAAAAGCTTTTACCCAATCTTCTACCGTCTTTGAATTCTTGTAGCTAGGTGCTCAAAACGTGATGTTGCCTCAGAGGTAGATAGGCGGATTGCACCAGACTCTAGACGGCCCCCCACTGCACGAAAACTCCGTTTACTTACCCACACACCCCCAACAGTCAAGCCCACCTGAGCGGTCGGCACAGCCTCGAGCTACTAGACGGCTGTCTATGTAAACGGGCCTAATTTACCGTCTAGCTAGGCTTACCCTACAACTGGCACTTAGGAATTATCGTGAGTGGCTGCAAGGACAGTATTGTAGGAGCGTGGTGCGATACGATAGATCAGCAATTAGAAACCCGCATAAACCGGTATGACTCCCAGGGTACCGACATGGCAGCCAGAAGAATCATGTTAATTTCACAAGGTTCGGGTGGCTGAATTGGAAAGCTATTTGGCGCCTTAAAAATGTCAAGTGGGTGCTTGCGGCGCTGCTTTTGCATCGACAACACCCCCGCTTTTCTTCAACTAGACCCACTTCCCCCCCGTCACAGGAATATCAACCAACAATACCCAGAAGCCCCTCCATTTCGGCCGTGCGATCGATAAAGAGTGGAAGATGCCTCAATATACCGTCAACGTCAGCACCACGTTCCCCAATAATGGGAACACCTCGGATGTGTGGATGAGCGATACTATTACCGATGATCGGCCCCAACCCCTAACCTGGTTATCACCGCTAAATCCGGGCTTGCGGCATTGGGAAATCCAAGAACACCGTGCCAATGGTGTCGGTGAATGGTTCTTAGAGACGGAGGAAATTCGAAGATGGTACGCCGGTAGTGAGAGCGGGGAAGGTGAAAGCGCTGTTCTGTTCTGTTATGGAGATCCTGGTGTCGGAAAGACATTTATCAGGTAACAATGATTTCCGACTAGGGAGAGAAGGAAGGGAGTCCGTGCTGATGAGTCGTGATGATAGCTCTCTAGTAGTGGACAGACTATGCGATCAGAGCAGCGGACAAAACACTGCAGTTTCATGGTTTTACTTGGACTTCGCAGCACGAAAAGAGCAATGTGCGACCAATGTTCTGGGCTCCTTGCTAAAGCAAATGGTTGGTGGGGTGGAAAGGATTCCGGAGGAGATATGGCGGGCCTTTCAACAGCAGACAACAACCATTGGCGGGCGCAAACCCCAACTTATTAATATCGTGCAAATGCTACAGCTCATCGCATCATCACGGCCGACAGTTATGTGTATTGACGGCCTAGATGAATGCTCGGGAGTTCAGCGAGCCAGGCTCCTTGGTTCGCTCCAAAAGATCGTTGAGAAGTCCCCGCGCACTCGAATATTCGTAACCGGAAGGCCCTATATTCGGGCCGAGGTCGAAAGGCGTCTTTCCGGATACGTAAAAAGTGTCTCTATAAGTTCCATCAGAAAGGATATTACCGAATATCTTCGGATCAAACTTGATGAGGACGACGCGCTCGATTCTATGGATGAGAGTCTGGAGGCAGAAATTCTGGAGAAAGTTCCCGAAAATGTGTCGGTGTGAGTAGGGCCAACGATGCTGAGAATCATACCCCGATTATCCGCTAACAAGAATAATTAGGCTTCGACTTGTTTCCTTAAATATCGAGGCAATCTTAGGAGAACCAACCATTTATCGGAGACGGGAAAGGCTTGACAAAATGGCCGACGGATTGGGGTGGGAAGATGCTTACAGTTCGACAATTGAACGGATAAAGGCGCAGGGTGAGGGTAAATCAAGACTCGGGGTGGCAGCTTTGATGTGGCTCAGTAACGCGGAGCGGCCGCTGAGGACGGATGAGCTCTGCCATGCCTTAGCAATCGAGCTGGGCTCCAAGGATTTCAATGCCGGGAACACCCCTTTAATCTCGACATTGGTGGGCTACTGTAAAGGGCTTATCACTGTGGATGAAGAGACATCGACTGTGCGACTCATCCACCCTACCGCAAAAGTGTATCTTTCCACCCACCCCGATATTTTCGGCAACCCTCACTCGGCAATGGCTGAGATTTGCTTGACCTATCTGAATTCCGAACAGGTCAAAGCCATTCCAGCCGACCCCTCCACCGTTACCCATGACAATCCCTTTCTAGAATATTGTTCCGTATACTGGGGAATCCATGCGAAGAGGAAACTCTCAAATCATGCAAGATCACTTGCACTACAGCTACTTCAGGAATACAACAGTCACATATCCTGCAAGTTGCTTGTAAACCACGTAAAATATCTGGATCGCAATAGCAGGGGCTGTGCTAGCAACCCTTGTAGCGATCTTGGGAGCGACGTCAATTTTCCCTTCAGTGGGATAGACTGTGCATCGTTCTTCGGAATTGTAGAGCTTGTGGATGCTTTGAAGGGGATGGCGTGCTATCGCGACCAAGGTGTTCTAGGGCCTACTCCCCTTATATGTGCCGCTCGCAATGGGCATGAGGAAGTGGTAGAAATGCTTCTTGGTGATCATATGTTCTACCACAGCCATCATAATTATTTCGGCCTGACACCGCTAATACACGCCGCCCGGTGTGGCCATGAGCGAGTGGTGGAAATACTACTCAAGTGGGGGTCAGTCGGCCCTAAATGTCCCGACGACAGCGGGCGGACAGCGCTCTCCTACGCTTCTGAGGGTGGACGAGGGGAACTAGTGAAAATACTGCTCCAGCAGCAAGAGGTTAACCCAAACGAGCATGATTATTCCGGAAATACACCACTTTCATTTGCCGCAAGGAACGGGCATGTCCGAGTGGTGGAAATACTGCTCGAGCATAGAGGTATCAACCCCGACAAGCCAAATAATCACGACCAAACGCCGCTGTCGTATGCTGCTTCCGGTGGACATGAGGGCGTGGTTAAAATACTACTCGGACGAGAAGAGGTCAACCCCAACAAGCCAGATATTTACGGCCAAACACCACTCATGCTCGCAACTAGGTCGGGCTTCCAGGAGGTGATAACTCTGCTACAATCCCACGAGGCTGAAACCCCAGCGCAACCAGAGGCCTAGGAGTCGCCACCTCGTGGAAACCACTCCGATCCCTTCTCTTTCGTCCCCTGTTGCTCACGGAATTATCTCTTCGACATCGCCCTTTGCAGGAGCAGGAGGCCCCTGAGCTGGGAATGCACATATCTATTATCTCCCGTCTAAACTCCCGGTCCAACTTAGTCGAGTGAGGAGGATTCATGAATTCCGGTTTACAGAGCAAAGTAGACTTATCGATGGAGTGAAAATGGTTTCACAATTGTCGGAAGGCTCAGTTTATAGCTTTATATTTCCATCCTATCATTTTCAATTTTTCTCGAGCTGTCATTTCTTTCCGGCGCCATTTTCTTTTTCGTTATTTTTTTTTGCTTTCTTGGGTTGTTTTTTTCTCCGCTTCCCTTGCCCCCCTCCCAACCTGTCTGTGACAGTAGGGCTTATATAGCGCATTTATTTATAAATAGAGGAACGGTCTACGATAGCGCAAGGATTCTTGAGGTGATTGTGGATAATTCTAAAACGGTGGTTTAATTATACGAGACTGGTTATCACAAATGTTATGGATTAATGAAGGGTGCGGCATTGCACTTGGTGGATATATCTACTAGCCACCTACCCCCGCTATAGGCAGGTGTATGTGTGAGGACCTAGCAAACAAACCCTCTATGTCACCCGTCAAACTCACTCGTATCGCAATCAACCAGACGGCATTAAACATACTCTACCGGCGGAGGGGGGGTCGGGCAGATACACTGTAGTGCGCGTCCGAATGGTGCCGCCAGGTGGGAACCCCCGGCCGTAAGTGTTGTATGATCGGTAGGAAAGAACATCACGGAGGCTATTAACCGAGAGGCTACCAACAATCCTAGCTCCTTCGACTCCCGTACCGACACTTGGGGCAGCCCCACTGAGATTGGAAACAGGGCGAAAAAAGAGCCCACAGCATCGTACCTGAGTAGCGTTCCGCCGGCTAGTGGATTGGGCGCGGGGGGGATGTGGGGTGGGCGGTGGTTATCTTTGCGTCCTATTGCTTAGTGGATTAGAATTAGTGCGGCGCGACATAACGGAGTGCGGTATGGATTGGGTAAAGGTGGGTTCGCCGTTAGCGAATATGCGGTTAAGATAAGCTTATCAGTGATCGGTTTTGCAAAGGATAATTAATCGAACCCAGGAGGTTAGTTTTAAACTTGGACGGCGATATACAGCGAAACGAAACGGCGAAACGAAACGAAACGGCGCCAAGGAATCACACCTAATACGATCGCACACCGAAGCGGGGGAAAAACTCTTCTCTTCACAACAACAACTCCTCGCTCAACGACACCTGTCCACTAACTCAACTAACTAGGGCAAAGACAGAAGTATATATCATCACAAACTCCTCCTATCCCCATCAGGAGGTACCACACACTTTCTTCAGACAGTTTGCTCCATGTCCCATCTTTCCCCCTTTTTCCCGAAAACTCATGCTAACAAAATGCAGAAACAATCATCACTATCTCTCCGGGTGTCCTCCGGGTGTAAAACCCTTTTACTACCTTTTCGCTTTCCTTCCGGTTTTCCTTACAGCCTTTCCGTCTCCGTTCCGCCTCCGTTCCGATCGCTGCATTCCTACATAGGAAATGCTTTCCACAAACACACGCCCGGAGCCATATCCATATGCCCGACTCCACAGCACTTCCCCGGAAGCTAACTAAGAACAAAGGAAATACCAGGAAAGTCTGGCGAGCAGCATTTCCAATAGTTAGAGCGGGGGGGGGTGAACGAGACCCCGTCAAAATGGAGATTGAAGGTGGGGTTGTTAAATTTGTTAGTAAGCAAAAATAGCCGAGGCTCCTTACAAGTATCCTCGCGGAATTTCTACAAGTGTATGTGACCTGGCTGTGGGAATATTTATTGCTGAGAGGCGAGGAAAGAAGGGTGCTCATATGATACTAGTTTGCTTCTGCTGCATTCTGCATCCTTTTCCAATTATTATTTTTCTCCTTTGTTTCTAATTACCTGCAAATGTCATTTTTCATTGTCTTGTTATAAAGGGTTCTATCTTGTAGTGCGCAGTGTCCACCCCCCATCTAGGTTACCCGGGCGCCGATATCCAATACTAAGTTCGATGTAGTATATCGAGATCGTACCTACAATTAGGAGCTGGTCACTGTAAATGGTATTGTTTAATGGTACTGTATCGGACGTGATGGATCGCTTCGGCATAGTGCTTTGCGGGCGAAGGGGGTCTCCGAGCTAGGAATACACATATATACTATCTCCCGTCTGATACTCCCTGTCTAACTTAGTTGGGTGAGGAAGATTCATGAATTCTGATTTACAAAACGCAGTAGTCTTGTTGGTGGGGTGAAATGGTTTCGTTATTGAGAAAGCTCGGTTTATAGCTTTAGATTTCCATTCTATCATATTCAAATTTCCTCGAGCTGCAATTTCTTTCCCGGCGCCTCTTTCTTTTTCTTTCTTTTTTTTGTTTTCATGAGTGTTTTTTTTCTTCCCTTCCTTTGCCCCCACCCCCGCAGCCTGTCGGCGACAGGTGGACCGTATATAGGGAGCTTTTTTTTCTTCAGATAGAGGAACGGCCTACGATACCACAAGGATCCTCAAGGTCATTGTGAATAATTATATAAAGGTGGTATAGGAGACCGGTTATCATAAACTTTATGGCTTAATGAAGAGTATGATGGCATTGCGCTTGGTGGATATCTACTGGACACCCACCCCCGCTTTATGCAAGTGTATGTGTGGGGACCGAGCAAACAAACCGACTGTCACCTCTTAAACTCACCCGTATCGCGACCAACCCGACGGCATTAAACATACGAGCGGGTAGACAACCCGGAAGATACAGCGTAGCGCACATGGCAATGATTCTGCCAGGGACTCTCCCCCCGGTCATACATGTCGCAAGATCGGCAGAAAAAGAAAACACAAGGGCTATTTGCTGTTGGGTTACTCAGCAATCCCAGCTCCTTCGACACCCGTACCGATACTAGGGCCAGACCCACCTTAGTCGGAGACAGAGCGAAAAAAGAGTCCATAGCGCCGTAGTGTTCCGCCTGCTGGTGAATTGGATGGGGAGGGGAAGTGGGGCGAACGGTGGTTATCTTTGGGTCCAATAGTGCTAGCTGGATCAGGATTAGTGCGGTGCGACATGAGGGACCGCGGTATGGATTGGGTAAGATTAGATTCCTAGTTAGTGAACATGTGGTTAAAATAAGGTTATCCGTGATCAGGTTCGTAGGGGATGCCTTCGGGAATCGGGGGGTGGAGAGGGGGGGGATTGAGCGCTGACTTGTGAAAATGGGGACTGATGGTGGGTGGGGTTGTTTAATTTCTTAGTAACCAAGAATAGCCGAGTTTCGTAGGGAAATTCCTATCTAACTCTGCAGTGAATATTTATTGCTAAAGAGGTGAGGAAAGAAGGGTATCCGTATAATACCAGTTTGCCTCCGCCGCACCCCGCATCCCCCCCCAATTGTTTTTTTACTCCATTGTTTCTAATTAACTAACCTGCAAATGTGATTTTTTATTATTTTGTTAGAAAGGGTTCAATCTTGGACTGTCCATCCCCCCATATAAGTTACCCGGGCGCCGATATACAATACTAAGTTCAAGGAAGTGTATATCGAGATCGCACCTACAATTTGAAGCCGGTCACTGTAAGTGATATTCCTTAATTGGACTGTATCGGACGTGACGGGCGCCTAGTGACTAACCCTGCTATATGAGTATGGAGGGCGGGGGGCTGGTAAAGAGGCTTTTCACATCACTCATTAGTTTCATACCTCTTGAAACCAAGTGCGAAACACCCCGGAAGAGAAATAACCAGCAATATGCATGATAGTCCGTGTGTGATAATGGTTCTCTTTGGGTCGCGGTTGTTGTAATACCACCGAGTGCCAGTCACACCAACACTCGAGTACTATAATAGTATCCATAGGGATCTCCGGACCACGTGCGAAAAAGCTTAGTCAACCATGCAGCTCTTCCTTAATGACTATCCCTTGGACGGTGTGAAACAGTAAAATTCGCACCACACCCAGATTTGGCTACTTCAACCAAGTTTGGTCAGATGCTGCAATTTTCGATCGCCTGGGTGCTCAAATGACTCAGCACTACTAGCCACTCTTGGTTGAATGTAGCCAAATCTGGGTGTGGTGCGAATTTTACTGTTTCACACCGTCCAAGGGTTATATAAGAAAGTCTCAAGGAGATACAATGCTAGCTAGTAATTATTCAACTCCTATAAGGGGATGGCCCTCTCTAGCTTGAAAATAGACTAGTCAAAAAGCCCGCGGGGAGGGCAGGTGGGATGAATCGTAGTTTTCTTTTGTGTGGAGCGGCGTCGGTTGTGTTGGAATCTGTGGTGTTGTGGCGCATGATGCAGGTGGGCTTGGCACACCGGCTATCTCTGGACCTGCCCGGCGGTAACAGATCTTGATATCTCTGTTCATGATAGATTCTTGGACAAAAGCTGGAGGGGTACCGTTCTCGCTCCGATACGGAAAGGTGCAGGATCAAGCTCAGGAAAAAAACAAATAAAAATCCGAGGAAAGAAAGACGCGTACGGAGATGCCCTGCTCACGGCCCGTTTACCTAACCATCTTGTTCTAAAGTTTGGGTGATAAAACTAGACGGTGGTAAAACTAGACAGTGATGTGCCAACCAGGATCATTCTCTGATGAACGGCGCAATAGTGTTTACCCAATTTTCTACCGTCCTAAATTGTCACTAGACGGCCAAAAGAGGGTGTTGCCTCGGAGGTGCGTTTGGAGGTCCCGCCAGGCACTTGACAGTACTTGGACTCTACCGGAGGTCAACACAATATATTTGCCTATATCCCTCAAACCGTCTACCCCCCTTTAACGATCGCTACCATATTAAAAGTGGTAGACGGCTGGCTATAGGTAAATGTGCCCTTGGAGAGGTTGCGATTTTCACTTGAAACCGCAGCGGTTATGTAAGTTATGTGGTGGGAGAGAGCTTTGGTCATGTCGCTTGGGAAAGCATGGGATATTTTCACTGCTGCTGGTGCCTGTCGTTTCGACAAAAGAAAAAAGGGATTGCAATGTTGGTTGCACTGCGGGCCCGTTTACCTAAGCGTCGATTAGTAAAATTTGGGTGATAAAAACTCGACGGTGGCCTCTCAACCAGGATCATTGTCCGATAGATGGCAAAAGCTTTTACCCAATCTTCTACGCTCTTGAATTCTTGGGGCTAGGTGCTCAAAACGTGATGTTGCCCCGGAGGTGCATAGGCAAATTCCACCAGACTCCAGACTGCCCCCTCCTGTGGGCAAACGGCGTTTACTTACCCAAACACCCCCAACAGTCCATTCTACCTTAGAGGTCGGCACCGCCTCGAGCTACTAGACGGCTGTCCAAAGGTAAACACCGACCCTAATTTACGATCTAGCTAGGGTTATTCTGAAGCGGGCACCTAGGAATTTTCGTGACTGGCTGCGAGGACAGTAATATAAGAGAGTGGTGTGATAGATCAGGGATTAGAAACCCGTATAAACCGGTATGACTCCTAGGGTACCGAAATGGCAGCCATAAGAACCATGATAGTTTAACAAGGTTCGGGTGGCTGAATTGGAAAGCTATTACGGTAGGCGCCGTAAGAGAGCCAAGTGGGTGCTTGCGGCGCTGCTTTTACACCAACAACACCCCCGCTTTTCTTCAACTAGACCCATCTCCCCCCCATCACAGGAATATCAACCAACAATACCCAGAATCCCCTCCATTTCGACCGTGCTAGCGATAAAGAGTGGAAGATGCCTCAATATACCGTCAATGTCAGCACCACGTTCCCCAATAATGGGAACACCTCGGATGTGTGGAATAGCGATACTATTACCGATGATCGGTCCCAACTCCTAGCGTGGTTATCACCACTGAATCCGGGCTTGCGGCATTGGGACATCCAAGAACACCGTGCCAATGGTGTCGGGGAATGGTTCTTAGAGACGGAGGAAATTCGAAGATGGTACGCCGGTAGTGAGAGCGGGGAAGGTGAAAGCGCTGTTCTGTTCTGTTATGGAGATCCTGGTGTCGGAAAGACATTTATCAGGTAACAATAATTTTTCACTGGGGAGAGGAGGAAGCGAGTCCGTGCTGACGAGTCGTGATAATAGCTCGCTAGTAGTGGACAGGCTATGCGATCGGGCCGGCGGACAAAACATTGCAGTTTCGTGTTTTTACTTGGACTTCGCAGCGCGAAAAGAGCAATGTGCGACCAATGTGCTGGGTTCCTTGCTAAAGCAGATGGTTGGTGGGATGGAAAGGATCCCGGAGGAGATATGGCGGGCCTTTCAACAGCAGACAACGACCATTGGTGGGCGTAGACCCCAACTCACTTATATCGTGCAAATGATACAGCTCATCGCATCCTCACGGCGGACGGTTATGTGTATTGACGGCCTAGATGAATGCTCGGGAGTTCAGCTAGCCAGGCTCCTTGATTCGCTCCAGCCAATACTTGAGAAGTCCCCGGGCACCCGAATATTCGCAACCGGAAGGCCCTATATTCGGGCTGAGATCGATAAGCGTCTGGCTGGATACGTGAAAAGCCTCTCTATAAGTTCCATCAGAAAGGATATCACCGGATACCTGCGGATCAAACTCCGCGAGGACGTCACCCTCGATGCTATGGACAAGAGTCTCGAGACAGAAATTCTGGACAAGCTTCCCGGAAATGTATCGGTGTGAGTAGGGTCAATACTGCTCAGAATCATACCCGATTATGTGCTAACAGGAATAATTAGGTTTCGACTCGTTTCCCTAAATATTGAAGCAATTATGCGAGAACCAACCATTTATCGGAGACGGGAAAGGCTTAACAAAATGACCGACGGACCGGAGTGGGGAGATGCTTACAGTTCGACGATTGAACGGGTAAAGGCACAGGATGAGGGTAAATCAAGACTCGGGATGGCAGCTTTGATGTGGCTCAGTAACGCGGAGCGGCCGCTGAGTGCGGATGAGCTCTGCCATGCCCTAGCAGTTGAGCTAGGCTCTAAGGATTTCAATGCCGGGAGCGCCCCTTTAATCTCGACATTGGTGGGCTACTGTCAAGGGCTTATCACTGTGGATGAAGAGACATCGACTGTGCGACTCATCCACCCTTCCGTGAAAGAGTATCTTTCCACCCATACCGATATTTTCTGTAAACCTCACTCGGCAATGGCCGAGATCTGCTTAACCTATCTAAATTCCGCACAGGTCAAGGCTCTTTCAGCCGACCCCTCCACCGTTGCCCATGACAAACCCTTTCTAGAATACTGTTCCGTATACTGGGGAATCCATGCAAAGAGGGAACTCTCAGATCATGCAAGATCGCTTGCACTAGAGCTACTTCGGGGATATGATGACCACATATCCGGCAAGTTGCTTTTAAAACAAGTAAAATATCTGGATCGCAGGGACTGTGCTAGCAACTCTGGGAGCGATCTTGGGAGTGATATCGATTTTCCTTTCAATGGACTAGACTGCGCATCGTTCTTCGGAATTATAGAGCTTGTGACTACTTTGAAGTCAATGGCATGCTATCGCGACGGAAGCAGTGTTCTAGTGCCTACTCCCGTTGTATGGGCTGATCGCAATAGGCACGAAAAAGTGGTAGAAATGCTTCTTACGGATTTTATGTCCGGCCACAACTATCGCCTAATACCGCTAATATATGCCATTCAGCGTGGCCATGAGCGAGTGGTGGAAATACTACTCAGGCAGAGGTCGGTCGACCCCAACAAGCCAGATAATTGGCGGAGGACAGCGCTCTCGTACGCTGCTCAGGATGGACTTGAGGGAGCAGTGAAAATACTGCTCCAGCAGCAAGGGGTTAACCCCAACGAGTATGATGATTCCGCAAATACACCACTTTCATTTGCCGCCAGGAACGGGCATGTCCGAGTAGTGGAAATACTACTCGAGCATAGCGGTATCGACTCCGGCAAGCCAAATAATTCCGGCCAAACGCCGCTCTGGTATGCTGCTTCCGGTGGACATGAGGAAGTGGTAAAAATATTACTCGGGCAGAAAGATGTTAACCCCGACAAGCCGAACTATGACGGTCGAACGCCGCTCATATGTGCTGCTTCTGGTGGACATCAGGAAGTGGTAAAAATATTACTCGAGCGAGAAAATGTTAACCCCGACAAGCCGGGCAATGATGGTCGAACGGCGCTCATATGTGCTGCTTCTGGTGGACATCAGGAAGTGGTAAAAATATTACTCGGGCGAGAAGAGGTCGACCCTAACAAGCGAGATCACAGGGGCCAAACGCCACTCACGCTCGCAACTCGATTGGGCTTCCAGGAAGTCATAACTCTGCTACAGTCCCACGGTGCTTGAACCCCAGCGTAATCCGGCGCCTAGGAGTCACTACCCCGTGGAAGTCACTCCCATCCCTTCCCTTTCGTCGCATGTTGCTCACGGAATTATCTCTTCGACATCACCCTTTGCAGGCGAAGGTGGTCCCCGGGCTAGGAATGCACATAGATACTATCGTCCGATACTCCCTGTCTAACCTAGCTGGGTGAGGAGGATTCTTGGATTCCGGTTTACAAAGCACTGCAGTCTTGCCGATAGAGTGCAATGGTTTCATTGTTGTGAGAAGGCTTAGTTTATAGCTTTATATTTCCATCCTATCATATTCAATTTTCCTCGAGCTGCGATTTCTATCCGGCGCCATTTTCTTTTTCGTACTTCTTACATAGTTTCCCTCCCCTCCTTTACTCCCCTCCCAACCTCTCAGTGACACGAGGACTATATAGCGCGTTTATTTATAGATAGAGGAACGGCCTACGATAGCGATTGTGAATGATTATATAATGGTAGTTTAAGGATTGGAGACTAGTTATCATAAGTGTTATGGATTAATGAAGGGTGCGGCATTGCACTTGGTGGATATTATATCTACTAGCCACCTACCCCCGCCATAGGCAAGTGCATGTGTGAGGACCTAGCAAACAAACCCTCTATGTCACCTGTCAAACTCACCCGCATCGCGATCAACCCGATGGTATTAAACATACCAGCAGATAAAAAGTCAGGCAGATACACTGTAACTTAGTGCGCATCCGAATGGTGCCGCCAGGTGCTTACCCCCCCGGCCGTTAGTGTTGCATGATCGGCAGGAAAGTGCCAGAGTCGACGGAAGCGGATACCGGTGGTTGTATGAGACAAAGAAAACAGATAGATGATGGACAAGACGGGATAATAGTTTTAGTTGTTTCATTTGTTATAGACGGAGGGATAGACGGAAGGGTTCTGGCTATGTATTTTCTTTATTCAGAGTACGGAGGTACGCAGGCAAATGGGATTACGCATGAATGGGAGATCAATAGGTGTGGCAAACGATAGAATGGTTGAGATTGTTTTATTATATGATATAGACTTATGTTTGGCTAGTTAGTTTAGATGACGAGCGAATGAAGTTTTTGATTTCCCTAGTACCCCTTTTGGTTGAGCCCTAGTCTAGTTCGACCGTTCGACCGTTCGACCGTTACGCGCGATTTATCCCCCCGCAACAGTGAGGACATCACGGAGGCTATTAGCCGAGGGGCTGCCAACAATCCTAGCTCCTTCGACTCCCGTACCGGCACTAGGAGCAGCCCCACTAAGGTTGGGAACGGAGCGAAAAAAGAGCCCACAGCATCGAACTCGAATAGTGTTCCATCGGCTAGTGAATTGGGCGGGAAAGTGAGGTGAACAGCGGTTATCTTTGTGTCCTATAGGGCTAGTTGGATTAGAATTAGTGCGGCGCGACATGAAGGACTGCGGTATAGATTGGGTAAGGATAGATTCCTGGTTAGCGAATATGTGGTTAAGATAGGGTTATCCGTGATCGGGTTTGCAAAGGCCGGGGGGTTGGAGAGGGGGGGGGGGGTTGAGCGCGGACCTATGAAAATGGGGATTGATGGTGGGTTGTTTAATTTCTTAGTAAGCAAGAATAGCCGATCCTCCTACAATAGGGGAATTTCTATCTGACTCGGCTGTATGGGTGTTTATTACTACTTGTAAGGTGGGGAAGGAAGGGTAAGCATCCTTTTCTGATCATTTTATTCGTTTTTTCGGTTCCGATTACCTTCAAATGTCATTGCTCATTGTTTTATTAGAGGGGGTTCTATCCTGCGCTGTACTCGGGGATGCACGAAAGTGATTAACATTTTGTGGCGCAGTTTGGCACGAAGTAATAGGACCGGTCTGGCATGGCCCACACCAAACGAGCACGGTCACTTTGAGCCGAAATGCGTCACAAAATGCAAAACACTTTCATGCACCCCCGAGCACAGTACCAGTGCCGTTAGAAAAGTTCTGGGACAAACGGCAAAACACACCAAATATGCCACATTTCGAGGTGCCCCAACACAAAAATGCCTAATAGCACTGCAATTCTCTTAAATTTAAAAAATCAGGCACTATCTCAAATTCAATATACTGAGCTGGTAGAGCCTCTAGATAGTTCTAAGCATTGCAGACCTTTCTTAAAGTGGTGGTAGCCAGACTTCCTGGTTTCATGTACTTAGTGATTCAATATGTAATTGGACACTCTTGCACTATTTAGTGGCAAAACAATCTCAACACTTGTTGAATTGTAAAGTATAAAGTAGGTGTCTTGGCATTGATTTCTCACCACAAGCTAGAATACACAGTGTGCCTTCCCGCAAAGACTCAGAAAAAATATGAATTTTTTTTACAAGGTACACCAGATACAAGAAGTGGTGTCAGTAAAATTGAAGGCTCTCATTAAGTGAGATGGGGCTGTTGTGGTGTACTGAAAAGTGGGACTTTTGGTGTGTTTTGGCATTTGTCCCCGAACTTTTCTAACTGCACTGTACAGTACAGTAACAACACCCCCCCATATATGTCACTCCAGTGCCAATATCCAATACTGCGTTCAATGTATTATATACCGAGATCGTACCTACAATTTAGGGACTGGTCACCGTAAATGATATTGGTTAAAGGTCTGTATTGGACGTGATAGATACCTGGTGACTAGTCCGGCTATATCAAAGTCGTGAAAACTGTAATAGTTGGACCTCAGGCTAAGACGTCTGGAATTCCCCCCTCTGGATTAGGGGGAAAAAGTCCAGCGAAAAATTGGTTTTGCATCCCTCCACTGGGACAACTAAAAAGAAACGAAAGACTGACCTTACTAGGAGAGGTAACTCCAACATCCTAGAATGAGGTCTGATTAGCTGTTACGGTAGCATCGATTGGGAGAGGAGCAAGGAAAGAAATCTCCGGACCACTTGCCAAAAGGTTTCCGATCAACAACATAGCTCTTGCTCAATTACTATAAGAAAGTGTGCTCGAGTAAAGGGATGGCCCTATCCGGCTTGAAAATAGACTAGCCGAAGAGCCCGCGTGGAGAGAAGGTGGGATGAATCGTGGTTTTCATTTGTGGAGCGGCTTCGGTTGGGTTGGAATCAGTGTGGCGTTGTGGCGCATGCTGCAGGTGGGAAGTCTTTTTTCCTGAGTGTTGGCACACCGGCTATCATATCTCTGGGCCTGCAGGGCTCTACAGATCTCGATATTTCTGTTCATGATGGATTCTTAGACAAAAGCTGGAGGGGTAACGTTCTCTCTACCATACGGAAAAAGAAAAGTCAGGTCAAAACCCCGAGGAAAGAATGAAGCAAATGGAGATTCCATGCTTATAGCCCGTTTACCTAACCATCTAGTTCTAAAGTTTGGATGATAAAACTAGACGATGGTGTCCCAACTGGGATCATTGTCCGATAGATAGTACAAAAGCTTTTCCCCAATTTTTTACCGTCTTGAATTCTTGTAGCTAAATGCTCAAGACGTGATATTGCCTCGGAGGTGCAGTGTCAAATTCCACCAGACTCTAGACTGCCCCCTACGCCGTTTACCTACCCACACACCCCCGACAGTCAAGGTCACATTAGCGGTCGGCACCGCCTCGAGCTACTAGACGGCTGTCTACAAGGCACAAGGGGTATGTTTTCGCACACAACACCACGTCAGTTACAACCACAGTCATTGAAATTGCACCTCCGTGTGATCAATCACATTTCAGTTTTTGACCAATCGCGTGCCTTGGACCCCTCTTCACGACGGCTTCAAGTCTTTAGTCTAAGAGCATCCTACTCTTACGCTAATTTCATCACTGGAAGATATATTTATCTCTTCCATCTATTGTTTTATCTCCCTCATCTTCCATTAACTCCACGGTATCTGGACATTATGGTTAAGCGAGGATCTACTACTTTTTTGGGAACCAAGGTTGCTAAAGCGGGGATGGCGGCTTTGGCCGCGTTGACGAGGATATTGGAGTTGGAGAAGGAGGTGGGAAAGTTGAGACACCATGTTTCCGTTTTGTCGAAGCGGATTCATGTGATGGGTAAAGAGGCGGAGAGAAAGGAGGGGGACAAGAGTGCTGAGGTGGCTTCGCCCGTGAGGGTTCAGGAGCCTGAGCCGCTAGTAGTGACTGAGCCCGAGGTACGGAGGAGTGGTACAATTGTGGCGGATGCTGATGAGGATGTTTGGGTGGCGCAGGTGGCGCAGCCACCTGTGGCTGAGTCAAGGGTGGCGGTGGTAATGGATGGACCCGAGGTGGCGATGGTGAGGCTGCCGAAGGGTAAGAGAAGGAGGGTGGATGAAGAAGAGGATGAAGATGTTGTGTCGGTGGAGGTTGAGGGGAGTGAGGCGGAGGGGAGTGGGAGTGAGATGGTGGAGGTAGCGGAAGGAGGGATAATTGTGGCGTCGTCGATTCCGGTGGCGCCGAGGGGGATGCAGATGGTGGGAGTTGCCCCAGTTGGGCCGAGAAGGGGAGGACAATTTGGGCGGGGTGTGGTTAACCCCAACTTTCCTATGTTTTTCAACCATGCCCGACGCTTTGCCGGAGATCACGAAAAATGGCCTGTGCGGCGTGGTGGGGGATACAGATAACCTTGAGTGGCAAGGGTGAACTTAATGAGGGCCGCGTCGCTTATTACGAATCCGCGTGGTTAGGGCTTGCTTTTCCCCTTAGCCAGTTGATGGAGGAGTCCGCTTGGTGTGTGAGCACTGGGAGTTCGGAGACGTAAGTTTACCTTGTTATTGTTGTTTTACTAATGATACAGATTCTTCATTCGGCTTGGTGACCCGCTCGGGGTGCAGTTTGGCTACTGGGGGAAGTCGGATTAGTGGTTTTGATGTTGATTTAGGTTAAAGGGTTGTTTGTTGTTTCTTTGCTGCGTTATAGGTGGTGAGGGAGTAGAGTCTCGGTAGGCGGGTCCGGGATCTGACCAGATGATTGGCGTAGCCATATGCTTTAGAGTAGCTAGGTAGCCGAAATGGAAAAAGTTTATAAAAAAAAAAATGTTTTCGCACACACCACTTTGTGACCCACCAATTTTCTAGTGTTTTTTGCTGGTCAGCCACTTTGGTGTGTGCGAAAACATACCCCCTGTAACTTGTATATGTAAACGGGGCTAATTTACGATCTAGCTAGGCTTATTCTACAGCAGGGACTTAGGAATTTTCGTGAGTGGCTGCGAGGACAGTATTGTATGAGAGTGGTGCGATAGATCAGGAATTAGAAACCTGTATAAACCGGTATGACTCCCAGGGTACCGACATGGCGCCCGGAAGAATCATGTTAATTCACAAGGTTCGGGTGGTTGAATTGGAAAGCTCTTGGGCGCTGTGAGAGAGTCAATTTGGGCGCTTGCGGCGCTGCTTTTATACCAATACCCCCGCTTTTCTTCAACTAGACCCACTTCCCCCCCCATCACGGGAATATCAACCAACAATACCCAGAATCCCCTCTATTTCGACCGTGTGAGCGATAAAGAGTGGAAGATGCCTCAATATACCGTCAATGTCAGCACCACGTTCCCCAATAATAAGAACACCTCGGATGTGTGGAATAGCGATACTATTACCGATGATCGGCCCCACCCCCTAACCTGGTTATCACCACTCAATCCGGGCTTGCGGCATTGGGACATCCAAGAACACCGTGCCAATGGTGTCGGGGAATGGCTCTTAGAGACGGAGGAAATTAGAAGATGGTACGCCGGTAGTGAGAGCGGGGAAGGTGAAAGCGCTGTTCTGTTCTGTTATGGAGATCCTGGTGTCGGAAAGACATTTATCAGGTAACAATAATTTTTCACTGGGGAGAGAAGGAAGAGAGTTCCTTGCTGATGAGTTGTGATGATAGCTCGCTAGTAGTGGACAGACTATGCGATCAGAGCAGCGGACAAAACATTGCAGTTTCATGGTTTTACTTGGACTTCGCAGCACGAAAAGAGCAATGTGCGACCAATGTGCTAGGTGCTTTGCTAAAGCAAATGATTGGTGGGGTGGAAAGGATTCCGGAGGAAACATGGTAGGCCTTTCAGCAGACAACAACCATTGGCGGGCGCAGACCCCAACTCACTTATATCGTGCAAATGATACAGCTCATCGCATCCTTACGGCGGACAGTTATGTGTATTGACGGCCTAGATGAATGCGCGGGAGTTCAGCGAGTCGGGCTCCTTGATTCGCTCAAACAAATCCTTGAGAAGTCCCCGCGCACTCGAATATTCGCAACCGGAAGACCCCACATCCTCGCCGAGATCCAAAGGCGTCTAGCTGGACACGTGAAAAGCCTCTCTATAAGTTCCATCAGAAAGGATGTCACCGGATACCTTCGGATCAAACTCCACGAGGACGACGCGCCCGATGCTATGGACGAGAGTTTGGAGGCTGAAATTCTGGAGAAAGTTCCCGAAAGTTTATTGGTGTGAGTAGGGCCAATAGTGCTGAGAGTCGTACCCGGATCTTCCGCTAACAGGAATAATTAGGCTTCGACTTGTTTCCTTAAAGATTGAGGCAATCTTGCGAGAACCAACTATTCATCGCAGACGAGAAAGGCTTAACAAAACGACCGATGGATTGGGATGGGCAGATGCCTACAGTTTGACGATTGAACGGATAAAGGCGCTGGATGAGGGTAAATCCAGACTCGGGCTAGCAGCTTTGATGTGGATCAGTCACGCGGGGCGGCCCCTGACGCCGGATGAGCTCTGCCATGCCCTCACAGTTGAGCTGGGTTCTAAGGATTTCAATGCCGGCAACGCCCCTTCAATCTCGATATTGGTGGGCTACTGTCAAGGGCTTATCACTGTGGATAAAGAGACATCGACTGTGCGACTCATCCACCCTACTGTGAAAGAGTATCTTTCCACCCGAACCGATATTTTCGGTAACCCTCACTCGGCAATGGCCGAGATTTGCCTGACGTATCTCAATTCTAGACAGGTCAAAGACCTTTCAGCCCACCCCTCCACCGTTACCCATGACAATCCCTTTCTAGAATACTGTTCCGTATACTGGGGAATCCATGCGAAGAATGGACTCCCAAATCTTGCAGGATCGCTTGCGCTAGAGCTACTTCAGAAATACGAGGGTCACATATCCGGCAAGTTGCTTTTACAACAAGTAAAATATCTGGATAGCAGGGACTGTGCTAGCAACCCTGGTAGCGATCTTGGGAGTGATATCGATTTTCCCTTCAGTGGACTAGACTGCGCATCCTTCTTCGGAATTGTAGAGCTTGTAACTATTTTTCCAGAGATGAGGCGCCATCACTACCAAGGGGGTAGTCGACTATCTGCTCCCCTTGTATGGGCTGCTCGCAATGGACATGAGGGAGTGGTGGACACACTTCTTAATTCGCGAGTGTGTGACCCCAACTGCAGAGATTATTCCGGCATGACACCGCTATTACTTGCCGTCCGGCGTGGACATGAGCAAGTGGTAAAAAAGCTACTCGGGCCGGGAATGGCCCACCCAAACACACCGGATGGCTGCGGGAAAAACCCGCTCTCGTATGCTGCTCAGGGTGGCCTTGAGGAAGTAGTGAAAATGCTGCTCCAGAAGGAGGGGGTTGACCCAAACGCGCACGATAATTCCGGAAATACGCCACTTTTATTTGCTGCCAGGAGCGGGCACGTCCGAGTGGTGGGAATACTGCTCGGGCAGAATGAGGTCAACCCCGACAAGCCGAACAGTAACGGCCAAACACCGCTCTCGTATGCTGCTTCCGGTGGACATGGGGAAGTGGTGAGAATATTACTCGGGCGGAAAGATGTTAATCCCGACGGGCCGGACAATGACGGTCGGACGCCGCTCATGTGTGCTACTTCGGGTGGACATCAGGAAGTGGTAAAAATATTACTCGGGCGAGAAGAGGTCAACCCCAACAAGCCAGACAACGACGGCCAAACACCACTCATGCTCGCAACGCGGTTAGACTTCCAGGAGGTGATAACTCTGCTGCAGTCCCACGGCGCTGAGACCCCAACGCAATCCGGGACCTAGGAGTCACTACCCCGTGGAAATCACTCCCTTCTCTCTCGTCTCATGTTGCTCACGGAACTTTCTCTTCAACATCGCCCTATGCAGGAGGAGGATGTCCCAGAGCTGGGAATGCATATATATGCTGTCACCCGTCTGCAACCCCCCGTCTAATTCGCTGAGTAAAGAAGATTCATGAATTCCGGTTTACAAAGCAGTAGTCTTGTCGGTGTGGTGAAATGATTTCATTATTGTGAGAAGGCTCGGTTTATAGCTTTAGATTTCCATTCTATCATAATATCATATTCAATTTTCCTCGAACTGCAATTTCTTCCAGGCGCCTTTTTCTTCATCCTTTCCCTTTTGGTTTCCTGGGTGGTTTTTTTCTTCTCCCCCCCCCCCTCCCCGGCCTGTCAGTGATAGGAGGGCTTATGTAGCGCGTTTTTATTTTATTTTTTAGATAGAGGAGGAATAGTCTACGATAGCGCAAGGATTCCTGAGATGATTGTGGATAATTATATAACGGTGGTTTAATGATAGGCGACTGGTTATCAATGATATGGATTAATGAAGGGTGCGGCTAGGCACTTGGCGGATACTATATCTACTAGCCACGCACCCACGTTTCAGGCAAGTGTACTGTATGTGTGAGGACCTAGCAAACAAGCCCTATACGCTACCTGTCAAACTCACCCGTATCGCGACCAAGCCGACAGCATTAAACATACCAGCGGAGAAATGGTAAGGCAGATACACTGTAATTTAGTGCGCATCCGAATGGTGCCGGTGCTCACCCCTCCGGCCTTAAGCGCTGTATCATTGGCAGGAAAGGACATCGGGGAGGCTATTAGCCGAGAGGCTACCAACAATCCTAGCCCCCCTGACTCCCGTACCGACACTAGGGGCAGCCCCACTCAGGTTGGCCCGGCAAACAAAGCGAAAAAAGAGCCCTCAGCATCGTACATCGTACTCGAGTACTCGAGTAGTGTTCCGTCGGCTAGTGAATTGGGCGGGGAGGGAACGTGAGGTGAACGGTGGGTATCTTTGTGTCGAAAAGGCTAGTTGGATTAGAATTAGTGCGGCGCGACATGATGGACTGTGGTATGGATTGGGTAAGGGTGGATTCGTGGTTAGCGAATATGTGGTTGAGATAGGGTTATCCGTGATTACCTTCGGCAATCGAACCCGGGGGGTTGTTTAATTTCTTAGTAAGCAAGAATAGCGGAGCTTCTTTATCTTCGGGGAATTTCTACAAGTATGATAATATAATATTACAAGTGGCAACCGGCCTCCGGCCGGATGTCAGTTTTGAAAATAATTATTGTAGCCAAGAGAAGTGCTAGCATTAGAGGTGTAATATATTTTTTTTCCAGAAATAGTACACAAACTTGAAAGTGAAAAGTATATCAAATTTGGTGTTGATTATGGGCCCTGAAAACATGTGCCACTAGTAGCTGTGTTCCGCACTCTGCCCTGCTGAAAGACCTGGAGTGGGGTATTTTTTTTGGTTCCCTACCCCTGCCCCCAGCTCTGTCCATTCCCTTGATGGCTTCCAGAAAAATAGTTCGTGAGAAACTGAACCCTGTTGAGGGAATAAGTGGGCACTCACCCCAGATGGGGGTGTACATAATCTAAAAATAATACCCTTCAGCTGATTAAAATAGTAGGACCTAGTAAGTAAAAATCAACCCCACTCAGTCCCATCCCGTCCCGCTCCATAATAAACCTGAATCAACCTATAGACAATCTCATTTACCAACCTTCACAGCATATCAGAAATCCTACTCTGATTCCTCCTCTTTCTTATCAAATTCCTTCTTTCAAATATTCTTGTCTCTCTTTACTTCTCTATACCTGTTTTGTACATTTGGAAGCCTGCTAGAGGACTCTATACTAAGAACTAGCTGCCTTTTACCTCCATCAGAGTCAATACTATCTGGATTTACCCTATATTTTCAACAGGCAAGACTGGTCAGGCTTCAGCAAAGCCCAGCCTAGCGTACTAAAATTCTCTTAGATCTCACCTGGCCTGAGCATGCAGGCCTGGTTAAGCATAGTTCTAGCCTGGCTGGTCCTGCCAATATGCTTTATAGGCTTTTTCCTGGCTACTTGATAGGCCAGGCTAGTCATATATAGCCTAGCTTGACCTATATGGTGACTGTCATCATACTCAGAATGAGTGGCCACTCTGTGTCAACAGCCAAATTCCCCGTAAATGTTTCCCAATTACCCAACATGATTAAAAACAAAGAAACAATGACGCTTTACCATTAGCGAAAAACTCAAAATACACTAGTAATTGTTAATTAAATCATTGTATTAATTGTAGAAATAGAGCTGTTGTTTTGGTAGATTAATTGTGTATAGTAGGATAGTGAC
>Ga0307513_10002244_pt1 | contig 26981 bp, 33 predicted proteins | sample 15_EM_MG_FD_202174 | JGI IMG/M metagenome (GOLD analysis project Ga0307513, IMG submission 202174) | Populus trichocarpa ectomycorrhiza microbial communities from riparian zone in the Pacific Northwest, United States - 15_EM | ecosystem: Host-associated > Plants > Roots > Unclassified | place...
GGAGGACCTCCTAGGGTTCTTGGCGCTGGCGCGGCGTCAAAGATTCGTTGTTGTTGCTGTGGCGGGAGGGAAGAGTAGAGAGGTAAACAGATCAGAGGACCGATGGATGACGCCGTTTCTCGGTGAGAGAGGAGGAACTCGATTTCTTGTTGGATCCTTTTGCATACATCTTCGATCTCTTCCTCTCCTGTCAAGAAAACGAGTATATCGCCCGGTCCTTCGAACCTGTGAATCGTCAACGCAGCTCTTATCGCAGCCTCGACGTAATCCTCTTGTCCTTCTTCGGTATAGAAAACCTCAACAGGGTGCGTCCTCCCAGGTACCTTCAACAACGGTACCAACGCTCCCTCCACCAAACTGAAGTAAGTTTGGAACTTTCGAGCATCAAGCGTGGCGGACATGATGATCAACCGAAGGTCTTCCCGTTGTCCGATGAGCTGTTTCAGGAGGGCCATGAGGATATCCGTCGCGAGAGTACGTTCGTGGACCTCGTCGAGGATGATTGTCGAGTAACGGGATAAGGTTGGATCGGCCATCGCCTCGCGGAGGAGCATACCATCCGTCATGTACTTGAGGAAAGTACAATCCGGCGTCGTCATATCTTCGAATCGGATCGAGAACCCGACTTCCTTTCCAAGCGGGACTTTTCGTACGGGAAATATCAGAAACATTGTGTCAGCGAGATCATCCCACCTTTGTCGTGTCCGATACAATGAGGGAGGTAACGCGACTCACGGTCCATCTCTTCAGCAACGCGCTTTGCTACGGACGTAGCGGCGATTCGCCTAGGCTGTGTACAGGCAACCATCTTTCCCCTGAGGTGTGGTCGGTCACTGTAACACACGAATTGGGGTATCCTGATGGAAGAAGATAATCGGTAGTCTCGCGTCAGACTACCAGAGGGTTCGTGAGGAAAGTTGAACACCGACTGTGTGGTTTTCCCCGATCCTGTTTCGCCAACGTAGAGGCAAACCTGGTTGCGATCAAACTTACAGCGTTGAAAGGGTTAAGTAAGGTATTGTCAATATTTTTCAACAGGGATACTGACCATCTCATAAAAAGCTTCCATTTTATCGTAAACTGCGAGATCCTTCCTCTTGGCTAGGATCTTTTTGAATCGGTCTGAGTAAGGACGACCGGTGAAGTAGTTCACGTCTCCTTCCTAGCGGGATGTGAGGCGACGAAAGGTGGGAAAAAGCCGTCGCTCCATTTCACACCAGAGAGAGCTGAACGTCCTGTGCGCTCGTCACGCTCATCGTTTCCTTCTCTGTTGCGGGACTATCTCGACTCAGGAGAACAGAATTCCCGAGGACGCCTATGAAGACAATGCACAGGCAGACTGGGGTACTGGGAGATCTCCTTGTCAGCCTATCTCAGCGGAAGATATATCACCGGTACTTACCCGCCGTGTTCGCAGGGAGACCGCGCTTACGTCTCGATCTCAGTGGAGTTTTTGTTGTGGCGGTGGAACACGTGACGCGGCGCCTGGGCCCTCTCCAAAACGGAAGTCGCGTTTCGCGGCGAAAACTCTGAGGAAAGCGAACGATATAAAACCATGGCGCCAATTCTCTCTTTCACGTCTCTATGCTCAGGACCACCATGAACGCACTCCGTTTCGCGCAGAAGGGGGCTATCGAATCCGTGCTCAAGCTCGAGCAAGTGCCAAAACCCACTCTCGCCGCCGGCGAAGCTCTGGTCAAAGTCAAGGCAGCGGGCATAAATGGCGTACGTCCTTCGATCGGGCTCATCTCCCAATCCGTCTCGCTTTCTTCTTACGTTTTGCTGACCGACGCTCGCTATAGTCCGATAGCGTTGGAATTCAAGGTTGGATCCCCGTCACCACCGTACCCCGCGTGCCCGGTCGAGACTTCTCTGGAGAGGTCGTCGATGTTTTCGACGAGTCTGCTAAGGATTGGGTAGGGAAGGAGGTTTGGGGGACCGGGGGAGCGAGAGGTTTCGCGTTTGATGGAACCTACGCAGAGTGCGTTTCTCCCGGTTTTCGTCAGCGCCCATTTCTCGGGACGCTCACCCGCCGTTCCCAGGTTCACAAAAGTCAAGGTGGCGGAGCTGAGCAAGAAGCCTAAAACGTTGGATCACTCCCAAGCAGCGAGCCTTGGTCTCTCTCTCGTCTGCGCGTGGATCGCCGTGCACCGTCTCTCTGAGGTCAAGCCGGGCGACAACGTTCTGGTCATTGGTTCGTTTACCGCCTTAGCTCGCTCGTGTCACGTGTTTACAGTCTGGCAGGCGCCCGGGGTGGAATCGGCTCTGGGGTTATCCAGCTACTCAAGGAAAAAGGCGTAACAAATGTCTATGGGACCTACCGTACCGTCCCTGCCAACACGCCTTCTGGTCTCAAGCCTCTAGCCCTCCCCGACGCGACCGCAATCTCGACCGCGTTGAAAGCTTCCGGCGACTTTGGAAAGATCGACGTGTTGGTAGACTGTGCAGGGTACGAAGACCCTCTCAACGACGCTCTTAAAGCCATGCGAAACCAGGGTCGTGTCATCGTTATGGCCGTTCATCGCCCGGACGGTCGGTTCAGCATTGATCTTCGCACGTTCTACATGAAGTCTCTCGTCATGAAGGGTCTCAAGTCGAGCCTCTTGAACGAGGTCGAGGTGAAGGAGATGTTGGATTACTTGTCGGGGAAGTACGACGATGGGACGATTGAGCCTCCGAGGAAGATTGCGACGGTGTCGATAAAGGACCTTGGGGAAGTTCACAAGGCGTTGGAGGCGGCGACGACGAGGTCACAGGACCGTATTGTTGTACTGCCGTGAAACCGGAAAGTCTGTTTGTCTAGAATGTATTCCTAAGATGTGTCGTAGTGACACAGTTGCATCGCGACTCGTCGAATTCCTTGGACCTCTCTTCCCACGTCCGCCACGAATAATTGAATCATCATGCATCATGTATCGCCCTTGACTAGAGCTCCGTGCAAACTGGAGCGGTGATTTGGGGTCCATCGCGTGATCCTCAACTTGGATTCAGCGCCGTCTGTTGCCGCCGGATGCTTAGTCCCGGAACTTCCTTTGTTCCTCCTTGGAGATCATTAATCATCTGTCACTGGACGGGGAGGGGGCCAAAATCAAATCCCCCGTCCAAAGGTCCGGGATACATGTCCTGCCGACCCAGACAACCGGTTCGGAATTTCCGCGTCCACAAATCTCAAGGACGTTCCGACAAATTCCACGAATTATTTTGACTTCCCCGCGGTTTGATAGTTCTACATCAGTGCAGGTCTGGACCGCGAGTCGGTCGGTAACTATAGCAAGTGTTTCTGGCACGCGAGAGCTCAAGCTTCAAGTCACAAGCATCATTTTGATTCGGAATCTGGCAGTGATCTGTTGGAAGGGGTCTGGAGTGGCAACGAAGGTGGATAGATAAGTTTTGAAGAATATCTGTCCAAGATACAGAGAGTTAGCGAGTGGTCCGGTGCCACGGCTGTTGCTGCGGCGGGGACGTTCCCCTAATTTATTTAATTTGTTGCATGGTCCGTGTGTGTGTGGGGTAAACCCATATATCCAGCTGAGGGTACGGCGCACGCTGACGGTCAAATCTCCATTGAGGAAGTCTTTGTTTGGTTCTGGAGGCGGTGTCAACCACATCTTCAGAGCGGGGGAATGTCAGTATTGCCGAGATACCGGAGATCTCGGCATGGGCCGATCAAGCGCCCATCACGGTTGCATTTTCGATCACTTCCGGTCTGAAATTGCCACTTTTGCCACTCCCGATTTTGGACGAGACGCGTCGTGGCGTCGACATTTTTTTCCTATGAACAGTGTTTCCCATTATCTAATTTGCCCTCCCCCCACTCGCGCGATAGCGGGTTGTTGCTGGAACTTGGGGCTGGGACGCCGTGGCCGGAGAAGGGAACGTCCTCTTCTGCCGACTCCGGACCGGCGGAGTAGATGACGGGTTGAGACAAAGGCGTGCCCATTGCGGGCGTGGGAATTCGTGGCTTCGCGGTTTTTTTGGTGGAGGGGTGGATAAGGTCACAGACGACGACCAGTGGCGCTCTCTCGTGTTCCCCTGCTCCCTCCCCCCACCAGCACGCCTCTTCCCACACGCAGTCCATCAATGCCGCAGTGGCAATACCGAGTGGCTATCTATATACGTCGTGCTTTGGTTAGCTCTTGATTGTGCCTACCATCGTCGACCAACCGTTCGCGCTATAGAGAGGGTTAGCTGATGTCCCGGTCACCCACTGCAAGTCCGTTCGCCACCTCCCCGGTTCAAGAACATTCACTCAATACTACCCGACTTCAATCTAAAAAGCCGCTTTGTCGGAAAGGAGAGGGATCACCGATTTGGCTTATCCCAAACGCGGCACGCCTCAATCATCGAAGCGAATGGTCTCAACTCCGTCCAGCTGGATCACCGTCATCACTTGCGGGATGGGATCTTTGAACTTCTGATTTATCGATGTGAGGATCCAGAGAGAAACGGTGTTTATGGTTGACGAACTCGTGGGAGCGGGCAGTACCTTTAATTCTCGCTATGAAGAACTAATCTATTGGCCGGCTCATACAGTCAGCTCTCTCCAAAGCGCGGAGGCGGAAGAGAGACAAAGCGTGGTTGAATGCGTCATCCGCCCACTGTGGGGTCACATCCACCCGCTGGTCTTTCCGTCTGGACTAGCACATTTTTTCGTGTTAGCAATCAGTAATTTCCACCGTAGATTCTATACATCGGACTTATCTTCTACCATATGATTTACCTGTGGCGACCTCAACGATCTAGCTGGAGATCCGGCGATCAGCGTTTCAGCGGTTTGAGTATGGCATTGCCACCAACCCACCCTCTCTCTCCAACCCCCGAAGCTAAGAATCGCCCTCGACTTGACAAATGAGTCAAACCCAAACGATCCCTTGCCGCGAAATTAGCTTTTTGTCTCCCCGGCGGTGCATCCCAAGAAGCGAGGGGACCGGGATCACCGAATTTGGAACAAAGGGATTTTCACAGCGGTTTGTATCTCCACACCCCCATCCACTCTACTGTCGTCAAAGCCTGCCTTCGTACCCCCTTCCTCTTCAATTCTTGTTCACACACTGTTCCATTCTCCGAGCTTCACGGTTGGTACAGAACCGAGATAACCAACCGTCTTCTTTGTTTTTCTGAACTGGAGGGCCTTCCGCCACATTCATGGCACCCGGTATTGTTTTTGTTTCTTCCCGCCTTCCGATTGCCTTCGCACAGGTTGGTTGAATTCGACAATCGCGATGTCGTGCTTTTGCAAATGCCATGGTCACTCGGTACCTGTGTCATCAAGGTTTCTGCAGGAAGAATGGTGGATCGATCTGTGGTTTGGTGGACCGGGAGCATGGCCTTGACTCTGAACAATGTGGACCACAAGTTCTCGACGAGGTATATGAGATGCGGAGGGTGGGTGGTTGAAAGGTACCACGAACCCCCTCGTCGTCTCTCGCCCCCTATTACCGAATCGATATCTCGTTCCCCGAGGCATAATGGACTTTCGGCAAGACACTGCCCGATTCGCTACGGCGCCGATAGGATCCTGCTCACGAGTGTACCCCCTATACAACTGGAGCACTGGCGCGCTCATCCCGTATGGCGGACCAGCTACGGAACCATCGGTATCGTTCGTCAAGATCCATCAGTCGTTGTGGTTGGCATCCTCAACCTCTCTTTTTTGTGGTGTGATCAGTCTTGATCACACCGCAGATCACCAGGCCGCAGTCTGCCCGGTCGCGGGGGAGCGCAATCAGACGTGAACGAGGTGTGTGATGTCATCTTTGTCATGTTTGCAACTGCTTTGCTTATTTTACCCTTGGATGAAATCGACAGACCGCGAGATAAAATCAAATGAGCCAGCTGAATGGTGGGATTTAACCTCGTAAAGGGCTACCCTGGTTGCTCGGCTTCGCGGTCTCACGGACCTCCAAGTTTTGAATACCGGTACGGGCGCCTGGCCAGTAGCGGTCTTCAGTTCGCTCATCCATCACCCCGCTTTTTCTTTTCCGGCCATTAAACGACCTGAGGGGTGTCGTCCCTTTGGCGGCTACTGGAACGCGGGTGGAGGGAATCAAGTTGACGCACGAAGAGTTACAAGTGCTCACTGGTGGTCACGGGAGGTTGAGGGTCGTTCGCTGCTTGGAGTGTTGTGGCTGGGTTTCGCGACCCTCCTTTTCGTTCTCGTGAACTGCGCACCTACGAACGCTCGCACGCCGGATTGATGACGGAGCTTAGACTCGCCTCTCCTCATTGTCGAGTGAGGGCTCCGTCACCAATCCGGCGGGCGAGCGGTCGTGGAGTGTGTTTTTCTCTCTTTTTTTCTTAGCCAATTCGGCCATCCCTTCGTTAAAAAAAAACTTTCCTCCCGTTTCTCGGAACGGATTGGTATTTCGGCACATGTGCTCTGGCGGCTGAGTAGAATCAGAGATAAAATAGATGTGGTTCGCATGGTGCATATTGGGGTTCGATTGAGCGAGCGAAAACGTTGTAGGATTTTTTGCGAGGCTGCGTTGAGAGGGGGTGTGGGTGGTGTGATGCCATCAAAAAAAAAGAACAGGACGCTCGGTTCAGCTCGGAACGCCTGTCTCTTCCCGGGTATTGTTGTTAGCAGGCCTTAGCAGATCGCTGTAAGCCTGCAAAGTAGCGGCACCGGGGCCGTTGGCAGAGGGTGACAGCTCTCATATCAATGCGAAGTACCCGCTAGCCGCAGGCTCTTCACAGCAGGGGTCGAATGTGTATTCTCATTGCTTGGTAAAATACAAGGCGTAAAATACAACAAAGCAAGGGCCGGGGGAAAACCCGTTCATCGTAAACACACACACGAACACCTGTCCAACCACGTCCCTCGATAGCGATTCCACTGAGCTCGAGCCTTGAGGCTAATTTTACTTCTACAACTCCAACGTTGGAGATGGATGACGCACACCGGGTCCGGAGACAATGGTTCCTGAAATGATTGGAGTGGAGTTTGCCTCCTTCACTGGGGGACTGTCCGTAAGGATACACCGCGTGCCTAGGTGAACATCCATGGACTTTTGAGGAATACGTAGAAACTCCGACCGTTTTGTCGGATCGCGGACAGGCGAATCCCGGTTACTATGATACATGGGGTCTTACGGACAGCCACCCACTCTTCATACCTTGTGTCTGGAGTGTCAAGGGATAACATTGACATTGAGGGGTGTTCAGCTGAGATAATAACGCGAGAGTTCGCCAAATAGTACCTGCAACCTCGTACCGGCCTGGAAGTTGCTGATTCTGCCTGACAGTTGGTAAAGCCCGGCGCCGGGCAGTTCTACCCCCAATGTTGTATCCGTCCCGGCGGCTGGGCCCTTCGGTGTCACGAGCAGCAGTCCCACGCCTCGTTTTTCACGACGGATTACGAACAGTCATTAACTGTGTCAAGACTCACTTTCAAAATCTCCGGTCTTTTCCACCGTACCCAAGTTGTAGCACGAGTTAGGTGACCGGATTCCGCGAAAACGGCGGCCAGGTCCGGGACGTGCGCAACGGAGGGAAGTACCTTCAACGGGGGAGAGAGCAGGTCGGAAGAGGTTGTGACACGGGCCTGAGAAAGGAATCTGTGGAGGTTGAGCACAACTACCGCGTGTACGGGTGTGTCCAGTTGGAGGATCACAAACGACACGGTCGATAACGACAAAAAAGGGAGAAGGTGACGGGTGTGACATGTAACACACGGACACGGAAGCCAGGGCGTCGGACCACCCATCTTACGAACACGGAGGACCTTCCGCCACCTTCATGGTCTCTGGTTTTGTTTTGTTCCATTCCAGCCCTCTGATTGTTTTCTCACAGACCGATTCAACTTCACCATGGTGACGTCGAACCCCCACAAATACCATGGCCACCCGCCGTACCCGTCTCGTTAACCGTGATGTTTGAAGAACAATAAACCGTTCTGCAGTTCCGTGGACTGGGAGCACGGCCTTGTCTCTGGACAATGTGGACCATGGACTCTCACGACGGGGTATATAAGATGGGGAGGTGGGCAGTTGAAAGGCATCACTCACCTCTCCGTTATTCCTCGTTACTCGTCCTTCGTCACTGAAACGACATCTGACACCTCGTTCTGCATAATGGACTTTCAGCAAGACGTTGCCTGTCTCCTCCCTACAGGTCCAATCCAACATATGACCCCAGAATTTGCGGCTTTCAAACCCGCTAACTTCGAGCAGATCGCCCCAACCTCGATGAGGTTCTACTCATAGATCCCCATACAACTGAGGTGCCGACTCACCCCGTATGGTGGACCAGCTACGGAATCATCGACATCGGTCATCAAGATCCATCGGTCGTTGTAGCCGGCATCCTCAACCTCTCCTTTTTGTGGTGTGATCAGTGTTGGTCGCGCCGCAGATCCCCACGCCGCAGTCTGTCCAGTCGCGGCGGAGCGCAATCAGACGTGGACGAGGTGCGTGATATCGTCCCCGTCGTGTTTACAACTGTTTCGCTTATTTCAACTTTCATAGAATCAACAGACCGCGAGACAAAGGTCGAATGAGCCAGCTGAGCGGTAGAAATTAATCTCGCAAAGGGCTACCTCCTGGAACACGGGTGTAGGGGGTCAAGTTGGCGTATGAGTTGGGTGGGCTGACCGGTTGCCAGGCTGGCAGGTTAAGGCTCGTCAGCTGCCTGGAACGCGGTGAGTGGATGGCGTGGTCCTTTCTTAGTCCTTCGTCTGACCGCACCTGGTCAAAGATCACTGGGGCTCTGGACGGGGACCCTACATCAGAACCGGATTTTTGGGAGTTTAGGGTCTACCTCAACATGAACGTTTGGTGCGATTTTGTGTCTCCGTGTCTGTCTCTTTTTGGTCGCGCTTGTCATCTGTTGAACGCTTCTCGTGAATTGCGCACCCACAAACACTCGGGCGCCGGATTGGTGATGGAGCCCTCCGTTACCAATCCGGCGGGCGAGCGGTTGTGGAATGTGTTTCTCTCTCACTCTTATTCTAAGATAACCTGGTTATCCTTTCGCTAGTTCTTTCTTCCTACTTCTAGAAATGAATGGATATTTTGGCGCATGTGTCCTGGCCTCTTCCCAGGACCAGCACACCCTCGGATCACAGCCTTCGCTCATCAGACCAAACTCCACCCCACTTTCATCTAAGTTCTCTGTCTAAATCAGTCATCAACTTTCCACAATGTCTTCTCGGCTGAACAATCGTGTTGGCCTGCAGAGCGGTGTGAGGATTTATGAGGCCAAGGTGCTCGACAATGGTATGTGCTCGTCACATTTCTAGAGGTTTTGGTAGGATAATTACTCTGTGCGTTCATAGTCTTGACAGTGGTGACCCTACGAGGCGATGAAGCACGAGGGGGCGGGGGACGAAGGGTACGGAGTATTCCACGTCAAATATTTGAGCCCCTGTGTGTAACTGTGAGAACGGCGGCCTTCGACGTGATCGGGCTGTCCGGGTTCGGCCGGGCAGTCGTCGCGAGAAGGTGGTCGTCGTTACACGAGAAAGGTCCCAAGAAATAAAGTAGAGCAAACTCTGTTTGCGTCGTCCCAGTATCTAGTACAAGTAGCTCAACTATTTATACTAGGTACTGTGTAGTCCGTGAAGTAGTGAACGTTTCGTGAAATAGTTACTTAAGTCCGTACTCGAGTCCGGGTGCCGGGGCCGGGCCTTACAGTAACTTGGCCGCGTGCTCTGCGACAAACAGTGGATGATGGATGAGGGAGCCCCTTCCGAGAGATCACCCGTATTTAATCAGAGAGTAGGGAACAATAAGGTCGTCAGGTTAACCATGAGCGTGTCAATCTTTGGGCCCACGTTGGCCACTACCGTGCAAGGATCAACGCTTTGAAGTGCTCCCGGAATTTACAGTCGGCTCCAAGCACGTCGAAGCTCGTAAAGTCATGGTCGAGTATATTTTTTTGTACTGACTTGTTCTGCAGGCACCGGATTTAAATGGATGGTCGATGCTTGCGCCTGGAATTAGCACCGATTTGTTTAACAACATACTGTGCAAAACTCTAGAGGGGTGCACTGAAACGCTTCCGTGAGTCAAGCATTTCAACAGGGGCACATCTATGAAGAGGTTCCCTGGCGGAAAATTTCCGAAGCGCCTAGAAGCGGATGGGGTGTGCGATAGTTCCACCGGACATCATGGAAACAGAAATCACTTTCGAGGACTTTTGAGTGATCGAAAGCATGAAAGTTCCCAAAGTTTCATGCCGCTTTTGAAGCACTCGAAAGAGACGAGCCCACTTTAGAGCTCTTTCAAAGTTCTTCAAAGATGGCCAAAGTGGACGAAAGTCGCTACCTGTTTTACCACTTTCGGACAGTTTAGTTCACTTCAGGCCTCGGGAGGACAAATAAATATATTGCCAGGGTACTATGCTATGTATTGCGACTAACTACAGGGAGGTTATGCTACTAACCAGAGATTACCATGGGGGTATGACAAGGCAGCGAGTGAACTTGATTATTTGAAGGCAGAAACTCCAGGTTGCATGTAGCCTTGGGTGTAGTGCCTTGACGTATATCAGCTCAGGAACACTGGGGAATGTGAGAGAATATGTGAACACATACATGGTCCATGGCACCCGCATGAGGTGCATGTTATTTGTGGATGGTCGGTGCACGGCGCCCGTTGCTGACGGCGTAGTCCAGGTTGATGGCGTGGTTCAAGTTGATGGTACGGTTTGAGTCGGTGGCTGGGAGAGGTGGTTGGGGTGACACAGGCATGTTGGAAGTGGGAGAGTGGCCGAGTACCGTGGGTGGGAGACCATGATCATAGTGGTTCGGAGGAAAGAAGGCAGGGGGATGCACACTTGGTCAAACGTAGACGAGCAGTGGGATCCCACGTGTGTGCTACGTGGGCCAATTCTGAAGTCCGTCCAGTTTGAGGCTTTCGGGCGCCCAGCCACTTTGGCCACTTTGGTTGCTTTTGGAAACTTTTCGGCAGAGGGTGACTTAACCCTTACTTTCCACCCATCTTCCCGTCTTTTCTACACTTCGGGCGACTTTCTCACTTTATGAAAATACTGTTTTCGTGATGGAGCGCGCCAATTAGAAACATTCGCATGAAACTCGACTCTAGATTTTCCTGATGTTAACCGAGCGAAGGCCATTCACCATGCTCACCACTCAGAATCTACTTCGGCCCAGCACTGACACGAGCCTCTGGGTTTCCCTATCGAGACCGTACAAAAAGGTGAAACATCGACTCGAGGGAGGCAGCCATAAGTGAAAGAGGGGGTCTGGGAGCGAAGATTACCAAGAAAGGGACGTTGATATCAAGGAAAGCGAAGCTGGCCAGAATTCGCATCCAAGTCCAGGGACTGAGGGTATGGCAGAACGTGGATGCGGTCTAGGAGGGAACAATAGTGATGGGAATAAAGCTTTCCAAGTCGATCCGTCCATCTTCAACAGTCGTGGCACCTGGGGTAAAGAGATAGATCAAAAACGACCTGCCGAGGATGAGAGCCTGAGTGCGTAAGCGCGCTGGACGAGATGGATGATACGATGCGGGCGGGTTGTGGTCAACACCAGTAGGAGAACGGGAAAGGAGATATCCTCAAGCGCGAAGGGGGAACTGCCGGCACGGTCACCAGGTCTACAATGTCCGGGATTTATGGGTCCAACGGTCGGAGGGTTCGAAAGCTTGGAGGGATTGCGTACCGAGGGTACTGGCTGGAGGAGGGTTGGCGAGCGTTGGGTGTACCACGGACTCAAAACTATCATGAACGGTGTTGAACTCAGCCTCGGCGCTTAACGTTGACTCGGAATTGAATGGATGCCATGAGGCAAGCAATCTGCTACTGTACCGCCATCTACGCTCCATCTACACTTATCTACACCGATCCAGCAACGTTATGAGGTGGCGAGAGTTCCTCCAGATACCAAAAAGGCATCGCCGGACGCGAAGCGAAGCCAGGAGCGGGACAGGCTCCATTGAAGGCCAAGGTGGGGTTGAGGTGCCACGTCTCACAGAGTCAACTCCAGATCTTCGAATTGGTTCCTCGATTTTACCAACGCCCACTCTCTTGGCCCCTCATGATCAGGGATTAAATGGTAGACAAACGACCTTGCCCCGGGGGATCCATCTAACTTACTTTCACGCAACGCAGACTCCCACACCGTTTCCGATCCAACTTTATTCGTCACCACCAGGGACCAAAGCGGCCTCCCGGAAGTTTCAGATCACACCGCCGAACCGGGAGCAGTATCCGAGAGTAAACCCAACTGGAAGTCCACCGCATACGCCGCTACTAAGTTAGCCATCAATATGGTGAAAGAATCTTCGGACGCCTTTCCCCCTCTCAAGTCTGTTGCAGGAGGCCTCTCAGCCATCCTGAATCATTGTGAGGTATGATCTACCTCCTGCACACCACCCGGTCTGAGATGCTCACAATCATCCCAGCAAACGATGGAATGTCGCCAAACGATAGAAGCATTGATACCTTGGGTTGAAGGGCTTGCAGAATCACTGGGTGCACCAGTGCCTGAGGGTGAGGTCAAAGAGGAACAGAGGAGGAAGACCCTCGAACGGTAACCCCATACTCACCAAGGTCGATGGTCGGTCTGACGCGCACGGTTTGATAGCAAACTGGATAGTATCCTTCAAGATCTCATCCCACTGGAACAGCGAGGCAAAGTCACGCGGTTCCTGAACAGTGTAGAGGATCTGGGCAAGCTTGGTGGCATGGTCGATGATATCCGTGACGCCATGATGGAGTATCAGGTTTGTCCTCATTGTCCCTATCTCCACCCCACCTAACGTCTACGTTAGACGTCGCTGCAACAAGACCTATTTGACAAGAGTTGTCGGCTCATTGTAAGTCTCAGCTGCCGAGCATCTGTCCACGTGTAATAAACAGCAAACAGAGCATAGCAGACCTCACACTTCTCAAGGGGATGTATCACACTTCAGACGCCGGACATCTCTGTGGAGACAGACAGGGATGCATGAGGGGGACTAGGAGAGATGTCCTCCTCCAGCTCGAAAGTTGGTTGAACGATGAGCAAGACAAAAGGGTGTTCTGGCTTAATGGTCTTGCTGGGACGGGAAAGTCAACCATCGCCCAAACATTTGCAGAGACGAGCTTTGCAGACAGCAAGCTTGGGGCAAGCTTCTTCTGTTCGAGAAATTTTGATGATAGGAGCAACCTTCGGTCCATCTTCCCTACACTCACCTTCCAGCTCGCTCACCGATATCTGCGCTTCCGAGAAGAGTTGTTCCCGACCCTGATGGCGAGCCCCGATGTTGGACGGGAGACCCTCTGTCCCCAAATGGAGAAGCTCATCGTCCGCCCATTCCAGGCAACACAAACTTGTACTCTCATCATCATCGATGCCCTGGACAAGTGTCAAGACGAGGAACCGGCATCCGCGCTTCTCTCTGTGCTTTCCTGCTATGTGGACAAGATCCCCTTCGTCAAGTTCTTTATCACTGGTAGACCAGAACCTCGGATTCGCTCCGGATTTCGCTTGAAACTACTTCGGCCTCACACGGACGTGCTAAAACTTCACGAAGTTGATCGGTCTTCAGTGGATAGTGACATCAAGCTCTTCTTGAAGATCCGGTTAGCAGACATCGCCAGCAACCGGAGCAACTGCGATCTCGTAGAGGATTGGCCAAGTCCACAGGATGTTGACACCCTGTGCAAGAAGGCAGCTGGATTTTTCATCTATGCTTCCACAGTCATCAAGTTTGTTGCATCGCAGTACCACCCACCAAATGAGAGGCTAGTTCTCATCACCTCACTTCCTCAAGATACTTCTCATGAAGGGAAGTCGGGCATTGATCTCCTCTACATCCAAGTCCTAGAACAAGCTCTCCACAATGGAGATGAAGGCTTTTATTTCCATCTCAAATTGGTGGTTGGGGCAACACTGCTCATCTTCCACCCACTCTCAATAAAGACAATCTCAGACCTTCTCAGGAACCATGACACACCATCCAAAATATACAATACTCTGCGGGCACTCCATTCTCTCCTCCTCATCCCAGACAGCATGGAAGATCCAGTTCAGGTCTTCCACAAATCTTTCCCTGACTTCCTCATGGACCCAAGACGATGCACAGACCCACGGTTCTCCATAGACCCCCCGGTCCATCACAGGGAAATCCTTCTTTCATGTCTCAAGTTGATGAATGGAAGGTTGAAGAGAAATATCTGCCAACTGGATGAATATGCCCTTCTCAGTGAGGTTGGAGATCTTCCCACACGAAGGACTACCTATATTGGGGATGCATTGAAATATGCCTGCTGCTTCTGGGCAAGTCACCTTGCAAGAAGTTCCCATAATAGTTCTGATGTTGAGGAAGTGCATGTGGCAATTAATGGGTTCTTTACAACCTGTTTTCTGTCCTGGATTGAGGCCCTCAGCCTCTTGGGGAAACTTGACATTGGTGTTTATGCCCTTAATGATGTTCAACAATGGTATATGATGGTGAGTCATGTAAAGTGTATGCCAAAGCCTACCTGTGTTTATAGTTATTCAGACAGGAACTCCCTGCAAATGGACCAATGATGGCCAGCATTTTCTGTTAGAGCACTTTGACATAATCCATAACTCTCCTTCCCAGGCATACCATTCTGCACTTCCACTTTGTCCTCCCTCATCCTGGCTTCATGAGTGCTATGCTGCAGAACTGGTACAAGCAGCCAAGGTGGTCAAGGGACTTCCAGATGAATGGGGAAGATGCTCTCGCACAGTTCTCTTGGACCAACCCCAAGACACCTTCTCCTGTTGGAACAATACCATTGCAGTTGGTTTGAAGGATGGGAATACAGTTATCCTTGATGCAATCACAGGCAGTCAGACAGCTGTTCTTTCTGGGCATACAGATTGGGTTAGGTCTCTTACCTTCTCACCAGGTGGGATATTGCTTGTATCTGGAAGTGATGACAATACTGTCAAGCTCTGGGATATGCAGACTGGTGGTGTTGTCAAGACCTTCCATGGCCATACTGATTGGGTTTCTTCTGTTTCCATCTCCTTGGACTGTACCAAGATTGTTTCAGGATCTGGTGATAGGACAATCTGCCTGTGGGATGTTCAGACAGGGGAGTGTGAGCACATTATAATGTAGCAGAACATTGTATGGCATGTTTGCTTCTCCCCCATAGATCCTGGGCATTTCAAATCCATATCCAATAATGAGGTCTTGCAGTGGGACATTGGTGGTCACCAAACTGGACCAACATATGATGGTTCCTATATTGTTTTCTCCCCAGACCACACTCAGGTTGCTCTATGCAACAGGACAGTTATCACAGTTCAAATTTCTGGTTCCAGAGAAACTGTGGCTGAGCTCTATACAGCCAATGACTATCCTGTCCAAGATTGCTGCTTTTCCCTTGATGGCAGGCTTGTTGCTGTAGCAGCTAGTGAAACCATTTATGTTTGGGATATTACTAGTACAGTCCCTCACCTTATTGAGACCTTTGTTGGCCATACCAACAGGGTTACCTCCCTTGCATTTTCCTCCTCCCACCTCATATCTGCATCTCATGACCAATCAGTCAAGTTCTGGCAAATTGGTAGTTTGTCAACAGATCAAGCTGCAACTGGTCCAGAGTCCACTCAACCTGTCTTGGCCTCAATTGAGTCTGTTAATCTACAGGCAAGGGATGGAGTTGCTATATCAAGTGACTCTGCTGGAGTGGTGAAGACCTGGGATGTCCTGACTGGCCTCTGCAAGGCATCATTTCAGACCCCAGCTAAAGGCAGTACCTGGAGAGATGTCCAGCTAATGGATAACAAGTTAACCTTTGTTTGGTATGATGGCACAAAAATTCACACCTGGGACACTGAGAAAGGTGAACTTGACCACACACTGGATGCATCAGTGTTTAGTGGTCTTAGGATATCAGGGGATGAGTCTAAGCTTTTCTGGGTAGGCAATGGGGTTATTCAAGCATGGAATATGCAGACATGGAGGTGTGTGGATGAGGTGAAGTTGAAGGGGAATAATGTATATCTGGACCCCTTCTGTGCAGGAAATTCAAAAATATGGGTTCAATTTGGGGATTTATCAATCCAGGGGTGGGACTTTGGGACCTCAGAATCCCCCCCTGTCCCATTGTGCAAGGCATTCACAGAGAGACCTTACTGTCAGGGCCACTCTTCACCCTAAGCTCTACTGCGCCAAAGGTGGAGTCGACTGGGGCCAATATCAACCCAGAGACAAACCACAACCACAACAGCTTTTAGTGGTCGCTTCTTCCGGTAGGTGTTCCTGCTGCACAACTGGGTTAACCAGATAGGACAATCACGAGCCCGAGTGTGGGATGTGTGCCTCAAACCGAGGGCTTATCACGAAGAGCAACGGTCTTGACTCTGCCGAAGAGTGAAGGATAAACGTCGATTAAGTGATTAGAACTGAGTGGAGGAGAGCAAGAAGGGGCTGGGGTTTCTTCCAAAGGAAAAAGACTCGCTTGTCCGTAACAGCGCAAGAGGGCTGAGAAGGGGAGAGGTTTTCCTGGAATTTCAAAGCTAAGGAGACACCAGCCACAATCTATCTACCTATATAGGAAGAGTGGTCGTGACAGTGACAGATGTAACCGGAACAATGCGAAACCAGTGTGAGGGAGAGAAAAGAGAGAAAGAATAGAAATGAATGAATGTGTGGGAACTACCAAAACCAAAAAGGGTAACAAGTACCAAAAACGGAAAGGCAGTGGTCGGGATCAATAAAGGAGTGATCGATGTGAAACAGGGGGTAAAGATCACTGATGCAGATGAATGTGAAACGTGTAAGAGGAATGAATGTAAGGGGGCATCAAAGATGAGTCCGAAACATGTCCGAGAGAGTCCAGAATGAGAGTCCAGGTCGTGATGTCATAAACGTGTCATAATGATGCAATGATGACGAATGAATGAAGTCATTGGTGACGATGGTGGAGTAGACTGATGTCATGATGACGTCGGAGGTCTGGGCAGGAGAACCAAAGTGGGTGGCAAGATAGGGCATGAGCGGTGATGAGCTCGGGCGAGCGGTGTTGCGAGATGTGGGCGGTGATGGGAATAGAGTGAACCCTTGATGGTGGGAAGAAGGGTCGGACCGAAGGTAGCGTCCAGGGGATAGTTGGAATGCATATAAGCAGGATGGATATGCGATCAATCCCCATCAAACCTTTCTACCATTTCACCAACCGCAGCAACACCTTACCTCTTATGTCTATCCGCAATGCTGCCAGCACTGATAATACTGTCGGTTCTCGTGCCGTGTATGTCGCTCCCGACAATCGGGGAGAAATCACCCGTTGTGACAATCGAGGCCATACGCGGAGTCGGATCGACCCTAATGCCGCCTATCCCAGTCCCATCGAGGCTAGTATACTCCTATTGTTCTTGAGTGGTCTGAAGGCTAACCTTTTCTTTTGAGCAGATCATGGGCCGGATGCGCTCCGGAGATGTCAATGACATCCTCGGAGAGTGTCACTACGATGATAGGCTCTGGGGGTACGCGATCAGGACCGCCGAGACATGGAGAACAAGCGATAGGGAGCAATGGAGAGATCCTGTCCTAGCTTTGTTGTTTAGGATGGGATCGTTCAACTGGGAGGGCGAAGACAAGTTGATGAACCAGGCAAAGCAAGCTGTGCGCTTGGGGACGGCTACCAGTGTCCGGATCTGGACGAGAGTTATGGAGATCCAGGAACGGGTAGGTCCATCGAGTTTGGGTAATTAAACCCTAACTGATGAACCATCAGCGAGATGCCTTGGAACGAGAGTGGCGTCAAAGTGTGACTGATGCCACTGCTGTCTTTGGTCGAATCGATAAGGACTTGTCCGCGTTGGGAGGTCGGGTTGGCCTTGATGAACATAGGTTGGAAGGTCACGAGGCGATGATCAAGAGCTTCGAGGATGATTACAGCAAGGTCTTGTTTCGAGTTCATGAGCTGGAGCAGGGACGGAGGGCTCAGCTGAACTTGATCGAGTCCTTGCAGACAGACGTCGCCTTTTACGAGTCGAACAGCGCCGTGGACGCTCAGAGGATTGAGGCTTTGGAAGGGAGGCTTGACGACTTGACAAATCTGGTGGGGCACATGCAGAGCAGACTCTGTTCCTGTGGTGACAAGGTAAGAGTCTTCTTGTTGTGACCTCAACCACAACGTTGACTCTTAGTAGCAGTCGGTTGAGGTTCCCACTGAGGAGTCGGGGTTGGAGTATTCCTCAGATTCGTCGTATCATGATGTGCCCTTGGCTGGAGCGGGTAGGATCCTGATGGTGCCTATGGGTGAGGTGGAAGTGACTGTGAACCAGGTAGGTTCAGGGGGTTAGTCTAGTCCTTTTGTTTCTGGACTAAACATCTGAACCCAGGATGCCAGTTCCGCCAAGGTACCAACAGATGCACCAATGGAAGAAGAGGAAGAAATAAGTTCGGGTTCTTCCGCCGAGGAAAGGTCGATGTCGCCGCTTCATCAGGAAGAAGAAGTTCTCCCCATCGTGTCTCAAGAGGAATTCGACTTGATGACGCGGGTCCTTGATGAGCAACCTATCCTTGGGTCTTCTGTGAGTGGGCAACGCTGCATCCGCTCAGCTGGGGCTCTTCCTTTGGCAAAGTACCATCCTTATGTCCGTTCGAACTACTTCAAAGGGCAACTCCGCGGTCTTCCCTCATCAGAGGCATTCCATGCCAACTATCTTCGAGCAAGAAGAACTGGACGTTCCGACTATCGCAGGAGTGGAAGAGAGGCGGACGATGAATGCTCAGGAGTTGAGAGCAGTCGTTCTTCACTCGAGCCAGAGGGGCTTGATGATCCGGCAAGTTCTCGAATCGCTGAGTCAGGTGATGGATCAGATCCAGATCCAACAACTCTTGCTGCTTGCGCGGAGCGGTCTCATGGCGATGGACGAGGTATCGGATGGAGCTGGAGTTTCGGAAGGAGGGACCTTGGCTGAGGAAGTAGCCGAAAGTGTTCTTGCCGAGGACCAGGGGGAGGTCCATGACTTCGAGGGGAATCTTGATGATGACTAGTGTACTCGTGTATCGGTTGTGGAGGGCAATTGACCCTAGTGTACCAATATGATGTCTTCATTGTTTTGTCCTTTTTTGCATTGTGTGTCGTAAGAGAGAAGAGAAATGGAGATTGAAGGGAGAGTGATGATCGAGTTGGTCGTCGGAATATCTTGAATGACTTGTGTTTTGTTGATTTATAAAATTTTTAAACGGGGTTTTCTTCATGACAGCAAACGCGCTGACACTTACCTGGATTTTATTGGTGGTCCCTTGAAGAGGGTTGGTAGCCCATCTTTGATTGAGGATACAATCACAGGAAAAAAAGGTTTTTCACCTATCTGGGAGATATGGAGAATTCTGTGAGGTACAATGGAATGGCCAGTATTTAGTTGCTGGCTATGAGACTGGGGAGGTAGTAATCTTGGACTTCAATCATTTGTGTTCTCAGTAGGGATATATGATGTACTACCCCTATGAATGTATACCTGTGGGTAAGAATATCTATCAGCCTAATCCCATTCAGATGATGAACATGAATCATAATGGGTTGTTCCATTGGATGACTGAGGGGAGCATCTGGAGAATATCTGAGATAAAACCCCACTGAATGCACTCACAATAGAGGGAGCCACAGGACTGCAAAAAATTGGTTCATCATGCTTTCCACATACAATACAGATTGCTAGGGTGAAACCAGAGGATGTGTAAGGGTGGGCACTACTCAATCCATGACATCTGGTAGAACAGTCCATGGTCATTGTGACCTTATTGTCTCATTGCCCTTACACCATGAGTGACCTAAAGGTAGCTGGGATAAAAGACAGCAGGGACATAAACAGACTCAGTGGAAACATTGAGGTGATTTTTGCAAATACAATCACAAGATGACTGGAATCCATAGACATGGATCTGTGGAGGTCTACAGACCGCCAGGGCTTGTGTTCAGAAGTTTCCTGTTTCAGCACTAAACACAGAATCTTTGTACTTCAAAGTCTCCTCACTGTTAATATCAGAAGTGGGTGTTTCTTGAGGGGAGCCCCCTGGTTTCATTACAAACTTAATGTTAAATTTCAAGAACAGCATGCCATTAGTGATGAGTTCCATACATGCCCCACACTCATTAATCCACAGGTTGAAGGCTGCTCATTCATTTTTCAAGAGTTTCTTCTTCTAGGCTGGGAGGGATGTTAGGCTCTTGTGGGATGAGATGTTCCATGTCTTTGTCCACCCTGAATGGTTCCTGAGGGTGTAAACTGTTCAACCTCTCTGTAGTCATTTTTAATCCTCAACCCTGCTCCTTGGCAACTTTCAACACCTTGTCCTAACCCTGTGGAATCCTGCCAATGACACAGGTGGGAACACTATCCTTGGTCGGAGGTCTGTGGGGTGGTTCCCGTTTGAACTTATGTCCCACACAAAGTGTGTCGGAGAGTTCAGGGTCAACCTTCCAACAATCTTCGCTCTGGAGATCCGCGAGGAAAACTTCATTAGAACATCTGATAGCATTTTGAGTGTCCGCAATGACATTGGGGGAGACCACTGTTGTTTTTATCGTCGTGAGAAAATAACCGGTAATCGTGGATGGAGGGGGGAAGTAATGAGTGGGGTATATCCCTGTCAGGCTCGTGACTTGGCACTCGATATGGTCCCCGTGGCGCTTGTTGGAATTCGATTGAGCGAACAAAACGGTTGTAGGATTTTTGCGAGGCTGCGAAGAGAGGGAGAGTGTGGAGGATCTGCCGTAATCAGGACAACGTTAGGACTGGTAGTTCAACTGGGAATACCTTATTCCTTCCCACGACCAACACGTCCTCAGATACAGCCCTCGCTCATACCGGGCTTCATCCCCACTTTCATCTTGGTTCTCTGTCCAAATCCCCCACCAACTCTTTCGTGATATCGTCGCAGCTTTGCGTTCGGTGAAGACCTGACTGGATGGTTTCGCAACACAGTGCCAGTGTCGTGGCGGGACAAGGGAATGACTGGCGTCCCTTGACGACGGCGGACGACCTGCACGTCCCAACCCCCCCAATGTGTTCGTGGGGCTGTACACTCAGGCGTGCTGCGGAACGATGCAGCCGGCACGATAAATTACGACGGTTGCTGTCCGTCTCTCCCGCCCGTCCTCGCTCTTATTGTCTTCCCCCCCTCCCGTCACCTGTCTGACCTAGCTGAGGACGACCTCATTGACATCGGCCACGAGCCCCGTAACTGGGCAGCAGGGTGGTTACGGAACGTGTATCTGAGCATCCGTGCATAGCGTGTTTTCTCCCCCCCCCCTCTCCCCGCGCGTCCCATCCGACTATACTGCATCGCACGGGTCTAGAACCACAACGTCTCAGTTCACCAATCCACTACGGCGCCATAATATGTCTTTTTTTACATCATTTACCCTGTCCTATGTCACCCCTCTTCTGATTCGTTAACGGGTTTTCTGTCCAACTTTTCGAGAGCGTAGTCAAGGGGTGGGCCCTTGTGATGTGGTCTTTAGACCACTCTGTCCGCACATCCATCGGCCTGTGCTGCTTTCCGCTCCGGAGGTGAACCCATAGGTACCTTTCCCACCGTGCCGGCCGTGGACTGAGAGGACGTTCCGGCATGTCCTTCTGGTATATAAACCCCGCCCCTCCCCCCTCAAAGTTGCAGTGTTCTCCGGCGATACGGAGAACGGTCATGCATCACTCGATAGGGAATCCCCCGGGGGGTGAGGCCCCTCAACCTCAACTACCCCCGGTCGATACGCAGTACGACCTCCAATGGGTGGATTTGGACGATGATCTGGAGGAATTCGGAAGGATGGGTACGTATTCTCCCGTAGCTTCGTCCGGACTGTACGCGTAGCTTCACTGACGGTTTGTCCTCCACTACCAGCACGAGGAATACTCGGTTCTCCGGACCCCTCCCCTCACATCCCCGGGATAACTCCCAGCCACGAACCTTGGGTTGAGGCGGGAGATTTTCCCCTGGACTATCAGGATGCGACAATCCCAGGTGCCACGCCAATATCTTGCACCTCACCCCCATATGCTATCCCAGCTGTGACAAATCTCCAGCCGGCCTCCACCATTCCTGATGGATGGGGTACCGATAACCTGTTATGGGACCTACAGACGTCGGTACCGGTGGGCTATGGTGGCGACGGAGGGATAGATCCTGTGAGTATGGTTTTGTATCGATTTTTGAGGCAAACACTTCTAAATTCTTTCTCCTACCCACATAAGGTCCCGAAAGCACCAAGGCTCGGAATAATCCCTTTGCCTCTCGTGACCCCGGACGACACCACCGGGGGTCACGGGAAACCTTACGATATAACCGCTTTCCCAGGTGGTGGGAACAACAATCACCAGTCCACTCAAGAGTGGCCAGATGTTTCTGCCCAAGAGGCTGAAGCCTCGACAAGCTTGGCTCCAGCCAAGCCCATAATTACAGAGAACAACGTCCAGTCAGAGGTAAGCAGATTTTTACCTCACTAGAAATAGTGCTCTGTGATAATGGCCTTGGCAAAAGTCGAGCACTCCGGCTACCTCAAGCTCGAGAGGCGGTTTCGACCGCAGGGACAACGCTAAGAAGAAAATCCAACTCTTCGCTGAAATCCGCGAAGCATTGGGAATCCCTCAGAAGGCGGATGAATTCGAAACCCTTCGGAAAAGTATGTTAGTTCTCCGAGATTCGGGATCAGTTGTTAAAATTTACCTGGCCAACGTCGGTTCTAGTCATCGAGTACTTTGGGAAGACTATCCCAACGCTCGAAGAACCCGCGGCCCACCTTGATAAACGTCAGAAGCGGGCTAGGAGAGACGCGCTCCGCCATACATACTTCAAAGTGTTGAAGGATTGTGTGGGTCCATGGAACGCCGAGAGGGTTTACGAGGCCAAGGTGCTGAACAACGGTATGTGCTCCTCACATTTCTGGAGGTTTTGGTGGGCTGATTACTTCGTGGGTTCATAGCCTTGGCAGCGGTGACCTCACAAGGCCGCGGAGCGCCAGGGGACGAGGGGTACGAAGGGCAAGGGGGACACGAAGGGTACGGAGTTTTTCGCTTCGGAAATTGATGAGCTCTGTGTGCTCAGGTGACGTATGATAAGTGGTGGACGATGGACGAGGGGGCCTTCTGAGAAGGCCCTCCCCTTATATTGCAGACCGAGAACAATCGTGCATACGGATGCGGGCTGTCATCCGTGGTTATCTATTTATTGGCAGCCGCGACTTATTGTTCCCCCGCTCCCGATTTGACGACTCAGTATTTGCCTTCTCAACGCTTATTGCCTTTGTCTTATTGTTTCTTTTGTGTCTATGACTTACCTTCGTTAGTTTGCAAACAACACGTCACGTCGATCGTTTTGTTGTTGTTTTTTTCGCATCTCGCACCCCGGACTCTTCCCTTCGTCATTACCGCCTCGTTGTATCATGTTTACACATTGGACCTTGTACGAATGGATGGACTACGCACTACGGTGTCCAACCTGATTCCTCTTCTCTAACCCGACGAGGACTTGCAGCTTTGAGCTTCACACTTGTCATGATACTTATGTGATAAGGTTCCGAACAAGGTGGTTGGAAAGTATCCGATAGGAGAGCAGGGAACAATAAGGTTAACCGGGGGCGTGAGTTGTAATGTTCGGGGCCCGCGTTGGCCACTACTGTGCAAGGGGTCCGAGCGGAAGAGGTGTAGGCGCCAGATCCGACGGTGCGCCGGTATCGTCCGACCCGCGTTCACGGTTGCTGAAGACGGGAACAACAATTTGAAGGCTCAGCGTGCAGCGGTTTCCGGCCCCACAGTAATCGTCACTCCCTAAAAGTTCGTCTGGTTCAACCTCGGAAACGCCGGGACCATCTACGAAACCCACTCGATGATGTAGTAGGAGACGAGATCGCAGCCTTCCAACCCGAGGCGGTAGGCACGTCAGCCGAGTTCACTTGAGCATCGGTGCGTGATGCTGAAGGGACGCTCGCGCTTCCTCTCGTAGGAGGAGTGTGGAAGCGGGATTGGATGCTGAACACGTCGTTTTCGGTTCAGTTTCTGCCGTCCGAACGCCGTCTGATATTGAGAGTCTGGAGGGTTTCCCATCGACCTGAATTGTCCACCACGTAATGAGAGTGGGATCCCAGTTGTAGGACTCGTAATTTGTGGTACGATGAGTTCCGAGTGTTACCAGTGGGCCTCACCGCACAGGAAAATGGCACCGTGGTTCCCACAATATTTGTTCAACAACACCTGTTTCGACCCCGAAGTTCTTTCTCAGTGGGTTGGACTCTAGTCGACAGTCCCAGCCAGGCATCTGCGGTTTGTCGGTCGTAAGTGTGTTTGGAATAAGCAGAAGTTGAGGGTCGCAGACAGCAGAAGGGGCCTGATTCGGGATCCGCGATCAACGGCTGAGTATCCTGTGGTTGCGGACCCCCCCCCCCGCTCATTACTGCCTTTCAAAGTGCTTACAAGTTCACATTGACTATTAATTTTAATCATAAACTATCCTCCCCAATCCCAAATACCGGGACCATAATCGTCTACCTACAGTAGAAGCTAACCTTCGACTCCCTGCTCTGGATTCACTACACGACAGGGTATGTAGTTCCCCGGTGGAATTTGGGGTTAGTTGTTGATCGTCGAGACTTTTGGATCTGTCACGTCATCAGGGCAATTAAATGCCGGCCCACAGATTCAGATTGAAATGGGGGCGTACCAAACCCGGTTACTAGTCATTGTATCCACATCCTCGTTAATAGTAGGAGCGGGAGAAGGAAACCTTGACGGTGGCGTCGCCCCTTTCAAGCACTGGAGTATGGTTTCGAGGCTCGGGCGGTCATCTCGTTCACATTTCCAACAGAGTTCCAACATCTCCCATATCCCATCTTTGAACCATGCCCCTCTCGTTCCTGGAGGTTTCTGGGGACGTTCGCCTCCCATGAGTTTCTGAAAGAAAGCTACATCCTTGCACCCAGGGAATGGTACGTGTCCGCTGAGAACTTCGTATACGACCATCCCCAGGGCATAAATATCAGAGTGTTTAGTTGGGCGACTGTCCTCCAAATTGAAGCTTTCTGGATCGAGGAGCTCCGGGGCCATCCACTGAAGCGTACCGCCCTTGGCACACGTGATTGAGGAGATGAAGTTCGCCTTGTCGGAGACGACTCTGAGCAAACCAAAATCCGCAATGCACGCGCGACGATTGTGGTCGACCAAGACGTTGGCCTTTAGTCGGGTAAGTCACTTCCCAGGAGAGTGAAGATTGGGCTCAGAGACGTACCCCCTTGAGATCGCCATGGATCACCTGCTGTCCGTGCAGATAGGCTACCCCGCTGACAGTATCCATCAACTATACAAGCGAGATGATTATCAGAAGGCTGGAATGCAGTGACTTTGAAAGGGACTGACAAGTCCTAATCTGTCCGCATCTGAATTTTTCTTCACAAACTCGTTGACAGTACCATGCACCATCCATTCCGATACCATCATGAGTCGACCGTCGGTCATTGTCGCCCCTAACAGTGGCAGCACATTCGGATGGCGGAGTCCGCTCCATATCACAACCTCCTTGCAGAACCTCTATCGTCCACACAGTGATCCGGTCGTCAATGCATAACACAGGTGAGGGAGGACCCTAGACTTACTCTTCTGATTTTCTCGGGGCCAACGGACTTATATAGTCTCGGAACTTTGATTGCAACGCCCAGATTCTGATATCTGCCTCCCCACACATCTGCCCACCCACCACACAATGGTACTTCCGCCGGATCCCAGGAGAATGGGATGGCCAGTGATCTCGGAAGTAGGGCCTGGTGACCACAAATCTTGGACAAAACTTGCAAACACCTTGCCCGCAGGGCGAGATCGAGGAACTCCAGTGCCTGATCGGAAGCCCGAGAGGAAGTTGGTAAGTGTAGCCTTCGGAGATGAAATTTTGAAAGAGCACAAATATACCTCATATACCATATCAGTAAATATCTGAGCGTCGTCCCCACGAAGATTTCCAATCGCCTTGACCTTGTCGCTGTCCGAGAAGATGGCGTCGATGAGGCCGCTAATAACATATTTCCAGTTCGAGGGATCGGAACCGTGGTGTGTGGATAAAACGGGGGAGAGTGGAGGAGCCTCAGGACGTGCCGGATTCTCGACGTCCAATAGCTCTCGACAATGTAAGGGACGTTCATAAATCTCATGAGACCCTATAATTGGCAAAATCTTCCCCAAAGCCTTCCCCAGAATTTCGGCCAGCGTCCGGGGTTCCCGTCCCCACAACGTGGATATCTCGTTCTTTCGCGGAATCGCTCCTTGATCAGGGATGGCCCGCGGTGGTTCCCAACCCCGCGGTGCGGGTGTCGCATTCTTTCGCGTTCTCCCTCCTCGAACGGGGGCATCTACAGCCTGTTCACAGTTGTGGCGACCGATGCGAGGGAATGGCGTCGCAGCCGGCTCTCTGGGAGCTGTAATTCTCGGTATACTTAGGACGGACGCCGTTTGCGGACGTAGATTTTTCGCGCTCTTCATCAATCTTGGCCTAGCCCCGGGTTGAACAGGAGGGGTCGGGGATACCGGGTAGTTGTGGTCTACGAGAACCGGGAACGGGTTGCGATGGTGAGCGTGGTTCGATCGTCGACAGAGACAGCAGTTACCTTCCACCCCCACGGTTGGCGGCACCATGGCCAGATCCTTAGGAAGAGCATCCTTGGTGACGACTGGGGCTCTTGTTGTTGTTTGGGCATCTATGAGCGAGAACATTCCTTCAACATGTCGCCAATTGAGAAAGTATGTCGGTTACCTCGTTCACCTTCCACGATCTGCTGGGTACTCGAGACCGACAATTGGTTGTATATGGTGCGTATGTCCCATCGCAGCTCCCAGCTCTCGCTCCAACACACCGTGATCATGTTCCACATCTGGTCCTGTAACCATCGGGCCCCATTTGTCGGGCGGGATGGCCGATTGCCGCTCACAACGTGGAAAATTATCATACCATCCCGAGCGTCCCCGTATGGCAGGATCTCCGTGAGGATCTGCAAAAAGTGATGACGTCAGCGGTGATCGCGCGAAGTGTGACAGAAACATGCCTCGTATGCGGTCA